>Ga0187783_10002965_pt1 | contig 12541 bp, 20 predicted proteins | sample 1015_SJ02_MP02_2_FD_132471 | JGI IMG/M metagenome (GOLD analysis project Ga0187783, IMG submission 132471) | Tropical peat soil microbial communities from peatlands in Department of Meta, Colombia - 1015_SJ02_MP02_20_MG | ecosystem: Environmental > Terrestrial > Soil > Wetlands > Peat | place... | reverse complement strand
CCATCTCAACCTCTGAGCTCACCTTGCCCCAACCCACGTTAGGCGTGCCGACTCCTCCGCAACCGCTCGGCGCCGCGACCGCAGTCTGCACCTCGACCCCGGGCAACTTCTGCCAGACAACCTACTATTTCTGGCTGATCTCGGAATTCACCCTAGGGAATTCCCCACCCTCAAAGCCGATCCCTTGTTACAACGCACCCGCAACCCTCAGTGTTTCGAACTATTGTTCGTTTTCCTGGCAAGCGGTACCGGGGGCGAATTCCTATGACGTTTTGATGACCTCGAATTCTCAGCCGCCAGGCGGGACAGGGAATTTTGCAGTCACCACCGGAACCTCATCCACCTCGATCAGCGTGCAGTCGAATTCGCTGAGCTCCTACACGGTCAATACGTTCGTTCCGCAACAGTGGGGATTGAGCCTCACCAACGAAGGCACGGCGGCGAACACCACCCATCTTATCTTGCGACAACAACCGAGCGGCACATTCCTGGCTGATCTGAACACCGGTGGAGCCGGCTTTTCCAATCCCATGACCACGTTGGGAGACACGATTTATGAGAATTCCACGCCAGCGGCAGCACGGCTTGCGGGCAGCACATCCAGCACGATGGCAGGACTAACCCAGACGGGCACAGGATCAGCCAGCGCGGCACCTGCCTGGACTGGCTATGTTGGAGCTGGCACCAATCCGGTTGCAGCGACGATAAGTTCTTTAGCGCAGAATGATTTCTTGTGTGCCAACTCAACACCTGATTTGGTCAACTGCAAAGCTGGGATTCCAACCGATGCCGAAACGGGAACCTCCGGTTATACCTTTCCCTCTGCTGATCGCGGTTATCTCATCCAGCGCAATCCCGGTGCGAATAACGTTACCGATACCATTCCCGATGCCGGCTCGACTGGCTTTACCTCGAACTGGTTTGTAGATTATTACTGCTACGGAACAAACACGGCGAATACTTGCATCATTGACCGGCAAACTTCTTCCACTATTAACGGCGCCACTTCACTCACTCTCTATCAAGGCCAGGCAGCATTCATTTATACTGATTCTTCTGGCTCAAACTGGCTGGCGATCTATCCGCAGAATGGTACACGCACCATCGCCAGCAGCACGGCAACTCTCGGTACCAGTGCGATTTCTTCCGGTGCTTGTGCATCGACAGTTACGGTCAGCGCAAGCGGCGTAGCGACTACCGACAATATCCAAGCAGATTTCAATGCCAACCCCACATCGACGACTGGTTACTTGCCAGGGGCCATGCTTACCATCGTTAAATGGCCGACGAGCGGGAACGTAAATTTTGCTGTCTGCAATAACACAGGGAGCTCGATCACGCCGGGCGCGATCACGCTGAATTGGAGAGTAGTGCGATGAAGCGGCTTATCTGGTTGCTACTGCTTTGTTGCCTGCCAGCACAGGCAACCATCAGCTTCACTCAGTTTGCCGCCCACGCTGGCAGCGGCAGCTCGCCTTACAGTCTCACGGTCTCATCAACAGGTTCGGGACATCTTTTATTCGTGCAAGGTTATTACAGCGCTGGTTCAACTGAATTCATCACCAGCGTTTCAGGCGGCGGCACCTGGGTGATTCCAAGCAGTTGCCAGCAGGGCTATTCCGCTATTGGAGCGGCCAACAGTTGCGCTTATGTGCTTTCCTCTAGCTCTGGCACCACTAGCGTTTCCATCGGTTTTTCTGGTACTTCTACAACCTGGGCTTTTGCTTTTTATGAGGTTTCAACAAGTTTGACGGGCTTCTCCCTCGATGCTATCGCTACCTCCACTTATTCGACTTCGAATACCGCTCCTGCCGGTCAGGCGCTGACCCTGACGGGATCGGAAGATGTAATTATCCAACAGATCCAGTGTGACACCAGTTTCCCGACGTCAACTTATATCAACGAATCCTACAATTACGAGCAGGTGCAGTCCGCTCAACCTTTCGGATCAGCTTATTTGCTGAATACGACCACTGGTACCGCGCCTGCTTGGGTGTGGAATGCGAATTCTGGCGGGTGCGCAGTTGGAGCGGCCTCTTTTACCGACGAACCGGCGGTATCCGGTACAGGCCAAGTGGGAGTCTTTGTGGTGCAATGAAAAACATTTGGCTGTTATGTGTGCTCTGTTCGCTTCCCGCCGTAGCTCAGGTGTATTCGAATAACATCACTACCCCGGTAGGCTTCAGCTATGCCACCATGAGCAACGTCACAACTCCCAGCAATGGCACGGCGTTGATCGAAGCGATTACCTCTGGCTCGGGCACATCCCAAGCCCAGCTTTTTGCCGAGGGAACATACAACGTTGGGGCAGTGGTCGGCAATTGCGTGAGCATTGCAAATACCGGCACATCCTACGATGGGGGAACTGGCGGTTCTTGCGGTACTGGTTTTCAGGTCACTGCCGTCACCGTAGGCAATCCCTATTATGTGACCTTTGACACCTCAATCACTGCCTCTTATACCCAACTGAATTATAGTTTTCCTGCGATGGTGGTGGCTGCTAACGGCAATCTTCTGGACTTCTACCAGCTTGGAACCAGTGCTGGGCAGGTTCCAAATTTAGGCCTAACTGAGAGGATCTCGACCAATAGCGGTAGCACTTGGGGATCTCCCTCGACGGTGTATGTCGATCCTAACTGGGCGGTGACAAATATCAACGCAGGCATCAACCCCGCCACCGGCACCATCATTGTGTTTTTTATTTTGGTGAACTGGAACTCGGGCAACAGTAGTTGCCAGCCCGGCGCTTCGGGCTGCTTCTGGCAGGGTGTGTATTACGTGCGTTCAACAAACAATGGCTCGACTTGGTCCTCGCCCACCCAAGTCACCGCCACGGGCACCGCTGGCTATGAGTTTGCGCTCACGCCTTACGACCAGCCTTTCCTGGTTTATCCCAATGGCAGTTTAGGAATTCAGTTGCAGGACTATGCCCAGCCGGGAGAGGCGGATTTTGTGATCTCGTGCGACGATGGGCAGCACTGGGGAACCGGTACAAGCTGTCCCGCGGGATGGTCAGCAGTCCAGTTGATTGATACAGCCATGAGTTCGGCGGAAAATGCTTTTCTCTACATCGGTAACAATGAAATCATCGGTTTTGACCGTTATTACAGCGGGCCGTCTGGGATTTATCCTTTCTACTTTTATACTAGTTCGAATCTTGGTTCGACTTGGTCGAAGACCACCTCTTCGTTCTCAAATCTGCCTTTTGGCGGTGGCAGTCAGTCTTATGCTTACGGAATCTCACCGATTATGTGGATGGTTCCCGGCACTAACAACCTGACTACTCTCGTCTTTGGCCAGCGGGAATCGGTTAATACTGGCGGAGAAAATGCTTGGCTAGTGTCGATTATCTTTAATCCTCAATCGGTATTTTCGACGGGCAGCTTTGGAGCGGTCCAAACTTTATGGAGTCCGGCGAATAGCGCGGATCAGAGTAAATTCGGCTACCCTACGGCGATTTCGTTGACTTCGCCGAATTATGCCACTCAAACACCAGGAACTTACCTGATGCAGTGGCATTCTAACCAAATGCCATGTCCTTACTGTGTGCAGGATTTGTGGACTACGACATTTAGTTATTCTTGGCCAGGGACGAGCGGAAGACGGCCAAGGACCCACTAAAAAGGGGGCTATGAATGGCTGGCAATCTTTCTCCTACCGACATCGCCCAGCTTGGCTCCAACGCCGGCTTTTCCGGCAATGATCTGGTCACAGCCACCGCCATCGGAATCGCAGAGTCCGGAGGGAATCCCTCAGCCTACAATCCGGAAACCCAAGCCGGAGCCCAACCCGGACAGGGCAGCTACGGAATCTTTCAAATCTTCTCTACCGCTCACCCGAATTACTCAACCTCTGATCTTCTAGACCCACAACAGAATGCCAATGCAGCTTATGACGTGTATTCCTCAGCCGGAGGATTTTCCCCCTGGTCGACCTACAACAACGGGAGCTATCAGAACTATCTAGGCCAAGCCCAGGATGCGGTCAATTCCTTACTTGGCGGATCTAGTTCCTCTTGGGAGGAGAGTTCCGTGGGAGACGGCGATGGCACTCAGATACTCATTTCTCCTTGGGTCATAGGGGTGGGGTTAGGGATTGGGGTGATTCTGGTGTGGGGGCTGGCGGATTAAGAACTTTCTATTGTCTATGACGCGGTGGTGTCGGGCGGGGTGCTTTCGGGGCCCTGCCCCTCGTCGGTTTTGGTCGTGGTTGAAACCTGATTCGCACACTGCAGGCGATTCAGCGCGACGACCGTGACGCATTTTCCATTTTCCCAAACCTCCAGGTCCAAGCCTAGGAGCGCACGCTTCAGCGTTTCATATGACATTTCGGGGCTCACTCTTATTTTGAATTCGAACCGCACGATGTCTTCCGTGTCCGTGGCGATGCTGAGATAGAATACCTTTGCGTGTTCCATAAACGTTCCTTTCTGACCTTTGCGATCGCAAGATTTCGAGCCTTGCAAACACTCAACTTACGCCCCACTAATTTGGGAACCCTTTTTGAAACGGCCCTCCTGGGCTCTCCTGAGACATGTGGCGGGGGAAAGCTTGAACTCGCTCGCGATCGCGCGCCAGGACGCACCGGAAGCCCGCCGTGAACGTATTAAAGAGGAGTCGACTGGAAGCGGAGGACGGCCCAGCGTGGTTCCCTCGGCCCGGGCCCGGGCGAGTCCGGACTTGGTGCGCTCGCTGATGATCGATCGCTCGAACTCCGCGAAAGAGCCGATAATCCCAAACATGAGCTTGCCCGTCGACGTCGTGGTGTCGATCTGCTCATGCAAGGAAATGAACTCCACTCCGATGTCGTGGAACAACTCCAGGGCCGAAATCAGCTGGCGCAGGGAGCGGGCGAAGCGATCGAACTTGTAGACGATCACGACGTCGTACTGTCGCCGCCTGACCATGGCCATCATTGTGTTGAATGCGGGGCGATTCTCTTTGGCTCCGGACCAACCTGGATCCCGGAACGTAGTCGGATCGAATCCCCGCTTTTCGCAGAACTCCGTCATTTCCCGGATCTGCATGGCTTCTTTCTGATCGGCGGTTGAGACCCGGGCGTAGAGGGCGGCGCGCTTCATGGCGCTCCAATCGAAACACAGATACGTTTCCCCTCTTGCCAAGCGCATGAGACGGGAGCGGATTCGCAGGTGTTAATGAATGGTTTGAGGTGCAGAGCCTTTTCGCAGGTGTTGCGGTATTCGCTGCATTCCCGTTTGAGGTTGGCGTCGGCTTGCTTCAGCTCGGCGTCGGCGGCTTTCAATCTGTCATTTTGCTCGGCTAGCCCGTTAGAGGCTTCGATCAGCCGGAAAAGCGACTGCTGAACCTTGAGAAATTGATAATGCCAATAGAATTGAGAGACGTCGAAACCAAGAAACATGGAGACAGCGCACGAGAGCACAATGAGTCTCGGTTTCACTGCACCGCCTCGCGTTTGGCTTCCTCGAGCAGCTGCTCAATCTTCTGCTCGGTTTTCGGCGGCAGTTTCGGATCCGGGGAATTGAGCCAATTGACGATCAGCTCCAGGGCTTCAATCGTCCTCTGCCAGCGGGCGAGAATTCTCTCGAGCGCCATTCTCTCCGCGACCAAGGCCTCCCACAGTTCCTCGGGATTCAAGGTCAAGCCTCGGGCTTCGCCCAGGTGCTCGTTCCAGTAGAGTCCGAGATGGGAGAGTTCGTGGCAGAGTTTGCGGGCAGTTTTTTCGCGCGGGGAAAGTTCAGTCAGCATGCGGAGTTTTTCTCCTCGACGTCATGGGATAGGGCCTGTAGGATTTGCGGCAATCGCTTTTTGAGTTCGTCCGATCCGAGGATGATCATGCGGGTGCCGATCAGGCTGTTGATCAGGCAGACGACGACGGCTTCGGCGGCGGTTGATTCCTGGAGCTGTTGGCAGCGGGTTTCAAATTCCCGCTTGTGAGCTTCGACTTCGGCGCGCAGGGTTTCAAGAGATGTGCTCATGCGTTATCCCTTCAGCGAATATCGCCCATTTTGGTTCGACACGATGCCAGCTCTGCCTAGAACTTTGCTCATGGTCTGGTACACGGCGTCTTTGCCACAGTGCAGCGCCGACGCGATCTGTTGCGCGCTCATGTCCTTGTGGATCAAAAGTAAGTCGATGATCGCCGCAGGACGGCCAGGCAGTCGGCCTTTCCAGGATTCCCACTTAGGATCGCTCTGTGCTATCGGTCCTCCGGTTGCACTCGATGGCTGGCTTACGTCCGCGCCCAATACAACTTCGATTTCGCCGAAAATGCCGCGCAGCAACCGATGAAATGGATTCAGCATTTGTCGCAGCGCAGTCATCGCGTTGAGCGCTTGCTGGGATTTTATCTGCTCTTTCTGCAGCTCTGCCTTCGCTCGGCGCAGTTCGTCCTTCAGCTGTGAAATTTCCTCGCGCAATTCTTCGAGGTCGCTGCTCTCCTGTTCGAGATAGTCGCCTTCAAGCAATGGCTGTGACATCTTTCGCCGCCCCCGATGTTCCTGCCGCCAAACTCTTGTTGAATCCACGGAAAGCTCGTTCCATCATCAGCGAAGCGCCGCAACGTTCGATCTGGCGCAGCGCGGCGATGGTCAGCTTGATCGACTGCAAGTTAAGCCGCACTTCTTTGAATACGTCGCAAGCAATTACTTTCTCGTGTTCGATCGTCTGTTCCCCGCGCGCCCATGCCTTGGCGCGGTCCCGATGCTTGGTCAGCGTGTTGAACATTTCGAGATCAGGCGTCGGCCCATCGGGATGCACGCGCTTCGCCCGCTCCATATATGCTCGGTCGATTTGTTGAACGGTGGGAACTTCGCCGATAAAGCCAAGCGCTTCTTGCCACGCGTAATCCTCTGTCGGTTTTAACGAGAAAAAAACCGCGACGCCACTATCGGGACTCACGCGATCATTGTGGCTGATTTGGTAGGAAGTGACTTTCAGCCGTTCTAGTTCTCGCTCTAGTGAGACCACCACTTCGTCATAGGATTTCTTCCACGCCGCCTGAGTCTTGCGATCTTGCAGCCGGGTGCGCGGCCAGCCATCGGGCCATTTCAATGGACGCAGTGTTTCAAGACGAATGTTGGCCATACTCTCTCTCCTTTTAGAACATCTCCCTCTGGCTGCCCACCGATTTGAGCTTGTCTTTCACGCTCTCGCCTTGGTTTGACTCTTCGAGAGCTTCTCCACTGTGGCCCGGTGTTTCGCGGCGGATGTCACCGCTTCGGACATTGCCATGACCCGACCGTCGCCTTTGATCGCTTCGAGCTGGACAGGATTCGGACGTGAGACGTGCAGGGATTCATCAAAGATCAGGATTTCTCCGCAGTGCGCGCAGATTGTTACATCTCCGGGCTCTGGTTTATGGCCGCCCGGTTCGGTCGCTAAGCTGAGGGTAGTCTCGCATCCCGGACATTTGCTTTCGTTGACTTCCATTGTGCGATCGCCGACGAAGAAACTCCCGCGATAGGTGCCCATCAGGTGATTCTCGTTGATCGATTTCATGACCAATTCGAGCACGGTCACGGCTTCCAAGGCCGAAAGCCGACTGCAGACCAGGTCGACAATTTGCCGCGACACTTCCGCGAAGCGCTGCTTGCGCTCGGGCGTCATGTCGAATTTAACGTGGGGAATTTCGTCGCTGATGTTCACGTCAGTAATCCTCATCTCGGTAGCCACGGATTCCGAGGGGCCGTGCTTCTGGGTGCCCGTCGATTGTGGGCAAGAGTTCACGCACCATCTGCTCAGTTATCGGCGTGATCGAATAGATGGACGCCAATCCGAAATAGCGCGTGAAGCCAACACGAACCAACTTTGTATCTTTCAGAAAGTCGGGCACATCCACGCGAAACAACACGCCAGTTCCAAACGTTTGTTGCGAGAGATAGCCAACGATCCGCTGATGGCCGAAGAGTTCAACTAGCGCCCAAGACTTGAGTTCTGCGGTGGAATCCTTCTCCGGAGTGAGCAGAACCAGCTCAGCTTGCTCATGCTTAGTCTTTGCCATCATTTTTAGAACATCTCCCTCTGGCTGCCCACCGGATTGGTTCGGAACCAGCTCAGCGCCGCGTGAAAGCTTTCCTCAAATCCTTGCCGGAATGTCCTCGCCCAAAGGGCTTTGCGCAACGCTCGCGGTAGTTGGCGATCGCAGTTCAAGCAGAAGGGACGGTTCCTGCCTTTCAATCCTCCACAGGACAAGCAGTGAGTGCCCGCAAAACACTCGTAAATCTCAGAGGTTTCCATAGGCCGCCGTTCAAATAATCATTCGCGCCGGAAAAGCTGCCACGACTGCTGAGGGCGGTTTCGTCTCCTTCAGCTCCGCGTTGAACTGCCGCAAATCCGCCGTGTCGGGAGCCGCGATCCGGACTATTAGCGCTTGCACCTCAATGCCTGACTCTGTTGCGCCTTCCCAAACCCGACAGTCCATGCCGTTCACGTTCACGACTCGCGTTGTGCTTTCAATCTGAATTTTCATGTTGCGTTCCTTTCCCCTCACGCTGCTTCCGCCCTGACAATCTTCAACCTGTGCTCATCGATCGGACACTCTGAATCCGGTATCACGATAAACTCCACCTGGCGCGGCCATGCTTCAGCTGAGTTCCACGCGCTGAAGTAGCCATGAATCACTCGGCAGGTACAGCTGTCCGCCAGCTCTGTTTTCCCGTCGAGTTGCCGATAGAACGATCTTCGTTTCCCGTGAAATTCCGCAAAGAAGATCGAAGATTGGTATTCTGTGACCATCGTCTGATCCCAATCCGAAAACGGGGAAGCCCCAAGGAAGCTTTGCAATTTTAAGTCCTCGGACGCTCTTTGGAATCTTCCCCGCTTTCTCTCTCTGCCGGGGGATTGGCCCAGCAGAAGCTTGGTTTACGCCGCTCCCTCCGCATTGGTTCGGGTGAACGCCGCAATCCTTTCATCCCCGCACCCGGAGCAGTTCCCAATCAACCCTGACGCGCAAATTCTGTCGGCCACAAATCTTGATTCCTTCTGACACACCGGACAGTACCGCATCCACTCGACCGGGGAACTCAGGAAATCGATCCCGCTCGGGTCCTCGCTCGGCAATTGGGAAAGCTCCAAGCGCTGCGTGGGTCTCACGAATCGTTTCCTCCCGGTATGTCCCGCTTGGGCGCCGAAATGTCGCCATAGACCCCGATCAGCTTGCCCAGCTTGTAGGTTTCTAGGCCTACTTCGAAGGGAATGCGCAGTCTGCGGCAGGCTTCGGTCAGGGCCGTCGGAGGATCGATTTTCGGCGGATGGCCTTCACATCTCTGGCTATAGCAAGCCCAACAGGCGACGTGGCCGTCAGGCGTTGGCTGATGTACACCCGATTCCGGATGGAGAAAGCAGGCTCCCTCGTACAGGGTTTTTCCCCGCAGGATGGCCACAAATTCCTGGGTGAGACGGTCGCGATCGGTGCGCGGGAGTTTGTGGCCATTGCCGGCTGGTTTTTCTGCTGGCGGCGGCGGAGCTGGGCGCGCGGGCGGGGGCGGCGGCGGGGGAGGGGAAGGGGGCTCCTCTTTAACCGACTGCGGGGGCAGGGGGATGGTCGCGGGAACTTGGTGCCTCTGCCATTGCCGATGCACCAGGGCTATGCGGTTCAGTTCATAGGTGGGCGGGCGGCGGAAACCCTTGCCTGGAATGTGCTTATTGGCGTCGTAGGTCTTCTTCAGCGCGCCAAAATCTTCGATCTTGCGGATGTGGCGTTTGACCGTCCACGAGCTCCAGCCGGTACGCGCCGCCAGTTTATCCGGGCCGGGAAAGAGCTCTCGCTTGCCCTTGGCCAGCTGGATCATGGCCGCCAGGGTGAACAGGTAGCGAGGGTGCAGGGAGGACGCAAATACCTCGCGCACAAGCTGTTCCGCGGAGGGATTATTTCCTCTACTACCGGCATCCCGAATTGGGGTAAAATCCTGGGGTGAAGCGGCCATGTGGGCCTTCACAAGTTCTAGCGGCGCGGCGTCCCGGTCGCGCCGTTTGCTTTTTTCTAGGGTGTCTCGTTCGCGAGACGGGAAGCGATCGCCAACCGCAGCGACGGCTCGTTGCTCACCACTCCTCTCCTCACCAATCCCCACGGACTGGCAAGGCTTCTTGGGCGGACGCTCTCCCCAAATCGATTCGTAGAGAGAGCCGCATTGTGATTTTCTGCGCTCAACGATAGCTGGCCAAACCTTCGAGGGATGAATACCCAGGACTCGGTAAGTTGCGAGGACGTCGGGCTCTTTCTTGCGCTGCCCAGCGTAAAGGACAGTGAGCCACGCAATGCGATAATCGTCTCGCAGCCAGGCGTCTGGTTCGTGAGCTTCGGCCCATTCGAGCCGAGACAGGGTTCTCCGAACAAGGGCGGCTGCACCCATTTGACATAGCTCTTTCCGCTGCTGGGAGGAAAGGCGTGCAAGAGCATTCGCTCGGCGGCGACGAATGCCTTCCTAGGGGTCTGATTTCCGGGGTTTCCTGGGTCACCGTGGCTCGTTCCTGGGGTCCCAGCGTTGGAAAACTGCGCGAGGTCAATTAAACGGACGGAAAAGGGGGCGGTGAGGAAATTTCGGACGGCGACGGAAAACCGACGGAGAAGGATCCAGAGGGCGGCGAGCCAAGGTCCGATAACGCATCCCATGTAGTGCTTCTCGTGCAGGGAATTCGCGGCGCGGTACTTGGCCCACTTGGCTTGACCACCCATGCGGGCTACTTCCTTGCGCTTTTCTGCGGTCATGCTGGTCATACGCGATTTCCCCGCATGGCGCGCGCTCTCTTGCAGGTAGCGTTTCAAATATTCGACCGCTTCTTTCGTCGGCTTCATGCGTTGGTCTCCCTCTGTTTTTTTCTCTTTGCCCAGCGAGCTTCCGCGCCTTTCAAAGCCAATTGCCGTCTTTGTTCCTTGGTGAGCTTTCGCATGCGAGCTTTCCCGGCACGGCTGGTGCTCTCCTGCAAATATTCTTGAAGGGTCTGGCTTCGTTGCGTCTGAAGCATGAGGCGAACTCTAACACCTACCATCGCCGCTAGCAAGCTGTGATCTTCTGTGGGAATCTAGGTCGTCACTTCGCCGAGTCGCCGCGAGTCACTGTAGTACTTTGTACCCTAAGCAAATTGCCACAGCAACTTGCTGCAGCAAACTGCAACATGTAGCAAATTGCTAGATGGACCCCCAGCAAATTGCCAACCAAGAAGTAAAGAATTTAGATATATATATTCAATATAGGGGAGCCCCTTCAGCTCGAGACGTCAGCATCGCCTGATTAACGTCAAAGGCTAGTCGGTGGCGCGCACCTACTCCTGAATAGATCCCCATCGCCATCCTGGCGCGCACCCCCAAAAGCATTTTTTCGGACAAGCAAAAACAAAACCTTCCCGCGAGACAAAATCGCAACCCACTCTCCATCCCATCCTGTGGAAATTCCAGGTCAAGGTTTACTCGGAAGATTCGGCAACGGAGCAAAACCCAGCCGCTAGCGGCTAAGATGAAAAATCATGGAAATCCAACCCTGCGTGCGTTGCGGCCGAGGACTGAAAGCGCCGGAAGGAATCAACTCCACCGGCGACCGAGCTTTTGCGTTTTTCCAGTCGAGCGTGACCGTCGGCATCCGTCCGCGCGTCAAATCCCGCGCCCAGCGTCGAGTTTTCTGTTTGCCCTGCGGCGTATCAATCGCCCTCGGCCCCATACCTGAAGGCGCATTCAACCAGGGCGTCTACGACGTCTTGCGCGACATGGTAGGGAAAGATCCTGGACTGCTCCGCGCCGCCTGGGAACAGATGGTGCATCCCGCGAAGCAGCTCAAGCGCATGCCCGGCTCGAAACCGGATCAGACCTTCGCCATGGTGCTTCCAGAGCCCGCGATTTCCGCCGAGGTTGCACCGGCCAATTGAAACTGGCTAAGATAAAAATCAACTGTCGCCGGGGTCGGGCAAAAGGTCTTCCGCTGGACTTGCTTCCTTTTTCCGGCCCCCGCTTTTTGACGGCCCCCGAGAACCCGCCTAAATACTTGCGTTCGCCTGGATCCATCGGACAATCAAGCGCAGGGAGGGTAACTCGAATGGAATATCTGCAAGTGGGAGAGTCGATCAACACTTTCGATCCGGCGGTAGCGCTGCGCGGGCAGAAGGGAACTTTCTCCGTCAAGACGCAAGGCGGGGAGGAATGGGTGATCACCTGCAAACCGGGACACTCAATCGCGAGCGTTCAGCGGGCGGACTATCATGATCGCCGTCCGTTCCTGGTCACGAAAATTTCCGAGCCCGCCACGACCCGCACGGAAGAGAACTTGGCCACGAATCCGGCTGCCTAAACTTCACCCGCACCCCTCGTCCCAGCAGAGGACACAACGAGGGGTGCAGGGCTCCCGCGAGAAAAACCCTGTAGTTCTCTCGCGGGAAACTTGGTCTAGCGGCGGCGCATCGAGTCGCGCGCTAGCTCCAGAGCCATTACTGTCTCAAACGGTGAACGTGCTGGCGGAACGATGCGCGGCGACCAGCCCACGATCAGGATGGGCGGACGCAAGGGCAGGCCTGCGGTTGAGACTGGTTTCTCTCGGTCTTTTTTGTTGTTCGGGTCCGAGTCTGAATCATCATCT
>Ga0187783_10002964_pt1 | contig 12544 bp, 11 predicted proteins | sample 1015_SJ02_MP02_2_FD_132471 | JGI IMG/M metagenome (GOLD analysis project Ga0187783, IMG submission 132471) | Tropical peat soil microbial communities from peatlands in Department of Meta, Colombia - 1015_SJ02_MP02_20_MG | ecosystem: Environmental > Terrestrial > Soil > Wetlands > Peat | place... | reverse complement strand
CTGGTCGAAGTCGGCCCGGCATGGTCCGAAGGTCGCCTCACCGCCGCCTCCCGCGACGGCCGCCACCGCAAGGCTGCGGCCAATCCGCGCGGCATGCAGGGCTACGCGGCGGGGAGATAGGTGCGCTCCTTTCGCGGCCAAACATCCGCCTTTGCCGTTGCGTGGCGCACTACGATGCGGGACAAAGGCCGATGGAAAACTTTACGCTCCACGGAGCTCGGCCATGACAAGAATTCTCGCGGCTTTCCTCCTTTTCGCCGGCGCGCTTGGCGTCGCCACGTCTGCCGGCGCGGCCGAATATCCGGCCCGCGCGGTGACCCTGATCGTTGCCTTCACGCCCGGAGGCCCGAGTGATGTGCTGGCCCGCATCGTCGGTCGCCAGCTTGAGAAGATCCTCGGGGCAACCTTCGTCATCGACAACCGGCCAGGTGGCGCCGGCAATATCGCGGCCGAAACGGTCGCGCATGCTGCGCCCGACGGCTATACGCTGCTGATGGGCAATAACGGTCTCCTCGCGACCAATCAGAGCCTCTTCAAGAAGCTCAATTTCGATGGCGAAAAAGACTTTGCGCCGATCAGCCTGATCGGATCGCAGCCGAACATCCTGGTGGTCAATCCGAAGCTCGGGATCAGTTCGATGGGCGGACTGATCGCCGACGCCAAGGCGCATCCGGGCAGGCTCAATTATGCCAATTCCGGGTTCGGCACGGCCGCGCACCTTGCGGCGGAGCTGTTCAAGTCGGAAGCCCATGTCGATATCGTGTCGGTATCCTACAAGGGGGCGGCGCCGGCACTGCAGGACCTGATCGCGGGCCATGTGCAGCTGATGTTCGCTACCTCGGCGTCGGTTGTCGGCTTTCTCAAATCCGGCACCTTGCGTCCGCTTGCGGTGACGACGCTCAAGCGCTTCTCGCTGATGCCGGAGCTGCCGACGATCGCTGAACTCGGCCTGCCGGGATTCGACGCAACCACCTGGCACGGTCTGGTCGCCCCCGCGGGAACGCCGCGAGATGTGATCATGACGCTGAACCGCGCCACCGTGCGCGCGCTCGCCGACCCCGACACGCTGCGCCAGCTCCACGATCTCGGCGTCGAAGTCGGCGCGAGCACGCCAGAGGAGTTCGCCACCTATATCAAGAGCGAGATTCCCAAATGGGCCGCCGTCGTGAAGGCCTCCGGCGCCCAGATTGAATAGCCCGTTTTGTCCAGCAGCCTGTCGGACTGGGTGAATAGTTCGGCAAGAATTTCGCAATGACTGGGGCCGGCTTCCGGTGAGGTGGGCAATAGCGCTCATGCGAGGTTGAGCGCAACATCCTCTTGTTATTCCAACTCATGGCGACGAGGCTGCCCCGGAATTCAGTGTGGCGAGCAAACAGCTCGACCTACTTAAGAAATTAGTGCCCTCCATGGACGCGTCGCGTTCATGTATTTTCCATCGCAGCCGGTAGCGGCTGGATATTGGGCCGTAATAGAGACCACCGCCCCATCCTTGGCCCTGCATACAGCGAAGATACCGGTGCGCACGGCCGACGACACCGAGCGGGCAATCGTCGCGCTCGCTCGGGAGCCGAACGGCGGCCTCTTTATGATGGGGGGCGGAGTGACCATCCCGCACCAGGCGTACGGTTACTTGCCGCCTTCCAGCAAGCTGCGCCCTATCTCGGCCTGCTGGCACACGCCTTCAAGCTCGTGTCGTGGCATGTGAAAATGACCATGCGCTGCGATTGGCAGAAGGATCGCGGCCGATCGTGTGGCCATCGGCGCGCCTTCAGCAGGAGTATCTCGGTCTGTCGGCAGCCCGCGTTAAAGTGCTCAACCGCACGCTGTTTGAAGCCGGCTTCTTCGTGATCCGATAACGAACAGGGCAAGCGCTATCGCCGCAGCGGCCCCGACGGCCGCATTATCGAGGCCTACGGCTTCGATCTCACGCCGCTCGCGCAGCGCTACGACGAGTTCGTCCGCATCGCTGCCGAGGCCAAGATCGAGCGCGAACGTATGAAGGCGCTGCACGAGCGGGCGACGCTCGCGCGCAGGGCGATCCCCGGCGCGAAATCGACCTTAATGGTCACCCGCCGCTGCGCCGCATCGAACTCCACCGCCTTAACGAACCAAGGCGCGTTGATGCCCAGAGCTGTCGCAAACAATTGGTTGGTCATCGCGATCTCCCGCCACTTGGCCGTTGCCCCGAGTGAGGGCGGGGAGCGCCACTGCGTCAACCGCGGCAGCCGTCAGCCGGTTGATTTGTGGACGGCGGGCGATGGGGAACAGATCGTTTCTTCCGTGTCACGCCGCTCCTAAATCAACAGACTCAACAAAAGCAGCGACCTACTCGAATTTCAAAAGAGGCAACAATGCCGGTGGTGGGGCGCACCAGCCAACGGCCTTGTCGCCTCGTGAAAAATCTTAGAAAAATGTTGGGGTAGGCCTCCCTGGATCTCAACCCATGCCGTGTCTTTAACTTAAGACGTTAGCGCCCGACAACCGTATGAGGCTTTGCAAATGAACTGCCGCTATTTCGCTGCCGTGATCACAAGCGCATTCCTGGGGGGCGCATTTGCCCAATCCATTGGGAGCTACGGCGCCAATGCCCTGGCTTCGATTGCTACAGCCGATCAGCTTTGGACGCGAAACGGAACGTCGCAGTTTCAATTCAACAGCTGGCCAGCGCAGTTTTGGGAGCTATCGCAAGGCACCGCCACAGTTCCAAATTCCAATGCAGGGCCGCTCTTCAAAATTTCGAGAACTGAGTCCGTCAACAATGGTACCTGCAATGGCAATACTGTTGACAATGAATGTAATTCCGCTGTTGCGGTCTATTCGGTTGGGACGGCAACCTCTTCAATGCAGACTAACGCGCTTTTCGCTGGCGCCAAAGGCTCGCCAATTGGAGCGGACGTCGTTGCGGCATCCCTCATTGGCAACATAAATGGCGCTGGCACCGGGATCGGAACCGGCGCGTACATCGAGGGCCGCCGCAGCACTCCGACTGGCAAGCTTGTCGGGGCAGAAATCCGCGCAGCCAATATGACAGATGCGCCAGGCCGCTATTTCCCGAATGGCTTCGGAGATGGTGGCGCACTTTGGATATCAGCGGCATCGAAGGCGCCTGCCGCGACCATTGGCTTCGGTATCGCCTTAGGACGCGTAGCCGGAGCGCATTTTACCACCGGCTTTGCGGCAACGGCCGATACAGTATCTGATACGACCTTCCGGGACGACACTTCCTCGACGACCTCCTTGGCCATCAATGGCAGACACGCGACTGGAATTGACCTCTCCGCCGCATCTCTCACGACCCCGATTAAGCTGCCAGGCGCTGCGATCCTAACCGGACGCGGTTCACCGGCAGGCGTTGTTTCCTGTTCGACACGATGCCTGTTTCTACGAACTGACGGCGGCCCGAACACAACCCTATACGTCAATGAAACCGGCGGCGGAACTACCGGCTGGGTTGCGAAGTGACATCCGTTGCTCAGTTTCACGCGGCTGCCAAAACGGCTTCCTGCATTAAATTGGCGATTTGGTTCTTTTCCAGAAAGGCACGCATAGTCTGATAGGCCGCAGGATAATGCCCCTCGAACTCACAAAAGAGATCTCGATGGAAAATGCTCTCGAATGGCACCGTGAGTGCTACCTTCGGGTCAAAGATCGGTACGCGGAGCGTCTCTGCCAATTCGGCCGAACGCGCATCGTAGCGTAACAATACGCCGGGCGTACCCATGGCAAGCGCAGGAAGAACGCCATGCACGCGATATCCGATCGTGAAATCCAATGCTCGCACAAGTTCATCGTAATGCGACACGACCGGCGTAAAGAATAGCTGCATTGCGTAGATTTCCTCTAATTCTCGTCCGAATATCGGATCGAACCAGTTAGAATCAATCAGCTTCCGCCGAGTCTCCTTCAGGCGTACAATGTCGTTGTAGTAATAGATTTTTTCCTCAATCTCGCCATGTGCAGTGACGACCAGGGAAAACCGCCTATTTAGTCGAACTATTAGCTTCTTTTGAGTTTCCAAAAAATCGTCCACGTTGTTTGTATAATTGGCTCCGGTCTCTCGTCGAAGGCTAAAAGCAACCCTTTCTATCTCGTTGATCGACTTGTGTCGCAGATGAAGCACCGGTGCCAAACTTCTAAAGATCGTCGGACAACCAACGATGTCGACGTTCTTGACACCGTTATCCGCAAGCACTGAAGCGGAAAACCCCCCCCGGACGCCGATTGACGGAGAGCGCTCCGCAATCGCATGCCATACCCGCCGCCCCTCCGCTGGCAGTTCGATCCTTCTTTCTTTCGACGCCTGTGCGCCGACGCCAAGGCAGACGACGGGTAACTGGACCGCATCGAGCCAATCGCTCAAATATCCCCAACTCATCTGCTCGTGAACGTAGTTTGAGGCGCGGAGACAGATGTATTCATATTTCTCACTAAGCGCAGCCGCGACTTTTGCATCCACCGGCTGATCGATATTGAGTCTGTATAAATTGTCGTAGTCAAGGAGCTTCAGCGTGGAGTCATAGACTCCTATGTCTCCAGTATTAAAATAGTCGTCGATAAGCGCGCGAAACGACGTGTCGTACCAGGCCACGGAGTGTTTATCTACCCGGCGCCCAGCATCCTTTATGACGACGCAATTCCGTTTTTTTGATGTTACCACTTCCGATCACCCTTCAGTCATCAAAATACCGCCGATACCGAGTCCCACCTGCGCTGCGGTTACCGGTACGACAGTTTGGTAAATATTTGTCCAAAATCGCTGATCTCGTAAAAGTTTTCCCTCAAAGAAACAAATCGATCATGAAAATATCGAAATATATGATAATCAACTGAGTTTAGCTGAGACACGGTGCGAATAAGCTCCGGTGAAAGATCGCCTCGCGTCAGCTTCACCGGCTTTTCGTCTCGAGTCAGTACGCTACGATAGCGCGCACCGTGAATCGCGTAAAACATTTTTATAGTCATCGGGAGATCCTCTGCAATACCGATAAAGTCAAACCTCTTCTGAATGAACTCTACGCATTCGCCAGGCTTCCACATATTCCGAAGGCAAAGAAATTGCAGGTAGACATTTTGGTTAGCTGGATTCTTTGCAAATTCAAGGAACTGTTGAGGATTGGGCAGACGGCTCTTGCTCGCACTTTGTGCCAGAAAATCGCTGAGTATACGCTCGAGGGGATCGCGGAGGATGGTAACCAAGCGGCCCTTCGCCAGTGCGGCAATGACATCAAGCTGGAACACCTTGAAATGGCCGGAGACGAAGCGGCACTTGGGGAGTTCCTCCGATTGTTCAAATTTTTGCAGTTGGCGCGACATAACGGTGTCATAATCGACCTTCCCAGTCTCTGCCGGCGCTGTCACTACATGCTCAGGCTGCAAGATATCTGCCAAAATATCTCGGACTGGATAGCTCACAGTTTCCGGTATGTGCACAAACAGCCAGGGACTCTGACTGGCGAGTCCGATCTGCGCTTGCAAGAACTCGATAAGGTTCTGGTCCTTGAACAACTGCACGGTTGTCATGCGCACTTTCCTTATGCACTCAATGCTAGGCTCGACTCGCCTTTTTGGCTCCTGGCGGCCGAATACAGACGAAATAGCGACTCGTTCATTTCGTCCATCGTCGGGGGCGGATTAATTCCAAAGCGCAGCGTCCGCCAGAGCTCGTCATCGCCAGCTACCTGTCGCATGACATCGGCCAGAGCGGCAGAGTTTCTCGCCGTGAAATGCAGTCCGTTCACACCATTCGCGACCTTCTCACTCATCCCCCCGATGTTCGCCACAATTGGGGGGCGCCCCGCCAAAAAGGCCTCTTGGATGACAAGCGGCGAGTTTTCCCACCAAATCGATGGGACTACAATCCATCCGTTATGCTGCATCAGTTCGAAAACGCTCTGTGGGTCATACGGTCCAAAAAACTGCAGTCGCGGCCCAAGTTTCTCCAGCTCCAAATCCCATCGTGTTCCGAACTGCTCGGAGAACCTTGATCGATCGCATCCATAGATCGCGAAAATCACGTCATTGAGATTAACCTGAGACGCGGCAGCGACGAAGATATCGAGCCCTTTAAACAAGGTTGCTTGCCCGAAGAAGGCAAAGCGTTTTGTCACATTGGCATCATCGGGAATATTTTCTCGAGATCTAACGGTTGGAGCGTTGTATCCGTTCTCCAGCACCATAATTTGCTTATTGACACCCCAGTCAACAAAACGCCGCGCTAAAAATATACTTGGCGATACTAACAAATCGAAACGGCTCAAAAGTTCATAAAAAAATAACCGCCGTGCTCGGAAGTGATCTTTGTCTATTTTTGGAAAGCACATGTGACATTCGATATCACTTTGTCGACTGCAAAGGCCGTTATTGACGGTCCGAACCATTTGGCCGTCACGAAGGCAAATGGCGAGAAGTTCATGCAACGTTAGGGCAAACGTTGCCTGAGGAAAAATGGCCATAAGTTGAATGATTAAATCGGTTCCAACACTCCAAAAATGGTGAAAATGGAAAACGTCGACTTTCTGCGCCGACAGTTGACGAATGACGGCTGGAAAAAAGGTCCGATCCTCATGTGCAAACAAAAATGGATCGAGTCTGTGGGCCGGAAATAGATACTCGTTTTTCTGGAATTCGATCAGATGCTCGCCGGGTGCGAAGATCGCCAAGTCCGGCTTCAATGCACGATTCACCGCGCAATAAAGGTTGACGTCGACTCCCGCTGTTCGCATCGCCCGGAAGGAGTTAAAGGCGACCACCTCGCCCCCGCCTTTGGAATAAAACGGATGACCGTGAGAAAAAATGGCAATCTTGTTCATAGTTGTGGACCTATCTGATAGAGCAGGTCCATTTGTTCGATAGGCAGGAATGAATCGGAGGGTCGCGCGAAAAACACCTCGATGTTTTCTGATTTCAGCCACTGGATGTTTGACGTCGCCGTAAGGTAGGTTCGAACTGTTAGGTCAGGACTTAGCTGCGGCCAGACCTGTTGACAGAAGTTCTGCAAGGCGCTTACGCGCAGGACCACCGGCGGGTTCGTTGTCCCTTTGTTGAGTAGAAGCCACGTTGATGTCTCTACTCCCGGTAGGTTCACTGGAATTGATCTGAAGTCCCGCGCACGGTGGCCGTTTAGGAGGTCCTTTCCTGATACTATGACGCCGTTCAAATCAGGTTTCATTTCGAGGACATTTGCTGCGGCTCTGACGTCATTCTGAAATTTGCCCGTCGCCATAACAGTAGCATCGACGATAAGCACGAGCGGCGTGTTGATTTTATCCAAAGCTTCACTAAGCGTGCGGACTGGCTTCAGGATCCGAATTTCTCCGGCGTCGGGCCACCACAGGTCCCCGGTCGCCGGATCTGGCGATAGCAGGACGATCTCCAAGAAATTAAATTCTCCCGGTCGCGACGTGAGGACAAAGAGATTTCGCAGTGTCGTTTCTCTGTAATTCTGAAGAATTATGGCGCCGATTTGCCGGTCGGCTTCTTTGTTCAGTAATCGGTTGTTTGGGGCTCGCTCGTGCCGAAAAAGCGGCGTCTGACCGGCGAAGGTCAGCAATCGCTTCATTGCCTGCCGGTTTATCGTGTGAATGTCGAGCGTTCTCGACCAGAAGGTTCGAGCAAATGTCTGCTCGTCAACCTGATCGAGGTTGATCTTGGCGTAGGCAACCTCTCCAGTTTCGATGAGATGCGACTGCAGCAAGAGAAGTGGGTTTACCCCGGGGGGTATTTGCCCTCTGCCAACGAATCCAAAACCCGGAAATTGCTCACACTTGGAGATATCCGGACGACGAAACGCCAAACGGTGCAGCAAATCTGTGCTCGAACGGGTTCCCACAAGGCAGGCGTCGAGGGTAAATTTTCGACCATTTTCAGGCTTGATCCATCCCTCCACAAAACAATTGCCGTTGGCGGTGCAAATACGATGGTCAATGCCTGCGGACACACCTTGATGAAAAGCGCCGTCAAGGAATTGAATTTCGTTCACCCACGCCGGCAGCGCAAAATGAGCTATAGGAGCAACGACTTGAGCTTCGTCCTCGCTGAGCGCCGCGATGCATCGCGCGACACCAAATCGGAATAATTGGTGGGAACCCGGAAAATAGGTCTCGAGATTGTTATTCTTAGACTCCGCCACGTTGAAGCAAACAAGAGTGGGAGAGTCCACAGGTCCAATCGCAAGTTGAATGTCGTTCGATGTGTCGTTGATCTCAAGAAACGCGATGAAGCCAACTCGCGCGAAGTTGCTTAAACCTTCGCGGCTATCGAGATCGGAACGAAGATAGATGCGCACTCGGTCTGAAATATCCTGATAGGACCCTTCTCTTAGTAACCCCCAGACGATAGGACGTTGGCTGTTATGGACCAGCCAGCCCGACACCGCAAGAATATGGGGAATTTGCTGAGACGCGAATTCAAGGTCGCCGACAAATTCAAAAGCTGCAGTGAAGCGCTGCGTGGACTGACCGGTCCGCGCCTCGGTCAGATTTGTTAGGGCCGGCCTGTGCGAGCGGGCTTTTCTGGCCGGCGTGTGCGAGCGGGGCAAGCGTTCAGCTTGATTGTTCCGCATCGTGTCCTCCACTCGCAGAGAGCTTTCCTGCTGATCGATGATCGAATTCAGACATTCAGCAGTACTTAGTCTTGCACTGGAAGTCGTTGCAATCGTACTACTTTTATCTCTCAACTGCTGGCATTCTTGCTCCCTTTTCAAGTCACGCGTCACGGCTTTTCGGTACTGATTTAACCGGGGCTAGTAGGAAACCCCCGGCCCAACAAACCCTTGGCCGAAGTGGCTCTGGTGCGGCTCGCGGATTTGCTCTTGAAATCGATCAGGCGGTCCGTTCCCTGCGCGTCTCGAATTGCTTGAGAGCGAACTGGGCCGGAGCAAGGTCTTGCTCGGCAGCTCTTCTAAGCCATCGTTCTGCCTTCCCTTGGTCTGCCGCACAGCCCTGTCCCTTCGCGACCATCACGGCAAGATTATACTGAGCAATTGGATGCCCAAGCTCGGCAGCGAACTCGTACCATTGGATGGCTGCAGCGTAGTCCTGCGGCGTACCGTTTCCGGTACAGTACATGACGCCAAACTGGAACTGCGCAGCCGCGTGGTCGTTGTGCGCTGCCTGTTCGATCCAACGCGCAGCCATTATCGGATTGACAGCGACACCGTCGCCGTTCAAGTAGGCCATACCAAGGTTATATTGAGCGTCGGCATCGCCGTCCAGGGCTGCTTTGGTGTACCACTTCACGGCCTCACCAGCTTGGCCAGGCTCGCTTCCGGGAGATAGTTTGCTGGAATGAAAGTGGCCAAGTTGCAGAGCCGCGGCACGGTGTCCATTTTTTGCGGCAGTCTCCAGCAATTCCTTCGCCCGTCGCAGGTCGCGCGCGATGCCTTTGCCATGGAGATGTACCAGGGCGAGCGCCAATTGCGCCTCGCAGTCGCCACGATCAGCCGCATTGGTAAATAGATCGGCCGCCAGTCTCCAGTTGCCGGGGTCCTCGAACTTGATTGAATATAGTAATTTTCCCAGTTGCACTTCTGATTCCGTAATCCCGTTCGCTGCAGCTTCCTTGTACCATCGGACCGCGCTGGTCAGATCCTTTGCAACGCCGGTACCATTCACATGATACGCCGCTATGTTGTGCGCCGCAGCAGCATGGCCTTGTTCCGCTGCGCGTAAAAACCATTTCGCCGATTCCTGCGCATTATTGGGAAGCCCGAAGCCGGTGGCGTAGAGTCGTCCCACCATGAACTGTGCGCCGACGTCTCCAAGTTCAGCCGCACGCAGGTACCAGTGTGCAGCCTCACTTGGGTCCGGCTCGATGGCTTGGCCGCGCGCATAAAGATCGGCCAGGCAGAGGACGGCCGGCAAATATTGTTGTTTTGCCGCTTTTCTAAGATAGGTTTCGGCTTTGTCGATATCTTGCGCCAAATCAACGCCGTCGAGATGTAGCAGAGCGGCATGGTAGAGACCACGCGGTTCTCCCCGCTCCGCTGCTTGCACGAACAACCGTGCGGCTTGCTTTTTGTCGACGGGCCTTCCAAGGCCGTTCTGATAGATGCAAGCGAGCGCCACCCATGCTTTCACGTCGCCGTTCTTGGCCGCCTTTTCATACCAATCCGCCCCCGCGCTGTGATCGACCGGTACGCCAAGCCCCAGATAATGGATATCCCCTAGGCCGTACTGCGCCAGCGGATTCCCGCGCCGTGCCGCCAATTGGTACCATAGTCGGGCACGATTGTAGTCGCGGCCGACCCCTACCCCGCAACGGTATGATTGAGCGATGATGAGCTGGGCCTCCACGTGCCCGGCGCGCGCCGCCAATCCCGCCCACCGAATGCCTGCGTTGATATCCTTTTCGACCGATAGGCCATGGGGAAATAAGGTCGTTAGATTGGAATGCGTCGCCGCATCGTCATGCTGCGCGGCAGCTTCGAACCAACGGGTGTTTGCGTTTGGCGCCGTACCGTTAAGATAAATCGAACCAAGTTGAAATTGGGCCTGGATGTGGCCGCCCTCGGCCGCACGTGTATACCAAACGGCAGCGTCGGGGAAACTTTGAACGACACCCTCCCCGCGAGCAAACAATCGTCCAATCCGATAATAACCTCTTGGGTCGCCTAAGTCCCCGGCCCACTTCCAATTTTCCAGCGCCTTGTAATACCGACGCCTATCGTAGGCAACCGCACCCTTTTTCAACCACCAACTCGAATCGCTGTGACCGCCGCCGAACGAGAACCGCCTGGCTAATCGAGACCAAGTTGCGACTGCTTTCCGGGTAGCGGAGATTGCCGTCGCACGCGTTGCTCCACACAAGTTTGCGGCCCTGATCGACATTCTTCTCAAGGTTCCCGCATCGCTTCGCCAAGCCCACGGAGGAAGCCACTTAAGAAGTACATCGCAACGGAACGGGTTCCTACATTCACGTCAGCCTGCAATGTCATTCCCGGAATCAGCCGAAAATTCCGCGGGATGCCGACGAAATGCGTCGCATCAATGCTGCACCGGGCCTTGTAATAGGCGTCGACCGGCTGATTATTATCGTCAATAATGAACGCATTGTCACTGATCCAGCGTACCGATCCCTCGGCCGTGCCGTGCTCCATGTAATTGAACGCGTCCACCTTCAACACGCACCGGTCACCAGAACGCACAAATCCCACATCGCGTGACGCGATGCGAATTTCCGCCTCGACAGTTGCGTTCAACGGCATCAAAGTAAGGAGGGTATCACCCTCCTTTAGCACCGAACCAACGGAGACGGTGGCTACCGTCAGTACGACCGAGTTTTCCGCAGCGTTTAGGCGGACCAGCTCGTGATGCCGCAACGCCTTCTCCAACGCGGCTTGAGTGGCATCAAGATTGGTCCGCGCCGTGAGCAGGTCCTGGCTTAATTGCGCCGCCCATTGTTGTATGAACGCATCTCGATCGGCCATTATTGATGCGAGCGTGTGCTCTGCCTCGACCAGGCTGTTATGGTCGAATTCCAATGTTCGAGCCAGCTCCACACGCTGATCTTGCGATGTCAATAAATTGTATCGCGAGCCGGTACCGTGCGCGGCCAATAGAGAGCGCATATCCACGATCTGTCGCGCGATCTCTTCACGCTGCTGGTAAAGCGAGGCATCGGTTTGATATTTCTGGATTGTCGCGCGCGTCTGGCCGATCTTCTCCTCGTAGCTAGCAAGCTGCGCCTTATACTGAGCTATCTGCTGATTGTAAAACTGCTGCTGCGCTACGATGGACTGCAGGGCGTCGGAGTCGATATCCGATGGAGCCGCAAATGGGCGTCCGTTCAATTGTGCCTCATCACGCCCGATCTGCCCTCTTAGGGCCGCGACCTGCTGCTTGAGCTGTTTTACGTCGGCCGCAAAAAAGGTCGGATCAAGCGTTGCCAAAAGTTGCCCCGCTTCCACTTCATCGCCCTCGCGGACGTCGATGCTCTTGATGATCGATGGATCCAGCGCCTGAAAAACTTTTATTCGCTGAGTGGACACCAGCTTTCCGCTGATGCTTGATACGACACGATCAATCCTGGTGACACACATGACGAACACCAGGCTCGCGAACAGCCCCGCCATGAGCGACACTGTCATCCGTGACCACCGGGGTTGCGGCGCCTGCGTGATGGCATCCGTTTCCGTTTGAAACTGTCGAATCAGCGTCAGCGGGGAACTACGAGGAGACACGGCTTGGAAACCTCAAAGGTGGCTTTTTCTGCGGCGTAGCGACCGACGACACATGACTGGTCTGCTGATGCCAAAGAGTGCTGTAGATGCCGCAACGCGCCAGCAATTCGTCATGCCGACCGATATCGTGCACTGTTCCCTGTTCCAGAACGAGTATGGCGTCTGCTGCTACAAGGGACGATAGGCGATGCGAGACGATGATGAGCGTCCGACCATGAGCGATACGTGAAATATTGGCATTGACTATGGCCTCGCTGTCCGCATCCAACGCGCTCGTGGCTTCATCCAATATCAAAATCCGAGGATCGACGATCAGTGCCCGTGCGATCGCCAGGCGCTGTCGCTGCCCCCCGGATAGATTTGGCG
>Ga0187783_10002963_pt1 | contig 12544 bp, 14 predicted proteins | sample 1015_SJ02_MP02_2_FD_132471 | JGI IMG/M metagenome (GOLD analysis project Ga0187783, IMG submission 132471) | Tropical peat soil microbial communities from peatlands in Department of Meta, Colombia - 1015_SJ02_MP02_20_MG | ecosystem: Environmental > Terrestrial > Soil > Wetlands > Peat | place... | reverse complement strand
TATTTCTTCTTCGAAGCTTTCTTCTTGGCCTTCTTCTTTGCCTTCGCCATGTTGGCTCTCCAATTGACGGGTTAGTCCGAGGGCCGAGTATATACACGCGAAACGAAATTACAAGCGAGCGCGAGCGAAGTGTGATAGGCGAGCGGCGCATCGCTCACCACGCGAGCGCGCATGGCACGCGCGCGCCGCGAGTCACTCGAGCGAAAGAATGAACCGCCAGTGCGCGCTCGCGACCGGCGTCACCGACAGACGGTTGCCGGGACGCAGCAGCACCATTCCCTTGAGCTCCCGGGCTGCGTGTACGCGCAATTCGGCGAGCGTGATGACGCGTTTGAGCCGGCGTTTGAGCTGCACGTCCACCATGAACCAGCGCGGATGCTGCCGATCGCTGGCGGGATCGTAGTGGTGGTGCTTGCGATCGAACGCGGTCGGGTCGGGATAGCCTTCGCGGACGATCTGCATGATCGCGACGATGCCCGGCGCCTCGCCGGAGTAGTAAAGGAAAGCCTGGTCACCCCGGGCCATCTGGTCGCGCAGCATGTTGCGCGCCTGGTAGTTGCGGACACCGTCCCAGGCGGCGGTGCGGCGCGGGGCGGCGGCCAGATCCTCGACGCTGAAGCTGCCCGGCTCGCTCTTCATCAGCCAGTAGTGCATCGGATGATCCCCTCTTCGGTCACCACCGCATCCATGAGCACATCGTGCGCGGCGGGTGCGATGTGGTCGAGCTGCTGGAAGGCATAGGCGAGTCCCACCAGGCGCGGTGCATGCCAGGCGCTGCGCAGCTTGCGAAAGGCGAAGGCGCGATCGTAGTAGCCGCCACCGGTGCCGAGGCGCACGCCCTGGCGGTCGAAGCCCACCAGCGGCAGGAATACCAGGTCGAGCCAGCGGGCGCCGAGGGTGAGGCTGCCGGTGGGCTCCTCGATGCCGAGCCGGTTGCGTCGCCGTGGTCCGCGCATCGGCACGAAGCTCATGGCGCGCGAGGCACGCCGCCGGTCGATGCGCGGCAGGTAGATACGGCAGCCGCGGCGCGAGGCCAGGGCGATGAGCGGCGCAGTATCGAGCTCCCAGGGCAGCGCCGCATAAACGGCTATGCGCCAGTGCGCCATCAGGTGCAGCGCGCGGTCGGCATTGTGCGCCACCCGCAGCGCCAGCCGCCCGCGCTCGGCGGCGCTCAGGCGGCGCCGCCGGGCGCCGAGGCTGGCCCGCAGCGAGCGGCGATCGCCGCTCACGGGCTGAGAATCAGGTAGCGTCACCCGCAGGTGCCGGTGCGGACCGTTGCTCTCGAACCGGAGCAACAAAGCGGGACGAGCTGCGGCAGGTAAGGCTTTCCGCTCGCGGGCGGACTTGCACAGCGCTGCGCGCAAGGCCTGAGTCCCTTGGGTGTTTCAATTAGGGTCCGAGGTAACCCGGCCCGCTTGTCGAACACCGCAGGCGACGCCGGTATCACTCTACACCAATTGCACCGCGCTTAAAGATCGAAGCGCGTCACAGCTCCAGCTGCTGGCTCTTCTCCAGCGCCCCTTCGACGCGCTCGCGCAGGGCGCGCACCCGCTGCCCCGTGCCGCCATCGAGCTTCGACTCGCGCTCCCTGCCCTTGAGAAACTCGTGCGCCAGATTGAGCGCTGCCATCACCGCGATGCGATCGAGACCGATGACCTTGCCACTGTCGCGGATCTCGCGCATGCGTGTGTTGAGGAATTCGGCGGCGTCGAGCAGCGCGGAACGCTCCTCGTAGGGACAGGCGACCACGTATTCCTTTTCCATGATGCGCACACTGACCCGCGCCGGCTCCTGGCTCATCCACCATGCTCCAGCGTCTTGAGCCGTCCGATCATCGCCTCGACGCGCGTGCGCACCTGCTCGTTCTTGTGCATCAGCGAGGCGCGCTCACCGGCGAGCGACTCGTGACGCGCGCGCAGCGCGCGATTCTCGTCCTTGAGGTGCTCGAGGATCCCGAGCAGCTCTTCGATGCGTTTTGCCAGCCGTGTCAGTTCGAGATCGAGCTGTGTTCTTGTAGTATCGCTCATATCAATGACTATAGAGCCGCGGTCCTGACAGGGTCAATTATATAATGCGTTTGACATGCTGCAGCCCGACTACCGCGACATCCAGCGGCTTCTGCTCGATGAGCACTCGCTCACCGATGCTGCGGAGGCACACGGCACGCTGAGCGGCGGGCTGTGCGCGGCGAGCAGCTACGCGTTCGAAGACTGGCTGCGCGAAATTCTTCCCGAGGGACGGGCGTCTCCCATCGCCGCGGCGCAGCTGCGCGAGCTGTACGACGCGAGCGCCGCGGCCCTGCGCCAGCGCGACTTCGAGTTCCAGCTGCTGCTGCCCGATGACGAGCAGCCGATCGAGGTGCGCACCGCGGCGCTGGCGCAGTGGTGCCAGGGATTTCTCTATGGGCTCGGCGCCGGTGCGATCCGCGATGCACGCAGTCTGCCCGGCGATGCGGGCGAAGTCGTGCGCGACCTGGTGGAGATCAGTCGCGCCGCGGTCGATACCGGCCAGGACGAAGAGTCGAACGAGAGCGCCTACGCCGAGCTGGTCGAATTCGTGCGCGTCGGGGTGCAGCTGTTGTTCGAGGAGCTGGCGGCGGCCCGCTCGCCGCCCGCGGCCGCGGCCGCGCCGCTGCACTAAAGTCCCGCCGATGCGCATGGCCCGGGAGGAGTTTGCGCGCCGCCGCCGCCAGCTGATGCGGTCGATGGGTCGCGACTCGATCGCGGTGCTGCCGGCCGCGCCGGTGCGCCACCGCAACGGCGACGTCGAATATGCCTACCGCCAGGACAGCGACTTCCACTATCTCACCGGCTTCACCGAGCCCGAGGCGGTGGCGGTACTGGTGCCGGGGCGCACACAGGCGCAATACATCCTGTTCGTGCGCGAGCGCGATCCGGCGCGCGAGAGCTGGGACGGCCGCCGCGCCGGTCCGGCCGGCGCCGCGCGCGACTACGGCGCCGATGACGCCTTTCCGATCGGCGACATGGACGAGATCCTGCCGGGACTGCTCGAGAACCGTGCGCGGGTGTTCTACACCATGGGGGTCTATGCCGATTTCGACCAGCGTGTGGTCGGCTGGGTCAACGGCCTGCGCACCACCCAGGCGCGCAACGGCCGCCATCCGCCGCAGGAATTCGTGGCGCTCGGTCACGTGCTGCACGACATGCGCCTCTACAAGTCGCGCGGCGAGCTCGAGCTGCTGCGCGCCGCCGCCCGCATCAGCGCCCAGGCGCACCAGCGCGCCATGCGCTTCTGTCGCCCGGGGGTGACTGAATACCAGGTGATGGCCGAGTTGCTGCACGAGTTCCGCCGCCACAATGCCGACACCGCCTACCAGCCGATCGTCGGCGGCGGTGCCAACAGCTGCGTCCTGCACTACCGCGACAACGACCAGCCGCTCGCCAACGGTGACCTGTTGCTGATCGACGCCGGTTGCGAGCTCGAGTGCTATGCCTCCGACATCACGCGTACCATCCCGGTCAACGGCCGCTTCAGCAGCGAGCAGCGCGCGGTCTACGAGGTGGTGCTCGAGGCTAATCGCGCGGCGATCGCCTGCGTGCGCCCCGGCAACCACTGGAACGAGCCGCACGCAGCGGCGGTGCGCGTGATCACCCAGGGACTGGTGAAGCTCGGGATCCTCAAGGGACGGCCGGCAGCGCTCATCCGCAGCGGCGCCTACCGGCGCTTCTTCATGCATCGCACCGGACACTGGCTCGGGCTCGACGTGCACGACGTCGGCGACTACAAGGTCGGCGATGCCTGGCGAGTGCTCGAGCCGGGCATGGTGATGACCATCGAGCCGGGCATTTACCTGCCGGCCGCGGCGCGCGGCGTGCCCAAGCGCTTGCGCAATATCGGCGTACGCATCGAAGACGATGTGGTCGTGACCAAGCGCGGCGCGGAGGTGCTCACGGCAAGAGCGCCCAAGGATGTGGAACAGATCGAGGCGCTGATGGCGCGCGGCTGATGGACGTCGACGTCGCCATCATCGGCGGCGGCATGGTCGGGGCGAGTCTTGCCGCCGCCCTGGTCGGCAGTGGCCGCAGCGTGCTGCTCATCGAGAGCACACCCTTCGGCGCGGCCTCGCAACCGAGCTTTGATGAGCGCACCACGGCGCTCGGCAATGCCAGCCGGCGGATCTTCGCCGGACTCGGCGCGTGGGAGGCGATCGCGCCCGAGGCGGCCGCGATCAGCTCGATCCACGTGTCGGAGGCGGGCCGCTTCGGCTTCTCACGCCTGGTCGCGGCCGAGCAGGGGGTCGAGGCTTTCGGCTACGTGGTGCCCAACCGGCGCATCGGCGCAGCTCTCTGGAGCCGGTTGCGTACGGCCCCGGGGATCACGCTGCGCGCACCGGCGCGCGTCGCCGATATCGCAGTCGCGCCCGACGCCATCCGCCTGCGGGTCGCCGACGATTCGACCTCGCCGCTGCCGGTGAGCGCGCGTCTGCTGGTGGCCGCGGATGGTGCGCATTCGCAGGTGCGCGCGGCGGCGGGTATCGAGGCCGCGGCCGTGGACTATGGCCAGGTGGCGGTAGTCGCGAACGTGAGCGCCGATCGCGCGCACGACGGCGCCGCCTACGAGCGCTTCACCTCGCAAGGGCCGCTGGCGGTGCTGCCGTTGCACGACGGCACGCTCGCGGTGATCTGGGCGTGTGCACCGGCCCGGGCCGCTGAGCTGCTCGCGCTCGATGAGCGCGGCTACCTCGAGCAGCTGCAGCGCCGGTTCGGCTGGCGCGCGGGTCGCTTCGTGCGTGCCGGGCGCCGCGGGTCCTATCCGCTCAAGCTGACCCGCGCCGCTGCGACCGTCGCCACGCGCACGGTACTGATCGGCAACGCCGCCCAGACGCTGCATCCGGTCGCCGGCCAGGGCTTCAATCTGGGTCTGCGGGATGCTGCGATGCTGGCGGAAGTGATCGCCAACGCCGAGGCGGACGGCGAAGGCGACGGCGACGTGGGCGCGCCGCAGCTGCTGCAACGTTTCGCAGCATGGCGGGCTCGCGATCGCCGCGGTGTGGTCGCTTTCACCGACGGACTCGTCAGGCTGTTCGCCGCGACCTATCCCGGTGCGGCGGCGCTGCGCGATCTCGGGCTGCTGCTGTTCGATCTCGCGCCGCCGGCCAAGAGCGCCCTGGCGCGCCTCAGCGCCGGCTTCGGCGGCCCGACGCCGCGTCTGGCGCGTGGACTGGGTGTTCGCCGTGTTTGACGTGGTCATCGTCGGCGGTGGTCCGGTCGGCGCCTGCCTCGGCGCATTGCTCGCGCGCGGCGAGGGCAGCGCAGCTCTCGCGGTGGCGCTGCTCGAGCCGCACGGGGCGGCAGTGCCGGCCGCGGGCGCGCCGCTCGAGGCGCGCGTGGTGGCGCTGTCGCGCGCCAGCGAGCGCGTGCTGTCGCGCGCGGGCGCGTGGCCGCGCATCCGCGGACCGCGGATTCAGCCTTACGAGCGCATGCGCGTCTGGCACGAAAGTGTTGCGCCGGAGAGCGATGCGGTGCTGGTGTTCGATGCCGCCGACGCCGGCGAGCCGAATCTGGGGTACATCGCCGAGAATCGTCTGCTGCAGGGCGCGCTGACCGAGGCGTTCGTCACCGCCGGCGGCCACATCGAGCGCGCGCCGTTCGCCGCCCTCGAGATCGGTGCGGAGAGTGTGCTGGTGCGCACGGCAGAGCGGACGCTGGCGGCGCGGCTGGCCGTCGGCGCGGACGGGGCCCACTCGCCGCTGCGCCAGGCCGCGGGCCTCAGCGCCGACACCTCTCCCTACGGGCAGACCGCCATCGTTGCCAGCGTGGCGACCGCGCGGCCGCACCAGGCCACGGCCTGGCAGCGCTTCATGAAGGACGGCACGCTCGCGTTGCTGCCGCTCGCCGACGGGACGAGCTCGATCGTGTGGTCGGCGGACGATGAGGTCGCCCGGGCGCTACTGGCGCTCGATGCGGCTGGTTTCGCCGCCGAGCTCGACCGCGCCAGCGCGCTGGCGCTCGGAGCCACGTGTCTCGCGAGCGAGCGGGCTTCGTTTCCCCTCAACCGCCTGCGTGCACAGCGCTACATCGCGCAGCGCATCGCGCTGATCGGCGATGCCGCGCACGTGGTTCATCCGCTGGCCGGGCAGGGTGTCAATCTGGGACTGCTGGATGCGGCTGCACTGGCGCAGCAGCTGGCCGCTGCGGCGGCGCGCCGCGAGGATCCGGGCTCGCTCGCCGTGCTGCGCCCCTACGAGCGCTGGCGCAAGAGCGAGGTTGCCGTGATGAGCACGGCCATCGATGCCTTCGACCGCTTTCTGGCCCACGGCAGGGGTCCCGTGTCGCAGCTTGCGCAGCGCGGCCTCGCGCTCGTCGGTCGCAGCGAGGAGCTGCGGCGCTTCTTCATCCGGCGTGCGCTCGGGGTGAGTGGCGAGCTGCCCGAGGCGGCGCGCGGGTCGGCTGCTGTCGCGGCGCTGGGTGCTGCATATGACCCCTCTCTGTCCAGATAGTTAAGAAAACACTTAACCACGCGGCGTGCGACGGTTACTGTCCGGAGCCTTCCATTTGCGGACGCGCACGCGATTCCGCGTACGGACCTTACTTAAGAGAATGCTTAACCACCCCGCCTTGAGCCGTCTCTTCCGAGCGCTGGCTAACCCCACGCGCCGATACCTTTTCGAGCGGCTGTGTGACAACGAGGACCATGTGACCGCCCTGACCGAGCCGCTGCCCATATCGCTGCCGGCGGTATTGCAGCACCTGGCGGTTCTCGAGCGGTGCGAGCTGATTCACACGGAAAAACGCGAGCAGACGCGCTGGTGCTACATCGAGCCTCAAGCGCTCAATCTGCTGGAGCAATGGCTGCGCCAGCATCGCGGCTACTGGGAAGCGCAAGCGCGCCGGCGCTAGCTGCCCCACGCGCGTCCAGCTCACGTGAGCGGTATCAAATCCACCTTGGCCGCGCACACGAAGTCGTTCTCCGACAATCCGCGAATCGCGTGCGTGGTGTAGGTCACCCGACAGTAGTTATAGCCCACCTCGAGATCCGGGTGGTGGTCCTCGATGTTGGCAATGTGCGCGAGTGCGTTGACGAAGCTCATGGTGCGGTAGAAGTCGCGGAAGCTGAACTCGCGCCGTATCGAGCGCGCATCCTCGCTCAGCGCCCAGGCGGACGAAATCTGCGCCAGCAGCTTGCCGGCAGCCTCGCGCGTCAGCGGTGCGATGCCGCCTTCGCAGGGCTTGCACTTGCGCGCGGCCAGCTCGTTGCTCATGGGTTACTCCGGCGTGCGCGCGTAGCGGCGCGCCACGTAGCGTTCGACCAGCTCCTGGAACTCTTCGGCGATACGCTCGCCTTTGAGTGTCACGGTCTTCTCGCCGTCCTCGTACACCGGCGCCACCGGGCGCTCGCCGGTTCCCGGCAGGCTGATGCCGATGTTGGCGTGCTTGCTCTCGCCGGGACCGTTGACCACGCAGCCCATGACGGCGACCGTCATGTCCTCGACCCCGGTGTACTCGCGCCGCCACTGCGGCATGCGCGCGCGGATGTGCGCCTGGATGCGCGCCGCCAGCTCCTGGAAGTAGCTGCTGGTGGTGCGGCCGCAGCCGGGGCAGGCCACTACCAGTGGGGCGAACGCCCGCAGCCCCATCGTCTGCAGGATCTCCTGCGCGACGATCACTTCCTGGCTGCGCTCGCCGTCGGGCTCGGGAGTGAGAGAGACGCGAATGGTGTCGCCGATGCCTTCCTGCAGCAGCACCGCCATGCCCGCGGTCGAGGCGACGATGCCCTTCGAGCCCATGCCGGCTTCGGTCAATCCCAGGTGCAGCGGATAGTCGCAGCGGCGCGCGAGCTCGCGGTAGATGGCGATCAGGTCCTGCACGCCGCTCACCTTGGCCGAGAGGATGATGCGTGTGTGCGCCAGACCGAGCTGTTCGGCGCGCTGCGCGCTGCCGAGCGCGGACAGCACCACCGCGTCGCGCATCACCTGCTGCGCGTCGAGCGGCTCAGCGAGGCGTGAGTTCTCGTCCATCAGCCGCGTCAGCAGGTCGCCGTCGAGACTGCCCCAGTTGACGCCGATGCGCACCGGCTTGTCGTAACGGCAGGCGATCTCGATCATCTCGGCGAACTGCGGATCGCGCTTGCTGCCGCGGCCGACGTTGCCGGGATTGATGCGGTACTTGGCGAGCGCCGCGGCGCAGTCGGGATGCTCGCGCAGCAGCTTATGACCGTTGAAATGGAAGTCGCCGATCAGCGGCACGCCGACGCCGGCGCGGTCGAGCCGCTCGCGAATCGCCGCGACGGCCCCCGCCGCTTCACTGGTGTTGACCGTGATGCGTACCAGCTCCGAGCCGGCGGCGGCCAGCGACTGCACCTGGCGGGCCGTGGCCTCGATGTCGGCAGTGTCGGTATTGGTCATCGACTGCACCACGATCGGCGCGTCGCCGCCGACGCGGACCTTGCCGATGACGACCTGCGCTGACCGACGGCGGACGATGCTCATGGGGTATGTGAATTCTACCGTCGCGGCGCTTGGGCGGCACCGAGGGGGGCTGCTATGATGCCCTGCCCGAATCGGTCTGTCCGGAGAGTGTCCGGCTGCGCAAGCCGGAACGCCGAAGGCGCAAATCCCGCCCGGAAACGCTCAGGCACAAGAACGGCAGACGGCGGAACGAGGTTCCGTGGGGCTTCTGGAGAGCGGTGGATTGCACCGATCCGCCCACCGAAGGGGAGCGGCGCGCGAGCGCCTGATCTCTCAGGTCGAAAGGACAGAAGGGCGGCAGGCCTCGCGCCTTAGTTGATGCGAGCCTGCCGCCTTTTGTTTTTTAAGCGTGGGCAAAAGGCGTGGCTTTGCCCGCGAGAGGGCATGCCTTGGGACGACACACCCCGTTGTTCACTCTGCACCAGGAGCTCAACGCTCGCATGGTCGATTTCGGCGGCTGGGACATGCCGGTGCAGTACGGCTCCCAGATCGGCGAGCATCACGCCGTGCGCCGGGGCGCCGGTGTCTTCGACGTCTCGCACATGTGCATCATCGACCTGAGCGGGGCGCGCGCCGAGGCGTTCCTGCAGCACCTGCTCGCCAACGACGTTGCCCGGCTGAAGAGCCCGGGTAAGGCGCTCTACACCTGTCTGCTGAGCGAGGCGGGCGGCGTGCTCGATGATGGCATCGCCTACTTCCTCGGTGAGGCGTGGTTTCGCCTGGTGGTGAACGCCGGCACGCGCGACAAAGACCTCGCCTGGATCCGAACACAGGCGCGCGAGTTCGGTGTCGAAGTGCGCGAGCGCACCGACCTCGCCATGCTCGCGGTGCAGGGACCCGAGGCGCGCGCCAAGGCGGCGCAACTGCTGCCGGCGGCGCGCGCGGCTGCAGCGCTCGGGCTCGGCGTCTTCGTCGGCCGCCAGCTCGGCGATTGGTTCGTGGCGCGCACCGGCTACACCGGCGAGGACGGCTTCGAGATCATGATGCCGGCCGCCGCCGCCATCCCCGCCTGGCGCCAGCTGAACTCCCTCGGCGTCGCCTCCTGCGGACTCGGTGCGCGCGACACGCTGCGCCTCGAGGCCGGCATGAACCTCTACGGCAACGACATGGACGAGAGCACGCATCCCTTCGAGTCGAACCTCGGCTGGACCGTGGCGCTCGAGCCGGCCAGCCGCAGCTTCATCGGCCGCACGGCCCTCGAGGAAATCCTGCGCCGCGGCTCGCGAGCCAAGCTGGTCGGCCTGCTGCTCGAGGACCGCGGCGTGCTGCGCGGTCACCAGAAGGTGCTCGCCGCCGGTGCCGGCGAGGGCGAGATCACCAGCGGCACCTTCTCCCCGACTCTCGAGCGCTCGATCGCTTTCGCGCGCGTTCCGGCCGCCACCGCCGAGCGCGTGCAGGTGGACGTTCGTGGCAAGCTGCTGAATGCGAAAGTCGTCAAGCCGCCGTTCGTGCGCAACGGCAAGTCCCTGGTGACCTGAGCGAAGGATCTCCCATGAGCAATGTTCCCGAGGATCGCAAATACACCAAATCGCACGAGTGGGTGCGCGCGCTGGCCGACGGCGACGTCGAGATCGGTATTACCGACCACGCGCAGCACGCGCTCGGCGACCTGGTGTTCGTCGAGGTGCCGGAGGTCGGGCGCACGCTCAAGGCCGGCGAAGCGTGCGCGGTGGTCGAGTCGGTGAAGGCCGCCTCGGATGTCTATGCGCCGCTGGCCGGCGAGGTGACCGCCGGCAACCCCAAGCTCGCGCAGGAGCCCGAGACCGTCAATGCCGCACCCTACGGCGAGGGCTGGCTGATGCGCCTCAAGCCGGCGCCGGGAGCGCTGGCATCGGCGGCACTGCTGTCGGCGGCGGACTACCAGAAGGTGCTGGACGCGGAGGGCGACTGATGGCCTTCATCCCGCACACCGAAGCGGACGTGGCAGCCATGCTCGCCGCCATCGGCGTCGAGCGCATCGAGGATCTGTTCGACGAGATTCCGCCGCGGCTGCGCGTCAATTCACTCGGCGGCGTGCCGGAAGAGCTCAACGAGATGCAGGTGGGGCGGCTGATGAGTGAGCGCGCCCGCGCCGACGGCACCATGCTCTCCTTCATCGGCGCGGGCGCCTACGAGCACCACATTCCCGCGGCAGTGTGGGCGATCGCCACCCGCGGTGAGTTCTACAGCGCCTACACCCCGTACCAGGCGGAGGCCAGCCAGGGAACGCTGCAGCTGATCTACGAGTTCCAGAGCATGATCACGCAGCTCACCGCGATGGAGGTAGCGAACGCCTCGCTCTACGACGGCGCCTCGGCGACTGCGGAAGCTGCGCTGATGGCGGTGCGTGCCAATCGCAAGTCGAAGTCCGCGCGCATTCTGGTGCCCACCACTTTGCATCCGCACTACCGCAAGGTCGCCCTCGCGATGGCGTCGAACCAGGGCCTGAGGTTCGAGGAGCTGCCGTACTCGGCCGCCGAGGGCATCATTACGCCGGAGTCGCTCGCCCGTTACGACGGCGAGGACATCACCGCACTCCTCATCCCGCAGCCCAACTTCTTTGGCCGGCTCGAGGAGGTGGACGCGCTCACCGACTGGGCGCACGCGCACCAGGCACTCGCCATCGCCGTGGTCAATCCGACCTCGCTGGCGCTGCTCAAGCCGCCGGGCGAGTGGGGCGCGCGCGGCGCGGACATCGCCGTCGGCGAAGGCCAGCCGCTCGGCGTGCCGCTGTCCTCGGGCGGCCCTTACTTTGGCTTCATGGCCGCAAAGCTCGAGCACGTGCGGCAGATGCCCGGCCGCATCGTTGGCCGCACGCTCGACGTCGCCGGCCGCGAGGGCTTCACGCTGACGCTGCAGGCGCGCGAGCAGCACATCCGCCGCGCCAAGGCGACCTCCAACATCTGCACCAACCAGGGACTGGCGGTGACCGCCGCCACCATCTATCTCTCACTCATGGGACCGCAGGGACTCGAGCGCACCGCCGCCGCCGCGCACGCTCGCACCCGTGAGCTGGTGTCGGCGCTGACGCGCGTTCCGGGAGTACGGCTGGCATTCGCCGGACCATATTTCCACGAGGCGGTGCTGCAGCTCGATCGTCCGGCCGCCACCGTGCTCGAGGCGCTGGCGCACGATGGCATCCTTGGCGGCCTCGATCTCTCGGGCTACTACCCCGAGCTCGGCAACGCGCTGCTGGTGTGCGCCACCGAGACCAAGACTGCCGCGGATCTCGAGCGCTACCGCAGCGCGCTGAGCGAGGCACTGCAGGCGGCGCGCGCCGCCTGAGCGTGACCACGAGGGCCCCATGAGCGAACCGGTGATCTTCGAGTACTCGCGCCCCGGGCGCGGCGCTTCCGACCAGTGGCCGCGCGATGGCGGCGCCGGCGCACTGAGTGACCTGCCGCAGCAGCTGCGCCGCGCGCGGCCGCCGGCATTGCCGGAAGTGAGCGAGCTTGACACCGTGCGCCATTTCACGCGGCTGTCGCAGCTCAACTTCTCGATCGATACGCACTTCTATCCCCTCGGCTCGTGCACGATGAAGTACAACCCGAGGGGCTGTAACCAGTACGCGATGCTGCCGGAGTTTCTGGCGCGCCATCCGCTCGCGCCCGAGTCCCACAGCCAGGGGTTTCTCGCCTGCATGTACGAGCTGCAGGAGATGCTGAAGGCGGTCACGGGCATGGAGGGAGTCGCACTCTCACCCATGGCCGGCGCCCACGGCGAGTTCGCCGGTGTTGCCATGATCCGCGCCTACCACCGCGCGCGCGGCGACTTGAAGCGCAACGAGATCATCGTGCCGGAGGCGGCGCACGGCACCAACCCCGCCACCGCCACCATGTGCGGCTGCACGGTGCGCGAGATTCAGGTCAACAGCCAGGGAGACGTCGACCTCGAAGCACTGCGCAGCGTCGTCGGTCCAAACACTGCCGGCATCATGCTCACCAACCCCTCGACCCTGGGCGTGTTCGAGCGCAACATCGAGGAGGTCGCGCGCGTGGTGCACGAAGCCGGGGGATTGCTCTACTACGATGGCGCGAACCTCAACGCCATCCTCGGCAAGGTGCGACCCGGGGACATGGGCTTCGACGTCATGCACATGAACCTGCACAAGACCTTCTCCACGCCCCACGGCGGCGG
>Ga0187783_10002962_pt1 | contig 12547 bp, 9 predicted proteins | sample 1015_SJ02_MP02_2_FD_132471 | JGI IMG/M metagenome (GOLD analysis project Ga0187783, IMG submission 132471) | Tropical peat soil microbial communities from peatlands in Department of Meta, Colombia - 1015_SJ02_MP02_20_MG | ecosystem: Environmental > Terrestrial > Soil > Wetlands > Peat | place... | reverse complement strand
CGCCTGTTGTCGGGATAGAAATCGGCCGCGCCTCGCTGTTAGGTGAGGGGTTTCCGCTCCCGCTCTTTCGATTGCGAGACGGGGTCACAGTCTCACCATGGCGCACGTTTGCCGAAGCCCCCCTAAAATGCCGGACGGCCAGATTTCCCGGGTCCGGTTCCAAACCCTGGCATATCACGGTAGGCCTTCCCATGGCTTGGAGAGGCTTAAACGCTGGTTCGTATACACCCCCGCCACTCCTGGTTTGCCCACAGCCTCGCCTCCTAAAGCCGCCATCTGCGTATACTGCCGGTTTTATCAAGCCGGCCGCCTAGACAGCCGCGGAGGCCGCCAAGTGCCCTGAGCCCCTTTGCCCAGTTCGGGTGTTGCCTCCGCTGGGGAGACGTGGTCCGTCTCCTGGGAGGGCGTTACCCCTCCGTCGTCGTGGCTAAGGCGGTACGCCCGTCGGAAGATGAGAATCGCAGAGTGGCGGCCACAACAATGCGGCACGACCGCGGCTGCGGCTCTTGTTGTGCAAGATTGGGTGTGCAGCCCTTGTCGCCATTTGTCGCGGATTGTCCCGCACGCGATTTTCGTTAAATTGTGTTCGTGACACGTCTCGCGCTTGCTCAGGTCCGGCTCCGCTACGTGACCGAAGGTCGCTCGCTCGATGCCGCAACGGAGGAGGCCTTAAAGGCCGACCCGCGCGCGGGCGCCAAGGCGATCTTGGATGCCATCGCCCGGCGACGCTTCGGAAACCGGTCGGAGGGTCAACGGCTGCGAAAGTTGCTGCGCTACGAAAACGCCCTCTGGGCAACCGGGGTGCTGCGCGTTGCCGGCGTCGATGAAGCAGGGATGAGTCCGCTTGCCGGGCCGGTATCGGCCGCCGCCGTCGTATTTGCGCCGGGTTCCCGCATACCGGGCGTCGACGATTCGAAGAAACTCGATGCCGCGGTCCGTGATCGACTTGCCGCGGAGATCAAGGAGACGGCTGCGGCGTGGTCGGTTGGCTTCGCCTCGGTCGAAGAAATCGACGCGATCAACATCTACTGGGCCGGTCTGCTGGCCATGCGCCGTGCGGTCCAAGGGCTCTTCCCCTCACCTGAACATCTCCTGCTTGACGCGCGGCGTCTCCGGGAGCTGCCAATACCCCAGCAACCCATTGTGAAGGGCGACTCCAAGAGTTTGACGATCGCCGCCGCTTCGATTCTCGCCAAGACCGCCCGTGACGCGCTCATGCGCGAGCTGGACTTGGAGCATCCGGGTTATGGCTTCTCAAAGCACAAGGGCTATCCAGTGCGCGAGCATTTGCTGGCGCTCCGAAAGCACGGGGCTTCGCCGATCCACCGGCGCTCGTTCGCGCCGGTTCGCATGGTGCTTGGCTTGCCGCCGCATCCGCCATGGCCGAGCCATGACGCGGGTGCCTCCCAGGCCGATCAGATCGCGCAAGCTCGCGCCGCGTCGACCGAGCGCTGAGGCCTCCGAGTAGGTGAACCTCCGCAGCAGAAAGGGAGTGTCTGGGCATCGTCAGCGTCAGCCTTGGGCCCAGCGGACCACGGGCGCTGATTGAGTCCCGGGAGGCACCGCGTTTTGGAGTATAGATCGGCCAACGCTGCGTGATTGAGTGCATGGCTCTCGGCAAGCGCGAGCGGTAGGCTTGGCGGTGCTGAAGGTATTGTCGCGCAGTGTGCGGTGCATTCTGCTTCACGGTGCATCGCATTTCACCGCGTGCGGCCCAAAGCCTGGTTCAAAGCGATGCTGGCCCTCCGAGTCATCCTCTTCGCGGGCTCTTCGCGGGACGCTATAGCGCATGCATGGGCCGCTCGCCGAACTTCTCACCAGGGGAGTCGGGAGCCGGGAACGCAAGCGCCAACCGAGTGCACTGCGCCATGGACCGTGCTGGGGAGGACTGGAGACCCCGGCGGCGATCAGGCGACGAGGGGTCGCACCCTCCTCGCCTCTCGATGGTCGAGACGTCGTGGCGCGACAGACGATTTCCGTCGAGCAGCATGAGCGGCGCGTGGTAGATGGCAACCCGTGTTGATGCATAGTCACAGGAACGCAACACGCGCAAGCTTCGTTGCATTCCGGTGGTCTACTTGAGCCAGGTGTTCGCATGAGAAGGCTTGCAACCGCGGCGGCAATCCTTACCGGGGCGGCCGCGCTTGCCGCTCTGATCGTGGCGAGGGAGGTGGCGCGTGCCCAGCGCCCGCAGGTCAGCGGCGAGGCCTTCGCCGCCGATCAGCAGCCCGGCAAGCAATTTCGCATCAGCGCCGAAGAACTACCTCCGCCGAAGGCGACCTCCGTCAGGAATGGTCCACGTACCCTGCCCTTCGACGGACAATCCTTGACCGTTCCCGAAGGCTTTGCCGCAACGCTCTTTGCCAAACTCGAGAACCCGCGTCGCTTGCTCGTGCTTCCCAACGGCGACATCGTCGTCGCGCAGCAAAGGCCAGGTTACCTGACGCTGCTGCGCGTAAGGGAAGGCGGTGGCCGAGCGGAGTCCATCGAGCGCCTCGCCGAAGGTTTCAATCTGCCCTATGGCCTGGCGTGGCGCGATGATCATCTCCTGGTCGCCGACCAGGATGGCATTTGGAAGGTGGCAGGCATCCTCGACACCTTGCGCACCGGCCGCGGCTTCGAAGGCAGGACCGCCGATGTCGTGTCTGAACGGCGTGACCCATCACACGCTTTCGCACGCCAGGAGCTGATCACAAAGCGGGGCGTGTTCGGCATTTCCCGCGGTCACGCCAATCGGCCGCTTGCGATCGATCGCAACAATGGTCAACTGTTCGTCGGGGTGGGTTCGATCGGCAACGTCGGCATCGAACCAGAGGTGAAAGCCACCATTCAGCGCTTTGCGCCCGACGGCACCGGGCAGGTCACATTTGTCTCCGGCGTGCGCAACACCTGCGGCCTTGCCGTCCACCCGGACACGGGCGAACTGTGGGCGGTGGTACAGGAACGCGACGGCCTCGGAGATCGCCTACCCCCGGATTACCTAGCGCGACCGGAGGCAGGAGCGTTCTATGGTTGGCCCTATGCCTACACCGGTCAACATCCTCAGCCCGGATATGCCGACAGGGCGCCGGAGAAGGTGACGTCGTCGAAGATGCCCGACCTGCTGTTCGAGGCGCATTCCTCGGCGCTAGACTTGATTTTCTACGACGGCGCTCTGTTCCCCTCCGAGTATCACGGCGATGCTTTTGTCGCCCTGAGGGGGTCGTGGAACCGCTCGCAGCCGACCGGCTACAAGGTTGTGCGCGTTCCGTTCAAGCAAGGTCGCCCGCAGGGTTTCTACCAAAACTTTGCAACCGGATTCTGGGTCGCAGGTATCGCGCGTGCGGAAGTCTGGGGCCGACCAGCAGCCGTCGCGGTCGCCAAAGATGGCGCACTGCTGATTGCCGACGACACGGGCGGAACCATTTGGCGGGTTGCCTATGTGGGGAAATAGTTGTCACATCATCCTCTTTCATCGTATTTCATTTCTATCGTCAATCGGTCGAAATTACAGCGGGTATTTTCCAAACGCCCGGCCCGAGCTAAATCAGGCGGTCGCGCGCCGCATGGCCCTCGCAGTAATGGCGTGCCTGGATGTCGTGTCGGTATTTGGCGATCGCGGCCCGGATGACGACGTCGACCGGGCGCTCCCGCTGTTTGGCAAAACCCTTCAGGTCGATAGGCGTCCGGCATTGCCGGGTCATGCTCGACACCATGTCGCACCGAATTCTCCTCGGTGATGGTTCCGGTGGCCTCCCCCTCGTACAGAACGCGAGGGTTCGACCGGAACGGAATCCGTAGGCAGCCATCGCAGTTCTCCGGGTAGCTCATGATATCCGCCACTTTGCGCGTTGACGTAAGACCGAGCATGCTCGTATTGACGCTTCCAAGACAACTATTGACGTGCCCAGCAACAGCTCGGCTCGGCGTTCCTGATTGAGGTGCAAGAGGTCCGAATGCCAGAATTGCGTCTATCTGTCCCTGGATCGCTGGCGCTCATCGCCGTCGTCATCTGTGCGGGCGCTGCTGCCTTTGCTTATACCGCAGGATGGTTATCGCCCGAGCGTCTCACCCCCACCAGACTGGTGGATGCGCTGGCGCCGCCCGACGGCCCGTCGCTCGGCCATCGCCGCAACCACGCCAAGGGCATTTGCTTTACCGGCGTGTTCGACGCCAACGGCGCTGGATCCGAATTGTCGCGTGCGCAGGTTTTTGCTCGTGGCCAATATCCGGTGCTCGGGCGTTTTAATCTCGCCACCGCCGATGCCAAAGCACTGGATGCGACGGTGCGCGTACACGGGCTCGCTATCCGGATTTCAACGCCGGACGGCCAGGAATGGCGCAGCGCGATGATCGATGCGCCGGTGTTCGCGGTCTCGACGCCAAGAGGTTTCTACGAGCTACTGATCGCGTCGCATGACAAAGACCCAGACGCAATGAAAGCATTTGCCGCGGCACACCCCGAGTTTGCACCGTTCGCCCAATGGGCCAAAACCGCGCCATGGACCAGCAGCTATGCCGAAGACTGGTTCAACAGCCTGAACGCCTTCGTATTCGTCGACAAATCAGGCACGGAGCGCGCGGTGCGTTGGTCGCTGCTGCCGACGGCGCAATTGGTACCGATCTCGCCCGGCGAACTCGCCAAGAAAGGCCCCGATTTCCTCGAGCAGGAAATTGCTCAGCGCGTCGCTAGCGCCCCGCAGCGCTGGACGATGACAGTGACGATCGCCAAACCGGGCGACCCAACCGCTGATCCCACCAAGGTTTGGCCGCAAGATCGTCGCACGGTCGAGGTCGGCACGCTTGTCGTGCAGAAGATCGAAGCTGAGTCCAACGGTCCATGCCGCGATATCAACTTCGACCCGACCATTCTGCCGAGCGGCATACAGGTATCGGACGACCCGTTCCCGGCGGCGCGATCGTCTGCCTACCGGGTTTCCTTTGACCTGCGCACGGCCGAAGCCAAGGACTACCCACGGACCGAAACGGGGGACAAGCCATGACCGGCATCCGTCATCCCTTTACCCCGCTGCAGCGCCTCCTGCACTGGGTTATGGCGATCTGCATCCTGGCGATGTTCTTTCTCGGCGTCGGTATGGTCTCGACGGTCATGCCCAAATATCTTCCGCTCGTTTCGACCCACAAATCTCTTGGAATTACCATCCTCGTGCTAGCGCTGATCCGGCTGGCGGTGCGCCTGCACTACGGCGCGCCTGCGCTGCCGGCAGATTTGCCCGAGCCGATGAAGCGCGCCGCACACCTGTCGCACTACGCGCTCTACGGGCTGATGCTGGTCATGCCACTGCTCGGCTGGGGCATGCTGTCGGCCGGTGCCTACCCGGTAGTCGTGTTTGGCAACGTATATCTGCCGGCGATCCTACCGCACAGTGATAGCCTCCACACGTGGCTCTGGGATGCGCATTTTTATTTAGCTTTCGCCTTTTTTGCGCTGGTGCTCATGCATCTCGGGGCGGCGCTATTTCATGCGATGGTCCGGCGCGACGGCGTCTTCCAGACAATGGCACCCTGGGGGACGCGGCGAAGTGGCGGACCGGAATCACCCCATCCGATCGGCTAGGAGAAGGCGGTGACGACAACGTTGCGAGGGGCGTCGCTCACCGCGAGTTACGACGCCGAATTTGCTCCGCCAACGGATGGAAGTCGAGTCATCTTCCCAATCGACCGATCGATCCATGGGCTCCAGCCTATCGTTTGGCACAAACGAGACCCGCGCTCAAACACCTCGCTTTAGCCGGTGGCCCACCCCACCGACAAATCATCGTGAGGTCGGAGCCCTCGACGGCACCGACATCAAGCTTTCGGGCATTACGACGCTAACCGGGGCCCGCAGGCTGGCATAATTCGTGAATATTCGCAGGCATAAGGCGGTAGGTCCGGCAGCTTTCGGAACGCCTGCAGACTTTCTGAGCGAGCCTGTACCTCTCCCATTTGTTGCGAATCTGGAAAAGACTTTTCGATCTGGTGCGACTACCGCCCCCTGTCCATTGGCAGTACCCTTGCTGCAGCATTGAGCCGAAAGAGCAACACAGTGTGCCTCACAGGAGGGGCGAGGGCTGGCGCGACGACCGAACGGAATGCTGGAAGCGGCGCGCTGCATCGCCAGGCACTGCCGGAAGGTACACGCGTACTTCGGGAGCGTTAGTCATGGCGATCAATCTTGGCGCGGGAAATGTCGCTGCCGCCACCTCCTTCGATGCCGAGGCCGAGGCGAGGAAGATCGCGTTCGATCGAACCGGGCAGGGTGAGAACGTTCTCCTGATCTCGGGTTTTCCGCAAACGCGCCGCTCGTGGAACAAGCTGGTTCCGCTGCTATCTCAGGACTTCCAGACGATCACCGCCGACTTACCGAGTTTCGGCGACTCGGGAGTCCTGTCGGCACCGGCGACCACGGAGAACATCGCCAGAATCTTTCACGAGTTCGTGGCGAATTTCTCGCCACCCCTGCATGTTGTAGCACACGACTTCGGCGCCTGGGTCGCTTTTAGCTGGGCGCTCCTCTTCAAGGACGATTTCAAATCGCTCACGCTCATCGACGCTGGAATCCCCGGTGTCACTCTGACCGAGGACGTTCAGCTCTCCGATTTCAAGAGGAAATGGAATTTCATATTCCAAATGCTGCCCGATCTGCCGGCCGAGCTCACCGAAGGCAAAGAGGACGTGTATGTCGGGTGGTGGTTCAAGAACAAGGTGTATAAGCCGGGCGCGATCCCGGCGCAGGACGTAGCTGCCTATGGGCGCGCCTATGCCCGAAAAGGCCGTATGGATGCGGCGTTCGACTATTGCCGCAAGATCGTCGACGATATGGAGTTCAACAAGAGCCAGTTCAAAGGGAAATTGCCGATCCGCCTTTTGGCAGTCGGCGGCGACCATTCGATTCCCAACATGGGAGAATCACTGCAGCCCTATTTCAACAACGTCACACCGGTGGTGATCGCCGAATCCGGTCACTTTGTTCCGGAGGAACAGCCCGAAGCGCTGGCTAAAGCCTTGAGGTCGTTTCTCCAGCCCGCCGCGCTATCGGAATAAGCGCGACTTTGCGCAGACGATAGGGCGTGCGGTCATAAGAGCCACTGTAGCGCTTAGAGGCAACGATGCCTGTTCCGTTGAGCCACGATCTGCCCGATGCTCTTAGGAGTGTCCGCGCGCGCCCGCTGTTCCGGCTGCACGAGCTCGTCCCACCACTCTACGTGGTCGGCCAAACACCGAATGGCTTCCGCCGCGTCGGCGTGATCACGGGTGGGTCGTTCGCGGGCGAACGGCTCTCCGGCGAGGTCGTCAGCGGCGGAAACGACTGGCAGAACGTTCGCAGCGACTCCTGCACGAAACTCGACGTGCGTCTTCTGCTGAAGACGACAGACGGCGCTCTAATCGTGATGACATATCAAGTCCTGCGCCATGGGCCCCCTGCGGTGATGCAGGCGCTGGATTGCGGAGAGACGATTGATCCGGCGAGCTACTATTTTCGCCTGAGCGGACTGTTTGAGACCAGCGCCACGAAATATGACTGGCTGAACCGGATTATCGCCATCGGTACAGGAGACCGGCATCCCGACGGACCGGTCTACAGCATTTTCGAGGTGCTCTGATCCGAGGTGCGAGAACGGGCGCGATATCGAATCTTAGCTGACCGCGCCTCTCCAGCAATCGTTGGATTGTTCCACCAGGCACCGCAAGCGGGCGGCAATGTGGGCTTCGGCGGATCTTCAGCGCAAGGCATCGCGGACCTTGCCGAGGCTGGCGACGTATCCCAACCTCTCCCCCTGCTGCAGCAGGCTCTGTAGCGCGGCCGTTTGCTTCACGCCGTCTCGACCCATTGTGGCCAACAAACGGGCGCGTTCGACGAAGTAGTTCGACCAGGGCAACGGTTCAGGCGCGCAGAACGCCTCAAGCTCCCTCGCATACCTGTCGGCGTTGTCCCATTCGCATAGCTCAAGCGCAACGTCGATTGCCATCGGATAGAAGCGCAATTGATTATGCCCGACGCAGCCGCGGCCAATGAGCGCTTCGCCCTCGGCGAGGGCCGTGCGCCTGGCGTCTGGTTCGTGCGATGCTGTGGCGAGGAAACCGCAGATGATTGGCCCGAGGAAACCCGTTCCCATCTGTCGCGAAATGGCGGCGGCGCATCGGAGTTCCTCCAATGCCTCTTGGCTTCGGCCCTTCGCATTTGCAATCTGCGCACTTGCGATCAGGAAGTTCTGTTTAAAGCGTCGTGCCCCGAGGCGCGCAACAAGGGTCTGCGCGTGCCGGACCTCACTTTCAGCGCCCTGCCAGTCCTCGAGATGAAGAAGACAGATCAAAGACACAAGCGTGGCGTGCAGTTCGGCGCGAAGGTGTCCAATACGCGATGCGGCAGCAGTAGCTTTGCGGGCATGCGCCAACGCTTCGGCCTGCGGGCAAAGATAAATCATCGTATTCGCGAGCTGTGCATCGTGGGCGACCTCTATTCGGCCAAAGCCGCTGCGATGCGACAGCGCCACGCAATCGGTGAGCAGCGAATTGGCGCGGTGCATTCTGCCGCGCACGTACTCGGCGTCGCCTAGTCCGCCCAACGCGGCCGCTTCCAGTGCGGGCATGCCGAGTTCGCGGGCAAGCTCTAGGCTGCGCGTGTGCTCGCGCAGGCAGGCGTCGATGTGGCCTCGCGGAAAGTAGAGATTGCCGCGCAGGGACCTCAGGCGCGCCTCTTCCTCCTTCAGTCCGTGAGGTACCGCAATCTCTTCGCCGCGTTGCAAATCGGCGAAGGCGCCGTCGAGATCCTCTGTTATTCGTTTCACCCGCGCGCAGCCGATCCAGGCGCGGCAGCGCTCGCCGTGGCTGCTCGACGCATTTTGCGCTTCTTCGAAGGCCTTGAGGGCGGCTGCCATGTCCCCGAGGTCATGAGTGATGTCGCCAAGCAGATAGGCGAGTTCATGACGTTCTTGCCTATCGCTGGTGATGGTTAGGCCGCGGTCGGCCAACCCGCGCGCCAATTCGTGGCGATAGTTGGAGTAGGCGAGCCTGGCCGCTTCAAAATAGGCGCGCGGAGCCGCAGCATCCTCGGCCCGGTCCAGGTGCTCGGCCTTGAGCACGGGGTCGTGCTGCGCGAACCAGCGGCTGGCCCGCCGATGCAATTCGCGACGTCGGCTCTTGAGCAGGCTGGCGTAAATCGCCTCGCGCACCAGCGCATGAGAAAAGACGAATTGGTCGTCCTGTTTTGCAATCATATGATGCTGCAGCAGACGCTCCGCCGGGTAGCCGGCGTGCGCGAAGATGTGCCCAAACGCGGCGCTTTCGAAACGCTGGCCGAGTATCGATGCGGTCTGCAGCGCCGCCTTATCCAAAGCATCCAGCCGGTCCAGCCTGGCCTGAACCAGCCCTTGTACCGAACTCGGCACATCCAGCCCGGCGCCATCGATGGTATTGCGCACAAGCTGCTCAAGAAAGAGCGGATTGCCGGAGGCGCGCTCCACGCAGCGCCCGACCAGTGCCGCGTTGTCGCGCAGAAGCGACGATGCCAGCAGCGAGGCCTCTTGGCTGGTGAGGGGCCCAAGATCCAAGGTGGTTATAGGCCCCGCCCCAGCTTTCGCACGCCAGGCAAGATCGAGAGGATCGCTCTCGTGACGTGACGTCACGATGAGAATCACCTGGGAGCCTGTGGTCGTTGCGGCCAGCGCCGCGATGTGGGCGAGGGTAAAGGCGTCAGCCCACTGCAAATCCTCGATCGCGATGACGCGTGGCTGGCGCTGGCTCGCCGTCGCGACAAGCTGCATCAGCGCACTCCTACTGCCCGCGTCGCGCGTCGTAATATCCATAGCATCATGCGTCGCCCGCCGTTCGAGGTTTTGTGGGACTTCGATCAACTGGCTTAGAAACACGGCGTCCTCGGATCTGATCATCTCCGAGCGCACGGCCTCCTCAATGCCGGCGTGCAGTGCCTCCTCCGTCGCATTTGCGGGCAGGCCGAGTACGTCACGCGCCAGACAGTGAATCGCATGGCGCCCCGTGCTCGCGCCAAAGTCGAGCAACAGCGCCCGGTGGCAGAGATAGCCCTCCTGTCGCGTCAGAGACAGGAATTCCTCAAGTAGGCGCGATTTGCCGATGCCGGCTTCGCCACGAATGTAAATCAGCCTTCCCGTTCCGGTCTCGGTGCAGGTGTCGAGAATGGCGCGCAATTGGGCGAGCTCCGCGCGCCGCCCAGCCAGTGGACTCTGGCAGCGGTCTTGATCCGCCGTTGTCCCGAGTACCTGCCAGACGCGAACCGGGTGCGAGAAACCCTTGAGGCGGTGGAGCCCGCAGTCGGCACACTCGAAAAGCCGGCCGGCGAGCTTGCGCGTGGTCTCGGCGATGACGACGGTATTGGGCTCGGCGAGTGCCTGCAGACGCGCCGCAAGGTTGGGTGTCTCGCCGATGGCACCTTTTTCTGGCTGACGGCCAGCACCGATGATGTCCGCAACGACAACGGATCCTGTCGCGGCGCCGACGCGGACTTGTAAAACCTGTCCGTGCGGACATAGTGCGGCAACCGCGCTGATGAGCGACAGTGCCGACCGTATGGCGCGTTCCGCGTCGTTGTCATGCGCTTGCGGGAAACCAAAGTACACAAGTGCTCCGTCACCCAAATACTGAGCAAGGAAGCCGCCGAAGGGAGCAATGACCTTGCCAATCAGTGCGTGATAGGCGGCTATGACATCACGCAGGTCCTCTGGGTCCATGCGCGTCGAACGCTCGGTCGAGCCGACCAGATCGCAGAACATCACCGTGACCTGGCGTCGCTCCGATGTCGCGGCCTCTGGCGCTACGGTCGGTGACGGCTCCGGTACCTCTATGGGCAATTTGCTACCGCACTGGCTACAGAATCGGGAGCCGAAGACGTTTTCCGACTGGCATGTGGGGCATAGGGATGCCTGTCGCGCACCGCACCTATGGCAAAAGCGACTTTGGGCGGGCAGTTCGACACCGCATTCAAGACAGGACATTGTCGCCACCCCTGGGCGGGCGGTCGCGGCGCGAAGCGTCTTGGCGCAAAAAACGGCCACCGACACACGAGCCGCTAGCGATTGTAGCGGTCGGCGCCGAGCGTCGCTGCGCCAACAGCATGGGCCCGCCCCGCGTGTTGCTCTAGGCTGCAAACGGCTCGCAACGATGAATGAGCCATTGTGGGAAAGTGTTTTCTAAATTCGGGAGAGCCGAGGAGCTTGCCGCCGGAGTAGAGTTGCAGTGGTCAGAGAATATTCGACGATGTAGGAAACAGAATTCCGCCTGCACACATAATCTGAGAGGCTATTTGGCAGGGTGGGAGGGAACGCGGGGCGGCTGCGATCGAACTGGTGGCAAAGATCGATTGGCGTGGGAGATTGAAGCCGCGGGCGCAATGGCGCGAAAGTTCGAATGGGTTCTCAAGTCAGGGACGGAAAGTTTGCTATGAAGTTTGCCAGACATGCCGGCCTGATGCTGACGATCGCCGCGGCGAGCCTTTGCGGTACGGCAACGATGGGCGGAGATGATGGCGTTCCGGTCGACCGCAGCCAGTACCTCAATCGGCCGCTGCTTCCGGACTTCACTGCCCCCGCCTGCCCCAACAATCCGCGGGACCTCGTCCAAATCAAAGGCAATCTTTACCGGCATACGACAGGTGCCGGACTCGCCGTGCATAGTGGTCTCGTGCTGGTGACGCGGGAGGGCGCCTTAGTCATCGATCCGGCCATGACCTGCACGGCAGCCTGGCTGGGCGATGAAATTAAGCGCCGTTTCCACGTCAGCATTGCCTACGTGGTTTATACCCATGCGCACGCGGATCACATCAGCGGCGCGCAAATATTCCAGAGCGACGGTGCCCTCGTCATCGCCAATCGGCGTGCCGTGGAACCGATCATCGGCGAGAAGATTCCAACCGCAATACCCGATCGCGTGTTTGACAAGGACATGACCATCACTTTGGGCGGCGAGAGCGTTCAGCTGCACCGCGTCGCGCCGAGTCACTCCGACAGCATGATCATAATCTTATTCCCGGGTTACCGGGCGCTGCAGTGCACCGACGTTTGCGAAAGCAAATCGATGCCCTACAATGATTTCCTAGACTTCTATTACGACGGCTGGATCGAAACGCTCGACTGGGTGCTGCAACAGGACGTCGACGTCATCGACGTCGGTCACTACAGCCCGGCCGGTAAGGCCGACATAGCCGCCGAGCGGGATTACATGATCGATCTCCATCAGCAGGTGCTTGACCTTGTAAGGTCCGGCCAATCCTGGGATCAGCTCTACCGCAATGTTCGGTTCAGCGATGACGTCAAGAAATGGAGCGGCTTTGACACGATGCATACGTTGAACATCCTCGGTATGTACCGCTGGGTGTCGAACCACAGGCGCGGTGAATGGTAAGCGTACCTTGCCGAGGCCGAGTGCGTTCAAAGGGCTCAAGACATTGCGCGGACCAGATTGGGTAGGGTGGCATCCGCCAAAGTCCAGCATCATTCTCACCATGGCTGCCCCACCCTGCCAACCGCGCTTTCTGAGTTTCCGGCCGATTAAATAGGGGCGAAGTTAGAGTTGAATGGTTGGATTCTAGGTG
>Ga0187783_10002961_pt1 | contig 12547 bp, 10 predicted proteins | sample 1015_SJ02_MP02_2_FD_132471 | JGI IMG/M metagenome (GOLD analysis project Ga0187783, IMG submission 132471) | Tropical peat soil microbial communities from peatlands in Department of Meta, Colombia - 1015_SJ02_MP02_20_MG | ecosystem: Environmental > Terrestrial > Soil > Wetlands > Peat | place... | reverse complement strand
AGCCCGGCGCGTATGTGCCGAGCGGAGTGCTGCCCCAGAGGATTCCGCACTACGTGCTCCTGCACCGTGTGAACGGCCGGGGGCGTGAGCCAGGAGGGTCATCCTGATGCCTGACAAGCCCAGCCCAGACGACAGGGATCTCGCGAGTCTCGAACGCGAGATCATCTATGTCCTCACGGACCCTGAGGGTTACCCAACTATATGGAGCGTGGCGGACCTCGGTCGGGAGCTGGACTACTGGGACCCGAAGGCGCTCGTTGCCCCACTTCGCCAAGCAGGGTTGCTGTACCAGATCACAGACCAGTTCGTGGTCGCCACGCCTGCCGCATTCAAGCTGGTAGGCCTTACCGGCCACGTCGTCTGAGACCAAAACGAGCCCTCCCAGTGCGCGCGGACGACCCTGAGCCCATCGGCGGTCGGCCGGATCGTTCGTGGTCTCCAACAGGAGCGTGGGCCCGACCCTAGCCGCGCTGGTGCCCGCCGCGAACGTTGAGCCGGAGCGCATCGCTGCGATCGAGGCCGGCCAGCACGATCCCGATGTCGACGGACTGGTTGCGCTCGCGGAGGGTCTCGCCGAAGCCCGCTACGCTCCGACAGCGTGCCGAGGTCGTAGAGCGCCCGCGGCTTCTGATTCAACTGCCCCGTCCTACGACGCCTCGTCCTCTCCGCAGGACAAGGGATGATGTGCGCGTGAGCCAGGGCAGGAGACGTCCATCGAGGTCTCGACCCACACAGGCCGAGCAGGACGCGCTGCGAGAAAGCGTGGTGCAGGCCCTCGAGGACCAGGGATTCGACCTCGCTCAGCGAACCGTTTCGGCGCCGTGGGCCTCGCAGAAGGATGACCTGCGGCGACTCCACAGCCATGCCGTCGAGCACCGCCGCCAAGTCGCGCGCTCCGGTCTCAAGCGGCACCAGGATCGCCTAATCCGTTCGATCGCTGATGGCACTGAAATCTCGCCAACGCGAATCTCGCCCCGCATCGTCGAGGTGACCAGCAATTCTGAGGAGGAGTTGCTCTTTCGGTTCGCCGCCGCGCACTGGAGCATCCCGGTCTCGTCCGGATATGGCCGACGTCTCCGTTTCCTGGTACTCGATGCCTCCAACCGAAAGCTGATCGGGATCATCGGGCTCGGTGACCCGGTATTTAACCTGGCTGCCAGGGACAGCTGGATTGGCTGGAGCAGGGATCAGCGTGCCGCGAACCTTCATCACGTTATGGAGGCCTTCGTAGTCGGGGCCGTTCCCCCGTACTCGCGTCTCCTTGCGGGCAAGCTGATCGCCATGCTGCTCGCGTCGGCGTCGATACGTCGCGCCTTTCGTCGCCGCTACGCCGACCGCGAGGCCCTGATATCAGAACGGTCCCTCCCGGGCCAGCTGGCGCTCATCACCACGCAGTCGGCGTTGGGGCGGTCATCGATCTACAACCGCGTGCGCTGGAACGATCGACTACTCCTGCATGCCATTGGTTTCACGGCCGGCTACGGAGAGTTCCACTTCTCGAACGGTCTGTATTCGGCACTGAGCGATTACGCCGAGCGTTATTGCGAGCCCACAGCTAAGGCGAGCGCGTGGGGAAACGGGTACCGCAATCGTCGCGAGGTCATCAAGAAGGCTCTCGTGAGTATCGGCCTCCCGACCAACTGGATTCATCACGGCATCCGCCGCGAGGTCTTTGCGGTGCCCCTGGCGGCGCACACCCGCGAGTTCCTTCGGGATGAAACAGCTCGGCCGCGTTGGCTCGACGTAAGCACTGCTGCACTCTCCGACTACTGGCTTGAACGGTGGGCGCTACCGCGCCTCGACTCGCGCGGGGATTTCCGCACCTTCGATAAACACAGCTACCGCCTATGGACCTGATCGATGCCTGAACTCGGACGCGAAGGTTACGCACGCCTACCCGAAGACCTACTTCGCGATCTCCTGCTCGCCGCCGATGACGTCGTCGATGAAGTTGACGAGCTTCTCCTGCCTGCGCTCGAACGTCGGGACGAGTTTCGCATCGCTCTCGGCGAACTCGGCCTCATCGCAATGCACGAAGACGCGCCGGTGCGGACGCTGGCGGGCATCGACGGCGGGTTTGCCGTCGAACGCACTGCCGCCGTCGATCTTCTCCTATCGGTAGCGGTGGGGGTAGAGGGCCTGAGTCACACAACGACCTATTGGAGCGGCCCTCAGTACGACTGGTGGAGCCTTGTGTCAGAGCATGACGCGGAAGCCGACCGACTGATGCGGGGCGTAATGGCTGCACAAGAGCTGGCCGTAATCGCCACCGCACCACACGAACTTCGGATACTGGACGGCTCACATCTAACGCTCGTCATACAGCTCAACTCGGCACTGAGTTCGCAGTCCGAGCGGGTACTGAAAGAGATGCGACGGGTATGGCAGACACTCAAGGCGCCAGAAAACCTCGCGCTGATCGCTGCAACCCCGCAGATAATTGCCATGCCAAAGTACGATTCGTCACGGAGCCTCACGGATCGGCTACAGGCGCATCTTGGTGAACCCATACCCGGAGATGACAAGCATCTAATGAACCTTCTCCTTGAGCCGGGCGAGCATACAACGCTCACGCAAGTACCGCCGGAGTGGAGTCGCCTGCACTTCAGTGCGGTGACCGACACCGATCAGCAGCTCGCAGACGACCTGACCGAGGCAATCGCCCCCCTTTGCAGCCGGGAGCTTACCTTCACCTACTTTAAGCCGGATGAGATCTCGCCGGCGTATCGGATCGAGCTGAAGCGGGCCATCACAACCTCCGACCTCGATGCCATTCTGACGACGATTTCCGCTCAGATCACTGGGCCCTTCGTGCGTGAGCCGTATCCTCAGTATCTCGCCGACGTAATGGCGAAGTCGGTCGGTCTCGGGCTGAGCGCGCTTCAGTCAGCCGTGCAGCTCTCTCTCAGCCAGAAGGGTCATCCACAGCTCGCCGAGATGCTCATTCACTCCTACCGCACGGAGGGTGTTTGATGAGTGACACTCCTTCCTCCGACCGGGTCGGCAACGTCGGATCGCCAAGCACGACCAACTCTGTGACCGTCGACATACTCGACGTCGCGTCCAACGCGCCACTGCACGGCTCACTCGTCTACCTAGGCCATCCGCTCGACGATCGGTTCCTAATCGCCATCGGCACCGTCGCCGAAATCGTAACCTCGAACCGCTGGCACGAGGATCCCAACATGAGGGGGGTCCTCAAGCACTACGGGAGCCTTCCGCACCTCAGCGGCATAGGTGACGTTCGCACCGCGGAGGTCCTTATACAGGCTGCTTACATCGCTGATTCCGAGGATCCCGCACAAGGTGACGACCCGATCGAGAGCGGAGGATCGCTTAGCATGTCGCCAACGACGGGGGCGACCGTTTCGCGGGTGAGCGACGCGTTTCTGGCGAGCCTCCTTCGCCGGCATGCCGATGAGATCACATACCTCGGCAAGCTCTACAGAAGCGACGTCAAGCTCCCCCTCACGCTGCGTCACTTCGACAAGGGCCCCGGCGGCGCGGGCGAGGCGTATCACAGTGGCGTGTTTGGCATGACGGGTAGCGGCAAGTCGGTCCTTGCGTCATACCTTATTGCCGCTCAACTTCGCCATGACACGCTCGGGGTTCTCGTCATCGATCCGCAGGGACAGTTTACGAGCGAGGAAGGATTGCCGTTCTCGCTTCAAGAGTGGGCAGAGTCTCTTGGTCGTACCGTGCAGACATACAGCATTGCGAGTCAGCTTCAGCTCCCCCAAGACGCACCGCTGCTCAGTGAGCTTCTAGGGCTGACGCGTTTCTTTGCAGACTTGTTGACCATCAAGGCTGGGGATAACCGCGACTCCGCTGTTGCCGAGTTCACCCGGATCTTCCGCGACATCACGAACTGGCACGAACGTAAAGCAGACGAAGTCCTGCGCGAGGCGCTTGAAGCCCTGCTTAACAATCCTGGTGCCATTCAGCGCATCTACTCATCTCAGCAGGCGCAGGCCCGCCTTACGGGAGTACTACAGGCAATGATGGAAAACCCCTCCGAGATGAACCTTGCGCTTGAAATCTTCAGGCCACTCCATTCGTTGTTTACCAAACAGAACACCGGGGGTGGTCAACGTACGTCGATTCATAGAGTGCTTAGCGCCGCGCTTGCGCCGGGAAAAGGGCGCCCGCTTATCATCATCGACTTCTCAAACACGGGCGTCGGCGGAGAGCTTCTCGAAAGCACAGCGGTCAAGGCACGCATCCTGCGAGTAGTGTGCTCGCAGCTGAACCGTCGCGCGGAGGACGCCTTCAAGGAAAGTAAGCGTTTGAACCTGGTTGTTGTGTTTGACGAGGCCCATCGGTTCGCTGCGGAGACTGCGGAAAACTCGGAGGCCCGAGAACTGGCCGATCGGCTCGTAGACTACGTTCGCACCACGCGCAAGTATGGCTTGGGTTGGATGTTTGTGACGCAGGAGATCGGGTCGCTGCGGAGAGCCATTTACACGCAACTGCGTGTTCGTGCTTTTGGATACGGCCTTACCAGCGGCTCTGAGTTACAGCGCCTTCGCGAGACGACTGGTAACCCTGGCGCGCTAGAGCTCTACCGCTCATTCGTTGACCCGCAGGCGCTCGACCCCGCAGAGTACCCCTTCATGCTGACAGGCCCAGTCTCACCGCTCTCGTTTACCGGCGCGCCGGTGTTCCTGTCTGTGTACACCTCCTTCGAGGAGTTCCGGACAGACAATGGCATTACCTGAGACTCACTCGCCGACTCCGCCGGCACTCGACGCCTTGGTCGATGCCGTGGCCGAGGGGATCGCAGCCGCCAGCGGTTCCGGACGCCCCGAGGCCGTACTCCGTGAGCATGTCCAACCGGCGCTTACCCGCATTTTGGGCGAGCTTGGAGTCCGGTCACAGGGTCGCGATGAGGTGACGCTGGCGGTCCCCGCAGAGACCGACGCGGATGAGGTAGATGCGCCTCTAGACAGCGCCGGACGGGCCGACGCCCTGTACAACCGTTTCGTCATCGAGTTCGAGCCGCCTGGCAGCTTGAGAGCGTCCAGCATCCACTCCGCCACGGCGCACGCAGTTGATCAAGTGAAGCAATACCTCCGCGGCGTCGCGGACGACACGGGCCTTCCGCTGGAGCGCCTTGCGGGCTGTGCGTTTGACGGCAGCTGGATCGTGTACGTGCAAGGCGACAGCGAAGGCTTTCGCGTCGAGCGTCCGCAGCCGGTCGACCGCGACTCGCTGGGGCGCTTCGTTCGGACCCTCGAAAGCCTCGCATCCGGGCGAGGGCTTACTGCTGACAATCTCAACGAGGACTTTGGGCGCGACAGCGCCGCTGCGAAGACGTTTCTCGCCGCGACTACCGACGTGTTTACGTCTGGCGCCGTATCCGAGCGCGGACAGGCCATGTTCGAGCAGTGGCTTCAGGACGTAGGAAACTCCTCTGGCCCGTTCGCAGCAGCCGATGCCGAGGACTGGGGGGCGCTGTGCAACGATCTCGACCTTCCGTCAGATCGAGCAGCCGCACCGCATGTGCTCTTCTGCGTCCAAACCTATTTTGCGCTTGTTGCGAAGTTAGTCGCGGCGATCATTCTCGAAGGCGCGCTCGACGTAAGGATTCTCGAACAGCTGCGTGCTGCCGGGACGGTCGTTCAAGGATTCACTAACTTTGAGTCGGGGACGCTCACGAGTTCGCTTCCCGCTACCAATGTCATCGAGCCCGGGGTGTTTTCGTGGTATCTAACGGAGCCGGCCGCCGAAATCGACGCCGCGCTATCCCAGATCCTGCAGGTTGCTGACGAGTATTCGGCCGAGATCGTTGAGGTAGCACCCCTGGCGGCTCGCGATCTCCTCAAGGACCTCTATCAAAGGCTAGTTCCGCGTACCATTCGTCATCGGCTCGGCGAGTTTTACACGCCCGATTGGCTGGCAGCCCGCGTCATCGATGACGTTCTTGCTGACCAAGGCGGATCCCTCCGTCTCGGACAGCGCGTACTTGATCCCGCCGCTGGGTCCGGGACATTTCTCGTCGAGATCATTTCTCGCCTCATCCGTGACCATCGTCGAGTCCCCCGCCACGACCTCCTGCAGGCAATTGTCGCAAGCGTCGTCGGGTTCGATCTCAGTCCGCTCGCCGTCCAAGCCGCAAAGGTTAATTATCTCCTTGCGGTCGCTCCGCTTCTGCGAAGTAGCGGAGACAAGGTGGCGCTTCCTGTATATCTCGCCGACTCGGTATCACCGCCGAGGCGTGGGGATCTTTTCGAGGACGACGTCTATGTTGTGGCGACCAGCGAGGGTGACTGGCGTATACCTACGGCCCTCGCGACGCGCGAGGGCCTAACTAGGATGGGACATGTCATCCGTAGTGCACTCTCGGCGGGTGACTCGATCGACAAGTTCGAGCGCGATGCAGCCACAGCCTTACCAACGATACTGCAGACGAGGGCGCGCCTCGATCAAGTGCGCGGAATCTACGAGAAGATGTCTGAGCTTCATGCTGCCGAGCGTGATGGAGTCTGGTGGGACCTCATTTCAAACGTGTTTGCCCCGACGATCCAAGAGCCGTTTGACTTTGTCATGGGGAACCCGCCATGGGTCTCTTGGGAAACGCTGCCCGAGGCTTATCGTCTAGCCAACGCGGAGCAGTGGGACCTGTACGAGCTAAGGCCGACTGCACTCCCAGGTCGTCGCCAAGTCAGTGGAAACGTTCGCCTGGACCTTTCGATGCTCTTTGTCGCCCATTCGATCAATGCATACCTCCGGGCTGGCGGAAGGTTGGGCTTTGTCATTACCTCCACGGTTTTTCGGTCTGAGCTTGCCGGCAGGGGCTTTCGGTGCCGCCGTATACCCGATGGCGTCTACCGCTTCGATCTAATTGAGGACCTGTCGCCGCTGCGGATTTTTGAGGGCGCGGTAAACATGACCTCCATTCTCGTAGCTAGCCGTTCACGGCCTCGCTCAGGGCCGCTGGCGGCGCGGAGCTGGTCTCCAGCGCCGGCGGGGACGATCGCGACGGACTTAGCCCTGGACGCAGTCCTAGACCGCGTGCACATTGATGAGATAGCCGCTGAGCCGGTCGACCGTCACGACGTGGCGTCGCCTCTGCTATTCCTCACGCGTGAAGCACTGACGGCTTCGAGACCGGTACGTCGCCCATCCCCGTACCTGGAGGACGTCCGTGAGGGCATCAACACACGTGGTGCCAACGGAATCCTTTTCGTCGAGATCCTGGAGGACAGAGGCTCGACGGTCGTGATTCGGAACGATCCCGCAAGAGGGCGTAACCGGGAGGTGCCGAGTCTCACCGGCGAGGTAGAGGCAAAAGCCGTGAGGTTGTTGGTTCGTGGTGAGGACGTGACCAGCGCGGGAGCGACCGCGACCCTCGGCGTTCTGTTCTTTCACGACGGCCAACATCTCAGCAAACCGCTGCCGGACGCATTAGCGCGTCAGCGGTTTCCCAAAGCCGTCGCGTTCCTCGAACCGGTTCGGGGCCTTCTGGAAGGGCGCAGACCCTTCCGTAACTTCCGGCCTGCTGGACCAGACTGGCTCGGTCTTTACTCTGTGACGTCGGCCGCTATCGCACAGCATAAGGTCGTAATTCGTGAGATTGCCTCGACGCTAATCGCTGCGCATCTCGACGGTGCACGCCTGATACCCGATCACAAGCTCCATGTCATTCGATGTTCGTCGGCTAGCGAGGCGGTGGCCCTTACGTCGGCGCTTCAAACTCCGTCAGTGCGCGCTCTTATCCACGGATTCGCTTTGCCCACCTCTGTGACTGGATCGCTTCTCCGGTACGTAGGGGTGAAACCTCTTGAGAATGGCGTGTCTCCTCATTCGAAAGAAGGTCTCGCGGCGGCGCTCGGAGTAACGCTCGCACAGCTTCAGGCGCTTGATGACGCGATTAGTCGGGTGCGGTCGCCAACCGCGCCCCAGACACCTTCCTAGCCACTCGACGCTTCCGGACGCGCGCGCTTCCCAGCGTCATCGCCAGTCTGACTGCACGCAACACGGATCGTGGCCACCTATGTCGACCTCAACGAGGCCACGGATCTGCGCCTATGCGACAGGCGCTTGCTCGGAGATCGCTGTCCGACCGTCGCCTGCAACGAGACGCTGAAGCCGTTGGCGCTCGGTCGGCTCGCGGCGCCGGAGGCCAGCCGGGGCCTACCGCTCTCGTCGTTCGCCGTCAGCGTGAGGCGCGGTGACGAGCGAGGCCACGGCCGACGCAACGTCCGCGGGCGTCATAAACGGGTCCACGGGAAGACGCTCGACGCGGGAACCGAGCTGGGCGACCCGGCGGCCGTAGGCGTCGCGCAGCCCAGCGAGGTACTCCGGATCGATGTCGTGCTCGTACTCGCGCCCGCGATCGCGGATGCGCTGAAGGATGTGGTCCAGGTCGAGGTCGAGGAAGACCGCGACGTCGGGGGCCGGTAGCGAGCCGGAGGTGCGCGTGTAGACGGCCTCGAAGAGCTCGTGGTCCGAGCCGCGCAGATTGAGGTCGGCGAAGACAAGGTCCTTCACGGGCGAGTAGTCGAGCAGCACGAGCAGCTCGCGGTCGAGGTCGCGGTATTGGTGGTAATGGATGAGCACAAAGCAGAGCTCCGTCTCCAACGTGTAGCGCTCGATGTCGCGGTAGAAGTCCTCGAGGAAGGGGTGATCAGCCGAACGCTCGTGCACATACTCGCCGCCGAGCGCGTCCGCGGCGAGCTTCGCCGTCGTCGTCTTCCCGGCGCCGGGCAGGCCTTCGAGCGCGACGATCAACTCTCGAGCTCCCAGATGACGGCGCCGCCGGCGCCGGCGCGCCGACGCTCGACCCGGACGGCGACGTCGCGGATGTCGGGCACACCACCGTCGACGGCGAGCTCGACGATCGCATTCCCGACCCCGCGGGCCCTTCGCCGCTCGTCGAAGGGATATGAGGCGATCGGCAGGAAAGTGTTGCGCCCGCGCGGCGGGGGCTTGTACATCGTCGCTCCCGAGTTGATCGGCGAGAGCGTGACGCGGTCTGCGTGGCGATCGAGCAGCCGCGCGGTGTCGACGGTGATCACGTCGTGCTCGTCGTCGCGGTATTCGCGGGCCCCAAGGAGTGTCTCCAGGTGGTCCTCGTCGAGCCAGAAGAAAACACGCGAGTTCAGCGCGTCGAGCCATTCCTCAAGGGTCATATCGGTGAGGCACGCGGCGAGGCGGGACTCGTTAAGCGGGATCTGGTCACGAACGACGGCGTCGCCATAAACGTCGTGGTGCAGGGGAACCGACGCCGGGCGGCGGGTGCGCAGGATCGCGTCTTGAGCGTCGCCGTTGAGCTCGAAGAGGTCGATGAGGCTGCGCGTGGAGAGCAGGCCGTGCTGGCTGATGCTGTCCCACGAACTGGCCTCAGCCATATGGTAGAGCAGCGGGTAGTGCTCGATGATCTCGCTCGACTCCATGTTCACCACGCGCGGCGGTCGATTACGCTGCGCATGTCAAATCTCGTGGATATCAGGGACACGGGCGCTCCGGCGACGCGCTCGACCTCCTCGATGAAGTAGATCGTGTCCTGATCGAGCTGGTCGAAGCGGCGGGCGTTGCGGTTGCGGATGTCGAGGTAGTCGACGAACGTCAACGCGACGTCGGTCGCGCCGTTGAGGCGCGCGGCGCGCTGAAGGAGCTCCCAGTCGAACTCGCCGACCCGGCGCTGCTTGCCACTGACCGATCCCTTCTCGACGTTGCGGAGCTCTGGCAGCGGAATGTGCGAGCGTCGGGAGACCTCCGCCCACGAAGTCTTCAGCGACATCGGGCCCGACGTCTTGCCCTGGGCGCCGGGGCTCTGCACGCGGATGGGGTAGGTGCGGCAGACCATGATGACCTTACGCAGGCGCGCGGGTGCGACGCCCATCTCGGCGAGGCAGCCGGCGACCGTCGTGTCGCGCGAGGTCACGTGGGGGTAGGCGCCGTGGTAGAGGGAGAGACCGGTTCCCTGCGTGCCCTCGAGGAGGATGCGGTCGCCGCGGGCGTACGCCTCGTTCAGCACCTCGTACGCACACGCGAGGAACGGCGCGAGCTCGGGCACGTCACGCGCGAGCCGCGTCTGCGTGCGGCGCCCGGTGATGCGGCGCGCCGTGGCCGCGCCGACGCCCTGGCCCGTGGAACCGATCGCGGCTACGAGCTCACGCTCGTCGCGCTTGTCCTTGGAGCTGATGATCATGGCCTGCTCGTCGATGTGGAGGCGGCCGACCTCGACGCGGCAGTCGCGGATCTCGTCGAAGAGTATGTCGAGGTCGAGCACGGCGCCCGGGCCGATGAGGATCGGCGCCTCGCTCGTCATCGTCGCCGACGGCAGGAGGCGATGCGTGAACGGCTCGTTGAGCGGGACCTTGTGACCGGCGTTCGGACCACCGACTCGGCAGAGGAGCTGGTACTCGGCACCGATCGCGAAGGCGATGTTTCCCTTGCCCTCCGAGCCGTACTGGCCGCCGATGATCACGTCGACGAGTCCACCGGGAGCGCAGGTCTGGAGCCCGAGATAGGCCGCGGCGCGGACCTCGACGTCGAGCTCAGTGTTGCTCTCGGTGTCGATTACGACGTCCGCGTCGTCGGCGAGCTCTTCGACGCGTCGCTCCGTCTCGTTCTCAAGGACCTCCGCGTAGCTCCCCTTCTCTTGGAAGCGTGTTTTCGGGCGTCGCCGGTAGCGCCGTTCGAGCTCCCGCTGCGTCGCCTTCAGGTGAATATGGACGACCTGGCGCGGCAGGCCGTTGCGGAGCGCCGTGATCTGCTCGGGGATGCGTGTCGCGTCGATCACGGCGATCGCGTCTGGACCGAGCGCGTTGATCTCGGGCACAAGGTTGTCGGCGACCCAGGCGCCGTCGGTCCCGCGGTCGAGCTTCTCACCGAACTCCTGCATCGCCGTGCGCTCGCGCGCGACCTGGCCGCCGGAAAGCTGTTCGAGGAGCTCGCTTGTCTTGTAGTGGGTCGCGCTGTAGCGCTCGACGAGGCGCTTAGCGAGCGTCGTCTTGCCGGCGGAGACGGGTCCGGTAAGGACGACGACGACGCGAGCCATAGGGAGAGCGCACCTAGATCCCGAGCGTTAGCTCGATAGGTTCCTCGCTGACAAGCTGGTTCGGGGGTACGTACACGGTGACATCCGTGCCCCGGCGTGTCAGGGACTCTTCTACGAGCTCGCGGATGATCTCCCAACGGCCGCCCGCCTGGCCCGCTCCGATACGTGGCATATGCACGGATGCCTCGTTGGCGCACGCATACTCGCCGACGGCGTCGAGGCACTGCTTGAGCGCGCCGTAGCGGATCCGCGGGGACGCGGAGGGCCCGTAGCCGCGTTGAGCGACCATCGTGGCGACGTGGACCTCGTCAGTTGTTTCGCCGATGTGGACAGCGCCCAGCACCAGCCGGTGCGGGTCCTCCCGCACCCATGAGCGAAAGTCCTCCTGCGCCTCGGGGTAGCGTTGGCGGAGGGCGCGGGCGAACGCACCGCCCCAATTCGGCGTCCTGTCGTTGACGAGGTGCACGATCAGCTGTAGGCCGTGGCCACGCGGCTGGGTCGCATCGCCGTGGACGGTGGTGATCTCGGTGTCCGTTACGGGCCGCACGCCGTGCGGCCGGAGCAGTCCGAGAACGCGAGGAAACCTTTGCTCGGGGAACGGCGGTGCGCCCACGACCTCGACCTCGACCTCGCCCATCGTGCTTGACCACTGTTCCCGGCGGCGCGCGGTGAAGCCGACCGCAGTGCACTCGGCGAGCACGGAGTCGGCCGGGCGGCGCTGACCAGCGTGCACACTTGACCGCCACGCGCGGGACGGAACCGCGTAGTCAATGCGGAACGCGGACGCGGCCCGCTGTGGGTCGGTGCGCGAAGCCGCGAACATAGCGACGGGCTTCACGGAGAGCTTCGTTGCGCGACGCAGGAGCGCCTCCGTTGACACGCCGTATTCGCGGCGCAACGCCATGAGCCGCTCGATGTTGATGTCACTGGTGCGGAGCTCGGGCAGGCTCGCTGTGGGCATGAGGATCTCCCCTGCGGCGATATTGCAGAGCAGCTCGAGCTGCCACGCATCGTCAGGGCCGCTTGCGGGGTTGTTTCGGTAGTGCGCTGCCTCGGCCACGTCAGGGAACATGGTGTGCGCGATCTCGTGGGCGAGCGAGAATCGCAGCCGCTGCGGGGGCCGGGTGGGGTTGTACTCAATCCGTACCTTCGATCCGACGGGCACGGTCCGTGCGTCCTGGAGCTCTTGCATCGGGATGACCGGGATGTTGAGGATGCGCGCGAGCTCGAACGGGTCGAACGGCGGCCCCTGCCATTCGTTCTCGACTGCCTCGAGCACGAGCTGCTGCGCGGCGGTCTCGACGGCGCTGATGGGGTCGAGGTCCCCGGCGAAGCGGAGCACGGACTCATTGGTCCAGTAGGTGGTCATCTCTGGTGCGCGGGTCGGCATGCGAACATATGTTCTAGCGACGCAAACGGACGCCCCGGGCACCGTATCCGACACCGGCAGCCCCGGCGGGCTCAGGGGCGCTGGCCGCGGCGATCAGTCCAACCCCGGCGCTCGAACGGCTCGGGGAAGGTCACGAGCTACCGAACCTT
>Ga0187783_10002960_pt1 | contig 12555 bp, 9 predicted proteins | sample 1015_SJ02_MP02_2_FD_132471 | JGI IMG/M metagenome (GOLD analysis project Ga0187783, IMG submission 132471) | Tropical peat soil microbial communities from peatlands in Department of Meta, Colombia - 1015_SJ02_MP02_20_MG | ecosystem: Environmental > Terrestrial > Soil > Wetlands > Peat | place... | reverse complement strand
TCACCCGCATGAATGAGGCCGGAACCAAAACTTATTTCCCCGAAAACAAGATCACGCGCGGCCAGGCGCTCTACGCCTACACGCAGGGCTCGGCCTACGCCGAGTTCTCCGAAAAAACCAAGGACAAACTCGTCCCCGGCTATGACGCCGACTTCATCCTCGTCGACCGCAACCTCTTCACCGTCGCACCGTCCGCGCTGCTCCAAGCCAAGGTCCTCGAAACCTGGACCGCCGGCCGCCAGGTCTTCACCGCCAACATGCACACCGAAGGTGCGAATTAACCAAGCAATCTTCCTGGGCAAGCCCACGAAGTATCAGGGCACGGCTTCAGCCGTGCCGATCAATGCTCTCTTTGTTTTGAAGGGGCGCGGCTTTAGCCGGGCCAAAAAATCGCACCCCAAAAAAGTGCAGGGGCTTTAGCCTCCGACGGAAGGAGCAGGGGCCTTCAGGCCCCTCAATAAAGGCCTACCTTTCGGGGGCTTTAGCCCCGGAATGACGCGCTAGATGCCCTCTGCGCCCTGTCATCCTGAGCGCAGCGAAGGATCTGCAGTTGTTTTTCGAAGGCCTCGCCACCCCGTCCGCCGAGGCACGAAGTATCAGGGCACGAGTTTACTCGTGCCGAAACCGTATCCCAAAATTCTTCGGGCTTTAGCCCCTGAGAGATCTCTCCGCACCACGAACTCGCGTGCCCCGCCCAAGCTCCATTCCGACACCGCCGAAAAATCCGCCAAAAACTCTTCGCGCGCTTATTGATCCGTCACTTTTAATTTTTCCATGCTATTACGAGTGGAGGTTTTCGCCGATTTCTCCACCTGCAAGTGGAGCGTTTTCGCGCTTCCGGAAGCCGTCAGTTTTTCTCCAACTCCCACCTCGCAAATTCCTCCACCTCCAGGTGCACGCTTTTTCGTTCTCGCGCAACCCTCGTCCCTGCTTTCTCCGTCACCTTGTCACCTTGGTCCCTGCTTCTCTGCCCCCCTGCTCCGCTTCGGTCCCTCGTCCCTGGTTCCTGCACTCATCCACGTCTATACTGGAGGTTGGCGCGTCTAATCATCAGGCCTCAAGCCTGCGCGCCCGACGAGGTCATTGAACTCTATGAAATCGCTCTTCCAGCAGCTTCGCTCACGCCGTCTCACCACAGCCTTTGTGGTGCTGGCCGCCGCATCGGTCGCTATTCTGGCCGGATCGTATGCCGCCCACGGCGTTCGCGGACAGGAGCAACAGAGCGACAGCTCAGACGCCACTCCCCTCAAGGTCATCAACTCGGCCACCCCTCCCAACGATTTCGTCCGCATTGCCAAGCTCGTCGGCCCGGCAGTCGTCAACATCAACACGCAGACCTTGCCCAAACAGTCGGCCAACCACGGGAATGGAAACCACAACTTTCATTTCCGCACTCAGCCCAACCAGCAGAATCCCGGCGACGACGATAATCAGAATCAGGACAACGGCCAGGGACAGGGGCAGGGACAGGGCCCCGAGGATTTCTTTTACCGCTTCTTCGGCGGCCAGATTCCCGGCATGCCCGATGATGGCGGCGACAACGGCCAGGTGCAGGAATCACTCGGCTCAGGCTTCATCGTCGATCCCAAAGGCTACATCATCACCAACAACCACGTGATCGACAAGGCCGACAAGATCTATGTCAAGCTCTCCACCGATCCTGACACGGTCGACGAGGGTCGCCCCGCCCACGTCATTGGCGTTGACAAGGCCACCGATCTCGCAGTCATCAAAATCGACTCCAGTGCCCCGCTGCCCACGGTAAAGCTGGGCAACTCCGACATGGCCCAAGTGGGCGATTGGGTCGAAGCCATCGGCAGCCCGTTCACCCTCTCGCAGACCGTCACCGCCGGCATCATCTCCGCCAAGAACCGCACCATCGATCAGGGAGCTCCAGGGCAATTCCAGCACTTCATCCAGACTGACGCTGCCATCAACCCCGGCAACTCCGGCGGACCGCTCCTCAACATGAACGGAGAAGTGATCGGCGTCAACACCGCGATCTACACCCAGTCGGCGGGCTACCAGGGAATCGGCTTCGCCATGCCGTCGAATACGGTGGTGTCGGTTTATAACGACCTCATCGGCCCCGGCCACAAAGTCGTGCGCGGCTCCATCGGCATCCAGTTCCGCGAAGGGCTCTCGAGCGCCGTGAATCGCGTCTACGGCTTCAAGAATGGCGTTCTGGTGCAGGAAGTTCAGCCCGGCGGCCCCGCCGACAAAGCAGGTCTCAAAGCCGGCGACATCATTACGACCATCGACGGCCGCAACATCAAAGATGGCGAAGATCTCGTCAATGAGATCGCCAGCCGCAGGCCCGGCTCAAGCATCCGCCTGGGCTACGAACGCGAGGGCAAACCGGCCGATACCACCGTGACCATCGGTGACCGCGACAAGGTTTTTGCCGATCTCAATAACCCTCAGCCCGAGTCAAATCCCGAATCCGCGGGTGGCGCGGGCGAAGCAAAACTGGGCCTGGTGGTGCACGATGCGCCGTCATCTGTGACTGGCAGAATCCATGCCTCAGGGGTCGTCGTTGACTCGGTCCGCACCGGTTCTTTTGCCGACCTGAACGGCGTCGAACCAGGGGTCGTTATCACTCACGTCAACCGTCAGCCCACCCCCACCAAAGAACAATTTGATGCTGTGGTGAGCAAGCTCAAGCCGGGCGACGATGTGGTCTTCGAAGAGATGGACCCTCGCCACCCCGAACAGGGAATTAACGTGATTGGCGGAACCTTATAGTCGAGAAAGTGCGGCGCTGGCGGAACTTATCCACCGCCGGCGCCATGTATTCCAAAGCGGGACCTTTAGTAACGTCGATATGCTTTTCTTGTTGCTCTAAACTCAAGTGGTTAGATAGACTGCAACGAAGCATCCCCCGCGCATCCTGTTTGAAGGGAGTATGCATGGTTTCCTTTCATGCAAGACTGGCATTCGTGATTTCGGCAGCTCTCATTGTGCCGCCCGTCTTCGCTACGCAGGTTCATCGGTCGCCCACAAGCAGCGTGTCGAGCAGTTCGCACAAGCTCACACATCCCAGGCGCCGCGCTTCGCGACGTGTGCGCGGCCAACAGGCGATTGAACCGGAGCGCGTAACGCAAATTCAGCAGGCGCTGATCCGCGAGCATTACCTCTCGAGCGAAGCCAATGGCAAATGGGATGCTACGACCCAGGCGGCCATGCAGAAGTATCAGGCCGACAACGGCTGGCAGACTAAGATCATGCCTGATTCACGCGCGATTAAGAAGCTTGGCCTCGGTCCTGATTACTCCACTGCGATTAACGCCAAGAATGGCAATTTCACGCCGCCTTCGGCGGGCAGCGTTCCTGCCGCCCAGGCTTCAGGCTTCGTCCAGGCGTCTGGCGTACACCAATAAGACAGCTCGCCCTCAATCGATGCGGATCCGGCGGTCCGACTGCTTCGGCGATTCAAACCAACTCTGGTCCGAGCAGATCAGCCATCGTCTCGCGCCGCCGAATCAGCCGCGCCTTCCCGCTCTTGATGAGCACTTCAGCCGCGCGCGGCCGGGTGTTGTAATTTGAGCTCTGCGCCATTCCGTACGCCCCGGTATCGAGCAGTGCCAGAAGATCGCCGGATTCAACAGGAGCGAGTTTCCGGTCGCGCGCAAAAAAATCGCCCGACTCGCATACCGGCCCCACCACATCGACCACACGCGCCTTCCCCGATCTCTTCCTGACGGGAACGATCTCGTGATATGCCTGGTACAGCGCGGGCCGGATCAGATCATTCATCGCTGCATCCGTAATTACGAAGGTTTTTTTCCCCTGCCGCTTCACATAAAGAACACGCGTCAGCAGCGCGCCGGCTTGCGCCGAAATAAACCGGCCCGGCTCGATCAACAGCCGGCCGTTGAATCCGTCGAGCGCGCCGTCCAGAGCCGCAGCGTATTCCCTCACCTTCGACGCGGTGTCGAAAGCCGAGTCATGGTAGTCAATTCCCAACCCTCCTCCGGCATCGATTGCCTTGAGAACAATGCCCGTCTTTTCAAGCTGCGCGGCGAGTCTCCTAACGCGCTCGATCGCCGCCCCGAATGGTGCGGCTGAGCGGATCTGCGACCCGATGTGCACGCTGACACCGTGCGCTTCAAGCCAACGGTTGCCGGCAGCTCGCTTGTAGATCGCCGGGACGCGGCGAATGTCGACGCCGAACTTATGCTCGCGAAGCCCGGTGGAAATATAGGGATGCGTCGCCGCAAACACGTCGGGGTTCACGCGCAGCGCGAATCGGGCCCGCCTTCTCAGTTTTGAGGCCCGCCGCGCAAGCAGCGCCAGCTCCTGCTCGCTTTCCACGTTGAATTGCAGGATTCCGATCCTGAGTGCGAGGTCAATTTCTTCCTCTTTTTTCCCTACGCCGGAGAACACCACGCGGCTCCCCGCCTCAGGCGCGGCTGCCATCACGCGCTCCAGCTCGCCGCCTGAAACGACGTCGAACCCCGCGCCATGCGTTGCCAGCAGCCGCAAAATCGCGAGCGTTGAGTTCGACTTCACCGCGTAGCAGACAAGATGATCGCGATTGGCAAACGCATGCTGGAACATGCGCAGTCGCTCGATGATTTGATCGGCGGAATATACGTAAAGCGGCGTTCCGAATTGGCGCGCCAGCGCCTCCAGCGAGACGCCGTCGCAAGTGAGCGATGCGTCTCCCGGCAAGTAGGCAAACGGGCGCGAATTTGCGGAATCTCCCAAAGATCGGCCCCAAGGCAAGACAATACTTCTTGAGCGTATCGCATCGCAGCGCACCGCTTCTCGAAGTGCGGACCGGCTGCGCGAAGCGCATGCAAACAAACTTCCCTCGATCGCCTTCAAAGCCGCAGCAGCTCGTTTCCCGGGCCTTTACAATATCGGAGTGACGCTGTCGCTCAAGGTCGATGTAGTAGGTGTCGGTCTCAACGCTACAGACACCCTGATTTCGCTTTCCAGCTTCCCTGAGCGCGGCTCGAAAGTGGAATACAGTCGCCGCTCTGTTCAGCCGGGAGGCCAGGTTGCCAGCACCGTCGTGGCTTGCCAGACCTGGGGATTGCGCACGCGCTACGTCGGCAAGTTTGGTGACGACTCTGCGGCAAAGCTTCACCTCGACGCCTTCGCTCGCGTTGGCGCAGAAGCGCAATTGATCACCGTGTCAGGAGAACAAAGCCTGCACAACGTGATTCTGGTCGACGACGCAGGCGATCGCACCGTGATTTGCCAGCGAAACGAACGCATGGTCCTGCGGCCTGAAGAGTTACGCCGCGAATGGATCGTCAACGCCCGCGCGCTTCACGTTGACGGCCACGACACCGAGGCAGCCACGCTGGCCGCAAGCTGGGCCCGTCGGGCCGGGGTCCCTGTTACTGCCGATCTTGACGATATCTACCCTGGCGTCGACGAGCTGATCGCAAACATCGACTACCTGCTCGTGAACTGCGACTTCAGTTGCCGCCTGATGAACGAGAAGAATATCGAGCGCTCCCTGCGCATGATGCAGACACGCTTCGGCTGCCGGCTCACAGCGGCCACGCTCGGCAAAGACGGCGTTTTAGCCTGGGACGGCCGGCATCTCATGCATAGCGCGGCTTATCGCGTTCCGGTTGTCGATACAACCGGCGCCGGCGACATCTTTCGGGCTGGATTCCTCTACGGCATAATGCAGGATTGGCCACTCGACCGGCAGCTCGATTTCTCTTGCGCCGCGGCAGCAATGAACTGCATGGCTGCTGGTGCGCGCGGAGGCATTCGACAAGTTGCAGAGATTGAGAATCTCATGGCAACCGTTCCGCGTTACGATATTCAATCAACCCTGACCCCGGTCGACTAGTTTCCCGCGCCCTGTCGAGTTGTGCGCCGGCTCAAAACCCGCGGACCTTTCTTTGCACAGTCTTTTCACAAACCGGGTTCGTGCCTAGTCATATTCCCTCAGCTGCCAGATTGTGCCGAATTGAGCCAATTCTGAGCTAACGTGATGACAGCCGGGCGGCGAATGCCTCTCTCTCCGAGGTTGGGACCTAGCAAGATAATCCCGTCCGGCTCTCTGTGCCAAGTCATTCACTGGCCGCGCAAGTGCTCGGGCAGGGTTGAGCGTGCTCGCTGACACGGATTGCCAAACTACCCGGGGTGACGTGCGGCCGCTTTTGAGTTGAGCCGGTCTCAATTTTTCGCGTTCGCGCATTATCGCGCCCCGGTCCGACAAGTGCCCTGATGTTTACGAAATAGGTTCCTCATGTCTTTTTTCGCGCCAGTGCATCCAATCCCTCAAGGAACGCAGCCGCCAGATGCCAGAGGCAATCGTCTGAGCGACACAGCAAGAATCATTTCCTGAAGAGCCTCGGTTCGTGGAGCTCTCCTGTGTTGAAGGCAGATCGCACGTGCCCGCTTTCCGGCTTCGCTCGCAATTGTGATACCGCGCCAAGGAGGAGTCACTGGTCTCCAATCCATTCCCAAAAAGTTGCAGCCCGGAGATGCTGAAACTCCTTCAGCAGTCTCAATTTAGGGTGTAGACTAGCGGCAAGTCAGAGAATATACGCCTCGCATAGTCGCAACTTTTGATCGCGTTTGGGGTAGGAACGACCAGGTTCGCTTCACGCAACAATCGGGATGAAGTTTGCCCTAGCAGAGGTTCGAGTTGTTACAGCTATTTAGCTCATTGATGGCAGTTGCAAGTTGACGCCGCTTCCCTGTTTTGCCTTGTTTTCCTAAGTCGCAGCTAGACGCCCGGCTTAACCCAATCACAACCGGCAATAGCTCGATGAATTTTAAGGAGATGCAGTATGCGGTTCAAGCTGTTAGCAGCCCCCATTCTAACGGTGAGCCTGATTCTTGCGGCACTGCCCGGTTTTTCGCAGACCATTGCGCCTTATCAGGGCAAGGTCCTTCCTTTTGCGATTGGCTTTGGCCCATCTGGATTCGAACCAGATTGGGGCCGTGGCCGCATGTATGGCGGCACAGCTTGGGTCGACTGGTATCCGAGCTTCATACCCAGGTCTCTTAACAAGCTCGACATCGAGTTCGAGGTGCGAGACATCAGCCTTGATCGCCACATTGTGACCGGCGGAACGCCCCGGTCAAACCAGGCAAATACAAAGGAAGATACCGCGGGCGGCGGCTTCATGTACAACTGGCACCTTGTCCGCAATCTGAATTTCTATGCCAAGGCCATCGTCGCCGATGGCAGCGTCGATTTCATCGGCAGCCCAACTTACAACCACGATACGCGGATCGTTTTGGCTCCCGGTGGTGGATTGGAATACCGTGTCTACGGGCCGATCTCGGCGCGCGTCGACTATGAGTACCAGATTTGGACGGGAAAGCTGATTGGAACCTATCTCACGCCGCAAGGCTTCACGGCGGGTATCACGTACGACTTCGCGCACCCAACTCCCTGACCTCTTTGCCGGTTGCGGCGCGTTTGCTCAACTCGAAATCAGGCCGGGCGCTCCAATCGAAAATTGCGGCGCTATTGACCGCAGTCCAAAGATGCTAGTCTAGCCAAAGGATGATGCACTTCGGTTCTTCGATGGTGCCGCTCGTTTTGGCGGCGATTGCTTTTTCGGCTGCAGCCGGCCACACTCAATCGGAACCATCCCCTCAGCCTTCCAACCCACCGGCTACTCCGGCCAATCCGGCCCCCGCCGACCTTTCAGGCGCTTCGTATAAGGCTCGGCCGATTCCCCGTGTTGAAGTCATTACCCCATTCGTTACGAACCCGCCCTCCCAAGAGAAAACCGACCCGCTCAGATTCCTCTCACGAGATCAAATCTCCGCATCGGATCAGGCCCTTGTGTCGGGCGCCGATCTGAAAATTCGCGAAGGAGCCACCCTGGCGGGAATGGAATTGAACGCCGGCAGGTGGGGCTATCTGCAGCTTGTCTGCAAAGCGCTTCCCGGTCACGTCTTTCTGATCTACCAGAGCGACAACGGTCCCGGCGACGTGAGCCTGTTCTCTGCAGCCATCCCGCGCAGCAGCAGCGGTCGCGTCCGCGTGATTCCCATCGAACGCAGAGGCTACTCGCTCTTTTCTCCTGCGCCCGTCAACGCGCTCACGGTTGCCGAGTTTAACCGCATCCGCGCTGACGAACCGGAAAACAAATCCGCGGACTGGCTCGGAACTGCATTATGCTATGCAGCTCTTGCCGGCGCGCAACCCGCCCTTTCGCCGGCATCAATCGACTCTTCAGCCGCGGCGATGCCGCTGACGTTTCCACCAACCCTTGAGATCGGAAGCCTCGGCGATTCTACGGTTCGATTTGTCGACGTGGCGAAGCAGAATCAGCCCACCGAGTGGGCGTTGACCTTCAGCTCAAGTGGGCAGCTCCTCAAAGTCGATCATTTTGCGTCGCCCAACTATGCCGTAACGCCTGTGCCGCCCAAGTAGGCGGAGCCTTAAACCGCCTGGAACTCAGCCCATAGAAAGAAGTGAGCTGCGCATTCACGCAACTAGAGCGCACTCCGCCGCCTTCTTCTAAAAACTCACTTTGCGCCTCGGAAACCAGGTGAGCTGAAATTGCGTCGTGGTCACCGTCTGCTCATTCGACAGGTAAATCGGGGCTTTATAGTGTTCGATCGCAAAATTTCCCTTGATCTCCAGATCCCTTTGAATGCGCTTTACGACTTGAACGTTGAAGTCGTTCAGCGTCGTGCCGTCAGGAATAAAGTCCTTGTCAGCTTTTTGGCTCCGGAAACCTGCCTGGATCCATTCATTGCCGCTCAAGTGGTAGGTGATCCAGGCCTGGCCGCCTTTGTCCTCCCGGCCAATCCAATCTCCGAAAATCTGACCCTGATTGGTGTAACCCTGCCTCTCGATAATCTCCCAGTACTGAAAGATTCCCCCGTGGCTGTGTTTTGTAGGAGGATCCGTGGAAATGCCCTCGACCCGCACATCGAGCTTGGGTATGCCCGGAACATGCGAAAGATAGAGCCCGGGACGCAATGCCGCGTGACGAGGGGCATCGATCGGCGAAGTTTCGTCATGGTCCTCTGAATCGCTGTAAAGCGTGAGCCATTTCTGGATACCGGGCAAGCGCCAGGTAAAGTCGAAGGCGCCGAAGCGGGCTCCGGGATCGTTGCGGCCCAGCTTTTCGGTAGCGCCGACCGTGGTGACACTGAAAAAACTGCGTAGAAAATCTCGCAGATTGACCGGAGAATGACCCTCGCCCCCCCACAGGACGGTGCGTTCAAATCCAAGCTCCAAATCATGAAAGGGCTTGAAACTGATCTTCTCCACGTGCACCCACGGATCGCCGGGAGTGATAACGTTCGCCGTGTTCGGCGAGGGGTCCATCTCGTACGCTGGGTTAAGCATCAGAGTGTGGCCGCGCAGCGCGCCAAGGATGAATTCGTAGCGAAACGGCCCTGTGATGCGCGATAGAAGCGGTACGTAGAGCGGCTCGATGCGGTTGATCTCAAATGCGTAGAAGTTCTGTGCGTTATTTGAAAAAGCCATGCTGCCGCCCTGGGCGGGTCCCAGCCACTGGTCCTGCTTTCCAAATGAGACAACGTGGTTCAGGTACTGGTAGGAGACGTAGGCTTCGAGGAAACGCCCCTGTGTCGCGGACGCTATTGGACCCTGCGGAATTGTCGTTTGGTCGTACGGCGTCGTCGTCGGCCCGTATGGCGGCGTGGGCGACGTTTCATAATACAAAAGATTGTCTACGCCGGTGAGTGTTTGCGCCAAAGTAGAGGAATAACCGGTCCCTGACGGTGCGCCTTGAAATTCACTTCGAACATAAAGGGCAAACCGCCCCGCGGTTGCATAGCCGCTTGCTCCGGAGTAATTGTTGAAGCCGTTCTCGAATGGCCGCCCGTAGTCGTTCACGATCGTCGACCCGATATGATAGCTGTCATCGAGGGGTGTGCCGCTAATACCGCGCGCCAGTGTGTAAACCGACTCGACTCGCGTACCCCCTTCCTGTGGCCCGCACGGGCCCTCCATGTCGAAGTGCAGCTCGTAATTCAGAGCGTCGTAAATCTCTCGCGCCTCAGCAGCACCCGGATCGCCGGCTGTTTCGCCGTCCTCAATGAGGTTTCCTGCTTCTTCAAGCATGTGCATCATGCTTGTCCGCGTCCAGGGACGCAAACCGAAGTAGACCATATTCACATAACCCAGCGAGTAAAGGCGCATCACCGCCGGATACACCCAACTGTCCACCGGCACATAAGGAGACCCTAGTGTCGCAGGCTCGCATGCACTCGCCGGAACGCCTGCCTTGTTTCCCGCCTGAGCTCCACCTCCCGGATTTGGCGGCTGTTCTGCTCTGAGAAAAACACTCCATTGCAAAAGGAATCCCACAAGGACAGCCGCATAAATCGCGGCCCCAGCCGCCAACGCTCGAATTCTCAATTCCATTTCTCCTCAATTTATCATTCGATGCGCGCGTCCTGAATTTGCATCGAGGCGTTGCCGATCAGCATTGACTTCCGGCCTGGTTGCGCATGTGGAGTGCTCCGGCTTGTAACTGAAAAACGAAGCGGATTCGAACCTTTTGCTCAAGCCGGCGCACGGCGAAGTGCCCCACGATCGCTGGCTTGTAAATGACGATGCAACCCTTTTTTCAGCTGCGAAAAAGCCCGGGGGTTCGAGCCGCGATCCTTTGTGGCCGTATATGGAGGATTGCGGAACCGGGCTAGCAATTCTCGTCTTCGGCTCTTCCCGGCTTTGTGCGCAACTTCACTTTAAGGGCGGGTATTCCGCTGTAAACAGTCCATGGCTCCAAATCGTCGCATGCCACTGAACCCAACCCGAGAACTGCTCCAGCGCCAACACGAACGCCCGGAGACACCGACGCCCGTGCGCAGATCCAGGAATATGCGCCCAAGCGCATGCTGTAGGAAATCATGGGAAAGTCGGGATGGTTGTAGTCGTGCGTCGCGCCGCACAAATAAGCCTGCTGCGAAAGAATGCAGTGCGATTCCAGGTAAACAGGCGATGGATTGTAAATTTCAGCCCGGTCGGCCAGCGTGCAGCAATCTTCGCAGACCAGATTCCACGGCGCCCAGACGATGCCGCTCGGATAGAAATGACAGCCCGGTCCGATCTTCGCACCAAAGGCGCGCAATAGCATGGAGCGCCAGGCGTGCATCGGCCGCGGCGACGTGCGGTAAAAGAGAATGTAGACAATCTGCCACAGCAGCCGCGCCAGCCGGTGTTTTCTGCTGAAAGAGGGGCGATGATAGGGATTATCGCCTTCGCTGGCAGCGATGTTGTGTACAGAGCGCTCGCGTTGCGATACAGGTGAGCTCATATTCGATCCGATGAATTCCTTCGCTCGGCGGCGAAAAACTCAATCGCCCTCGGGGTACACCGCCGGCTTTAAGCTGCGCGCGCAGCTACGTTGGCAACATACCAGCGATAGGCTTCCTTCAAGCCAGTCTCGAAATCGGTCGACGCAGTCCATCCCATGGCGCGCAGCCGGCTCACGTCCATTACTTTACGCGCCATGCCGTCAGGTTTTGACCTGTCGAACGTGAACGTCCCGGACCATCCGGCGACTTTGGCGACGCGTTCGGCCAATTCCAGAATGGTCATGTCATGCCCGGTGCCGACATTCAGAAACATTTCCTCTGAGTAATTCTTCATCACGAAAATGCACGCATCGGCCAGGTCTTCAGTGAAAAGAAACTCTCGCCGTGGCGTCCCGCTTCCCCACAGCTCGACCGATGGCTTCCGATCCGCTTTCGCAGCATGGATCTTCATAATCAGCGCTGCCACTACGTGGCTGTTCCGGGCATCATATCGGTCACCCGGACCATACAGGTTCGTCGGCATTACGCTCACGAAGTCGCAGCCATATTGCCTGCGAAAGGCCTGGCAAAGTTTGATGCCGGCGATCTTGGCGATGGCATACCATTCATTCGTCGGCTCCAGCTCACCGGTCAAAAGGGCTTCTTCTCGCATCGGCTGAGCCGCCATCCGCGGATAAATACACGAGGACCCCAAAAACAGGAGTTTCTTCACTCCGGCATCGCGTGCTGCCTGAATTACGTTCGTTTCGATGACGAGGTTTTCATAAAGAAACTCCGCGGGACGCGTCGAATTGGCCAGGATGCCTCCTACTTTCGCGGCCGCAAGAAATACCGCATCGACCTTGTGGCCAATCATCCAGCGATGAACGTCCGCCTGCTGAAGCAAATCGAGCTCATTGCGCTCGACCGTCACGATCTCGCAGTTCTCCGTTGCCAGGCGCCGCACGATCGCCGAGCCCGCCATTCCCCGGTGTCCCGCAACCCAGACGCGCCTTCCGGCTAAATCGAAATTACTCATGATGCCGTTCTCGCGTTTTCGCCTCGTCGGCAATCACTTTCAGGTCGGCGCTCACCATCTCAGCCACCAGTTCAGGAAAGCTCACCGTGTGTTTCCATCCCAGAACTTGGTGCGCCTTTGACGCATCCCCCTGCAGAACGTCGACCTCTGTCGGTCGAAAATAGCGGCTGTCGACTCGAACCACAACTGTCCCAGACGCCGCATCGATGCCCGTTTCCTCATTTCCCTGCCCGCGCCATTCAATTCTTCGTCCGACCCTGGAGAAGGCCAATTCAACAAATTCGCGGACGCTGTGTGTT
>Ga0187783_10002959_pt1 | contig 12557 bp, 12 predicted proteins | sample 1015_SJ02_MP02_2_FD_132471 | JGI IMG/M metagenome (GOLD analysis project Ga0187783, IMG submission 132471) | Tropical peat soil microbial communities from peatlands in Department of Meta, Colombia - 1015_SJ02_MP02_20_MG | ecosystem: Environmental > Terrestrial > Soil > Wetlands > Peat | place... | reverse complement strand
GGAAACGTTTGCTCGACAATGCTGTCGATTGCCTCGTTAAGCCAACGGGCACCATTGCGGACCGGCATAACGACGGACAAAAGCGGCGTCATCGTCTGCTCACGCTAGGCCGAATTGCCCGCAACCAAGCCGCCCGATTGCGTTAGGAAATTTGGGCATGTCCCAGCAACTCGAAATCGTCCGCACAAAAGGATTGATCTTGCTGATCACGCGGGGTTCATTCGCTCGGTTAGCGATAACTGAGCGGGCCGGCGCTTTCGCCAGCCAAATCGAACACGCTGACGTTTTTGGCCGGGCCATCCATTCGGACGCATCGGAAGAGCGAAATCCATTCATTGGGCTAAAAGTTGGCCTGACGCAGCTGTACAAGATTTTCCTCCAGGTACTTCATCACCAAGGATATCCAGGTGCATCCCATGCAAGCCTATCCCAATCGATGTGTTCCTGTGCAATTGAAAAATTCGGAATATTCGCAATCGTAGGATTTCTCACGAAAGTAGCGACAAACTATCTGTGTTTGCTTTCTGGAAGAGCGCGAAATGCTGACGAACGACGTCGGACGCCTCGGAGGAACTGTAATGCCGCCTGCAAAAAGCGTCTATAGAGAATCGTCAATGGATCGCACATGCACCTACGGTTTGCATTTTCTAAGGTCCGCTGGCATCCTGCGGTCGGCGGCGTGCGAGGGGCTCAAATGCTTGATGTGGGGACCACTATAGCGCGCAAGCGCGGCAAAATGGGTCCGCTGTCGGGATGCCGGTTTGTCATCGAGTCATTTCACAATCCGATACGCTTCAGCGAACGCATTTATCAACGTTTTGGCCCGATTGCCGAGTTCGACATGCCGACGCTGCGCAGGCACCGGCCGCGCAAGCATCTGTTCATCGTCGGGCCTGATCATAATCGCGAAGTATTACGTAACACGGACGCCATAAGGCCGTCGGGACTTTGGTCGCTGGACGGACCTCCGGGATCGGCCCTGCACGCCATCCAGCACCACTATTCCTTCAAGACCTACGGTCAAACGCACAGTCAGATCGTGCAGGTGGTCAATCGCCCGCTTCGGCGCAGCCGCGTCGAAGGTCATTTCGAACGAACCAAGGAGATCGTGCAGAGCGAAATCGCGAAGTGGCCGCGCAGCCGCACGATCGATCTCTATCACGAAGTCCGCTTGCTCGCTCAGCGCGTTTCCTTCGCACTCCTGTTTGGCGAAAACGACGTTGCGCGCATCCGCAAATTGGGCGAGCTTGCCTTCAGATATAATCGCGGGAACTGGAATCCATTCAGTTATTTGTTCCCGGTGAAGGCGATGGGCACGCCCTATCACCGTACCTGGCAGGCCGCCGAGACGCTGAGATCTTATATTCGCGATTGGATTGCCGAAGCTAGCGTCCGATCGCCCGACGACGACATCGTCGCGGCGTTCGCGCACGTAAATGACGGCAAGGACAATCCCTTGCCAGCTGAAAACATCTTTGGTGGCATGGTGTTCTACACCGTCGCGTCGTACGAATCCATTTCGAGTATGACGACCTGGGCGTTGCTGCTGCTTGTGCTGCACCCCGGCGTCATGGGGCAGCTGCTCGACGAGCTTTCCATGGTGCCGAAGGTCGATGACATCGATCATCAAGGCTTATCGGGGCTAAGGTTTTTGGACGCCGTCGTCAAGGAAGTGCTGCGCTTGATCCCGCCGACGGCTGTGGCACAGTTTCGAGTGTTCGAGCGTTGCGAAATCAGCAGCCGCACGCTGTTCGCTTCGGATCGAATCGTTCTTGCTCCTCACATGACGCATCGGCTGCCGGAAATTTACTACGCACCGATGCGATTTCATCCGGAGCGCTGGTTCACGATCAGCCCGTCGCAGTATGAGTATCTTCCCTTCATGGCGGGGGCGCGGCGCTGTCCCGGTTCGTGGTTCGGAACCGATTTCTTAAAAGTGGCGCTCGCTGCAATACTGTTCCGGTATCGGATTAAATTGAACCCCGGCACGCGGCTGGACTGGCGATTTGCCGGAACGACCATACCGAGGGGCCCGGTACCGGTCCAACTGGTAGAGCAGGATCGTTTGGTGCAGTCGCAGTCGGTTACCGGCTCGATTTTCGATCTATTTGAAAGGCCAGCATCCACCTGAGCGGCAGCCGGTCGGCGACTTTGCAACGGTATGTCGGACTGACGAATAGCTTGCTATTCTTTGCACACTGAAGTCGATGTCACGACGATGAAGATCGTTTTCTTGTAGCACCAGATGCAGTGGAGCGCGTGAAGGCGCCCTCGTTCAGTCGGTATGATCCAACGATCTTCCTGCTGGCTCGGCCTGAACTGGTGCGCCAGCCGAAAAGCTCAACGATTTTTGTTCGCAAATATCGTCTGTGCTCGGTCGGTGTGAGCTCGGTACGCCAACGATCCGATTCAAGGTCAAGCGCCGTCGTGGACGTTTGGATTCGCTTTTGCATCGGAGCGGGATGGCTGCCATGATATGCCATGACGAACTGTCGCGGCGTCCGCCTGCAATAATAGTCGTCCGACTCGAGCGACTTATGTCCGGATCCGAAAGCCCACAATTTTGACTTTTGCTCGATGACCAATCGAGACGCTGCGGGCGAGCGAACGTCGAGATAGTGGAAAAACTCAAGGCCGGAATCGACTACGCGAATACGTCGCCCCTTTTCCTTGTATTTAGGATGTACGGCAAATCCAGACGAATCGCCGCGTGATAACACAAAGCGATGCGGTTTTACTACTCGACAGGCAAGATCGCACCGGAACGGATGCACCTTGAGGATGGTTCTATAATCGCCGTAGAAACTCAAGCGTTGCAGCAGCAGGCCTTCGACGCCATCGTCAGCGCGATATTTAGTCATCAGATCGAGAAGCCATGCATGGTCTCGCTCGTGAATGGCTTCGTCGGGTTGCAAATAGATCGCCCAATCGCCAGTGCAGTTAAATAGCGCGATATTGGTCTGCTGGGCGAGTACATAGCCGCCGGACGACAAATTGGGATTCCAGGTACTCTCAATGATTCTGAGTTTGGGACTGCCGATCTCGCGGACAAGGTCAGTCGTGCCGTCGCTCGATACGCCGACATTGACCACAAATTCATCGACAATCGGAAGGATCGAGTGAATGCATTCTACGATCGGATAATCCAATCGGATGGCATCCCTCACGAACGTAAATCCGGAGATTTTCATGTCAGACTTACACGGCGTGGTAGGCTCAGCCGGTCGAACACGTGCAGATCAAACTAGACGAGCGCTCAAGTGCTGGCAACATGTCCGGACTGACAACTTCGGACAGGCTCATATTGGCAAGCTACCATTTCGGTTCGCATGCAATGGATCGTCTGGCCGCGCTCCTCTCTCCTGGTTGCATTCGGCTCGTGGACACTCGTTAAATGAGCATGACTATGCAAAAGCTTGGGTTCTTCGGCTCCGTCCACGATAATGTGAAGGAAGCGATCGCTCGGGCTAGGATTTTCGAGCTGTACAATGAAGCCTCTTAATGAATATGACTGGGTCGATTGGCGAAGGCTTCGCCCGATTACGCATAGATTAAAGACACTGCGCTACGACGCTATTTCCTTCAATTACGTGCGGCGCGCGGCGCGTGCCGGTGAGAAGCAGTTGCAAGACCGCATTCGTCGAGGGCGGGTATTGATAACGCTTGCTTTTGACGATCCGGATGCGATCGCGATGCAGGCGCAATTGATTGGCCACTTTGTTCCACACGCGCAACATCTCATCGCGGACACTTCGATGAACAACGACGCAGCTATCGAGATCGCGGCAATTGCTGCTGGTCGCGGCGTACCCTACATCCGGCTGCCGGAGAATCCATGGGACAGACGGGGGCGAGCGGCCAGTCGTGCTCATGGGCTCGCCCTCAACTGGATCTGGCGCAACCTGCTGCTTCCCGGCCAGCCGGAGATGTTCGGACTGCTCGACGATGATATTTTTCCAACCGCGCCGGATGATCCGTTTTCCGTGCTGGAGCGGCAACCGATCTATGGCTATTGCCGCCAGATCGGGGCGCGCTGGTTTCTTGGCGTAAATTTTTCGTTTTACCGCTTCGACTATGTCAGACATCTACCGCTCGATTTCAGCCAAGATTGGTTCAACGGTCTCGATACAGGCGGCGCTAATTGGGACGTTCTTTTTTTCCGACTAGATCGCCGCCAAATGGAATTCATGCCTACTCGCTTCGAGCCCTACAGGACCGGCGCCGACCCGGTCGAAGCGTCCATCCAATGGTGCGGTGTCTGGTTGCACGAACTCGGCCAGACGCAACGCGGGAATTTTCCAGACGTGGCTGCCGATAAACGACGTGTCGTTAAGGAAATGCTTGCACCTCATTTGGCCGCCTGCACTGCCGCCCGACAACTGGCCTCTGATTGATCACAGCGGGGGAATGTGCGGATGCCAATCGCCCGGTCAAAGCCATGAGGACGACTTCTCCGCAGCGGTTGCGTCGGGCAATTGTGCAAGCGGGCTTACGAGCGGGCGTATGGGGAACCGCCAGACTGCCAATCAACGAGCAGCATCGAGCCGTTCGTTCACTGGTTTGGCTTCTCGGCGCCCTTCCCACAATGCGGCGACGGATTCGCGAGAACATGAGTCTCGCCCTTGGGCCTGACGTCCCCGCTCAATCAGAAACTCTGTATTTTCGTCACCTTGGTTGGTTCCTGGCCAGTGCGCTGTCGACATTCCATCACGGTGTCGATGCGACTCCGACCCTCACTGATCTTAAATTTGATGACTCGCTTCGCATCCTCGACGACGCAGTCGCGGAGGGACGTGGCGTCGTTATCGCGTCGCCGCACTGGTCGGGTCACGAGCTCGCCGCTGCCGCCATCGGCCGCAGACACCCGCTCGTGCTACTGGTCCGGGAGGCCCCGACGGCGGACCGAATGGCGCGAAAGCTCAAATGGTACAAAGCGCTAGGTACAGAAATTGTGGTACGGCGGGGGCACCTGTCGCCGATCAAAGATGCAGTCACGTGCTTGAACGTCCTTAAGAGAGGCAAGGTGCTCGCACTCACACCCGACCTTTTGGCCGACGCTGGTGACGGCGTAGATGTACAGATTTTTGGACGTCCGGCGCGGCTGTATGGCGGCGCCTTCGCCATCGCGCTTTCGGCGCGGGCGCCGATAATTCGGCCGTTCGTCACGTGGCAATCGAATTCGCGCGCCGTAATTACCATGCAGCGAAGCCGTACTTTTTCCAACGGCGATGATCGCGATGCCGCCGTTCGGACGGGCGTTCAGGACTGGTGTGACTGGTTCGAGGAAAAGCTTCGCGCCAACCCAGAAAACTGGTTGTTCTGGCTCGATAAGCGCTGGTCGCGCTTTCTGCGCGAAACCCAGCGCCCACCTAGTCTCGTATGAATCTTGTCCTCACACTGGGCGTGGCGGCATTCGCGCTGGGCGCGCTGTGGGCGGTGCAGAGCATCGTACTCACGGCGCTCGGCGAACCGCTAGCCTTGCCGTTGCGGTACACGACGCAAAACCCTGTCATGCGTTTGACCGGCCAGGCGGTGATCCAGCTATCGTGGCTCATCATCCTGGTCGGCACGCCACTTGCTTTGGGCATTTCTCCGCTCGAAGCGTTGCATCGAGCCTTTCCGGTACCGGTTCCCTGGCGCCAAATTGTGATTTCTGTTGCGATCACATTCATCCCGTCCTGTGTTCTATTCGCGATCTACCTTAAAGCCGGATGGCTGCAAATCGTGCCGCGGTTTGACGCAGCGACCCGTCGTGCCAAGCTGTTTCGCCGTTTTCTGACGCCATTGCCGCTCGCTACCTTTGAGGAGGCGGTTTTTCGCGGAACGCTGCTCCAGCAGCTGCTCGTGGTGCTGCCGCAATCCCAAGCCTGGGCGGTGGTCGCTGTTTTGTTCAGCTCGCTTGCATTTGCGTTGGTTCATTTCGTCAAGCCGCCGCGGGGAAAGCCGGTAGGACAAGGAATATACGGCTTTTTCACCGCCGGGTGCCTGTTCGGGCTGGCCTATTTGGTTGGGGGAAGGAACCTGTGGCTACCGATCGCAATGCATGCGACCGCAATAGCTCTCATCGAGGTCACCAAGCTTTATGCGGTGTACACCGGTCCGCGCTGCCTGATCGGCCTTCCCGAGGTGCCGCACGGCGGACTAGTCGGCACTGTTGCCGTGCTGGCTATCGCAGCATCGCTGCTCGCTCTGCTGTAATTTGACACCGGTAATCACTGCACTAGGAGATGACTTCATTGTTATCTGAGCTGCTCGCCAATCTCGCTGCCACCGTTAATGCCTCGGAGTAAAATGAGTTAGCATTAGAATAGTCTGCAGCGATGTTGGCGGTTGGAGATGTGAAAACGATCGCGCGACAAGATTGCGGCCAGGATAGTTTGCGTTGGCATATCTATAGGATTCCTGGAGTAGCAAATACAGTGTGAGCGGAGTTTGCCGAAGGCGAGTAGTCGCGGCCTGATGCTAATCCATGACATAAACGTCCGCGAACAGGATTTCGGCGTCTGGCGCTGTTGGGAGGAACTGAGCGCGAAGTATCCCTCATTCGCCTTCTTGCATTGTCACGGGCTTGGTGTCGCTTGGGTCGGGACGGAGGTAATGCCGGGACCGATCACCTGGCTGATGGGCCTCGCAAAGGAGCAAGGCAATTCGTTTAATTTGGAAATCGTGCGGAGCTACTTCCATCGCCTTCGCAGTGGCTTTGTGGTCTTTCGTTATTGACGGTATGATGAGTGACACCCCGAAAGGGATTTCTTGCGGTTTGTTATACTGAATAACATGAAGATTAGGTTTTTATCCCATTCCGAGGGGATGTTGGCGCTCATTCGCCGCATCTTGCGGGACTACGCCAAACGCTACTGGACGCTGTACACCACGGCCGTGATGTGGATGGGCGTCAGCGCGGGATGTGTTTCGGCATCCGCGTACCTGCTTGGATCGGCCATCAACCATGCCTTTGTCGATCGTAATTTTCCAAGCGTTGTCGCACTTGCCATAAGCGCGGTGGCTTTGTTCACGCTGAAGGGACTTGCCACCTATTTCCAGGCGGTGACGATGGCGCGGGTCGGCAATGAGATTACTGCTGAAAACCAGCGTCGCCTGTTCGAAAAAACGCTGCGCCAGGATCTTGCCTTCTTCGGCGATCGGCATTCATCGGAGTTCACTGCCCGCATCACTTATGGCGCCAGTGCTGTGTCAAATGTGCTTGCCATGCTCATGACAACCTTTGGCCGTGATGTTCTCACCCTGAGTGGACTGCTATGCGTCATGGCTGTCCAGAGTCCGGGCTTGTCCCTGATCGGTCTATTCGTCATGGCGCCGGCGGTGCTGACTGTGAGACATTTGATCAAGCGCGTGCGCAGACTTGCTCAAAGCGGATATGGCAGTATCGTCTCCTTTCTGGAGACGCTGCAGGAGAGTGTGCAGGGCATGCGGGTTGTCAAAGCGCTCGGCCTTGAAGGCGAATTGCGCCGCAGTGCGCAGCAAAATGTAGCAGCCGTTCAGCAAGCAGCTGATAAACTCGCCCGGGCTATGAACCGCTCAACGCCAATGATGGAAACGTTAGCCGGCCTGGCGATTGGCGCCATAGTGACATACAGCGGCTATCTCATAATCTTTCACAATGCAGCGCCAGGCGGATTCGTTTCTTTCATTGCCGCTTTTCTTTTGGCCTATGAGCCGGGAAAACGGCTCGCTCGACTTAACGTCGATCTGAGCGGAGCGCTAGTCGGGGCGAAAGTTCTTTTTGACATTCTCGACCTCCCGGATCCACCGGATGACCGAGGCAAGCCGACGCTTAAGGTCCGCAACGGCCGCGTGGTGTTTCACAACGTCACTTTCGCCTACCGATCCAACGAGCCCGTCCTACACAGCCTGTCGCTGGTTGCAGAATCTGACCAAGTCACAGCCCTGGTTGGGCCTTCCGGTGGCGGCAAATCCACAATTTTTAATTTGCTGCTGCATCTTTACGATGCCCAAAACGGAACAATCACCGTCGATGGTCAAAATATAGCACAGGTGTCTGATAAATCGCTGCGGGAGCAGATCGCTTATGTCGGCCAAGACGTTTTTTTGTTTCGTGGCACCGTTCGCAAAAATATTGCATTCGGTCGAATTGGCGCGAGCGAAGCGGAAATCATTGCCGCGGCGCGTGCTGCCCATGCACATGAATTCATTACCCAATTTCCCGCTGGTTATGATACGCCGGTTGGCGAGCATGGCCTGCAGCTTTCGACCGGTCAACGCCAACGCATCGCCGTCGCTCGCGCTCTTATCCGTGACGCACCGATCGTCCTGCTCGACGAGCCAACCGCATCACTAGACGGTGAGTCAGAGCGTCAAGTTCAGGAAGCCATTCGGCTTCTGTCCAAAGGTCGTACCACGCTAGTGATTGCGCATCGATTGTACACAGTCACAAGCGCTGACATGATTTACGTCATTGAAAACGGCAAGGTCGTCGAGTCGGGCCGTCATGAAGCCTTGCTCCGCAAGGGCGATCACTACGCTAATGTCTTCTATCTGCAGTTTGGCAAGCAGTTGGCCTCTGAGCGATCAGCCCCGGAAGTCTTGCGCATCGCGGCAGATAACAGGTCAGTATGAAGTTTTACCGTCCCAGACCCACGACCTCAGGCGACGTTCCGACTTCTGGCGGCATAGAAAAGGGAATGAAATACTGTTGCCGACCGCGGTTATTAAAAGCAGTGATAAAATATGAGCTCGCAGATGATGGACTTATCTGTCAGCGGCAATTTGCAGTCACAGGAATTCGGTTTGTCGATATTGAAGAAATTTACGTGTTCAAGGAGCGTCGGTTCGGTTCGTCTCGGTCTTATTGGGCCTGCACAATTCTTGCTGAAGGACAAAAGTTCAACCTCACTGCCGGACACCGCTTGTCACTGACGCGCACAGAGGATCGGACCTCGACTTACATCCCCTTCATAAAGGAATTCGAACGCCGCGCCATCGGCGCCAAACCTGGACTGCGCTTTATAGTTGATGAATATCGCGAAACATTGGGCACGCGAATTTATAGTCGCGTGGCATTATGCGCAGTTGCTGGATTGAGTCGATTGCCACGTCGGCTTGGTGCGACCTTGTGCGCCGGTGTACTTTGCCGTGTCGGCCCCCTGCTGCGGGGAAATCGTTACGCGCACCGCCAATTAATGGCCGCGTTCCCGACACTCAGCACGCGCGAAATTCGGCGATTGCAGAGGGGAATGTGGGAAAATATCGGACGCACGTTCAGTGAGTACGCGCACATTTCGGAGCTAATCGGATTCTCACCCGACACACCCCTCGCCGGTCAAGTCATCATGGACGAGCGCACTGCGGCGCTGACGCATTACTTTGGACGGGATAGGCGAGGAGCGCTGCTATTTGCGGCGCATCTCGGCAATTGGGAAATTCCTGCTATGGCCGCACGCGGCGTCAAGCGCGAAATCGCGCTGGTGTACAAGCGCTTGCCGAGCGCCGCCCTCACTGCTGAGCTACTGCGAAGACGCGCCCTGTTCGCTGCCCGCTTGATCGAGGGGCGCCCGACGGCTCTGCGAGAAATCGTGCGCGCGCTTCGCGATGGACTGCTGGTTGGAATGCTGGTGGATCAGCACTATGCGGAAGGCGTTGAAGTGGTGTTTTTTGGGCACAATTGCCGCGTTAATCCAGCCATGGCCCTGTTGGCGCGCTCCGGTAGCTGGCCGATCTTTGGAGCGCGGGTCATACGTTTGCCCGATCAGCGGCACCGTTTTGAACTCGTCGGACCACTCGAACTACCTCGCAATTCGGAGGGTGAAATCGATATTCAAGCAACCATGCAGGCCATCACGAGCATTCTCGAGACTTGGATTCGACAACAGCCGGAGCAATGGATGTGGATACACCGGCTCATTCGCTGACGGGCTTCGCCCGGGTGTCCGGAATTATTGAAGACCCGCGGTGAACTTCGTCATGGATGGGTCCGAGCAGGATTTCCTCGAGGCGCGCCAGAACGCGCGCCGCGGCGGCTCCGTCGTAGACGCGGTGATCGAACAGGAGCCGCACCTTCAAAGTGCCATCGTCGGCGAGCGGACCATAGGTGAGCAACGATGTAACCGGGCCCCGCGGCGTTAACAAATCGGCGCCGAGCGCTCCGACCGAGGTTATCGCGAAAGTGCCGAAATAGCGCCGCCGGAATCGCGGCACATTGAGTGCAATCGACCAGATCGGCCGACGCAGAATGAACGGAAGCCGACTTATTGCCGCAACAGTGCGGTAAAATCCTTGCCGGTGCAGGTCGGCATCCGCCATTTCGACGATCTTGGACCGAATGGCGTTGAGAGCCATTTTTTCCGGGCCGCGCACTCGAATGGGTAGCACGCTCCATTCGCCGTCGAGGCGGGTTTCGTGGGCGATGTTTACGGCGCTCTCGTCGTACTCGTACAGGTATGGGATGGGCAATCGAAAAAAGGCCTGCCGCAAAACGGTGAATTCTTCCGCAACTAGGGCGAACGCCTTGGCGAACAGGGCGCTCCAAGGTGGGTGCTCCGGGTGTTCTTTGCGAGCCGTCGCCAGCCTGCCAAGCGGCATCGACCGTTCGATCGCGATCAGCGGGAAAGACGCGGAATAATGCATAATATCAATTATCGTCTGTCGCGATGATGAAATTCGATGCCACCTTGTTCGCTCACATCTCATCGGACGCTCCGTTCATTTCCTTCCCCAAGGCGAACGGAACCTAACATGGCGGCGCCATGGGTCGGTAGTTGTGGTCAAAAGGCATCGCCGACCGAAGTGTGCTAATCGGTGCGCGTTCCATCGAGGCGCCGGCCCAGAACTGTCGAGGTAATGTACTCGGCTCGCGCACGGGGCAGGTGATGCTTACGCACGTGCGCTGCCCCGGCTTCGGCGATTTTACGCAAACGGGCCTTGTCGGCGAGCGCGCTGCGCGCGGCCCCGACAAGCCCACCGGGCTCGATGGGATAGAGCAAACAGTGCTCGCCGTCGCGCAAAGGGTGATACCGCGCAATTGATGGATAATTCATCAGGGGAACCGAACCGACCAATGGCGCTTCGTAATGGCGGTAGGAGTCCCAGCCGAGTCCTCCTGGAGACCACGACAGCCAGGCCTCGGACATCCGCTGCAGGTATTGCGGCCTGGCCAGTCGTTGCGGCGAGACATCCACAATGTAACCCTCGCCTTTGAGTGCGCGCAGTTCTTCGATGCCGGTCAAGCGGGCTGTGCTGTTGGCTTCGATAGTTCCAGCAAAAAACAAGTCCACCTTCTTTGCCGGCGACACAATTTCCACGACCGGCGGCATTACCCCGAGGCTGATTGGCTTGAGCTTTTCGGCGCGTTTACGGTTGCGTTCGCTGCTCCGCCATCGTCGTCCAGGAAAGTTCGGATAGCGCCGTGCGCAAAAGGCGAGCCAGGTGTCGCTCGGCAACTCGCGCTTGAAGAACGCCTTACAGGCGTCCAACAAGAAGAAATTATGGCGCCCGATGTAGCATGAATCGGCGAGATCGACGACTGCTATCGGCACGTTGTGAAACCGATGGACGAGACGCCAGGCGAAAATCCCGAACAGCCCGCGTACCGCCAACACGTTCCAATCGCGCAGCACCGTGAGTATCGAACGCAGATGCCATGGCGCGTACTGCACGGCATGAACTGCAAGCAAATCGAATTCGCCGCGGCGCAGCTGCAAAAGACTGCGGATCATGCGGATCGGACCGAACGCGCGTCGCACTTTGCCACGTGGCTTGGTGCCGGTCCAATAGAATACGGTCTGCTCCGGCACGGCGGACGCGAACAGATCGCTGCCGCCGATCTCCAAGATACGCAACGGTTGCAAGTCTCGCGCGGCCGACTCGCGGTCGGTCATTGGGGGGCGCCTCCGCGTTGAATGTATAACATGTAGGTTTCGGGCGCGCGCCGCAGGCGGAGGAACGTCGGAGTCAAGTCGTCTCGACGCGCTCGGCGCCGAGCAAGGATTGGCTGAACATGTCGCCGCACCACGAATCGTGCGTCCGACAGATGCCCAGGACACCGCGCTCTTTCCACCGCCTGTCGATTTCCCCTTGCGACATGCTCCACCACGGATTGACGCGTTCGATCGAGACGAGAAACGCGCAGGCGACCAGCGGCCAGAGCGACAATTGAAATGTATTATGATTGAACAGCGCCGGCGCAAAAGTGAAGATCGGGCTCAATCGCAAGAACGCGACCGCGAGAAGCCGCCGGCGCCGATCGTCGACAACAAAAGCCGCCGCACGATAGACGAGCGCCATGCCGAGCGCGGCATTGACATAAGCCAGGGCGTAGAACGCCCAAGGCGCGATTGGCATCACCGCAAACCACGCCGCCGTCGTCCAATTAATCAGGGGCGCGAACTTGAAATAGCCGAGCGCCGGCTCGCGCGACAACGCGAACGCTTCGGCCATGTCGGCGTGGATCGGAATGCCGAGATTCCAGATCGTGGCGGAGACGGTCCATATGGCCGCATAGGCAAACAGAAGGCCGGCGGCCGCGGCCGGTTTACGGCAACAGCGCCGCGTGAGCCCAACGGCGCCTGCGCGCAGCCAGC
>Ga0187783_10002958_pt1 | contig 12561 bp, 14 predicted proteins | sample 1015_SJ02_MP02_2_FD_132471 | JGI IMG/M metagenome (GOLD analysis project Ga0187783, IMG submission 132471) | Tropical peat soil microbial communities from peatlands in Department of Meta, Colombia - 1015_SJ02_MP02_20_MG | ecosystem: Environmental > Terrestrial > Soil > Wetlands > Peat | place... | reverse complement strand
ATAAGGCTCCGCAATGGGGGCAGCGAAAATCGCGGGGTGGGCCTCCAGGCATGGCCAAGATTTAGCATCACCTTCGATGACAGCTTCATGACTTTCTACCGGATTGGCGGAACGACGCCGCGAAAGATGGGGGGTCGAAGTTGCCGTTGAAGCAGTTAACAACCTAGAAAAAACACCAAACAAAAAACAAACACCAAATAAAAAACAAATAAAAAGTTCCAATGAATTTAAGATTCCACGACTCTCCCACAAAACGGTCACAAACAAATAAAACACTCATATGGTGCTGGCTGCTTCAATGGGGAAGCGGCAGCATAACGCTCCTGGACTTGGGGCCCCCTCCCGGACTTGGGGCCTTTTTTTCGGCCGGTGCTGGTCCGGGTGAAAGTCCGGTGACGAGTTAGCCCGAGGAATTAGTTGCGTCTCGGGCTCGTGGCCCCGGCCTCACTTTGCCGAGCACAGGGTCGGGGCCACACATCGGATACCGGACGCCCGCCGCGGCGTTCAATGATGTCCGCTTTCGGCGATAAAGCGGACATGTGCGCTTGGCGGATGTTTGGGACAACGATCGTGTAACTTGATGTTGATTGCTACAACCATTGCTGTATTTCTAAGTCGCGACTGCAAAATAAAGATAATTCCGGGGAAGTTGTGCCCAAGACGATAATTATCACGGGCTGTGAGGATCATTGTGTGCCCTTGGTCCACGGATTAATTGATTCAATCGCGGGACCGGTGAGCAATGTGCCCGCATCATCGGCGGCTGGCTTCAAGCGGAGGCGCAATTCTTGGCTTGATGCAACTCGAGTGGTGCAGTGAGCGACTGAAATGAAAAACCCCACGAACCCAACAAAGGGCGGCGGGGCCAAGTAATGGGAGGTAATCCCGTAGTGCGCCTGTGAAGATGACAGGCATTTGTGAAAGCTATGCGAGAGACAGCCATGGGCGGGCGGCATCAGTGGAAATCAGTGCCCACCATTCCAATAAACACTTGATTTTCAGCCGATACCGGCTATCTGTAGCGGCATAGCAGGATACAAGCGGAACGCCGTTTGTTGTCCAGTTGTTGTCCAGGCCGGGGGATTGCCCATGAAACTGACGCCCAAAAGCGTGGCGGCTGCAAAGCTACCGGCGGGTAAAACCGACCACACTTTCTTCGACGACACCGTTATCGGCTTCGGCATACGCATCCGCGACAGCGGCAAGCGCGTTTGGATTTATCGGTATCGCGCCGGCACCAAGCAACGCAGCTTAGTGCTCGGCAACGCGGATGCTGTGCCGCTCAAGTTGGCACGCGATAACGCTGCCAAGATGGAAGCTAAGGTGCGCCTGGGCGGCGACCCGGCCCTTGAGAAGCAAGCCGCGAAGCTCGCCGTCGAAGATACGTTCGGCGCCCTAGCTAATCGTTGGCTGCAGGTACGCGACAAGGACTGGCGCCCGAAGAGCCGCAAGCAGAACACGCGCCACCTACAGAAATACGCCCGGCCGTTGCACCACCTGCCGATCGCCACGGTTTCGCAGCGGCAGATCGCAATACTTCTTACCGACATCACCAAGGAATCGGGCGCAGTCACGGCCAATCGCGTCCGCACCTCGATATGCTCGTTCTACACATGGGTGCTCCAACAGGGCATCCGCCTGCCAGAAGGCAATGTCGCGTCCTACACCGGCAAGCACGAAGAGCGACCGCGCGATCGAACACTATCTGACGCCGAACTTAAGACAGCGTGGCTTAATCTCCCTGACGATGACTTCGGTGCCGCCATCAAACTGCTGATTCTCACCGGTCAGCGTGAAGCTGAGATTGGCCGCCTACAGTGGAGCGAAGTACACGATGAACAAATCATCTTGCCGCGAGAGCGGACGAAGAACGATCGCGCCCACACAATTCCGCTAAGTGACGTTGCCAAAGATATTATCGCTAAGTTCAGGGGCAGATCGTCACGGCGTCACGTGTTCGGCCGTGATGATACCGGCCTCTGGGGCTGGGGTCACGCCAAGCGCAGGCTCGACCAACTGATTCGCGACAGTGGGGCGTCCATGCCGGACTGGCGAATACACGATCTGCGGCGAACCGCCGTGACGGGAATGGCGAATCTTGGTGTGCAGCCGCATGTTATTGAAGCCGTCGTCAACCACGCCGGCGGCCATAAGGCCGGTGTTGCGGGCGTCTACAATCTTGCGACCTACGATAAAGAGAAGCGTGACGCCCTGAACCGTTGGGCCGAGCACGTAATGGCCGTCGTCGAAGGGCGTAACGCGACCGTCGTGCCAATGCGACACGTGTGATAACCGTGTTTATGCCATCGTGGCATAAATGCCGTACAACCACCTTTGACCGCGTCAAACATTTCACTCCGAACCACTTTGGGTAAGTTCTGATGGGTGCTTGATTTTTTTTGTCCTGAGTTGTGCGGTCACTAAAAACAAACACTAATTGTTTGCTCTCGCTAAACATTTTGGCGCGTCGTAACCACGTTTACCACGGTGAAACGCGCAAACCCGCAGCCCAGAAAAAATCGAGCGTCTATCAGAACTTAAAATCGAAGTGGTTCGGATGAGGTCGCGCAATGTTTACTAACGCTAAAGCAACTTAAGCTGGAACTAAAATTGCCTCGTTAAAAATGCCGACGCACCGCACTAGTGTCGGCCATGTCAAACAGACCCGACAAAATAACTGAGGTCGTTAGCCGCTTCGATGCGCTGCCAAACGACGCAATCGTTCAAACAAAGGTCACGGCGCTACTTACTGGCCTGAGTGAACGGACTGTCAGATATCACCCAAAACTGAAACGTCACTACGTCAGCGCTGACCGCTACGGCCAGCGTGCCGGCGACGTGCGCACTCTTATGCGCGACGGCTGGCAGTCGCTGGGCGATGTCGCAGAGCGAGTCGTCGAAGGCACTGATCCAAACAAATAGGTGATGTGCGCGATGACACATTGGACAGAACGGCAAAAGGTTATCAATCAACAACTGGTCGAGCGCTTTGGCCAGGTCATCGATGACGCGCCTGACGACGTGGCTGTCGCGACAATCATCAATGCGCTGTTCACGTGCATCGGGATAGCGAGCGGCGGGTTATGCCAATCGCATCGCGACGAAGCCTTCCGCATGTTGAAGGAAAACCTGCCTGCGCTCAAGGAACGTGCCGATCGATCATATCCGGATAACCCGGCCGACAAAGACGGGACGCTGCAGTGACGCTCCTGGCGCTTCAGCCCAAATAGGTGACGCTGCGCGAACGTCGCCGCCTGATTTCCATCGCGCAAAAGAAAGACCAGACAAATGACAACTCAAGTTAGACGATCAGTGCCGACCGTCGAACAAATCTTAGACCAACAAACAAAGCAAGCCGAGCGCGAGCTGCAGGGTATCAAGGCAAATCTGCCAGCGGTACAGCAAGCACAGGCGCCGGCGTTAATCGACGCGCCCGCCGTATCGAGCGCAGACGAATATTTGAATCGCAATCCTGGCGGTATGGTCATCGGCCATCCGATTCGCCCCAACGCAAAACTCGGCAAGTTCATGCTTGGCGACAGTGACGGCACCGCGCCGGATGTTGACTACACCGTCATCACCGAAAGCATCACCGTTGGCTGGGTGCGCTTGAGGCAGAACAGCCACCGCAATACGAAACCGGGCTCCTATTCGACCCGGCCGGGTTCAAGCGGCTCGCTCGCAGCGAACTTGGCGATGCCGATCCGGCACACTGGCCGATTTCCAAGTTCACCGGCGAGCCGACCGACCCCTGGCTGGAATGCGTTTATGTGCCGCTGGAAGACCGGGCGTCGGGCGAAATGTACACATTGCAAATCCAGTCCAAGCCACGGAGCACCGCGCTCATCGCGATCGACGGATTACTGCGTCACTGCAGCCAGCACATGAAGCGCTTCGCAAACGAATATCCGGTTATCCGACTGAAGAGTGGCAGTTACGAAAGCAAAAAATTCGGCCAGCAGTGGAAGCCAGTCTATGCGCCGGTCGGCAAGACTCCGAAGGCATCGGCTGCAAAGCCGGACACCAGCGTCGGCGCCGATTTGAACGACCAGATTCCGTTTTGAGGTGGAGCCGTGCTCAAGCAAATAGACAAAGAGGCACAGATATACGACCCGGTCTCGGAGTTGACCGGGGAGATTATGGACCATCTCGAAGGCCACACCCCGAACGTGGTCGTCACCAGCCTCCTGAACAGTCTCGTCAGGGTTCTTGCGTCAGGCGGCGATGATATGCGCACCAGGTTTGCTGCCCACGTAAACGTGTTCGAGATGGTCAAACTCGCCAAACGCATATCGGAGGGCGAGTTTCAATAAACGTCGCTCGGCGTTGTGCAATCCCACTACACCGTAACACCCTGAGAACCAATGACCCTGCGATACGTCTGTTCGTTACCCATTGGCGAAGGCAGTCCGCGCCACTGCTTCCATAGCGACGCGGAAGCCGGCCATGCCCGCGCCGAGTTGTTCGCGCAGCAGGAGAACAGGCCGGGTCGCGGCGTATATGACTGCATCGGCGTGTTGAAAGACGGCGTCAGTGCCAGGAATAAGGAAAACGTTGCCGAGCTCGGCAAGGTCGTAGCGGACCTTGACCTGAAAAACATCGTTGAGCCGCGGGAGAAAGTCATTGCCACGCTTCAGGGCTTGCTACTGCAGCCGAGCGAACTACGCGACAGCGGATTTGGGCTGCACGCCGAGTGGAAATTCAAGGAGGCTGCCAACGACGACGCGGGCCTAGAACAGGCCGAACGAATAATGAAGCGGCTGGCCGTATTGTTGGCTGCGGACCCCATGCCAACGCACCGGGCCGCGTTGCTACGGCGCCCCGGCACCGACAATTTCAAGGGCGACGAGCCGCGGAAGTGTCACGCCATCGAGCACACGGGAAAGCAATACGATATATCTGAATTTGAGGATATGTTTGACCTTTACGGCGAACAGTCTCTGTTAACGCGGAAAGAAGAGCCGCGGGTTGATGGCCACGCCCAGGACGTTCGAGACGGCGAACGTTTACCCGTCGACCTTGAGACCGAACTGGCGGCACTGGCGCCCGGCAACGTCAACGAAATCCAGTGCCGTGTCATACCTTCGCTGATCTGGCGGGGGATGCACCCGGAAGCCATCATCGACCGGGTGGTGACAGCGACAATGGCGATGGCCAAGGCGAACGGCCTGACCAGTTGGACAGAGCGATACGAGGCCGAGTGCGTGATCCGGCGCATCAAGTCGGCGTATAAAAATCTATTTCTGAAAGACTACGATCACGTCAGCGGCGAAATTCCGGCATGGCTTCCTGACGAGTGGCGCCAGGCTTGGGCTGAGGCGCTCGCGGCCGGACGCAAGCCGAACATTGGGTCCAGCGGTAACGGCTTCTTCGTCCGGTCATACGATCCAGAAGAGCGGTCGCAGTCGATGCGCGAAGCGAAGGCCAGGGCGCGAAACGGCGACGATGTCGTTGCCAGCCCGCCCCTAGTGCCCGCCGCCGCGCCGGCAAGCCTTTGGAAAAGGAAGCCGCACTAAAGGACGTTGCGCTCAGTTGGTGGAAGCCCATCGACGCGGCAACCTTTCCGGCGCGGGATTTCCTGTTCGGCAAACACTACCAGCGCGGCACAGTCAGCGGCACGATCGCACCAGGTGGAAGCGGTAAAACTAGCCTCTGCAATGTCGAGGCTATCAGCATGTCGACGGCAATAAACCTGCTAGGCCAGCTGGTAAAACAACGCCTCAAGGTTTGGTATCACAACGCGGAAGACAGCCAACAGGAGGTAGAGCGGCGCATATTGGCGATCTGTCAGTATTACTCGATCGAGCAGTCGGAGTTGGATGGGTGGTTCCTCGCGACTAGCTGCGAGCTCTTCGACCTGCATGTCGCTCGCGGCTACAACGAGGTTAAAGCGGACGACGCTCTTATCGCCGCCATGTGCAACAAGATCGCCGAGCTGGAAATTGACGTTGTCATACTTGACCCCCTGGTCAACCTTCACGACGTTCCCGAAGGCGGCAACAGCCAAATGAACCACGTCATTTCCGTCTTCCGCTCGATCGCCCAAAGTCAGAATTGCGCAGTTGAAATCGAACAACATACCCGCAAGCAGCCGGTAGGCATGGAAGTCGACTACACCGGCGCCGACGCCCGCGGCGCATCTTCGGTTCGGGATGCTTACCGTGCGCAGCGGGTGTTGAACCATCCAACAAAGGAAGAGGCGCGAGCTCACGGCATCGCCGACCACGAGCGCGGGCTTTTTGTGCGCGTCGATGTGGGCGAGGCCAACAATTCGCGGCCGGGTCCGCCGGTGTGGCGCCGGCTTGTCACTACAACGCTGCCAAACGGCGACGACATCGGCGTCATGGAAGCGTGGCACCCGCCAGGACAGGGCCCGGACACGCCAGAAACCGCGGCGGCCAACGCGCAAGCCGAAAGCGTCTTCATGCAATTGCTGGCGCGATTCATCTCACAGGGGCGTCTTGCCAGCGACGGCAATGGCAAAAACTACGCGCGGTCCCTTTTTGCCGAAGAGCCGGAAGCCAGAAAGGCCAAGTTGAGCAAGGCGGCCCTTGCCGCAGCCATGCGCCGGCTGTTCTCGGCGAACAAAATTTGCGTCAATACAACCACTAGTCACGCCCCCAGAACGCGATGTCTAGCGCCAGTCTGACGGTGTCGCATCGGTGCTGCATGGTGCGACATCGCGGTGTCGCATCACAACGCCGTATAAGAGATTTAGGACGCAACACCGCACCTGCGGTCGCGCAGGCAGTGCGACCACGGCTTAAGAGGGGCGTGGATCGCACCGCTACTGCCGAAGCGAGATTTGGCGTATTGAATGTTGACGTTCAATGTAGGGTTGTGGCAAAGGGGAATGGCAAAATGAGACCGCTATCTAAAGAAATGCGTGTTCTGGAAGGCCGGCGTGTTGACCGCTTCATGCCGCGCCTGCGCTGCGGCAGTGATACCGGCGTGAACGTGCAGCTTATTCCAAAGTAGTGCGTTGCGAACAAATCCAACTCAGTCCAAACCTGTTCGGCATGAAGCCCGAACACGAAATCTGTTCTGAACAATTGGTCCTTCACGTCCGGCCGTCGACTCGCGATGCGATAGAGAAGGCAGCCGCCCAGGAGGAGAGTGGCGCATCAGTTTGCAACGAAGCCTTGGGCGCTGCAGTACACAGTTGAAACGCTCGCACTGATCCTCAGGGACGATCGGGATGCGGCGGGTAAGCTCGCGGGCGTTATGGTACGGTGAAGTGGTGCGATCGTGGCATCGGTTTTATCGTCCCTGACACATCCGGTCCCGACGTCTTCTTCCATATCTCCGCGGTACTTGACGATCACGTGCCCCTCAAGGGTGACGCCGTCCTGTTCAGCGTTGGCAAGCGCCGTGACGGCAGATTCGGCGCGACTGCGGTTCGTGTGCTGTAATGCGTCACGTCATCGGCCACGTCGCCGTCATCGTCTTCCTGTTTGTCACGGTCGCTGTCACGGTCGGCGGACTTTCAACTTTGGCGGTCGCCTTACTGCAGGCGATTGCGCGTTGAGTAATCTTGCCGATCGCCAATCCGCGCCCCGCATTGTCCGCCACTCTGACGAATTGCTGCGGGCGATTCGTGACCGCATTGAAAGCGTCGAGGCGGTTGCGGGGCTCCAGTTGGGCTATCTCACAAAGATCACCGCAGACCCGCCGCCCAAACGCTTACAGACCTGGACCATGTTTTTGTTATGCGAGGCGCTTGGATTGCAAGTCACATTGTCGGTCGATCCGTACTTTGCCGAACGCTACGCGCACCGATTGGACAAACGGCGATTAATCAGGAGGGTGAATAAAGAGGCGGGCAGATTTGGCAGGCTGGTATTAGAGGCCGTGCCGCCCGACATGAGGCTTGTCCGCAACCGTCGCGGCGGCCATAACCGTATGCGTCGAATGACACCGGCAGAACGATCGGCATTCGGCAAGGCAGCAGCAATGGCTAGGTGGCAGAACCCTTAGCTGTATTCCGTGCGGCCCCTTTCTTGTCACGGGACAAATCGCTTTTTTGTGCCGTCGGTCACATCCAGCGGCAAAAAAATCAGCCAATAAGATGTGGCTGGGTATTAACTCCGGAGGGGGTGCTCATGTCCACTTTGTCCGAACTGCGTGCCAAAAAATCTGCGCTGCGGTCATGGCTTGTTGCAGCCAACGACTCTCATCTAACCGCTGTCGCGATGTTTTGTGCAATCGGTTTGTTGGTCACCTTAAATCTGATTCTTCGCTTTCCCGATCTGGGCGCTATTATCGCGCAATACAATCAATACTGATCCCTTCAACCCTTACGCACCAATTCCGGCAACCTAGCCATGTTCGGGGCGATCCGGCGCGTGGAAAGAACAGAGTCACAATCAAATCAAGGTCCTCGCCCTTGGCGAAAGCGTCATTTTGTGATCCCAGTCTCATCCTAAAACCTGGAAAATTTTGGCGTAAGTGATAAAGTCGCTCTCAAGCACTTGGGCATGAAGATGTCGCACCCTAGGAGACTTGCGAAAGCATCATCGGCGCTGATCGCCATCAGTGGATGGTGGTTGGCGTCAAGTATCGGCGCCTTCCCTCAAGGTCAGCCAGTAGAGTGCAGTAACAAAGATGTAAAAGTTTCCGTAGAAACATCGCCATGCCCTGGCGGAAAGATTATCACCTCCGCCAGGGTGACAAATAACTGCCCCTGCGATGCAAGCGTCACGGTGAACCTTCCGGGTGGTGGAGCATCAGTCTTTTCGCGCGTTTCAGGAAATGGTGGCTCTTCAAGCGATATGATCCGCGCGTGCGACCAAGAAAAAGGAACGTTTAACGGTTACTTGGCCAGTTTTTCGTGTCCGAACCCATATCAGCAAGGTAGCAACAAACAATCGAAGCCCGCGACCAGCTCAAGCTCATCAACACCCGACTGGAAGACGTTGACAGCAACGCAAAGCAAGAAAGCTCAAAATGCGCGACAAATGCAGCTAATCTAAACCAAATCAAAGCTGACGAGGATAAAACAGCGGCGGAAACAGCTGCGGAGAGACAGCAGTTCAATACTGACGACGCCAAAAACAAAGCCAATCTAACGGCGGAGAAAGCTACAATTCCTCCCCCGGAAGAGCCGCCTTTAATTCCGCGTGCAAACTATTTTCCGCTTCCTGACAATGCTAAATTTGATGCGAGAAGCAACCTATCGGGCTCGTACTGCTACGATAGTCCAGATGGGTATACTTGTGATATAAATACAAGGCATCGTGGTGACAGTTTGTGGCGTAGCCTAGAAGGCAATTGTTATAAGGCCGGGTCTTTTCAATACGGGTTTTACAATCGTCCGGAAAACGGCGAATATGTCTATCCAGATCAAGGACAGGTTGCGAAACCGTGAGTTACTTTCTTGGGCTCCGGCTGACGCTGGGGACCTTGTTTTTCTCCGGCTCAGTGCAGTGGTGCCTGCCATGACCCGGTTTTTGATTTTGCGCGACGTGGTACGGCCATAGCTGTCTTCATGAAGCCATAGAAACGCCGCTCGTGCGCCAACGATGCTCAAAAAAGGGGTTTGAGGACGATCGCCTCGCCGCTATGCTTGTGTTGTCGGACCGAAACGGACGCCACGCCGCCGATCCGACCGCCAACCGGTGCCGCTGGGCGAGCACAGCACGCCAGAGTACGGCACGGAAGGGTGCACAGGGCAAAGCCGTCGCGGTGACCCCCCGGCGGCTTTGTTGTCTGAGCTTCTAACCGAACAGAAATACACTTGTGTGACGCCGATAACAGGCAATGCGGGCGCGAACCGTGACGATTGGTGCTGTTACTCAGGCGAGGCCGCCGGTTTGCTCAAGGTCCGGTCGCTTTGCTGTTTGTTCGGTCGACCAGGGCGGCGGGAAGCAGCGCGGCTCCAGCAGGGGCAATCATTTCAGCAGCCGCCACAGCACAAACAGTATCAGTATGGTGAGTATGACTATCCCAGCCTCAAAGACCACAGGACCGAACCAATCCATTTTCGTAACCATCGCAAAGTCTCACTGCTGCAGACACGGCACCCGCTCTAACTGCAGCACGCGTCACAAGGCATTTACCGCCTCGTCGAGTCACTGTGACGAGCAGCGAGGCCGCACCTAACATTGAGCTGGCGCGGCCTCGAACTTTATTGGTTCAGAAGATTTAGTAGCCGCCGCTGGGGGTTATTTTTGCGTGTGGCTACGGCGATGCGGCGGCACGTACATGTAAATTCTGCGTGGTGCCACAACGTATCCTGGCTCTGCAGATGGTTCTTCAGCACCCACATATCCGGGCACGACATACCCGGGTGCTGCGATGTAGCCGCCAGTCGGATAATACCCGCCGTAATATCCGGGGTTTGTGATGGGATTGCCAGCGGCACCGCCGGCGACCGGCGGCTCGCCGCCCGTCGGCAGACCGTTCTGCGCTATCGCTAGTGAAGTTCCACCCGCAAGCAGCGCGACAACAGTCGTGAGACTTTTCAGGGGGATCATGATCATCCTCCATTACGCTTACGCCCACACTCACCCATGGTTGCAATTAGCATGGCGGGGAAAGGTGCGGTGTGGCCTAGGTCACAGATGGCGTGTCACTGTTTGCGGAGCGCCGTTACGTTGGCTCCGGTAGCTTGGGCGACGATCGTCTTGAGGTGTGTCGCCCACTGATCGAGCGCCGCCCGTTTCTCGGCGGCATAGGTATTGCGGTCATAGCTGCGGACGAGCTGGGGCGGCAGATGATTGATAAGCGCTTCGGCAATATGTGGCTGGACGCCAAGCTTGCTTAGTCCGGTGCGCACCGTGCGCCGCAGGTCGTGAAGCGTCCATGGCTCGGCGAACTTCACGGAAATATCGAGGTCTTTCTTGGGCTTTGCCCAGCCTGAGAACCCGACTCCGCGCGTTCGGCCGAAGAGATGCTCGCGATTACGATCTGCGACGCTCGACAGGATTTCCATAGCGGCGCCCGATAGCGGGACAATATGCTCCTGGCGGTTCTTGGTGCGGTCGCGGGGCAGGGTAATCGTACGGGCTTCTAGATCGATGTCTGACCACTTCAAACCGCCAAGCTCCGCGCGGCGGCAGCCGGTGAGAAGGATAAGTTTTACGAGCCAACCGAAATCGTCGTCCGGGACCGCAAGCCAAACCTTGGCGGCCTCGGCATCAGATAGAGAGCGTTCGCGCGGGCCATTCTCGGTTCGCTTGTTCGTTCCAATAACGGGATTGTTCTCGCACCAGCCCTCGCCAATGGCCCAAGCAAAAAAGCCCGAGAGGGCGGAGCGGGCGCGATTGGCGGTACGGGTCCGTTCTTCTCGGTCATGACCGTGAGTTGGGCAGCGATATCAATGCGCCCGATTTTGGCCAGGGCCATATTGTGGAGCGGCTTCCAGTAATCCTCGCCTTCAAGGTACATCTTGATTGCGCGCTTGGTGGTGGTTCTGAGTTTTGCGTCTCGGGCAGCAAGGTATTTCGGAATGGTTGCCCCGAGCGAATGCGCGACGGTTTTGCCGACTTGAGATTCCGCTCGTCTTTGGTCGCGCGCCGTGGCGGGATCAATTCCGTGCCCGAGTTTGGCAGTCGCGAGTTTACCCTTCTCGGCTTGCGCAAGCCTTCGCGCCTGTTTCTCGCTTAGCTCCGCGCCGCCGAGCCTTAGTCTGCGGTGCTTACCATCGAGCTTGTATTGGAAGATCCAAGTGAGGTTGCCGTCGCGGATACGCCTACCGAAACCTTTGGGCTCGTCGTACCAATCGATGTGGTCTGACATCGCATCTATCCCCCGATTTGGGGAAGACTGGGGGAAGACAAAAACTGTCATCCCGAGTCTCCAACCTTCTTTCGCGACAACGTATCTAACGATGGAACGACGAGTTTACAAGGGGTTTCTCAACGCCACTAACGGACACGGGAAGACAGGAAAGGACATCGAAATATGATCTACGAACAACGCATCTATAGCTGCGTGCCCGGCAAGCTGCCGGCGCTGCTCGGCCGCTTCGAAAGCCACACGCTGAAAATCTGGGAGAAGCACGGCATCAAACAAGCCGGCTTTTGGACCGTGCTAATCGGCGACGGCAATCACGATTTGCATTACTTGCTGGCGTGGGATTCGCTTGCCGACCGCGAGAAAAAATGGAATGCCTTTCAGGCCGATCCGGCCTGGCACAAAGCGCGCGACGATAGCGAACGGAACGGGCCGCTGATTGACAATATAAACAGCGCTTTCTTGTGGCCGACCGCGTTTTCGGCCGTGCAGTAAAAACAGCAAGCGCCGCGTTCGAACCGGTCGGTTGACCAGGCCCGTTGCCCGCCTTCATGGTCGCCCTGCGAGGGTGCAATGACCGCAAAACCAAACGCCATCGTCGCCGTTGGCGAGGTTAAATTCGGCAACGCGTTGCCGTTCGCCTTGATTGCCGGGCCTTGCGCGATGGAAAGCCATGCGCATTCCTTCGACATGGCATCGGCGTTGAAAGAGATCGCCGCCAAGCTCGGCATCGGCTTCGTTTACAAAACCTCCTTCGACAAGGCCAATCGCACGAGCGCCGCGAGCGCCCGTGGCGTCGGCCTCGACAAAGCGCTCGCGATCTTT
>Ga0187783_10002957_pt1 | contig 12563 bp, 18 predicted proteins | sample 1015_SJ02_MP02_2_FD_132471 | JGI IMG/M metagenome (GOLD analysis project Ga0187783, IMG submission 132471) | Tropical peat soil microbial communities from peatlands in Department of Meta, Colombia - 1015_SJ02_MP02_20_MG | ecosystem: Environmental > Terrestrial > Soil > Wetlands > Peat | place... | reverse complement strand
GTCGAGGCGCCGTGCGATTTCAGCGAGGATTTCGTCACTCAGATGGCCGTAGTAATCCTGCGCGTAAAGCATCATCGGAATAAGCGCAGAGCGCTTGACCGGGTACCGGCTCAACAACTCCGAGAATTTGGTTTCAAGTTGCGGCGGGAGCTGCATTCTCGCGCCGTCGTCGCTTGGGGTCATCGGTCCACCTCGCCCAGCACGATATCGGTGGTACCGATGCACGCGACGACGTCGGCGATCAGGCGGCCCTCGACGAGTTTCTTCACCGCCTGCAAGTTGACGAACGATGGCGCGCGCACTTTCACGCGATAAGGCTTCGGCGAACCATCGCTGGCGACGAAAAATCCAAGTTCTCCGCGCGGCGATTCGATGGCTTGATAGACTTCGCCTGGCGGAGGCGCGAACCCTTCGGTGTAAATCTTGAAGTGATAAATCAAGCCTTCGATCGAAGTCTTCATTTCCTCGCGCGACGGCGGCACGATTCCGGGTGCTTCGGTGCGGATCGGCCCATCCGCGGGAACCTTTTTCATCGCCTGTTGAACGATTTTGATGCTTTCGCGAAGTTCGGCGACGCGAACGAGATACCGCGCGTAGCAATCGCCGTCGGTTTGAAGCGGCACGTTGAACTCGAATTCGTCGTAGCTGGAGTATGGAAACATCTTGCGCACGTCGTAGTTGACGCCACTGCCACGCAACGTCGGCCCGGACACTCCAAGTGCGATCGCGTCATCGGGACTCAGCGTTCCGACGCCCTTCGTGCGCGCGAGCCAAATCCGGTTGTGCGTCAACAGTGTTTCGTACTCATCCACGTGGCTTGGAAACGCTTCAATGAAACGCCCAATTCGATCGAGCCAGCCCGGCGGCGGCTCCAGCGCCAAACCGCCGATTCGGAAATAGCTCGTCATCATCCGCTGGCCGCTGACGTACTCGAAGATCTTCATGATCTCTTCGCGCTCGCGGAAGCAGTACAGAAAGACGGACATCGCGCCGAGGTCGATGGCGTGCGTTCCAAGCCAAACGAGGTGCGACGCGCACCGCGTCAGTTCCGTCAGCAGCACGCGGATGTATTGCGCGCGCTTCGGTACTTCGAGCCCCAGCAATTTTTCCACCGCCAGGCAATAGCAAAGATTGTTCGAGAGCGGAGCAAGATAATCGAGCCGGTCCGTCAATGTGATCGCTTGGGAATAGGTCTTCCCTTCGCAATTCTTTTCAATGCCTGTGTGCAGGTAGCCGATGTGCGGGTGGGCGCTGACGACGATTTCTCCGTTCAGCTCGAGCACGATTCGCAGCACTCCGTGCGTCGAAGGGTGCTGAGGGCCCATGTTCAGGACCATCGTTTGAGCGGCGCCGGTGACAGTCTCGACGGTCGTCATCAGCGATAGCCCTCTACGGGATAGTCCTTTCGCAACGGATGGCCTTCCCAATCATCCGGCATCAAAATGCGGACCAACTCCGGATGCCCTTCGAATCGCACGCCCATCAAATCGAACGCTTCGCGTTCGTGCCAGTTTGCAGCCGGCCAGATCGGCGTCACGGTTGGAACCACCGGGTCGTTGCCGGGCACACGCACTTTCAGGCGAATGCGCTCGCGGCGGTCGAGCGACAGCAGGTGGTAGTTCAATTCGAAACGCGGCTCGAGTGGGAATTTGTCCACCGCGGTGATGTCGGAGAGAAATGTGAACCGGAGACCGGGCTCGCTGGCGAGGAATTCGGCCGCGCGACGCAAGTGCTCACGCGGGATCACCGCGGTCGTTTCGCCGCGAAATTCGATGACCTCGGCGACAGCCTGCGCGTCCCACTCCTGCAGTCTGCGAATAAACGAATCCGTTTGCGATTCCGGCGTTTCCACTTGATTTCGTTTCCGGAGAGCTCGCTCAGCGATTCCAGTCGAGCGCGCCCTTCTTCCAGAGGTAAATGTAACCGGCCAGCAAAATTATAATGTAGAGCAGCATCTCGACGAAACCAAAGAGTCTCAGTTCGCGGTACACGAGAGCCCAGGGATATAGAAAGATCGCTTCAATATCGAAAAGAATGAACAGGAGAGCGACGAGATAGTACTGCACCGAAAACGGCTCGCGAGCGTCGCCGGTCGGGCGAATGCCGCATTCGTAGGGTTGCTCTTTGGCGCGCGATGGACGCCGCCGTCCGACGAGCACGGAAACAGCGAGAATCGCTCCCGAAATACCCATTGCGGCCAGAAACATCAACAACAGTGGGCCGTAAGCGTCGAGAAGGTTCCCGTTCATATTTCCGCGCGCTGTTATCATAACGGCGCAGACGCGCAGCGGTCAAATGTCGATCGAAGGAAATTTTGAAATAATGAATTAAGAAATCTCGCTGGATAGGCGGGTCCCGGAGAGGGCGATTGAGCAGGGGATTCAACACAAATGTACGGGTCGGCGATCGTGAATTTCACGTGCAGACCGAGGATCGCGGCGGCGCGCACGCGAAGATTGATACAGCCGTCTATCTTCGAGGGCGCGTGATCTACCGGCATTCGTCGGGCTACAAGGGCACGCACGCGGCCGAAGCGGGACAAGTTGAAGAGCAGCACAGGCACATCATCGAGTCCCTTCGTGCGGGGAAGATTGTTTTTGATGACGATGCTTCGCGCAAGCCAGAGAGCCTGATTGCCATCGGGCTGATGAATCCGAAAACCTGGATGGCCGCGGGTCACGCGGACCTCCATCTCGAAGTGCGAGAGCGTGGCCACGGTCGCGCGCCGGTTGCCGGTGCGCGGATTGCGGCGCGGTTTGAAGGAGCCACAGAAGCGCAAACGCACAACGTGCAAACGGACGCTCATGGGCGGGCGCAAATCCGATTCCCTTTGCCGGCGGACGGCGTTGGCGGGAAAACACTCGTCATTCGAGCCAGCGCAGAGACAGGTGAGGATGAAATTCGCTTTCACCTGCGCGCGAAATCAAAGACGCCTGTCTCGAAGCCATGACGGTGACGATAAACGGCGAACCGCGAGAAATCCCGAATGGATTGTCCGTTACGGCGTTGCTGGCGCACCTCGGGCTGAACGCGAACCGAGTGGCAATCGAACGCAATCGCGACATCTTGCCCAGAACGCGATGGAACGATACGCATGTCGAAGCGGACGATTCGTATGAAATCGTCCAGCTCGTAGGCGGCGGCTGACCGATTTCGTCGAAGCACGACCGGCATTTCGGTCGCGCTGTCGTAAGCCTGCCGGATTAAGTGCGCTATGACTGCCAGTTCCGGATGAGCGGTCCTCGAGCGCGCGAGGCCAGTTAACCGGAATGCTTTAAATAGTTCTCGAGCACGTCGAAGCAACCGATCCAGCCTGCCTCGTGCTCCTGACGCGACCTCTCGTTCGGCAAGTATTCGTGCGTCAGAACAACTTCGGTGGATTTCCCGCGTTCGAAAAACTCAACCGTGACCAGAGTGTACTCGGGTGCATTCAGGTCTTCGGGCTTCCCAGCCAGCTTTCGCCAGCCCCACGTGAACACGAGTTTTTCCGGCGGCTTTACTTCCCGATATTCGCCCTCGCCGAGATGTACGTCCCCGCCCGGCGCCTTCACTTCGATCTGATACCGTCCGCCGGGTCGCACGTCAAGCGCGCGATACTTCACTTCATGAGTCGGTTGATCGCGGCACATCCACCGCTCTAGCTTTTCGCGGTCGGTCCACGCTTGATAGACCTTTTCGCGCGGCGCGGCGATCGTTCGCTTGATCTGGAGGAACGTTTCCGGGATTTGTTTCGGCGCGGCCATGAATGGTCCTCCTTGCGTTGAGTTGATTCCAAGAAATGATTCAAAGAATCCAGCTGGCGCTCCCAAAACTCGCGGTATCGCTCGATCCATTTCGCCGCGTCCCCCATCGGCTGCGCGACCAAACGGCAGCGATGCACGCGTCCTTCTTTGTGTCGAGCCACAAGTCCCGCTTTTTCCAAAACCCTCAGATGCTTGGAAACCGCGGGGAGCGAAATGTTGTATGGCGCGGCGAGCTGGCTTATGGAAATGTCGCCGAGAGCTAGGCGGGCGAGAATACCGCGGCGCGTCGCATCCGATAGGGCCGAGAACGTGGCGTCGAGGATTGCTTCGGAATACTTAACCATATGGTTTAGTATCGCTCCACCGGATCATCGTGTCAAGGATTTGATCGAATGCGAGAGCTACAAGCCCGAGAGAAGGTGGCCGAGCTTATCTTTTTTCGTGCGCAGGTAGGCCCGCGAGCGGCGGCTCGTTCGCGGTTGGCAGGGAATGCGTTCGATAATGCGAATCCCCGCGTCTTCGAGCTGCTTGACCTTGTCGGGATTATTGGAGAGCAGACGCACGCGCCGCGCGCCCAGCAGTTTCAGGATTTTGGCCGAGAATCCGTAGTCGCGCGAATCGTCCGCGAATCCCAAGTGGCGATTGGCCTCAACCGTGTCCATCCCGGCGTCTTGCAGTTCGTACGCTTTCAATTTGTTCATCAAACCAATCCCGCGGCCCTCTTGAGGCAGATAGAGCAGAATTCCGCGGTGCGATTTGCCAATCTTCGAGAGCGAATACTCGAGTTGGGCGCGGCAATCGCAACGCTCTGACGTGAGAACGTCGCCCGTCAAGCATTGCGAGTGGATCCTGACCAATGGAGCCGCGTCGCCGTTGCTTTTTGCGGTGCCCTTCACGACCGCCACGGCGGTCTCGGATGGCCCTCGTCCTTCGATACCAAGAATCTCAAAATTGCCGAATCGCGTGGGCAACTTCGCCCGCGCGACGATTCGTGGCTTCCCAGCTTGCTTTCTCGAGGTCATCGGAATTTCGCATTATAGCAGGTCGTTCAGCATCGCACGGCGACAGGCTCAGCCGCACGCTTTACTTCGCACGACGATTTGACCGAAAATGCGTTATCGTCTCATCGTGCGTGATCCTCACGAGCCATGGACTTATTGACCTCCGGCAAAGACCTGATTCTCGCTCTCGTACTGAAAGTCGGCTGGGCTTCTGCCTTGGCCGCCTTGCTGGTGCGCTTCGCCACTTTTCGAAGAATCCTGTTCAACGAAAACCGCGACTCCGACCAAAAAGTGCTTCTCATGCTGTTCCTCACGCCGCCGCTGGCCGCCGGTGTCGTGATGCGTTTGCTCGGCTATAAATTCTTCGACTTGACCTTGGAAGGCTCGTTTTTGATGGGCCTGCTCGGCGGTCGAATGGTCGGGTTGCTTGGCGGATCGCTGATCAGCCTTCCAGCTTTCGGCAATCACGAGTGGCTTTCGAGCCCGGTGGCCGCCCTCGTGGGTCTCTTCGCCGGGATGATTCGCCAGGCGATGCCGCGCAAAGAAGACATTTGGCATTTCGGGCCATTCCTTTTCCTGAATATTCCGAGATCGGTTGTGCGCTTGCTGCGCGAGGGAATATTTAATTGGGCGATGCTTCCGCTCTTTATGTGCACCGTGCTCGAGTTCGGCTTGATGGAGTTGCACCGCGCGATGCCGGCTCGATGGCTGTTTTCATTCGATTCGCCCGATTGGCCATACCGTCTGCTGATCGTCATTTCCGGCGTCATTTCGGTGGCGATGCCGATCAAGATTTGGCACAACACGCGCACCGAGATGAATCTCGAGCAAAATCAGCAACTCCTGCTGCGAGCGCGCATGGATGCGTTGACGAGTCAAATCAATCCGCATTTCCTCTTCAACACGCTCAATACGGTTTCCTCGTTGGTCCGTTACGACCCCGATACCGCCCGCGTGATCGTTCTGAAACTCTCGAATATTCTGCGAAGGCTCTTGCGGAAACACGAGACGTTCGTTCCCCTTCGCGATGAAATCAGTTTCATTGACGACTATCTCGACATCGAAGTCGTGCGCTTTGGCCGGGACAAGCTGCAAATCTTCAAGGAAATTGACGACCAGACTCTCGACGCGTTCGTGCCCAGCATGCTCTTGCAGCCCATGATCGAAAATGCCATCAAGCACGGCCTTGCGCCGAAGCTCGAGGGCGGGCAAATTCACCTTCGCACTCGCCGCAACGACGGCCGCCTTTACATTGAAGTTGAGGACAACGGTCTGGGCATTCCGCAGGATCGTCTCACCGGCGTCTACGCGTTGGGCATCGGAATCAGCAACGTCCACGAACGATTGCGCCTGCTTTACGGCGACGAGTTTCGAATGGACATCCACAGCCGGGAAGGCGCGGGCACGCACATTCAAATTGAAATTCCGGATTTGGTCACATCTCTTCCCGCGGCGAATTGAGCGGGTAAGCGCAATGCCCGCGCGCACGATGTCCGTAAATGCCCAGCCGGTCCGGATGCATCTGCGGACTTGCAATCCGCATCGCAGCACCACGGAGACCCTCATCAATGAGTTCAAACGCGAGCTCGCGCGATAGCTACACGGCCTTCATCCTCGTCGCCGTCTTGATCGGCGTGGCCGTTTACATTCTGTATTACGGGCTGCAAACGCTCATCTACTTCGATGTAAGGCACTGGGGTGCGAACGAATCGAGTCTCTATGTCACGGTGAAACCGCTGGCGATCACGCCGCCGTCATTTCCGCCCGGCCAGTCCACACATCTCGAATTTTTCAACTATGAGTGCGAAGCTCCCTGGAAAGGCCCGGCGAAGACGACTCAGGGGCCCGGCTTCGTCGAAGATTCGTTCCCGTCCGGACAGTCAATCCGGATTGAGCTTCCTGAAGTGCAAGCTGACGTGCTGAAATCATTCAAAGGCGAGAGCGCCGAACAGCAGCAGCGGATTGCCACCGTATTCGGCGACCGTCCATTCGATTCAAATTTCGACTTATTTGCCGCCGTATACAACGCGACTCCGGCAACCGCTTCGCCGTTCATGCCCCGGATCGCTGCGGAGCGGCTGAATACGCTGCTGGTCTGGAAGCTGTCGCTGGACTCGGAGCTTCCTGGCGGGACGTTTCAATTCGAATCCGGCAGAAATCGTGGATTACAGTTCGGCGATCCCGATAAGTCCCCGGCGGTCGCGATTCGAGCGTTCAACGAGCACGATCGCCAGTTCAAGATGCTGATCACGCGCAGCCTCGCATCCGGCGCGAAACTGACGCAAAGCGACATCAACCAAATTATCGCGACGCTGAAGCCCATTCCGCTGCCGGGCCAGTGACGGGATTGCGTCTTACGCGCGAGCGCTTACGGCGGTCTCAAGAACTGAACGATAGTAGTCTTCGTAACGCGGGATGATGTCGTTCGCGCAATAGTTTTTCCTCGCGTTGATTCGCGCGAGTTTCCCCATTTCGCGCCCGCGATCGGGAAGCGAAAGAATCTCGACTGCATATTTCGCGGCCGCGGCCACGTCGCGCGGAGGAACCAAGAAGCCGTCCACTCCGTGTGTGATCACTTCCGGCAAGCCTCCAACGTTCGATGCAATCACCGGAACTTCGCACGCCATCGCTTCAAGGGCCGCGAGGCCGAAGGACTCCAGATCGCTCGGAAGCAGAAACAGGTCGGCGGCGCCGAGCTTTTCCTGCACGTCGTCCTGCTTGCCTAGAAATTTGACGTCGCGGGATATCTTCTTTTTGCGCGCGAGGTATTCGGCCGCGCCGCGATCCGGCCCGTCGCCGATGAGCACGAGTTTCGCGGGCATTTTTTCCCGCACGAGCGCAAAGATTTCGACGACATCGGTCACTCGCTTCACGGGCCGGAAGTTTGAGAGGTGCATCAGAATGGGCTCGCCGTTCGGCGCCCACTGCGCTCGCAGCGGCGAATCTTCGCACCGGCAATACAGATCGCAATTCACGAAATTGGGGATCACTTCGATTGGCCGGCGGATGTCGAACTCCTTCACCGTGCGGTCCTTCAAGTAGTGCGAAATCGCCGTCACGCCGTCGCTTTGCTCGATCGAAAAGCGCGTGATCGGCAAATAGCTGCGATCGCTTCCCACGAGCGTTATGTCCGTACCGTGCAACGTTGTAATGAACGGCAATTTGCGCGGCGCCGCCATTGACCGCGCGAGGAGCGCGCTCACCGAGTGGGGAATCGCGTAATGGACGTGCAGCAAATCCAGCTTCACCTCATCGGCGACTTCGAACATTTTCACCGCCAGCGAAAGCGTGTACGGCGGATGATCGAAAAGCGGATAGGTCGTCACTTCCACTTCATGAAAAAAAATGCGCTCGCTTGCGCCGTGCAGGCGAATGGGCATCGCGTAACTGATGAAGTGAACTTCGTGGCCGCGCGCGGCCAGCTCAATACCCAACTCCGTGGCAACGACGCCAGAACCGCCGTACGTGGGATAGCAAGTGATTCCGATTCTCATGGGACTCCCACTGTATCACTGCTGCTTGTCGCCTTCGGCCGCGAATGCTAGATTGGCGCACTCGCCGCGTCTTTGATTAGACGTTCGCTCTCGAAGAACGACGCTTTTGACACGCGCGGCGGACCGAATTCGACAATGGCTGAATTCCGGGACGACCGGCGCATGAGCATGGATCCGCAGCAGGCGCTCGCTTGGCGAGCTGCCCACGACCTTGCCAGGCGTTTAAAGGCCAGCAATACAGCGCGGCAATTTGGTTTCGAACTGCGCGACATCAAGCCGGATGGCGTCGTTTTTGGCATGCGCGTCGGGAAGCGCCACCTTCAGGTCCACAAAGTCGTCCACGGCGGCGTCCTGGCCGCGTTGGCGGACACGGCCGGAGGCTTCGCCGTCTACTCGCGTCTGCCGATGGGTTCGCGCGTCGCCACGGTCGAAATGAAAATCAATTTTCTCGAACCGGTGGTGCGCGGCGAGGTGATGGCGTACGCCCGCGTGATCCGCTTGGGGAAGAATTTCGGAGTAGTCGATTGCGATTTAACGGACCACGCGAGCCGCCTGGTCGGAAAAGCCTTGATGACGTTTGCCGTGGTATCGCGCGGCAAAGAACAAAAAAGAGGACGGCGCCCTTGACGCCGTCCTCGCTCGACGCAAATCTCGCAAACTGTGGCTGAATCGCCGATTCGTACTAACTAGCCGTGGCCGTTTCCGTTGCCGCCCTGGGCAGCGTCATCCCCATCCTTGTACAGATACTTGATGGAATGCTTGTAAATCATCAAATTTGGGCTGCCGAACCGCGTCAGTTTGATGCAATCCCGGTCATACCATTCAACGGTTCCGCGCAAAACCTCGCCATCGGTCAGCACAACCGCGACAGGTGTACGCGCCTGCATCTGCTTCACGTAATAGAAATTCTCCGCAAACGTTTGATCGGGAGGTGCGGGCTTCTTCCGGGGCGGCTGTGGCTGTGCCTGCGGCCCGTGTGCCGGGCGCTGCGGAAACTGTTCTTTCACTTCGGTCAGGGACGACCGAAAGAGCTTGCGGTTGACCATAACGACTCCTTGATGCTTGTTTCTTAAGATTCCGCGATCGCAGGTTTGGTTTCAGTGGATCGCAAGAAATCGGTCAAGCCTGAAGAGCGACGCTGACCCTCACCGCACTCCGAGCGAGACCGCAATAGCGTCGAGACCTAATTGCCTGCCGGCATTTCGCCGCAAACGGCTCGAAAGCTGGTCGAGGCTGAACACAGCCCGGCAGACCCATTCGAGATTTACCTTTTTACCCAGCGTTTCGAGCTCACGCCGCATGTCAGGGTTCCGCAAAGAAGAGGATTCCGAAATTACGGAAAACTCGAGCAGATCTGTTAAGAGACTATAGAACAGTTCGATGATGTTTTCAAACGATTCCTTTTCCTGCTTGGCGAGCTGCGCGGTAATCGCAAAAATGTCGTGATAGTTGTTGTGTTCGATGGATAGCTCGAGCAATCGCAGCACTTGCCGGCGAAGCCGCGCCGATTCCGCCAGATCGAGCGCCAACGCAGCGCCGGGACTGCCGTCAGCGATCTTCGCTGCCAGCTTGCGGTCGGCCGCCTTTTCACGCGTTCGTTCTGCGAGGAATTCCTCGACTTGTTTCGTTGGTACCGGCGCGAAGTGGAACTGAATGCATCGCGAACGGATCGTCGGGAGCAAGGCGTCCGGCCGCGGCGCAATCAAAATGAGTGTGGCGGACTCCGGCGGTTCTTCGAGAATCTTGAGGAAAATGTCCGCGTCATTCCACCGCATCGTATCCGCGCCGTCCAGGATGAAGACTCGCCGCCGCCCTTGTGGCTTGAAATATGCGGCGCGCTGTACGGCGCGCAATTGGCCGACGCGGATCATCGGTCGCGCCACCGGCGTCTTCAGCCGCACGGGATCCGGGACAATCGCCCAGACGTCCGGATGGGTCTCGACGATCAACGGGACGCGCTCGACCGTTGCGGCATCGGCGCTTTCACCGCGCTCAGCGAGCCCGCGCTCGACGAGGGGATTGATGTCGGCGAGGCGTGCGATTCGCACGCATGCATCGCACTCGCCGCAAAAATCATCTTTAAGGCGCTCACAATTGCACGCCTGGGCAAACAGTCTCGCGAGTGTAAATTTTCCGATTCCCCGCGGGCCGGTGAACAGAAGCGCGCTCGGGACGCGCCCGCGTCCCAGCATTGCGCGAAGCGCGGCGATAATGCGCTCGTTCCCGGTAAATTGTTCGAAGCCCATGTCTATCAGCTCGCGCTCCGCGCCGCCAAAATGCGCTCCTCAATCGCGGCGAGCACCTCTCGATGAATGTCTTCCGGTGCGCGCATTTTATTTGCATCCCGGCTGAAACACTCGATCGTTACCCAAGCGGACGCGTGAGCCAGCGAATCGTAAACGTCCGATGCGTCCGCCAGGTGCGACACATTCGCCTCGTGGATATCGCGCGGCAACTTCGTGTAATCCCGCGCGCCCTTCGCCGCAATTTGCTGATGGGCAGCGGTTGCCGGGACGCGCAAGTAAATCACCACGTCCTCGGCCGGAAGCCCATAAATCTCGTATTCCAGTTTCTTCAACCAGGCAAGAAAGTCGTCGCGCTGCTCGCGTGGCGCCCGCGCCGTTTGATGCGCCAGGTTCGATGCGATGTAGCGATCCGCGACGACCGTTTTCCCCGATGCAAGCGTCGCTTCGATTCCACCCTTTGCTTCGAAGCGATCGCCTGCGTAAAGAAGCGCGGACAAATGCGGGTCTACGGCTTCCAGCGCGCCGAATTCGCCGTTCAAGTATCGCGCCACGAGGCTCCCGAAAAAGCCCTCATAGCGTGGGAAACTGATTCGCTCCGTCGGAATGCCACGTTCGATCAGCGCGCGGACGAGAAGATCCAGCTGCGTCCGTTTTCCCGAGCCGTCGATTCCTTCCAAGACGATGAATGTTCCGCGTCCAGGCATGCGTGGGCTTCAGTCTAGCACAGCCACACTATGCCAGGCCGCGCCGCCGCTCGCAGCCAGCGTGCTAATATTTTTGCCGTGGACGCAGACAAAAACGCAATTGCATCGAATCTCGCCCGCATCCGCGAACGAGTTGCTCGTGCCGCAGAACGCTCCGGCCGCCGGCCAGATGACGTCACGGTGATTGCGGTCAGCAAGACATTTTCTGCAGACGCGATTCGCGACGCCTACGATCTCGGCTTGAGCCACTTCGGTGAGAATCGCGTGCAGGAATGGGATTCGAAGCGCGAGTCTCTATCCGATCTGGCAGCTACCTTCCATTTGATTGGACATTTGCAGGGCAATAAGGCGCGTCGCGCCACCGAGATTTTTGACACGATTGATTCCGTGGATTCGCCCGCGCTCGCCCGAAAACTCGATGCCGCTTGGGCCGAAAAGCATCAAGACGCCGCGTCGCAGTTGCCGGTGCTGATCGAAGTGCAATTGGGCGCCGAGGAATCCAAGTTCGGTGTAACCGAAGCGGAATTGCCGGGCATCTGCGAGACGATTCTCGCGCTCCCGTATTGCCATCTACGGGGGCTGATGGCGATACCGCCATTCTTCGAGAAGCCCGAGGACGTCAGGCCCTATTTCCGGCGCTTGCGTCAACTTCTCGATGATTTGCGCCGGCGATTCGGACCGGCTGGAGCCGGACGTTTGCGTGAGCTTTCGATGGGAATGAGCCACGACTTTGAAGTTGCGATCGAAGAGGGCTCCACGCAAATTCGCGTGGGCACAGCGCTTTTCGGCGCCAGGACCGGCAAATGATTGAAGTTGCGGAGCGCGACGGTTCGGTGATTTTCATGGTTCGCGTGCAACCGCGCGCCAGCCGCGACGCAATCGCCGGTGAGGTCCAAGGTGCGCTGAAAATTCATTTGACGGCGCCGCCGGTTGACGATCGCGCGAATGAATCGCTTCGCCGCTTTCTCGCAGCCCAATTGAACATCCCATGTTCGGCTGTTAGAATCGCCGGCGGCGAGAAAAGCCGCATCAAACGAATTGAAGCGCGAGGAGCTACCGCCAGCCAGGTATATGCGCTTCTGGCACCGAGTGCCTGACCTCCGCGGTTGGCGGTTTCACATTAAAAATGCCCGATATTCAAGCGATTCAGCGCGAGTTACGAGCAAACCGGTTCGACGGCTGGCTCTTCTACGATCATCACCGCCGCGACCCCATCGCTTCGCGCATCTTGCAGCTTCCCGAGAACGGCCTGGCCACGCGACGCTGGTATTACTTCATCCCGTCGCGCGGCGAGCCGCGAAAGCTGGTTCATCGTATCGAATTCGGAATGCTCGATAGCCTCCCGGGCCGCAAGTATGCCTATTCGAGCTGGGAG
>Ga0187783_10002956_pt1 | contig 12564 bp, 11 predicted proteins | sample 1015_SJ02_MP02_2_FD_132471 | JGI IMG/M metagenome (GOLD analysis project Ga0187783, IMG submission 132471) | Tropical peat soil microbial communities from peatlands in Department of Meta, Colombia - 1015_SJ02_MP02_20_MG | ecosystem: Environmental > Terrestrial > Soil > Wetlands > Peat | place... | reverse complement strand
GGCGCTGGCCAGTGTACGCAGAGATGCCGCAGCAGAGGACTGGTTGGCCGCGATCCTGGCGCGAATCAGGTTCGGAATTGCAATCGCCGCGATGATCAAGATGATCGCCACGACGATCAGCAACTCGATCAATGAAAAACCCTTCTGTCGCTTTCGCATTGTTCGCCTTTCTCCTTGAAAGAACAGCTCAGAACTCTTGTACTCCCTGGCGGGGTACGCCCGGATAAGGAGCATGGACGATGCCAACCGCACCCCGAGAGTTAACTGTTTCGAAACAAGACATCATATCCCATGAATTCAATGGGATGGCTGGCAGTCGGGGCCGGTTGCCTAGGCGGGCGAGCTTGGCTCACCCGAACGTTGACACTTTCTGTCCATGCGGAATGACATCTCGCGCGAGGTCCCCCGCTATACGCCGTACTTCTTAGCGTAGTGCCGAAAAGAGCGGTACGACATTCCCAGAATGCTGGCAGCCTGTGTGCGGACACCGCCCGACCTTTCGAGCGCCGCCAGTAAATAGGAACGCTCGAGCTTCTCGATGTGCTCTTCAAGGTTCATTCCAGCTTCCGGCAAAACGGCGCCGTTTCCGTTTTCCGGCGCGGGCGAGGCGACCCATTGTTGGGCGTGCCTCCGGATGCGCTCCGGAAGCGACTCGGGAGAAATTCGCTGCCCGACCTCGAGCGCCACGGCCCGCTCCATGGTGTTTTCCAGTTCGCGAACGTTTCCGGGCCAGTCGTAAACCTCAAGCAGCCGCATTGCCTCCGGTTCGATTCCTTCCACCTTTTTGCCCATCGCCTTCACCAAGCGCCCGAGGAATTCGCGGGCGAGCAGCGGAATGTCTTCGCGCCGCTCGCGCAACGGCGGCAGATGAATCGGGATGACGCTCAGCCGGTAGTACAAATCCTCGCGAAACCGTCCTTCGGTGATCTCCCGTTCCAGATCCTTGTTCGTCGCCGCGATTACTCGCACGTCCACGTCCACCTCCTCGGTGCTTCCGACGGGGCGAACCTTCCCTTCCTGCAACACGCGGTAAAGCTTGACCTGCATCGCGACGCTCATGTTGCCGATCTCATCCATAAACAGCGTGCCGCCGTGCGCGGCGTGGAAAAGGCCGCGGCGATTCTCGGTCGCGCCCGTGAAGGCTCCTTTCACGTATCCAAACAGCTCGGATTCCAGAAGGGTTTCCGGAAACGCGCCGCAGTTGATCGTGATAAATGGACCCTTGGACCGCGCACTGTTCTCATGCATCGCGCGCGCCACCAGCTCCTTGCCCGTTCCGCTTTCGCCGGTGATCAGCACGCGACTCGGCTGCGGCGCCACATTGACGATCAACTCGAAGATTGCGCGCATCTTCGGGCTGATGCCGATCATGTTGTCGAGACCGGTCACGCGCCTCAACTCACGCCGCAAGTAACCCGCTTCCTTCTTGAGGGCCAGATTTTCCGCCACCTGCTGAATGGCCGGGCGAAGCTCATCCAACAGGCGGTCGCCCTTGATGACGTAGCGATCTGCTCCGAAATTCACGGCGTCAATGGCCGTGTCGATGGTGGGCACACCGGTGATCAGAATGAATACGGTTGTCGACGAAACCTCTTTGCAATAGCGCAGTAACTCGACGCCGTCCATGTCGGGCATGCAAATGTCCGAAACGACGATGTCGTATACGCGCGAGGCCAACTGTCGCTTGGCCGCCTCCCCGCTGGTAGCGATTTCGACCTTGTGACCCTCTTTGCGAAAACTGATCTCCAGAAGTTCACAGATAGATCGCTCGTCATCGACAATCAGAAGGTGTGCCACGGATGTGTCAGGCCCGGCCTGCCAGCTCCGTTTCCCGCGGCCGGACTCCCGCGTCTGTCTGCAGATGCTGCCGTGCAGCCTGCCGCGCCCCGGTCGCACGCGGCAACTCGACAATGAACTCCGAACCGTGCCCCGGTTCTGTTTCGACGCGGATCCTGCCTTTGTGGGCTTGTAGGATTTGGTACACGATTGCCAGACCAAGCCCCGTCCCGCCGGCGAATCCGGATTGGAACGGCTCAAACAGGCGCGCGGCCATCCCGCGATCAAGACCGGTTCCCGTGTCCCGTATGGAAATTTTCACGAATTCTGAATCGGCTTCTACGCCTACCGATAGCACCCCTCCATTCGGCATGGCCCGCAAGGCGTTGTTGCACAGATTCCAGAACACCTGTTTGATCGCGTCTCGGTCGGCGCGGGCGCGTTGATGCCGCTCCGCGAAGGTGCGCTCGATGCGCACTTTGCCGGCAGTTGCAGCATTCCGCTCCAGTAGCAACAGCGTCTCCTCGATCAGCGACACAATGTCCAGGTCCACGAATGAATAGGACTTCTCGCGTGAGTAGTCTAGGAACTCCGTAATGATTTGATTGAGCCGTTGCGATTCACGGCTGACAATTTGCACAAGCTTCTTGTCGTCGTCTTCCAGCGGTGCAAGGCGCGCGAGTTCTTTAAGCGCACCAGTCATCGCCGTCAGAGGCTGGCGAATTTCGTGGGCGATGGCTGCCGACAGCCGGCCCAACGCTGCCATGCGCTCCTTCGTGTACACCTCGCGCTCGAGCCGCTTCAGCTCCGTCAGATCCTGAAAGTTGAAAACGAATCCGGTCGTCTGGTCCTGGCCGGCGCGCAGAGGAGAGATCGAAACACCGAGATAGCGCGTCGCACCGGAAGGAGTGCGAAACTCGAGCTCCTTGCGCAGAGCCAGGGGCCGGCCCACGTCGTTCAAGTCCACCGGCCAAAAACCCGGAAATACATCCGCAATTCTCTCGCCCCGCAACAAGCCTGAACCTTGGCCCATGATCTCGGCGCCAGCTCGATTAAGCAGCAGGATGCGTCCGGCCAGATCGGTCGTGAGTAACCCACCGCGCATCGACTCGATGATGTCCCGATTGAAAGCCTGCAGATCGCGCAGGGCCTCGTTCTTCTGTTCCAGCTCCACGCCTTTTTTGCGAACCGTCTGAGTGAGCAAGCTCCCAAGGTACGCCACGGCAAAGAAGGCGAATAGATTCACGCCCAGCCACGATTCGAGCGTGCGGGCGGCCGGCGTAGACGCTGTCGTGCGAGCAATCACGCCGTAGTACGTCAGCTCCACAACGCAGCCGACCAAGACAAAACTCAAACCGGCGACCAAAAAGGCGCCGCGCCGCGAGAAAAGAATGCTCCCCATCAAAATCGTCAGCAAATAAAGAGAGACGAAGTAGCTGTCCTGGGCCCCGCTCGAGTAGACAATTCCGGTAATGATGACCAGATCGAGGAGGATTTGGAGCGGTGCCTGCCAGCGGGCCCCGGGAACCCAGCGTTGCACCATCACGTCCAGGGCAGCCACTAGGTACCAAGACGCCGCCAGCAGAATCAACGTTCCAACGGGAACTGGAATGGGAGTCCACTGGCGGACGGCGACGATCACTCCGATCAAAACGGTGACAATGAGAAAGCGGACGCGCCCCAGCCAGGGCAACCATTCCTTCGCGCTCGGTGAGAACTCCATCTTTGATCCGCCTGGGGGCGCTAGGCCGCAGCCGGCGGGCGCCGAGCCGACCGTCGACGACCGCCCTTAAACGTGCGCCGGACCGAAACTACTTGGCCAGTTTGGCGATCAGCGAGAACAGGGGCAAGTACATCGAAATTACGACGCCGCCGACGATCACACCCAAGAAGACGATCATAATCGGCTCGATGGCGGTCAGCATGTCCTTCACGGCCGCGTCCACCTCGTCCTCGTAGAAATCGGCAATCTTCTGAAGCATCGCGTCCATGGCGCCGGTCTGCTCGCCAACGCCGATCATCTGCGTCACCATGCCTGGAAAGACATCGGTTTCTTTGAGTGGCTCGACCAGCGAGCGTCCCGCTTCGACCGCCTTGCGCGTCTGCGCGATGGCCTTTTCCACGACGGCGTTGCCCGACGATCGCGCGGTAATATCCAATCCCTCGAGGATGGGTACGCCGCTCGAAATCAACGTTCCCAGCGTCCGTGTGAATCGCGCCACGGCGATCTTCCGCAACACCATGCCCACCACGGGTAGCTTCAACAGGATTGTGTCGATCGCAAACCGCCCTTGCGGCGTTCCGTACCAGAGCTTGATCACGACGGCAAAGGCAATGAAAAACACGAAGAGCATGAGCCCGTAAATGCTGCCCACAAAGTTGCTCAGCGCGATGACGATTCGGGTGGGCAACGGCAAGTCAACGTCCATGCCGTTGAACAGGTCGACGAAAACCGGTACCACCTTCCACAGCAGCAGCGTGATGACGCTGGCGGCGATGCCCAGTACGGCCACCGGATAGATCATGGCCGACTTCACCGCTCTTTTTAACTTTACGTTTTTCTCAATGTAAGTCGACAAGCGCTGGAGAATCGTGTCCAGGATACCGCCCGTCTCGCCCGCCTCCACCATGTTGTGGTAGAGAGAATCAAACACCTTTTCATGCTGCCGCATCGATGCTGAAAGCGTGGCACCACCCTCGACCGAAGCCCGCACGGAGTTGAGGATCTTCTGGAAGGTCTTGTTTTCCTGCTGGCCGGCGAGAATCTCGAGGCACTGAACCAAGGGCAAGCCCGCGTCGATCATCACAGAAAACTGACGGGTGAAGACCGCGAGTTCCTTTGCTTCCACGCCCGTGCCGAAGGTCGGGATATTGAACTCCTTTCCCTTCTCCGACAGCTTGCTCACGTTGATCTGCTCGCGGCGCAGCGTGGCCGCCAATTGGGCCTTGTTGTCGGCCTGGCGTTCGCCTGCGACCTGCGTGCCTGCGCGATTGGTTCCCCGATACGTGAAGACCGGCATCGTGTTTACCCCCTTCGTTTACCGCCGAACAGGAGTCCGGCTGCCGCTTACCGGCGGCGAAGTCACCCCTCGGTTAATTAAATCCTGTAACTCGTCCGGATTCGAGGACCTCGAAAGAGCCGTTTCCAAACTGATCAACTTCTGGAAGTACGCATTGGCAAGACTCTGATTGAACGTCTGCATTCCGGTAGTTCCCGTGCCCGTCTGCATGGCCGAGTAGATTTGGTGGATCTTGTCTTCGCGAACCAGATTGCGAATGGCGGCGTTGGGAATCAGGATTTCCATCACCATGGCACGTCCGCGGGCATCCACTCGAGGCAGCAGGGCTTGGCACAAGATGCCTTCCAACACCATCGACAGTTGGGCGCGAACCTGCGGCTGTTGGTGGGCCGGGAACACGTCCACCACACGGTTGATCGTCGAAACCGCTGAGTTCGTGTGCAGTGTGGCGAACGTTAAGTGCCCGGTTTCAGCAATTCGCAGGGCCGACTCGATCGTTTCCAGGTCGCGCATTTCGCCAATCAGCACCACGTCGGGGTCTTCGCGCAGCGCCGCGCGCAGCGAGTTGGCAAAGGAGTGCGTATCGGAGTGCACCTCGCGCTGGTTGACCAGACACCTCTTGTGGTTGTGCAGGAACTCGATCGGGTCCTCGATCGTTATCATGTGCTCTTCGCGCTCGTTGTTGATCTTGTCGAGCATGGCAGCCAGCGTCGTGGACTTTCCTGAACCGGTGGGCCCGGTGACGAGAACCAGCCCGCGCGGCTTGTCACAGAGCGAACGCACAATCGCCGGCAGCCCCAGCGCCTCGAACCCCTTGATCTCCCACGGAATCGTTCGGAAAACGGCCGCAACCGCGCCCCGTTGGTGAAAGATATTGCCGCGAAAACGGGCCAGGCTTTTCAATCCAAACGAGAAATCCAGCTCTAGGTTTTCTTCCAGGCGGTGCTTCTGTACGTCTGTCAACACGCTGTACGCCAGCGCCTTGGTGTCGGCCGCCGTTAGCGGCGGCATGTCGAGCGGGCGCAGCTTCCCGTGGACGCGCACCCGCGGTGGGCTGTTGGTCGACAAATGCAAATCGCTGCCTCCCATGTCGATCATTTTTTTCAAGAGCTCACTCAGTGTGATACCTGCCATTCTGTCCTCCGGTTAGAGCACCGTCTCGCGCAGCACCTCTTCCATTGTCGTGAGGCCGGCGGCCACCTTTAGAAGGCCGCTGCGTCGCAAGGTAATCATTCCCATGTCCAGGGCTTTCTTTTTCAGTTCGATTGCGGAGGCTCCGACAAGAATCAGTTCGCGCAAGTCGTCGCTGATCTCCATCACTTCATACAGGCCGAGGCGCCCCTTGTAGCCCGTGTTGTTGCAGCTGGCACAACCCTTGCCGTGGTACACGGTTGTTTTGGCAGCCTCCTCCGCGTTGTAGCCAGCCTCGCTCAGCGCCTGCGGCTGAATCTGCAGAGGCTCCTTGCACTGTACGCAGATGCGCCGCACCAACCGCTGCGCGCAAATCAAGTTCACCGAGGTGGCCACCAGGAAGGGCTCAATGCCCATGTTCATCAAACGGCTGATCGTAGACGGCGCGTCGTTCGTGTGCAGCGTAGAAAGCACCAGGTGGCCTGTCAGCGCGGCTTTCACGGCGATTTCCGCGGTCTCGAAGTCTCGAATTTCACCGACCAAGATAATGTTGGGGTCCTGCCGCAGGAAGGCACGCAGCGCGGAAGCAAAGTTAAGCCCGATCTGCTCTTTCATCTGCACCTGGTTGATCCCTGGCAGCTGGAATTCGACTGGATCCTCGGCGGTCATAATGTTCGTATCCGACTGGTTCAGCCGAGCCACGGAGGAATACAGCGTGTTCGTTTTGCCGGAACCGGTCGGCCCGGTCACCAGCACCATGCCGTACGGCTTCAGAATCTGTCGCTCGAATTTCTGGAGTGATTCCGGCTCGAAGCCGAGCTTGGTCATGTCGAGACGCAGATTCTCTTTGTCGAGCAAACGGAGAACAATCTTTTCGCCAAACAGTGTTGGGACCGTGGAAACACGAAAGTCGAGTTCCTTTTTCTTTCCATCTTTGAGGTACTTGATCATGATGCGGCCGTCTTGCGGCAGCCGCTTTTCGCTGATGTCCAGCTTGGACATGATCTTGAGGCGGCTCGTCATCGCATCCTTTAATTTCATCGGCGGCGTCATTACGTTTTGCAACATGCCGTCAATGCGGAAACGGACTCGATATTCTTTTTCATAGGGCTCGATGTGGATGTCACTGGCGCCCCGTTTTACGGCGTCGGTAAGGATCAGGTTGCACAGCTTGATGATGGGAGCTTCCTCGGCGGCCTTCTCGAGCGTCGCCAGATCCATCTCCGCTTCTTCGCCGGCCAGTTCCAGTGAGTCCGCATCCTCCCCGGTCAAGTCCTTCATCACCTTGTCGAGCTCTTCGACGCTCTCGACATCGCCATAAAACTTATGAATGGCTTCGCTGATCGCCGTTTCCGAGGCGACCACCGGCTCGACGTTGAATCCCGTCATGAACTTGATGTCGTCCATCGCAAAGACGTTCGTCGGATCCGTCATTGCAATGGTCAGCGTGGAGCCCACGCGCGACAGCGGGACGATCTGGTAGCGGACCGCGGTTTCTTGGGGAACCAGCTTGATTACAGTCGGATCTACTTCGTAGAACTTCAGGTTGATCGACGGAACGCCGTATTGTCGGGACAGCACCGCGGTGATGTCGTCGTCGCTGACTAAACCAAGCTTAACTAGGCACGTTCCCAGTCGGCCACCATTTTTCTTCTGGTAGTCGAGCGCCTGCTTTAACTGATCTGCTGAGATCAGGCTATCTTTGACCAGGATTTCGCCGAGACGCGAAGACATGAGCCAATTTTGCGGTACTAGGACCTCGCGAGACCGCAGAGTAGCACGCGGGCGGCTTGGTTTTCTGAATCGGTGCATCCTTCGTACTGAATCGGATAACATCCGATCGGTCGCAGACGGTACCTGCACGGTCGTACAGGGCAATTTTTTGCCCTGTCCTTCGGTTCAGGCCATTCTCGATGTGCTCAATGCCCAAGATCCCATGGCAAGGCAAACCCCGGATTCAAGAGCGAAGCCAAGTGTGGAGGAAAATGGGCTCAGGGGCGTCACGGAGAGCGACATTTTTGTCGCTGCCATTGCTTGCGGCACAGGAAAAGAGCGCAAACTTCTCGGCTCCGGCAATCTTTTGCCTGTTGTACGCCGCGGCTCCCGCGCCGTTTGACACCAAGCAATTCCGCCGCGTAAAGTTTGTCTGCTTGAGGATGAGTAGATGGTTGATCGCGGTCAGCCTCCTCCTTGGCCCAGCAAGCGCTCTCGCCAAGTGCAACCACTCAAGTGCGTCTGTAGGTCGTAAGGGCGGCCAATCCCCTACCGCCAAGTCATCCGGCGCAAGAACGTTGCGCATTGCGGTCGTACAGATGTATTCACTCGACCATGATATCGAGGGAAACCTGGAACGGGCGACATCGTTCGCAGAGGAGGCTGCGGCGCGTGGCGCAAAGTTCGTGCTGTACCCGGAGTTCATGCCCACGGGCTCGTACCTATCGTTTGATACTTGGGACTCGGCCGAGCCGAGCAACGGGAAAACGGTTCAGTGGCTGAAATCCACGTCCCGCAGACTGCACCTTTGGCTCGGCGCGGGATTTTTCGAAGCCGATGGCTCGGACTTCTATGACACGTTCGTCCTGGCAACTCCAGAAGGGCAAGAGGCTGGCCGGGTGAGGAAGGCGGTGCCGGCTGAGGCAGAGGCGTACTTTTTTCGGGGCTACATCGGGTCGCACGTGATCAACACAGCGATTGGCAAAATAGGCGTCGGAATTTGCGCTGAGAACTACTATTGCTTCATTCCCACAGAAATGATCAGCCAGTCGGCTGACCTTATCCTGATGCCGCACGCCGCGCCAGACATGTCTGAGAGCGGCGGTCTGCCATCACCGCCGGGAACGCATCTCGCGTCGTGGTACGCGAAGAACCTCGGCGTACCAGTCGCGATGGTGAATAAGGTCGGGCGCTCGTATAAACCCCCGCCGAACGAAATCAAGGGTTTTTTCCCCGGCCTTTCAGCCATTGTCGATTCCGATGGAAAGGTGCGGCAGTCCTTGGATAATAAGGAAGGAATTGGCATCGCGGACGTGACGATGGATCGGACCCGCAAGAAGGGCGCGGTGCCGGTCTGCAACGGCGTCGGCATCGCTGAGTTGGCCGTCGGTGGTTCAGCCGGTGTCGCGGAGGTCGCCAGGTCTCAAGAGTTGGGACGAGAGTCTTACGAGTCCAACCCCTTCCGCAAGGCCAAGGCGCTTGCGATTTCGAGCGGGCCCACCAACGCCACCCCGCCGAAGGAATCTCTTTCGAAGTGACGGAGGTGCGCAGAGAGGACGCGCAACGTCCCTGTCGCCTGTCAGTGGGGAAGCACCGGCGACGCCGTCCTAGGCCCGAAATCTTCGAGAAAAGAGCGATCGACTGGGGCTTTTTCGCTGGAAACGAAATCCGTAACTATCCTAAAATATGACGCAGGGCGGTTAGCTCAGCGGTTAGAGCATCCGGTTTACACCCGGAAGGTCCTCCGTTCGAATCGGAGATCGCCCACCAATAAAATCAAATACTTACCTGCCTTTGCTTCCAACGGATTTGCACCATTCCTGGTGCAATTGTCCGTGAATTGTCCGTAAAAAGGGGCCAAAGCCATCCTAAACGTATGTAAGTACGTAAAATTGCCCCCTATTTTGCTAACTATGCGGAGGCGCCTTTCGCGGCCGGGGAAGGCTCTGGGCCGTAAGGCTGAGGTAGGGAGTCTTTTTCGCTTAATGAAACGTCAGGAGCTGTCCCTTCGAGCACCGAGGCTTGGGGGTCACCCACCGTGCCACACAAAACCGCGCCATCGTCGATCACGATGCCGCGGGTTTGTATGTCACCTATGAGTTTACCGGTGCTCCAGATGTGGACGCGCTCGCGGCCCTTGAGCGTGCCAATCACGTCGCCACGAACGATAATTTCAGGAGCTTCAATTTCCGCCCGGACGCGAGCGTTTGGGCCGACTGTGAGAGTCCCACTGTCGATGCGAATTTTTCCTTCAAACTCGCCATCCAGGAACAAATCACCGTGACCGGAGATCTCTCCTTTGATCTTGATGCCCTGACTCACGGCGGCTGGCGTGTTCGGAGGATGCCGCGCCGGGGAAACAGAAGAAGGCGAAGTGCCGAAAGAGGATTCTAGTTTGCTGTCTTGTGCGTTACGCCGCGGGTCTTTGTCGTCTATCTCCGCGCTTCTAAAGAATTCCAGGAACTTCATCGCAATACTCCGTAGGGATGCAATCGCCCCAAACCGCGGCGTTGGGCTGGTGGTACCACGAGGGCTTCCGATGGAAAAGATTAGGAGGATCCTCGAACTTTGTCATTAACCGCAAATGAAAGTCCGCTTTGCGCGCTTTGCCGCGTTAGTGTTCTCGCCTTCCGCCTTACCGATGGTGTGCATCCCGATTGAATCCTGAAGATGACGTATCAGTTCCGGCCCATCTTCCTTCTGAAATTCGTATCAATCTGGACGGGCCGTGTTGTTGTCGAAATGGTGCTCCACGTGTGGATCTGGACGGGCCGGACCAGAATTAGTTCGCGCCGCTGCGTAGGAGATCGTAGCGTCATCCAACGACGTAGCGTTGAGTCCGGCCTTCATCCAGCCACTCTGCGATGAGCCAGTTACCACCACCACAGTTATGAAACGACACGAACGACTCAATTGCTAGGGGCTCTTTAGCCAGGATGTTCTTCGCTTGGCTTAGCTCTTTGGTGCGCTTCGTACTCTTTCTCGTCGGCTTTGCTGACATGTTAGTTCTCCGTTCCCCAAAATCCGGGGCCTGCGCAGCGGGCGCTCCGTCCGCCACAGGGAATTGAGCGCCCGCCACCGGGGCTGGACTGCGATCCCCTAAGTGCGCACACAGTTTCTTTCCAAGCGGCAGAAGTTTCAATGCACGCGGGGTCCTTTGTTGATAAAGTTGAGGTAAAGCCGCAACGGATTGATGCTGCTGGTTTTGCATCCAACGATGAAGTGGAGTAGTTCGAGGAAGATTCGAGGAAGATGTGGCGATGAGGTTATCCTACAGGCAAGAGAACGGCGGCAACAGCAAGTTGCAGAGTGCGGACGACGTGCCGCAAAGAAGATTCTGGCGACCAGCTGGCCTCGCCGGCCTGCGATTCCACGACTTGAGGCATACGGCTGCCACCAAGCTACTCGAACAAGACACCCTACGCTATTGTGGCCCAGATTCTCTGGTCTGCGAGCACGCCGTGCGAATAGCGAGGCGCTACGGACACATAAGGCCCGAAGTATAAAGGCAGGCCCTTGATGGAGTGGCAACGGCCGAAATTCAGGTGCCTGTGAACCAAATTTGTGCACCAAGTTGGAGGTGAGGTAGAATCGAATCGAGCTAACTTCCTTTTCACTCGCGGGGACGTAGTTCAGCTGGTTAGAACGCTGCCCTGTCACGGCAGAGGTCGCGAGTTCGAGTCTCGTCGTCCCCGCCATATTTTTCAGTGACTAGTTCGGTTGAGTAGTACCTGTCGTTGAACTCTTGGTGAACAAACCCTCGAGCCGAACGGTCGAAACGAGCGGTCCTGCAGAGGGGAAAATGCCGCCCAGGGCGATTCAAACGAATCCAAGGCCGACGAAAAGGGGTGGAAAGCGACCCGGCGCCGGCCGCAAACCGAATCTGGCCAAGCCTCTGCTCAAAGGCGTCACGCGCGATACCATCGTCGCGGCTGTTCAGGACATTGACGTCGGAGGCGTCACCATTGGCCTGCTGAAGTCGAAACGGGACCTGGTACGCCTACAAACGCTTGCTTCCCTTCCCAGGGAAGCCCCGGAAGCCCTCGCGCACGCATATGATGAGCTTCTAGCCAGGTACGCGCCGAACGTATTGCGCCGCGATGCTACAACGCCCTGCTCTGTATCGCAAGGTGGCGTAGTGTTTTGCGCGGCGGGGCCGGGGCTTCTGTTCTAGCGCGTCAATTCCTCGAACTCACCTGCGATCAATTCAGCTAGGGTCGCTTCCGACGGCGAGCGCTTTCCAGCCGCTTCCGCTACATGACTGTAGTCTCAATGAGTTACCGGTTTACCTCGGTTTTACCTACAAAGGAGCTCCCCTGCATTGAACGGCTGGACGTTTGAGAGGAAACTGCGTGCCGGTGAGGGGATCGCAACCTAGCCCGGGAATCCCGGTGAAAGAGAGGCACTATGGCTAGTCCAGCAGCTGACCGCTTCGAGTATCTCCAGCTTCCGACCGGCATTCAACTTTCAGGGCCAACGGTCGCGGTGTTGGTTTCCGGTGTTATCGGTGGGATTCTAGATGGCCTCGCCGACGCTGTAAAAGGCTCAATTCGTCTGATCAAGAAGCTCGGCTGCACACCTACACGGCAGAGGCAGGATCGTCCATGGTTAATTGATACCTTGCCATGATGCTTTCTTTAGTTGAGAGTCCCGCGCTGTAGAAATTCCAGGGGCCCAGTGTGCAAGAGCCGAAAATCTAGATAACCCTTTACCCCGGGCGCTCTCGAATCGAGAGCTTTCCGGCAGAGTTGCCCAAAGGAGGCAATTAGATGGCGACAGTTAGCTCGTTTCAATATGAAGTTGCGAAGTCCCCGGACCTTGACTCGCAGGGGAACAAGGTCACGACTATCATTTGCCATGGAAGGCTGGTGAGCGAAAATTCGAGCGAGGTGAAAGATCTCGTAAAGCCTCTCCTCCCTCTCGG
>Ga0187783_10002955_pt1 | contig 12566 bp, 7 predicted proteins | sample 1015_SJ02_MP02_2_FD_132471 | JGI IMG/M metagenome (GOLD analysis project Ga0187783, IMG submission 132471) | Tropical peat soil microbial communities from peatlands in Department of Meta, Colombia - 1015_SJ02_MP02_20_MG | ecosystem: Environmental > Terrestrial > Soil > Wetlands > Peat | place... | reverse complement strand
GTGCACGCCTGCAGGCCTGGACCGAGAGCACCGACAGGAAGATCGAAGCCGCGGTCTTCGACGTGGCGCAGGAATACGACCGCCTGCTGGCTGAAATCAGACGCTTCCGCCCCGATGCCATCGTGCACTTCGCCGAGCAGCGCGCCGCTCCCTATTCCATGAAGAATTCGCGCACCAAGCGCTACACCGTGGACAACAACCTGAACGCCACGCACAACGTGCTCTGCGCGGTCGTCGAGTCCGGCCTGGACGTCCATGTCGCACATCTGGGAACCATGGGTGTCTACGGGTACGGAGCCTCCGGCATGAAGATTCCCGAAGGGTACCTGACGGTGAAGATGTGCGGCGACCACATCGACATCCGCCAGGAAAAAAATGGCAGAGTGGAGGTCGAGAAGGAGATCATGTATCCGCCCGATCCGGGCAGTATCTACCATATGACCAAGACGCAGGACGCGCTGTTCTTCTACTACTACAACAAGAATTACGGCGTGCGCGTGACTGACCTGCATCAAGGAGTCGTCTGGGGCACACAGACGCCCGCGACCTCGCTCGATGAGCGACTCATCAATCGCTTCGACTATGACGGCGACTACGGAACGGTGCTCAACCGTTTCCTGATGCAGGCGGCGATCGGCTATGCGCTCACGGTGCACGGCACCGGCGGTCAGACACGCGCCTTCATCCACATCCGCGACACGGTCAAGTGCATCGAAATCGCGCTCTCCACTCCGCCCAGGTCGGGCGAGCGGGTGCGGATCCTGAATCAGATGACCGAGACGCACCGGGTGCGCGATCTGGCGAAGATCGTCGCAGATCTCACCGGCGCCGAAATCCAGGAAGTCGCGAATCCGCGCCGCGAAGCGGCGGAGAACGAGCTCGCCGTCAGCAACAAGTGCTTTCTCGCTCTGGGACTGCAGCCGACAACCTTGAGTTCGGGGCTGTTGCAGGAAATCGAACAGATCGCCAAGCGCTACGCCTCCCGCTGCGACCGCTCGAAGATCCCCTGCCTCTCCTTGTGGCGCTGACGGTTATTGCGAAGCCGCCGAGCGGAGTGTAAATGCTGACTCTCGGTATCTGGCTCAGCGGCCTGAGCCTCTTCTTTCTCTATCTGATCTACGACGGCTATGGGAGAGTGCTGCAGGCATTGCGGCTGATGCTCGGTGAGCGACAGCCCACGCCTGGTGCAGATACACCCGACGTCGCCGCCGTGACGGTCATCATTCCCGCCTATAACGAGGAACGGCGCATACGCGCAAAACTCCAGAACGTCCTTGCACAGGACTATCCGGCGGACAAGCTCGGGATAATCGTCATAAGCGACGGGTCAACCGATCGGACGGAAGCGATCGCCAGCGAGTATTCCGCTCGCGTTACCCTGCTGCGCACCGCAGGAAGGCTGGGCAAGAGCCGCGCGCAGAATCAGGCTGTGGCGCAGGCTCGCGGCGAAGTCCTGGTGCTGACGGACATGGCGGTCGTGATGGCACCGGATTGCGTACGCCAGCTGGTGACACCCTTCGCGAACGCGCGAATCGGGTGCGTCACATCGCGTGTGCTGCACACATCCGAGGATTCCGTCACCGGCAGGGACCAGGGGCGATACTGGGGCTACGAGTACAAGCTGCGGCGGCTGGAATCCGAGCTCGGCATCCTCGCTACGACCTCAGGCCCTGCAATGGCGCTACGGCGCGAACTGTGGAAGGACCTGGCTGCGGATTTCGGCGACGACTGCGTACTGCCGCTCGATGTCATCCTGCAAGAAAGACGCGTAGTGCAGGCCGAGGATGCGGTGGCCTGGGACGAGGATCTCGAAACGGCTGAGAAGGAGTTCAGAGCGCGGGTCAGGATGACGGTGCGTAATTGGCTCGGAATCTTCAGCCGCGGCCAGTTGCTCAATCCATTTCGCTACCCCGGTTGTGCCTTCGCTCTGTGGCTGCACAAGATTCTGCGCTGGTTGTCGCCGCTGTTCGTCGTCGGTCTGCTCACCGGTACGGCGCTCATCGCCTGGGGCGGAGGATCGAGGGCGCCACTCGCTCTGGCTGTGCTCTTTCTGGCGCTCGGCGGCGCGGGCGTCATCGGTCTGTACCGGCGGCAGCGATGGCCGCTGCTGGCCACGGCCGGCAGCTTCCTGCTCGTCAACTCTGCATTCCTCGTCGGTCTTGTCAGAGTCTGGCGAGGAGACACGATCAAGATCTACCAAAATTGATCGGGCGCTCTGGTGGGAGTAGCGTTTCTCTCGAAGACAACGCAGGTCGCAGTATGGCAGGCCGCTCGCGCGGCCGCGGAAGCTTGCTGAGACCACCGCGAACGCCGTTACAGCTCCAGGGAACGACTACATCACCGATAATCAAGCTCACCGCCCCGACCCATAGGACGACGGTTGCCATGGCAACCCTACTCGGCGCAGGCATCTTACTCACCGCGACTCGCTCCACGAGTGGGTGACCCCAATGATTTACATAACGGACAAGGCTCGGGCCTCAAGGCAACTGCTGTGGGCACTCCTGTTGTTCCTTGCCGCGTGCGGAGGAGGTGGTGGCGGCGGCGGCTCGACGACTTCCACGCCGAGCACCGTCGCCCCGATGATCAGCTATGGAGCTACCAGCTTCACACTGACGACGCAGCTACCCGCCAGTCTCGTGGCGACCAACAGTGGCGGCGCCGTAGTGACCTGGTCGATCAGCCCAGCGCTTCCGGCAGGGCTAGCCTTCAGCACGACTGATGGCACCATCAGCGGTACACCCACGGCCACCGCCGCAGCAGCGACCTACACAGTAACCGCCCAGAACGCCGGCGGCATGGCCACCGTCGGCCTGTCGCTGACGGTGGAGTCGGGCGTATTACTCGATCTCGGCCACGCCAACGTGATTCAAGCCATCAGTGTGACGAGCTCCCGGGCTCTTACGCTGGACCGGTCGATGCACTGGGTGCTGTGGGACTATGCAAGCGCCACAAACCTAGCGAACGGCAGCGCGTCGTGCGCGTCCCAAGGCTGCTCTAATCTGGCGGGCGACCTCTTCGTTATCGAGACCAGCACCGGGCTCCAAGTTCGCTCGGCCACCGATGGCAGCCTGTCAGCGTCCATCACTGCGCCGTTCACCTGGTGGAAGCTGGCTTCCGATGGATCCTACGTCACGACGGGCAGCCCGTCGGGTCTGGCGGTGTGGTCGCCGACGGGATCGATGATCGCCTCGCGCGCCGGAGACTACTCAAGTGCGGTTGCCTTTGCAGCACCCGGTGAGGTGCAGGTCGCGCTGGGTCCTGCCGGCGCAAATGTGATCGAGACCGTGACGCTGCCGGGGGCCGCCTCCTCGGTGAGCGCGCAGTTTGAGGGACAGTTCAACTCATGGTTCCTGGACGGGCAGAGCTTCCTCACCAGTTCCGGCAATACCGTCTGGGTCTACTCCAACGCGGCCGTGCAGCAAAGTATCACCGCCGCTGCCAGCGTCCAGAACCTGACGGGTCAGGGTAACTGGTTCTGGACTTTGCCGGACGACAGCCCCTTGAGCATTTACCCGGCGACGGGCGGCAGCCCGGTCACTTATTCGTTCACCGGGGGAGCGACCGCCTTCGGTTCGGCGCTTACGATAGGAGTATTCGATGGCGCAGGTGGCGTCCATGTGATCGATCTGTCAGGCGCAACTCCCGCCAAGACGGACTACTCCCCGCTTCTTAATCAATTCACCGCTTACGGCGCCTTCTCGAGCTCACAGTGGCTCACCGGCAATGCGTGGGGAGTGGTCACCGATGGAGCCAGTTTGGCCGCCACGCCGCGATATTTCGGATATGGCACGGCGTGGAGTATTGCTGGCAGTACGGAGCGTGCGGTGATCGCGACGGCCTCGGGCGCGATCCTGTCCTTCAATGCGAGCAGCCAGGCGCTGGAGGCAACGATCAACTTCCTCGCCTCGCAGGTGGAGCTGTCCTCGGATGGCAGCGTGCTGGCCGCCGGTTACAAGAGCGCAGCGCTCTATGCAGACTACCCGGATTGGTCGATCCAGATTTATTCGCTGCCCGCGGCCACGGTCAGCTATACGTTCCCATATACGTCACAAGACCCCCAGCAGGCGGGCGAGACGCTGCCTTTCGAAATGACTCTGTCGGGCTCCGGTACGGTGATCGGGCAGGGTTTGGAAGTCTACGCCGGTGTCGTCCCGACGGGCTCCTGGAGCTGTAGCCGGCAAGTGACTGCGGTGAGCGGCGGTGCGCCTACCTGGTCCCAATCGCTGGGTCAAAACTGCATTATCGGTCCGTTTGAAATCAGGAACGACGGCTTCCGCATCACAGCCGATGGAACTCTGATTGCAGTATCAAGTTCCAAAGATCAGGATGCCAGCACCAACATCTACAGCAACAGCGACGGCGCTCTGCTGACCGCAGTGCCGGGCTGGGCAGCCACCTGGCTGGACAGCAGCCACATCCTCTTGAACAACTACACGCTCCTCACGGGGACCGACCTCGTGTATACCGGCAGCACGGTCTACAATTCCTCGGGAAACGAGACCAGCGCTCCGGCACTTCCTGAGCTGGGACGAGGGGATCCTGTGCAGGTGTTAAGCGCGGATTCGTTGTACGACCCGTATCTCAATTCGATCTATTCGGTCTCGACGGGCCAAGCCACGTGGACGAGCCCGAGTCCTTCCACCGGGATCGGGGCAGTCGCTGGCTCGGGCGTTGTGTTCGCATCCCAAAACCTGGTGCTGATTCAGCCGCTCTAGGCCTGCTATAGGGGGGCGCGCCGCCGGCCTTTACCCTGAAACAGTTTTCTGTATCGTTCGTGGGCGCCGTGAGCTCCGATGACCGATTTACCGAGGAAGTCGCGCGGATACGTGCCGCGTATGCCCGGCGCGATGCCTCGGGCCGGAGGAGGCTCTACACCTGGACCCAGCCGGACGTCGCGCTGAGTCGCTATCTTCTGCAATCAGCGATCACGCCCCTACTGAGCGAAGTCGGACTGCGCGACCTGGCACAACTCGAGTTCCTCGACGTCGGCTGCGGCACGGGTGGCTGGCTGCGCACGCTGCAGGAATGGGGTGCGACGCCGCAGCGTCTTCACGGGATCGACCTGCTGGAGGATCGTATCGAGAGAGCGCGCGCGCTCGCCCCGCAGATCGACTTCCAGTCGTCGCAGGGCTGGCCGTTGCCCTTCGAGACCGGCTCCCTGGATTTCGTCTCGGCCTTCACTGTGTTCTCCTCGATCCTCGATGCCGACGCGCGACTCGAGCTGGCGAAGGAGATGCAGCGCGTGCTGCGGCCGCCCGGTCTGATACTCCTGTACGACTTTCGGATAAGTGACCCGAACAATCCCGATACTACCGGCATCGGCTTGGCCGAGGTGCGCCGCCTGTTCCCGGGTCGCCGGATTCGTCGACGCCTGACCACTGTGGCGCCGCCTCTGCAGCGGCGGCTGAGCAGAGTTTCTCCGCTCATCGCGCATATCACCGAGGCTTTGTGTCCTTTCCTGCGCACGCATGCTGTCTACCTGCTGCGGCGCGGACAACTCTCCGAGGAACCCGATGCTTCGACGTGATCTGTCCAAGCTCCTGGCGGCCGGAGCTACCGGGGCGGTTCTCCTGCCGGAAAATGGCCGCACCCAGACCCCCGTTCCCGGACCTTCGCACTCAGAGCGGACCCCTGAGGAGATCAAAGCGGGCGTGACTCCCGTGAACCCCAATTATCCACCGGGAAATGTGCTGCGGCATGGCGCGGACCCAACGGGATCGGCGAGCTCGGATCGCGCGCTCGCCGACGCCATCCGAGTTGCCACGGTCGCCCAGAGCGGGGGCCTCATCACGCTTCCTCCGGGAGCGTACACGTACAGCTCAGGCCTTTCCTGGAATGCACCGAACGTCAACATCGTCGGTACCGGCACCTGGGATTCGAACCAGATGCCGGCCCAGCCCGCACCAACGACCCTGAACTACACGGGCAACGGCGAGGCGATCACGGTCGGCAGGCCGTATAGCAACGGCGCGACACCGTATGGCGGAATGTACTTCTCCAGCTTCAAGCTCAAAGGAAACGCGTCCGCGACGAACGGCATCCATCTCTACTACTCGACGACCGCCAAGCTCGAGAGGATGCTCGTCCGGGATTTTACCCGTAGAGGCGCCGCGGCAGTCTATGCGGACAACAGATGGCAGGACATCACGGTTCTCGACTGGATCGAGTTCAACAACAACTACACCGGACTCGCCCTTGCCGCAGTCAACGATTCCACCCAGATCAACAACTGCGAATTCCAGTACCACACCGGACCGGCGGTGGTCCTCGGCCAGATCGCCGTAGGCACCACCAGCCATGTGGTCTCCTTCAACAGCTGTCAGTTCGCCTTCAACGGCGGCAGCCTGCGCTCGGGCCCCGCGGATGTGCAGATCCTCTCCGGCAACACGATCAATTTCCTCTCCTGCTACTTCGAGAACGGCCTCGCGGAGGAGCTCTACAGTGTCGTCGTCGGCGATGTGACCAACGACCGCAATTCGACCATCGTACGCAACATCAACTTCTTCGGCTGCCTCTTCCAGGGAAGCAAGATCAACCGGTACGCGGTCCAGGTCGCTAATAACCGTGTCTACAACCTCAACTTTTATGGCTGTACGTTTCTCAATTTCACCGCGGCGGCGATCGACAACTCCTTCATCACGGACTCCCAGGGATCGATCTACGTCGATCCGGGTTGTTCCCTGAACGGAACCCCGCAGTTCTTCGCTAACAACGCGCCGGCGGCCGGCAGACACACCACCTCCATCGTTCCGGCAGTGCTGGGGGCCATCAGAAGCCACAGAGTCATTGCCGCCGAGGTTTCGGCCTTCACCGCCATAGCCCCGGGCTCGGCGCAGACGCGCACCGTCACCGTTGCCGGAGTGGTGGCTACGGATTTCTGCCTGGCAATGCCGTCGGCTGCCCTGCAGACGGGCCTCGTGCTGGGTTATGCCGTCGTCAGCGGCGCCAACACGGTGGAGCTCGAGCTGGCCAACGTCACTTCACAGCCCATCACCCCGACGGCGATGGGCTGGAAGTTTCTGGTCGTAGGCCAGTAGAGGCTCGCCTATAGCGCATGGACCGCCGCCACGGCGATCGCCACGTTGTAGAGGATGCCGGTCACTGCCTGCCAGAACGGCAAGGGCGGTATGTGCTCGACGTTGAGCGGCACGACGATCGTATCGCCCGGCTTCATGTCGACACTGCCGGTACGGAACCACGCGCTGCCGGCGCTCGCCACCACGCTGCCATTGGCGCGCACCACGTAGATCTGGCCGCGGTCCGCCCGGCGCGTAGTGCCGCCGCTCTGGGCGATGTAGTCATCGCGCGTCATGCGCGGGTTGTAGAGGAGCGAGGTGGCGTTCTGCACCTCGCCGAGCACCGTGACCTGCTGTTGGAATCTCGGAACGATCAGCTGATCTTCACCGCGCAGGATCACATCGTCCGCTGAGCCCATGGGCTCGCGCATCAGCCGCGGCAGATCAATGACCATGCGCCCGACCGCCCGGGCGCCGCGGACCTGCCCGAGGAGCGACTGCGCCAGCGAGAGTGCCGTGGCGCCACTGGCCTGTCCGGCCGCGATGGCGCCTCCCACCGCCAGTGCCGTGATATCGCGCTGCATGCGCGTCGCCAGCAGGTCGAGCTGCTCCTGCTCGCGCCGACGCAGCCACTCGCGCGTGAAAACACTCCCCTCCGGAAACGCGAACTTGGTGAGGCCACCGGCCCGCTCGATCACCGACTTGAGCGTCTCGCCGCGACGGATCGGATAAACCCCCGGAAAGCGCACCTCGCCCTTCAGCGTCACCGTCTCCTGCTCCTGCCAGAAGGGCATTTCCTTCACGGTGAGCAAATCGAACGGCTGCAGCTGGACGTCGGCCGCCTGATCGCCGCGCATTGCCGCCGCCAGGTTGACCTCGATCAGCTCGGTGCGTCGCGCATCGCCGCTCACGGTGTAGCGCGCGAGCTCAGCCTCACCGTAGGCCCCGTCGGCAGTGCCGCCGCCGGCCCGAATCAGGTCGCTCACCTTCATGCTCGGCTCGAGCGGATATTCGCCCGGCACCTTGACCTGGCCGTTGACTCGCACCGTCGCGGTCGGCTGGCCGGCAGTCCCCTGCACGCGAAGCTCATCGAGCAGCGGTTGAATCTCGTGGTCACGCCCCGAGCCGAGATCGAACACCGTGATGCGATCACGCGGCATCAGCTCGAGGTCTGCCGGGGAGCCCGGGGCCCTGAGTGCGGCCGCGAGGTCGGCCGAGAGCACGCTGATGTGCCGGTCGGGCGGCAGCTCGCGCCGGATCAGCAGGTAGTGGATATCGGCGTTCGGACGCAGCTCATCGACCGAATGAATCACGTCCGAGATGCGTATTCCGCTGTGATAAGCAAAGGTACCGGGCGCAAAAAGGTACCCTTGCACCACGACGCCCGAGCTTATCGTCGGCTTCAGCCGCAGCACGCGCACCAGATCGCCATTGTGAAACCCGATCGTCTGGGTGCCGGCGGTCATGTCGACCGGGATCACCACCCGGTTCTGGCTCTGATCGATGCGCGTCACCATCACGTTCGAGCGATCGGCTTCGGGCGTGAGCCCGCCAGCAAGGCTCAACAGCTGATCGGCGGTGGATTCTCCCTTGAGCTCGTAGATGGCCGGCCGGCGCACTTCGCCGTCGATGCTGACGGTGGCGCCCACCGGCGGGATGAAGATCACATCGCCCTGCAGCAGCTTGGCATCGTCAGTGGTGTCGCCGCGGATGAGCAGATCGTACAGGTCCAACTGGCGTACCAGGCTCCCATCGCGCTTCAACTGAATGCGACGCAGCGACCCTGCGCGTCGGGCGCCACCTGCTGCATACAGCGCCGAGGTGATGGTGCCGAGCCCGCTGATGGTGTAGGTGCCCGGGGTTTGTGCTTCGCCGAGCACGAACACCCGTATCGCGCGCGTATCTCCCATCGACACGCTGGCGCGCGTACCGGTCATCTGCCGCTGCACGCGCGATTCAACTTCCGCCTTCATCGCATCGAAGGTTTGTCCGCCGACGCTGATCGGGCCGATCGAGGGCAGACTGATGTGACCGTCGCGTGCCACCACCAGCCGCAGCGAGCGGTTCTGGTTGCCGTACAACTGCACTTCGACCACATCGCCGGGGCCGACGATGTAGTTGGACGGTACCGGCACATTGGTGGCGGGCGCGAACGTCGTCAGTGGGTGATCGAACAGGTCGTAGCCGAAGGGCTTAAGACTTTCGGCGCCGGTCTTCTTGATGGGCAGCCGGGTGAGACGGATATCGATGCCGCGGAAGGCCGGCTCGACTTTCAGCCGCAGCGTCGCCTGCTCTTCGGTCAGGCCGAGCAGCGCGACTGGCGGAAAGCCCGGAAGCATGAGCGCACCGTCGCGCGACAGGCGGTAGGGGTTTTGCGCGCGGATCAGCGTCATCAGGGCATCGAGACGCTGCCGTTCGTCATCGGTCAGCTGCGTCTCAAAGGTCGTCACCGGGCTGGCGTTGGCATTGACGATGGGCTGCCCGGTGGATGCGGAGACGGCGGGCCCCGTGGCTGAGGGCGATGCGGCGGCTGGTGAACTGGCGCTCTGCGCTTAGTTCTGCGCCGCCGCCGCCTGCACGGCGGTCTGTGCAGCGAGCTGCGCTGCACCCTGCCCGACGCCGGCCGGTGCCTGACCGAGCGCTCCCGCCTGAATCGCCGCGAGGGGACTGACGCCCTGCGCGGCCTGCACCGCCTGTCCGGTCTGCACCGCCTGGACGGCGTAGAGGGACTGCAGGTACGGCGGAATCGGACGCGGCGGCAGCTGGTAGTCGATCTCGATGATCACCCAGTCCTCGCGCCTGAGGATCGGTATCACGGACGTGCTCGCTTCCCTCTCCTCCTCCTCCTCTTCGGCGGGCTTCACGCGCTGGTACATCTGACCCTGAAGGCTCGGCTGACCCGCCGTACCCAGCTGGCCGCGGCCCGGTTGCGTCGGCAACAAGCCCTGCCCCAAACCCAGTCCCTGTCCGAGTCCTCCCGCACCCGTCGTCTGGTCGACGTTGGCACCGGTGAGCCGGTCCATGAGCGCCTGCTGCTGTTCCGGGCTGAGTCCCTGGAAGATCTGCAGCTCGTCGGATGTCGGTGCCGTCGACTGGGCGCCGGTGCGCTCCTCCTCGAGCAGCAGCAATCCTGCAACAGCCAGCAGCACCGCCCAGAGCCGGCGGCGAGATCGAACAATTCGCATTAATTAGCCCTTAATTCGACTTTCTTGCTTACACACAGTCGCATCTCGACCCTTAAGGAGTCGACCGCTACCCCAAGCGAGCGGGGGATTGTACCGGATACGAGTCGACGCGCACGCGCGCCCGACGCGTCGCGACCGGTCGCTGAAATCACGAGATGCAATGTCGAGCGAGCCCGGTGCCGCTCGTCGACTCAGGCGCGCCACCTCTGCACGCTCGCCAGCAGCTTCATCACCGCCGGCGGCGCCGGATGCCCGCCCGCGGGCTCCTGCACGGCGGGCGCGAGCTGTGAGGTGAGCTTCTTGCCGAGCTCGACGCCCCACTGGTCGAAGGCGTTGATACCCCAGACGACGCTCTGCGTGAGAACGCAGTGCTCGTAGAGTGCGATCAGGCGGCCGAGGGTCGCGGGATCGAGCTGCTGGAACAGCACGATCGTGCTCGGGCGGCTGCCGGGATTCACCTTGTGGGCGATGAGCAGCTCGCGGCGCGCAGCCGGCACGCCCTGGCTCTCGAGCTCCGCCCGCACGGCGTCGGCCGATTGACCGTTCGCGAGTGCCTGCGCCTGCGCCAGGCAGCTGGCGATCGCGAGATTCTGCTGCGGCTGGTTGCCGCAGGAAGAGCGCATCGGCAGCAGGAAATCGAGCGCGGCGCGCGGGGTACCCTGGTGCAGCAGCTGGAAAAAGGAGTGTTGCCCGTTGTTGCCGGACTCGCCCCAGATCACAGCGGCGGTCTCGCATTCGACCGGCTTGCCATCGAGCATCACGGACTTGCCATTGCTCTCCATCTCGAGCTGCTGCAGGTACGCGGGGAAGCGGCGCAGCGAGTCGTCGTAGGGCAGCACCGCGAGCGTCGGCAGCTTCATGAAGTTGATGTTCCACATCGCGATCAGCCCCATGAGCACCGGCAGGTTCTCCGCCCACGGGCGGCTGCGGAAATGCTCATCGATCTCGTGTCCGCCACGGAGGAACTCGAGGAAATTACGCTCGCCGACCGCGATGGCGAGCGATACTCCGATCGAGGACCACATCGAGTACCGGCCTCCGACCCAGTCCCACATCACGAAGCGGTAGTCGGGATGCACGCGGAACTCGTCCATCGCTGCGGTGTTGACCGACACCGCCGCGAAGTGTTGCGGCACCGCGCGCTCACCGAGCTTACTCACCAGCCAGGCCCGGGCGGTGCGCGCATTGGTAAGCGTCTCGAGCGTCGTGAAGGTCTTCGATGCGACGATGAAGAGCGTGCGGTGCGGGTCGGCCGACTCGAGCACCTCCGCGAGGTGCACGCCGTCGATGTTGGAGACGAACTCGCAGCGCGGTGCGCCGGCGCTGTAGGCGCGCAGTGCCTGCACCCCCATGGCGGGACCGAGGTCGGAGCCGCCGATGCCGATGTTCACTACCAGGCGCAACGGCTGGCCGGTGCTGCCCTTGAGATCGCCGCGGCGCACCTGGCCGGCGAACGCGAGCATCCGCGCCCGCTCTTCCATCACGGTCTTTGCGACTGCGGCGCCGCCGACGCCTGCGCCGTCCGGCTGGCGCAGCGCCACGTGCAGCACCGCGCGATCCTCGGTCGTGTTGATGTGCTCGCCGCGCCACATCGCATCGATGCGCTCGCGCAATAAGGTGGCATCGGCGAGCTGGAACAGCTTGGCCAGCGCGATCTCATCGACTCGCTGGCGGGAGAAGTCGATCAGCAGCCCCGCGGCCGCGCGCGAGAAGCGCTCGAAGCGGTTCGGGTCGCGTTCGAAGAGCTCCGCGGTCGGCACCGCCGCCAGACGCGTCGCGTGTGCCGTAAGCTCTCCCCATACCGGTGTACGCGGCCCCGGACGTATCGCGAGTGTCATGAGTGCTCTCCTCGACCGCGCCGTGCGCCTGCGCAGCGTGCCGCGTGACCGTAACGGCCACGCCCACGCCGCCGTCCGCATCCTCAGCCGCGGTAGAAACCGGCGATCGAATCGACGACGTATTGTAGTTGGGTTTCGCCGAGCTCCGGGTACACCGGCAGCGCCAGCGCCTCGGCGGCCGCGCGCTCGGCCTCATCGTAGTCTCCGGCCTCACCGCCGAGGTAAGCGAAGCATTGCTGCAGGTGCAGCGGCACCGGGTAGTAGATCTCGGTGCCCACGCCGGCGTCGGCGAGGTGCGCGCGCAATCGGTCGCGGTCGCGCGCGCGGATCACGTACTGGTTGTAGATGTGGCGCGCGCCCACCGGGGCCGGCTGCGGTGGCAGCACGCTGTCGGCGAGCTTCGCGCCCGTGAGCGCGGCGTCGTAGAAGGCGGCGTGGCGCGCGCGCGCGGCGGTCCACTCGTCGAGATGCTTCAGCTTGATGTTGAGCACCGCCGCCTGCAGCTCGTCGATGCGAAAGTTGCC
>Ga0187783_10002954_pt1 | contig 12567 bp, 11 predicted proteins | sample 1015_SJ02_MP02_2_FD_132471 | JGI IMG/M metagenome (GOLD analysis project Ga0187783, IMG submission 132471) | Tropical peat soil microbial communities from peatlands in Department of Meta, Colombia - 1015_SJ02_MP02_20_MG | ecosystem: Environmental > Terrestrial > Soil > Wetlands > Peat | place... | reverse complement strand
GCCCGGCCGGAGATGCGGCGGGACGTGCGGCGGAGGGCGGGGCTGAGGACGGCGGCCGGGGTCGGCACGGTGCCGGGGTGATCGCGGGGCTAGTGGCGGGGGCCTGCTTCGCGGTGCTGTTTGTCGGGCTGAACCGGGCCGGGGACGGGAGCGGGCTGTGGCCGGTCGTGGCCGCTGAGGTGGCCGAGTTGACGGTCGCCGCCGCGTTGGCCGCGGTCACCGGCAACATGCGGTTGCCCGGGAAGCGTCCGGGCTTGCTCGCGATCGGCACCGGGGTGATGGGATCGTCGAGCACGATCTCGTATTTCTTCGCCACGCACGACGTGTTCCTGGCCGTGACGGCCGTACTCGCCTCGCTCTACCCGGCCATCACGATCGTGCTCGCCCGGACGATGCTGGGCGAGCGGCTGACCGGGCGCCGGCTGGCCGGGCTGTCGCTGGCCGCGGTGTGCGTCGCGCTTATCGCCGTCGGCGGTGCTGGCTGAGGAGCGGTCGCGGCCAAGGAGCGGTCCCGGCTGAGGAGCGGCGCCGGCTGAGGAGCGGCGCCGGCTGAGGAGCGGCGGCTCGGGAACGGCGCCGGCTCAGGAGCGGCGCCGGCTCAGGATCTGGGATCTAGGACAGGGGCCAGGCGTGGACGGGCTGGTTGGTGTGCATGTGCTCGATGTAGCGCTGGGTCATCTGACGCAGGGCTTCGCGCCGGTCGGTGGCGTCGCGGGAGAGTTCGGCGACCGTGGCTATCTGCCAGGCGGCGCCGGTCTGGCCGGTGAGGCAGCGCTGCTCGATGATGCCGAGCAGGCGGTCGGCGTGGACCTGGCTGACCTCCCACCGGGCCAGGCCCTCACGGGCCAGGGGCAGCAGGCGGCGCAGGACCAGCTCGGCCGCCGGGGTGTCGCCAGCGCCCGGCCAGTACAGCTGGGCGTCCAGGCCGTGGCGCGCGGCCTCGTGCAGGTTCTCGGCCGCGGTCACGAACGACATCTGGGTCCAGATCGGCCGCTGGGCCTCGGCCAGGTAGCGGACCAGGCCGTAGTAGAAGGCCGCGTTGGCCATGACATCGGCGATGGTGGGCCCGGCCGGCAGCACCCGGTTCTCCACCCGCAGGTGCGGCGTGCCGCCGACCACGCCGTAGACGGGGCGGTTCCACCGGTAGACGGTCCCGTTGTGCAGGCTCATCTCGGCCAGCAGAGGGCTGGCGCCGGCGTCGAGCACCGCGAGCGGGTCCTCCTCCTCGCAGATCGGCAGCAGCGCGGGGAAGTACCGGAGGTTCTCCTCGAACAGGTCGAACACCGAGGTGATCCAGCGCTCGCCGAACCAGACCCGGGGGCGGACCCCCTGCTCCTTCAGCTCGTCCGGGCGGGTGTCTGTGGCCTGCTCGAACAGCGTGATCCTGGTCTCGTGCCACAGCTGCCTGCCGAACAGGAACGGCGAATTGGCCGCGAGCGCGACCTGAACCCCGGCGATGGCCTGGGCGGCATTCCAGTAGTTCGCGAAGGCGTCCGGGCTGACCTGCATGTGAAGCTGCACGCTGGTGCAGGCGGCCTCGGGCGTGATGCTGTCGGCGTGGGTGAGCAGCTGCTCGGCCCCGTCGATCGCGATCCGCATGTCCTCCCCCCGCGCGGCGAATATCTGCTCGTTGAGCACCCGGTACCGCTCGTTGGCCGACATGGCGCTCTCCTCGACGTCCCGCTCGGACAGCGTCGGCAGGATGCCGATCATGACCAGCTGGCTGCCGACCGTGCGGGCCTTGGCGTCCGCGGCGTTGAGGTCGGCGCGGACCTCGACCTCGAGGCCGTCGACCGCGTCGCCGCCGAGCTTGCGGGGCGGCACGTTGATCTCCAGGTTGAACTGGCCGACCTCGGTGGCCCAGGCCGGGTCGGCGATCGCCTCGAGCACGTCCGCGTTGCGCATCGACGGCATGCCGTCGCCGTCCACCAGGTTGAGCTCGATCTCCTGGCCCACCATCGACGGGTTGTCCTCGAACCGCCGCTCGCGGAGCATGCGGGCGAACACGTCAAGCGAGCGCCGGACCTTGTCCCGGTACTTGCGCCGGTCCTCGCCGCTGATCTTGATCGGCTGGATGTCACGGCCCATGGACGTCTCCGTTTTCCCGCACCCACAGATTGATCAGCCCGCGCAGGTGCGCGATGAACTGATCGTGCTCATTTTCGGGATACACCGAACGGACCGTCTGTACCAGTAGCCGGTCGAAGTCGGGGCCGGCCACCCAGTCAAGGACGATCTCGTCCAGGCGCGCCTGCCGGCTGGCCCAGAAGTCGTAGTAGCGCGCGGATTCGAAATAGCCGTCGACGAGATCGGTGTAGGCGGCCAGCTTCTCGGCGTAGGAAAGGCCTGATGTGTCCGCGATCGTGAAGAACCGGTCGGTCTCCAGGTCGAGCCTGGCTCGCCTGCCCGTCACCAGCGCGAACACGCTCCACTTGACCAGCGCCTTCATCGCCCAGGGGAAGTAGTAGTGCAGGCTGGTCAGCGCCACGTCGGGGCAGGCGTTGGCGTAGTCGATGGGGAAGACCTCGCCGTCGCGGATCAGCGTCTCGCACGAGTTGAACTCCCACCGGAAGAACGCGTTGACCAGCCGCCCGATCGCCACCACCTCCGCGCCGACCTGCGAGGAAAGGAAGCTGTGGTCCACCGCGTAGCGCGAGTGCATGGGCTGCTCGGGCCGGAACCGCATCACCATGGTCTCGGGCCCGATCGACAGCGAGCGGGCGAAGACGTCGTAGTCGATGGCCTTCTGCAGGTGCATGAGCATCTCGCCGCTGGCGTCGTAGGCGGCGTGCAGTTGGGCCGGGCCGTCGATGCGCGAGACGCCGCGCCAGGCGCCGCCGTCATAGGGCTTCATGAACAGCGGGTAACCGATCCGCTCCGCGATCGCGTCGAGGTCGAACGGCATGTTGTAGCGGGCCGAGGTGTACGCGTAGCGGGAGTTGTCGACCGGGTTCTTGTAGGGCACGAGCACTGTGTCCGGCACCTTGAGCCCCAGCCGCATCATCGCGCAGTACGCGGCGTGCTTCTCCATCGACTGGAACGTGAACGGGCTGTTCAGCAGGTACACGCCGTCCATGAGCGCGACCTTCTTCAGCCACTCCCTCGGGTGGTAGTACCAGTAGGCCAGCCGGTCGATGACCAGGTTGTACCGGGGGTGGTAGCGCAGGCTGAACGGCTCGATGGTGATCCGCTCGGTGTCGAAGGCGTGCGTGGTGCCGTCAGGCCCCTCGACCGGGCCGAGCCGCCGCAAGATCTCCTCGAACGCCGTCGGCCAGTCCTCTTCCGTGCCGAGCAGCAGCCCGATCAATTGCCTGGTACCTGTCACTCGCACATCGTGCCCGCCGGGGACGGGAGATGACAAGAGAAGCCCGGGGCCTGCTGCTCCCGGGCTTCCCCGTTGGTTGCCCGTTAGCTGGACCCGCAGGCAATGTCCGCGGTGGCGTCGGTGATGGCGACGCCATTGTTGGTGAACAAGAAGTTGTTCACGAAAGCGGTGAACTGGTCGGCACCGGGGTTGACGGTCATGACGGTATAGGTGTTGCCGTCGTAAACGAATTCCTCCCACACCGGCAGTGAGTACGGGGACAACGGCGCCGAGGCGCTACGACTGGCTCGCGACCGCCGCTTCGACCTGGTCTTCCTTGACGTGATGCTGCCTGACACCGACGGGTTCGAGGTCGTGCGCCGTCTGCGCCGGGACGGCTGCCGCGGTACCTGATGCTCAACGCCGGGCGGGCCTCGGCCTCGCCATCGTCGCCGAGATCGCCGCCGCCCACGAGGGGACCGCGCGCGCCGCGCTCAAGCACCCGCACGGGCTGAGCGTCACCCGCACCCTGCCCGCGGGTGGCCCGGCCGACGCCGAGCGCAAGGGCGGGCCGCCGCGGCACTCCCGCGGCGGCCCGCTGACCGGATCAGGCCCGGTCGGCCTGTAACCAGCGATACCAGCGGCTTCTGCCCCCGCCCTCACCCACCCGGATGAGGAAGCCGAGCAGCCAGACCACCAGGACGATCAGGGCGATCCACCACAGAACGTGGATCGCGAATCCCAGCCCGCCCAAGATGAGGGCGAGTAGGAGCACGAGCAGGATGAGCGCCATGATCTGATTCCTTCTTTCTAGATGGCCGCCCAGAACGGCTGTCGTCTACCCGCGTCCCTGCCGTCCACACATCCGGGTTATCGTGAACCGGTGACGTCCGTCGCGGTCGCCCTGGCCGAGTGGGCCGACCGGTTCCGGCCGGAGGCCGGCGACCTGGAACTGGCCGACCGGTCCCTGGCCGACACGGTCGCGGTCACCCTGGCGGCCAGGGACCACCCGGTGATCCGCCTGGCTGCCGGCCTGCCCGAGGGCGCGCGCTGGGCCGTGGCCGGGCACGTCCTTGACTTCGACGACCTGCACATGCCCTCCACCGCGCACATCAGCGCGGTGTGCGTGCCGACGGCCCTGGCCACCGGCGGCGGGGCCCGCGCGTACCTGGCGGCGGCCGGGGTGATGGCCCGGCTCGGCACTGCGCTGGGCTGGCCGCACTACTCCGCGGGCTGGCACGCCACGTGCACCGCGGGTGCGCCCGCCAGCGCGGCCGGCGCGGCGGTGGCGCTGGGGCTGCCCGCCGAGCGGATCGCTACCGCGATCGCGCTGGCCGTGCCGGCCGCGGGGGGAGTGCAGCGGGCGTTCGGTACCGACGCCAAGTCGCTGCAGGTGGGCTTCGCCGTCGAGGCGGGCATCCGGGCGGCCGGCCTGGCCGCGCGGGGCGCCCGCGCCGACCCCACCGCGCTTGACGAGTGGCTCGGCCTTGTCGGCGGCGACGCCGGTCCCATCGTGGCTACCACTGTCGACGTGTCCGGGCCCGCCGTCCCGGGCGGGCTGGCGGTCAAGATCTACCCGTGCTGCTACGCGCTGCAGCGCCCGATCAGCGCGCTGGCCGAGGTGGCGGAGGGCCTGGACCCGGCCGGGGTCCGGCGGATCGTGCTGCGCACCCCGGAGGCAACGGTCGTCCCGCTGATCCACCACCGGCCCGGCACCGGCCTCGAGGGCAAGTTCAGCCTGGAGTACGGGGCCGCGGCCGCGCTGCTCGACGTGCATCCGGGCTTCGCCAGCTTCACCGACGCGGCGGTGCGCCGCCAGGATGCGCGGCGGCTGGCGGGCCTGGTCGAGACCAAGCTCGACCCGGGCGGCGACTGGCTGCTCGACGGGCAGTTCGAGGCCGAGGTGCACGCCGCCGACGGGACCGTGGCGCGGGTCAGCCAGCGGTTCCCGCCGGGCGCACCGGCCCGCCCGCCGTCACCGGGCCAGCTAGCGGCCAAGCTCGCCGACTGCGTCGGCCGGCTTGACACCGAGCCGACGTCATGGACCTGGGACAACGCCGCGGACACGCTGCGCAGGTACCTGCCGCCCGCCGACACCCGCGACGCGCTTTCCTGACGGGGGAGCATGCACCTGGCCGGGCGGGTGCACCGCGGCCCGTTCGGCCTAGTTAGTGAGGCACCCCGGCGCAGAGCAGAGCAGGATTCCGTGGCCATTGGTGATGGCGGGACCGGAATTGACGAAGAGGAAATTGTTCTGTAAGGGCCCCGAGACCACCGATACCGTGTCGCTGCCGTCGTTGGTGACGTAGACGGCGCCGGTCACCGGGTTGACCGCCACCCCGAACGGGCCGACGCCGACCGGGATGGTCGCGGTCACCTTGTCGGTCCGCCCGCTGATCACCGACACCGTATCGCTGAGGGCGTTGGCGACGTAAACGGTGCCGGTCACCGGGTTGACCGCCACCCAGCGCGGCGAGGAGCCGACATGGATGGTTCCTGTCACCTTGTCGGTCCTCCCGCTGATCACCGACACCGTGCCGCTGAGGGCGTTGGTGACATAGACGGTGCCGGTCACCGGGCTGACCGCCACCCCGAACGGGAAAGAGCCGACACGGATGGTTCCGGTCACCTTGTCGGTCCGCCCGCTGATCACCGACACCGTGCCGTTAAAGGCGGTGGTGACGTAGATGGTTCCGGTCACCGGGTTGACCGCCACCGCGTGCTGGCCGAAGAAGACCGGGATGTTCGCGGTGACGGTGCCGGTCCGCCCGCTGATCACCGACACCGTGCCGCCGCCGTCGTTGGCGACGTAGACGGTGCCGGTCGCAGTGTTGACCGCCACCCCGTACGGGGCGAGGCCGAGCGGGATGGTCGCGGTCACCGCGCTGGTCCGCCCGCTGATCACCGAGACCGTGTCGCTGAAGATGTTGGTGACGTAGACGGTGCCGGTCACCGGGTTGACCGCCACGACGCGCGGGCCGGAGCCGACGCGGGTGGTCGTGGTGACCTTGTCGGTTCGCCCGCTGATCACCGACACCGTGCCGCGGCTGCCAAAAAGGCCGCCCTGGTTGGCCACATAGACGGTGCCGGTCACCGGGTTGACCGCCACCGCGCCCGGGGCGATACCCACCGGGATGGTCGCGGTCACCACCGGAGTCGCAGCGGCCGCCGAGGGAGCAACGACCGCCCCGGCCCACGCCAGCAGGCCCAGCATCGCCGGCAACCCCGCAAGGCGGAACATCCGGCCGCGCCGGTCTCCCCCGCTTCCCACTCCACCCATGACGCGCTTCCTCGCTCGGCGCGGAGATCTTCGTAATGGATTTCACCATGATCCGGGCGCACCCCGCATCGTAGAGGCAAATCAGTTGGGCGGCGGTCGAACAGTCGCCGTTACGGATTGGCGAAGTGATCGCCGCCCGGGGTGAGGGAGGCGGCCGGGAGCATGCACAACGGCCCGTTCGGCCTAATTTCTCAATTCAGGGACTTCGGGGGAGAGCAGAGCAGGATTCCGTGGCCATTGGTGATGGCGGGACCGGAATTGACGAAGAGGAAATTGTTGTGGAAGACGGTGAAGCTGTCCGCGCCGGGGTTGACGGTCATGATCGTGTAGATGCCGCCGGCGTAGAAGAACTCCTCGGCCGGGGCCAGCGTGGGACCCGACACCTCGGTCAGCGTGCTGCTGCCGGAGGCGACGTCGAAGACCAGGGGCCGGGGCCGGAGCTGGCAGCCGGGCGGGAACGGCAGGCGCGAGCAGTTGATCAGGACCCGGGCCGGCTTGCCGTGCGGGTGCTTGCGGAGGCGGAGGACCTTGAACTTGACGTGCTTGCCGTGCAGCAGCGGCGGGCACGCGATCGTGATCGGGCCGGGCGGGCCGCCACCTGCTGGCCCGGAGCCGGCGGTGCTGGCTAGCGCGGCGGCGGCGGGGACGACGAGCAGGGCGGCGAGCAGGGTGACGATCACGGAGGCGAGCGCGGCCAGGCGCTTGGTGTGGCGTGTCATGGAACGCGAAGGTAACGGGCAAGTCCCCGGACGCCGGGTGGATTGCGTGTGAATTGCGGGTGAGCTACGGGCGTTCGGGGGCGGCGGGGGTGAGCAGGCCGCGGTTGAACGCCTCGGCGACGGCGGCGGCGCGGTCGCCGACGCCCAGCTTGGCGTAGATGTTCAGCAGGTGGGTCTTGACCGCGGCCCGGCTGGTGGCCCCGCCGGCCACGAGCTCGAGGACCTCGAGTTCCCGCTGGCTGAGCGGTCCGATGGTCCCGGTGCCTGGCGTCCGTACCCGGCTCATCAGCCGGGCGGTCACCGCCGGGGACAGCACCGCCTGGCCCTGGGCCGCGGCCCGGACGGCGCGCAGCAGTTCGGCCCGGGGCGCGTCCTTGAGCATGTAGCCGGTGGCGCCCGCCTCGATCGCGGGCAGCACGTAGCTGTCGGTGTCGTAGGTGGTCAGCACGAGCACCCGGGCGGGGACGCGGCGCCTGGCTAGTTCGGTGATCGCGGTCAGGCCGTCCATGCCGGGCATCCGCAGGTCCATCAGGATCACGTCGGGCCCGAGGGACTGCGCGAGCCGGACCGCCTCGGCCCCGTCGCTGGCCTCGCCGAGCACCTCGAATCCAGGGTCGCGGGCGAACATGGCGCTCAGCCCGTCCCTGACCACCGGGTGGTCGTCGGCGATCAGCAGCTTGATGGGTGCGTCGGCCGGGTGGACGGGGTCAGGGCTGCTCACGAGCTCACCTGGGCGACCGGGATGCAGGCGGAGATCCCGGTGCCGAAGCCAGGTTCCGACTCGACCTGCAGCGTTCCGGCCAGGCTCTCGATGCGCTGCCGCATCGCGACCAGGCCGAAGCCCCCGGTTTGCGTGCCGCCCGCGCTCGCGTGGCGCAGCCCGTCGCCGACCGAGAGGCCGACCAGGCCGTGTGAGCTGCCGTTCCAGCTGGGGTGGGCGGCACCGCCGTTGGGCCCCTTGGTCCCGCTGGTCCCGGCGGCGAGGAGGGGGGCCAGGTCGAAGCCCTGGCCGTCGTCGCGGACGTCCAGGGCGACCTGGTGCTCCATGTAGGACAGGGTCACCCCGACCCTGGTCGCCTGGGCGTGCTTGGCCACGTTGGCCAGCGCCTCCTGGGCAGTCCGCAGCAGCGCGACCTCGGCCTGGTGCTGCATGGGGCGCGCCGTTCCGGTCGTGGTGACCTGGACCGGTATGCCGTGCAGCGCCGACCAGCGCTCGGCCACGTCGGCCAGCGCGTCGGCCAGCCGCGCCGTCTCCAGCGCCTCGGGCCGCAGCGCCTCCACCGACCGCCGGGCCTCGGACAGGCTCTCGCGGGCCAGCCTGGTCGCCGCCGCGAAGTGCCTGCGCCACGCGGCCAGGTCGTCGGCGGCCTGTTCGGCCGCCTGCAGCTGGGTGATGATCCCGGTCAGCCCCTGGGCCAGGGTGTCGTGGATCTCCCTGGCCATCCGCTGCCGCTCGTCGCGGACGCCGGCCTCCCTGGCCTGGACGAGCAGCTGCTTCTGCAGCCCCGCGTTCTCGGCCAGCGTCGCCTCGAGCTTGCGGTTCGCCTCGCTCAGCTCGTCCAGCGCATGCTTGCGGCGGGAGTCATGTACCGTGACGCTCCGCCTGAACCAGATCAGGGCGAGCGCGATGGCCACGTTGACGGCGACGATGATGACGTAAAGCAGCACGCCGACGGCGGTGTCCTTGTTAACGCCGTAGGCCTGGGAGGTGCCGGCCAGGACCGCCACCGCGGCGCCGGCGACCAGCGGCCACGGCCAGCGCAGGCGCACCGCGAAGAAGTAGATGGTGAACGTCCAGAGCCCGTACAGGGTATCGCTGAGCACCAGGAGGGTGCCGATCACGATCAGCACGGTGACCAGCACCGCCATCAGCCGCTGGCGCTCCCGCCACGCCGGATGCAGCGTGTACATCCACAGAATCCAGGCCGCGGCCAGCGCGCTCAGGATCAGGTCGGCGATCAGTGCCTGGGGGTGGGAGCGCTCGAGCGCCACGGCCAGCAGGTTGGAGAACGCCAGCATGGCGTAGGGCAGTACGGCCGCCGCAGGCGAGTGCCAACTCAGCGGGATATCCGGTGCGTCCAGCGCTCCAGGTCCGGAGCGCGGCATCGGACTGCTCATCTGCGCCCTCCACATTGAAATCTACTCCCAGCGGAAGAATTTGGCTGCACCCAGTCCGAACACCACCGCGTAGGCGGCCATCGTGCCCAGCTGCAGTGCCGTGGGCCAGGAGCCCGTGGCCGCCGCGTCAAGCGCCGGGACCGCCGCCCCGAGCGGGGTGGCGTGGCTGAAGTGCTGCAGGCCGGCCGACATGTTCGGCAGCGGTATCCACAGCCCGGCGAAGAACATCATCGGGTAGAACGCCACCGCCCCGATCCCCCGGGCGACCCGCCCGGTCGGCGCGACCGCGGCGACGAGCAGGCCGGCGCCCACCAGCGCGGCGGCGGCCAGCAGCGCGGCGACGATGAACCCGCCGATCTGCCTCGGCAGCGGGACGCCGAACGCGATCCTGGCCACCGCGAAGATCACGATCACCGTGGCCGCCGCGACCACCAGGTTGGCCGCCAGCTGCGCGGCCAGGACCCGGGCCGGGCCGATCGGCGTGGCCTGCAGCCGGCGCAGCACCCCGCGCTCGCGGTAGTCGGACAGGATCATCGGCAGGTTGGTCAGCGCCTGCAGGGCCAGGGCGAACACGACCAGGGTGACCGTGTACATGTCGATGAAGCTGTAGCCGCCGTAGACGGCTTTCGGCTGCCGGAGCGCACTGAAGCTGCCCAGGATGATCAGCAGGATCACCGGGATCAGGATGGGGAGAGCCATCCTGACCCGCTCCCGGCTGAGCAGCTTCAGCTCGGTGGCGCAGAGCCGGACCAGGGCTGAGCTTCGGGTGGCGGCGGCAGGCCGTGCCGTTGCGGCCGCTGGGATGGTTGTCGCTGATGCTGACATGGCTAGTGCTCCTTGGCTTTCGTTCCGGTCAGGGCCAGGAAGGCGTCTTCCAGGTTGGCTTGGTCCACGCGCAGCTGGCGGGCCACGATCTGGTTGCGGGCCAGCGCGGAGGTGACCGCGTTGAGCGCGTTGCTGTTACCGGTGACCACGACGACATCGCCCCTGTGTATGACGTCGGTGACATCCGGCAGGCCCTCGAGCAGCCCCGCGGGCAGCGGGACCGAGGGGCGGAACTGGATCCGCTGTTCGGTCTCGACCCCTTCGGCCAGTGTGGCCGGGGTGTCGATCGCCACGATGCGGCCCGAGTCGATCAGGGCCACGCGGTCGCAGAGGCGTTCGGCCTCCTCCATGAAGTGGGTGACGAGGACGATCGTGACCCCCCGGTCGCGCACGCCCTCGATCAGCTCCCAGGTGTCGTGCCTGGCCTGCGGGTCCAGGCCGGTGGTGAGCTCGTCGAGCACCGCTACCTGCGGGCTGCCGATCAGCGCGAGCGCGATCGAGAGCCGCTGCTTCTGGCCGCCGGACAGCTTCCCGAACCTGGTGCTGGCCTTGTGCGCCAGGCCGAGCATGTCGATCAGCGCCCGCCAGTCGGCCGGGTTCCGGTAGAACGAGCTGTAGAGCCCGAGCGCCTCGTCGACCCGCAGCTTGTCCGGCAGTTGGCTGTCCTGAAGCTGCACGCCGAGCCGCTGGGTCAGCTCGTTACGGTGGTGCCGGGGGTCGAGCCCGAGGACGCTGACCGCGCCGCCGTCCGGCGTCCGCAGTCCCTCGATGCACTCCACGGTGGTGGTCTTGCCCGCGCCGTTGGGGCCGAGGATCCCGAAGATCTCGCCCTCCTCCACGGCGAAGGAGACATCGTCAACCGCCACGGTCTGCCCGTAGCGCTTGTGCAGGTGCTGCACTTCGATCACTGGTGACATGCTGTTCCTCCTCGTTACGTTCAGGGTGCCAACAGCACGCCACATCGCGCATCGCCCGATCTGGCGGGCGGGCGGCTGAAAAAAGGGCTCGGCCTTACAGCTGAGCGGGTCAACCGATCGGCTGATGCGCCTTCATGATCACGGCTTCATGATCACGAGCCTGCCCGCTCGTCACCCAACGGCCACGGGCGGACAAATTCCTCGGCCACGCATATATCAGATAAGCCGCCTGGGCCTCCGTAGGAGGTGGCGACGTCTATCCCAAAGCCGTTGTCGCCGGAAGTTAATTGCGGAGGAATCAATGAGCGACACGGGTCTCGAGACAGCGCTTGTGCAGCCTAGCGGCTTCAGATTCGGGGAGGTGTCCAGTCTCACCGCGCTGAGGGACCTGGTCTCGTCCGTGCCCAGCCTGGGCCCGCTTTCCGCCTTCGCCGGCACGTTCCGTGGCAGCGGATTCAACACCATTTTCCGGCCCGACCTGGGAACGCCGACCCAGCTGCCCATACCGGTCGGCGGTAGCGACAACCTGCTCGAGCTGAACCTGACCCAGGAGACCCTGTCGTTCTCGCCCAGTCTCGGCTCCGTCCCGAACCGGGGCGAGGTGCAGCCCGACATCTTCCTGAACGGCGTTCCTTACCTGCAGGTGATCAGTGACGTCACCGTGCCCAGCCAGCCCACCGGCATCCACGTCGAGCCGGGGCTCTGGATGGCCGTTCCGTCGACGACAGATCCTGACGAGGGGCCGACCGTGGTACGCATGGCGTCGATTCCCCATGGCACGACGATCCAGGCCCAGGGAAGCTCGTCCACCATCAACGGAAAGCCGACCATTGCGGCCGTGGACATCACCCCGTTTACGATCGGCCACCCCAACAACAAGATCTCGTTCCCCAGCCAGACCGCGTCCGACAAGCAGACCGCGCGCATCCCGCAGGACCTGACGTCCTTCATCGCGGCCGGCACGATCACTCAGGCCATGCTGACCGACCCCAACACTCTGCTGCGCAACCACATCGCGTCCCAGACCGTCACGTCGACGACCGTCATCAGCATCTCCACCGAACCGGCCGCTCCCCTGTTCGGCGGCGGAACGGACAACATCGCCTTCCTGCTCGGCAACTCATCGGCCAGCGCGCCAAATGCCGACGCGGTGCAGATGCAGGCGGTGTTCTGGATCGAGACCGTCGAATTCACCATCGAGGTGCCCATCTTCCAGCCGGGCCAGCCGCCGCTCATCATCCCCGCGGAGACCGGGGCCGCCGGGCAACCCGTTCCCGAGTTCCAGGTCAGCCCGCCGATCCCCATCACGGCGCCGCGCGCGATCAAGGTCGCCGTGCCGCAGATCCAGTACTCTCAGCAGGTCCTGCTGAATTTCAACGGCCTCAGCTGGCCGCACGTCTCTGT
>Ga0187783_10002953_pt1 | contig 12573 bp, 9 predicted proteins | sample 1015_SJ02_MP02_2_FD_132471 | JGI IMG/M metagenome (GOLD analysis project Ga0187783, IMG submission 132471) | Tropical peat soil microbial communities from peatlands in Department of Meta, Colombia - 1015_SJ02_MP02_20_MG | ecosystem: Environmental > Terrestrial > Soil > Wetlands > Peat | place... | reverse complement strand
GAGTCGGACGCAGGACCTGGTCACCGGGAGATAGCGTGACGGGCTGTCTCCCCGCGCGGCGCTCCGTCTGGTTAGCGTGTCGGCGTTTTCGATCCAGCGATAACTCAGCGAGGCAGTACTGGTCCAATTAACCTTAGGCACAGGGGTTAGTCTCGGTGACGACGCCAGGCTTTCCGACGTTGAGACGGCCATTGACCAACGGATATGTTACATATCGACATATTTTTAGAAGGGAGCGCGCAGTTGATGCGCGCTTGCAGAAGCTCCAACGATCGAGCGATCTTTCGTGACGGTGACTGAAACCGAGCGAATTCGGAAACCACGAAATTCTCTTTTTGGCTCAAATTCCTGCACCAACCCGAGCATTCAATCACCATCTGCACACATAATGGCTGAACCAGTTTGAGATATATTTTTCATTCAGGTAAGAACACTTTTCATTACGTAAACCTCTTAATCTGAAAGACCTGTGTACCGACGTCGAGGGATTAATGGCCTACTTCAACGCAGCTATGGCCAAGCAATTCCAGTAGACCATGGATGTGAGCCGCGCACCGCTTGAGCTGAAATCGCCCATCTCGCTTGGCAGTACCGGCAGTCTGTTTGTCAGACATGCAGTACCTTGGGCTCATCGATGATCGAGGGTTCGCCTGCGGGATCGCATCTGCGGGCGCGAGGAGTTGGTTTCAATCCAGCCGGTGGTCCTCAGCACCTCGGCGTGCGCGGCGCGACGGAAGTCGTCCGCCAGGTCCCGATCCCCAACATTTCTTGCCAGCGTCATGCCGCCGACACATAGGGCGACAAGTGCGAGCGCACGTTCGCGCCGCTGCGGTTGATTCAGATGGTCCTCGAAGACCTTAGCTAACTGCTCCACAACCTCCTGATAGGCCGCCTTAACCGAGTCCCCGCCGTGCCGTGCGTCGGCGGCCATCCCGATGAGCGGGCAGCAGCCCTCGCAATCGTTGAAGTGCTCGCGCGAGAAATAGGCGTCGACGATCTGCTGGGCGCGGGATTTCGGAACCCGACCCGGCTTGCGCTGCTCTCGCCAGGCCGGCGGAATTCTTGTGCACAAGAACTGCCTGACGGCTGCCGCGTAGAGTTCGCCCTTGCTGCTGAAGTGCCGATAGAAGCCGCCGTGGGTCAAGCCAGCATCACTCATGATCTCCTCGATGGAGACGCTGGAATAACCCTTGCGGTTGAAGAGGCGCCTGGCGCTTTCAAGGATTTTCTCGCGCGTGTCACGCTTGCGCTCCGGTGAGTAGGGCATGGCTTCGTCCCTTGCGCAGCAGCGATGCTATCGCCAAAGAATAAGATTATCTTGAACATCTTTTAAGGCCCGACTACGAGCGGGAATGCAACCTACGCGATCTGCCGTTGGCGAGGACGACGAATTCCATTGCGAATTCGCCGCGGCGCATCTTCGGATCACGGGTGCATCGTCTGGCATCGACCGGGCAACGACTAGAGGTCGGCCTGCGGGGACCAGCGGCTCCGCAGCCGTAGGTGAAAGAGGTGGAGCGTCTCCGTTTGACGTCCAATCAGTAAAACGTTTCGTCGCAGGCGTGAGCAAGTCATCGCCAGGAGATGAAACCATATTGGACAGGGAATGATAGGCAGTGCAACAGTCAACACGTCTTACAGTCCAGGTGCTGGGCGATCCGCCAATGGGCCGTACGTCCAGGCGAAAGCCGCATCGGAAATGGTGATGTCCACGCTGGCGGACCTCAGCAAATTCGTTAGGCAAATGGTCGGCGCAAACGCGTCGTGCGAAAAGGTTCGGCGAACGATCGAAGGGCGCCCAGGCGGCAGCGGGTTCTCCATCTTCGAGCAGAATCTGATTTGTTTGCTCGATCGAGTGATCCCTCGACTCGCTCGATCTTCGTGCGGCTGCTCTGCGCGGCGTCGCCATCGGCGTCAGCACTGCACTGATCATCGTTGGACGTGCCGACGCCGGGCCCGAGTGCTCGCCATCGATCCGAATCACTGCGCCGAGGGTCGCTAAAGATCCACGGAATCCATGCATGCTCCACCTCTAGCAATCAACAGTTACAACATGGAGTCGAATGATGACACCGCAAATCCCAGGATATCTCCTGGCATTCGAGTCGACCGTCCGCCCTATTGTAGCGGCGATTGCACTGGGCCTCATCTGGATGGGTGCCGCGCGCATGCAGGCGCCCACGCGATCGCGCTACATAACCGCGGGTGCACTGTCGGCGGCCCTGATCGCTTGGCTGGTGGTTGCCCAGTACGTCGGCTCGACAAATGTGTATTTTGCGACCACCGAGACCGCGGTACCATCCGTTTTGTTCGGTTTGCTGATCCCACTGATTGCCGCGGCCGCTAGTCTGTGGCTATCGGAGAGCGTCGCAAGCCTCGTTTCCGCGATACCGCTGCCTTGGATCGTGGCCGCTCAGGTCTATCGCGTCGGAGGCGGCATTTTTCTTGTTCTTTGGGCCGACGGACGACTACCCTGGCAATTCGCACTGCCCGCGGGGATTGGCGACGTTACGACCGGTTGCTTTGCCGTCGTCGTGGCCGCGTTGTTGGCACAGAGGGCGGCTGGTGCTCGCAAAGCCACCTATTCGTGGTCGTTTTTCGGCATCGCTGACCTCGTCGTAGCGATTACGATGGGGGCGATGACGTCGCCGGGACGGGCGCATCTCCTCGCCCTCGATGCACCGAATTTACTGATCTCGTCCTATCCGCTGGTGATGATACCTACCTTCGCGGTCCCATTGGCGCTGATGCTTCATGCTGTGGTTCTGTGGCGGCTGGGGCGGGAGGCCACTGCGACCGGCCAGTTGGCCGTGACGTGATGTTGGGGCGTCTCAGGCGCGTCCTTCGCGAACCGTGCTAACAGCAAGCGATCCGGCAGGCAGAGGCCGCAGCAGGTCTGATTCTGGCTTGGTGAGATCGATCCAGGCCGCCCAATCTTCGGGTCGAAGAACGACTACCTGGCGGTCGTGATATGGCGCAACATCCGGACCGGGTTCGGTTGTCAGCATGGTAAAGGCTGGTCCTTGATTGTCCTTGCCATCCCGCCACAACCCGGCGATGGCCATGAAAGGCGCGCCGTTCAACACGAAGCGATGTTTGGTCTTGGGATATTTCTTGCCTGTGAACTCGAAGAATGCCGTCGCCGGGATGAGGCATCGCTTGCTCTTGTCAAAATGCCGCCCCTCCGACTTGAAGTTGAACACGGGCCCACCGCGGCCTGCTGGCGGGAAACCGAAATTCATCGACACCAGTTCGATGCCGTTGCCAGCCGCACGCATGACAGGACCATGATCATTGATCCTGACGTCATCGCCCACCGGGAGGTCACGTTCGCTCTGCTGCGTCGGAATGCCGAGTTCAAGAGCCTCCATCACCTTACGGTATTCGGCCCAGCGGACGTGCTGCTCGTAATCGTTACACATGTTCGTCAATGTAGTGTTGATCGCGCCTGCCTGCGAGAGGCGCATCGGGGTGCGCCTGGCCGCCTCCGGCCCGACACCTACCTCATCAATTGCGCATGACCACCTCGGGCGCGGCGTCGGACGTGGCCTCGCTGCCGCCCGCGTTTCGATGACGCCCGGCGCTTTCAGGAGGACTGGTAAGCAACGAGTTCGGCCGGAGATCATCGGGTCGCGGTCTGGCAGCGTACGCCTGGCGGTCATACATAGGTCGCTGAGCATGTCGGCGCGCTCGTCCGCGTGCAATTCACTGGAGGCGATGGACGAGCGTCTCGCCAGCTTGCAATCGTAGTCGTGCAATCGGCAGGCCGAGGCAGGGACGGATCCCCTTGGGAACGCCGACGTTGCCGATTTGGCGCTTTGTTCGGTCTCAGGGGCCACTCAAGGATTGGTAATGATTGCGAGAAAGATACGAGCAATAGCCGGCAACCGTCCGGATGGCCGCGCTTCTCAACGAACTCGCACGCGTAGAACACCGGCCACGGATTTCGGACGAGAATCCGAATATGGCTGTCGGCTGTCCGGCGATGGGCGTTGCCTGCAAAGGCACAGCGCTGTCACGCAGTCAACTGAGGACCGGGACAAAATCCGGTGGCTCAACCACAATCGAGGCTCCTACGCCAAAAGATCGTTTCAGGCGGGCCGTTCGAGTCACAAGTCAGAAAAAAGCTGGTCGATCTAGATGTGTGCGCAGCTGACATTGTTTTCGCCCGGTGGTGCGGGTCCCCAAGGTCTCCGCTACCAACCCGATTTTATCTCCGCGGACGAAGAGAACGAGCTCATCGATCGTATCCGCGAGTTGCCGTTGATACCTTTTCAGTTCGGCGTCTATGAGGGAAAGCGCCGGGTCGCCTCGTTCGGCTGGCGGTATGACTATTCCCACCAGAAGCTCGAAAAGGCCGAGGAGCCACCGGAATGGCTGACCCCTTTCATCACTCGGATCGAGGCGTTCGCACAGCTGGGGGCGTCAGCTGTAGGCGCGGTACTCTGCACCGAATATGAGAAAGGTGTCGGGATCGGCTGGCACCGGGACAAACCACAGTACGACACGGTGTTTGGACTATCGCTCGCGTCGGCCTGCAGGTTTCGGTTTCGTCGCAAATCGGGGTCGGGCTGGGAGCGTTTCACGCTCCAGGCGCAACCGCGCTCACTCTATATGATGACGGGAGAAGCACGGCACATCTGGGAACACAGCATCCCGCCGGTGGAAGCGGCACGCTACTCCATCACCTTCCGAACCATGGCGAAACCTAAACGCCGAAGCCGATTGGCGGAACCTGCAGGAGCCACCTGATGAACCGGTTCCGAGGCCGGCAACAGGATTGTTGGTCGCCGATTCTCAAGTGGAATATTGGGCAAACGCCACGGTGCCGGCCCGCGCGCGGTCGTCGGTCTTGACGTTCACAAGCGCTACCGAGCCACGATCCACCTCCCGTTGGGCGCGGTCCAAAGCCGGTCGGATTGCTTCAGGCCGTTCAACATATTCGCCGTAGCAGCCGAGCGATTCGGCCATCTTGTCGAAGCGTGTATAGCCAAGATTGCGGCCGGGCTTGTTGCGCTGCGGGTCGGCGGTCCAGCCACCGTTGAGGCTGACCACCACCAGGATTGGAATATTGTGGCGCACCGCGGTGTCGAGTTCGAGTGCGTTCAGACCAAAAGAGCCGTCGCCGTGTACGACAATAACCTGCTTGTCGGGCTTAGCGATCTTTGCACCGATTCCGAAAGGGAGTCCGACGCCCATGGTGCCGAACGGTCCCGAATTGAGGCGATGACCGGGCGTAAAGGTTGGCATCGACTGGCGGCCGAAATTCAGAATTTCCTGTCCGTCGACGACCAGAATGGCGTCCCGCTGCATGAAATTCTTGATCTCATCGCACAGTCGCAGTGGATGAATCGGGGTCTCGTCCATCGGTCCGTTAGCGCCCGGCGCCTGGCGTTTTGCCTTCTCGCCATCGGACAGTGTTCGCCGCCATGTGGCGAAATGATCCGAATTGATGCGGTTTGCGCACGCGTCGATGAGTTGGCGGAGCACGGCCTTGCAGTCGCCGACAATGCCAATATCGATCGGGCGCGGTGCGGTGGCAATTTCATCGGCATCGATATCGATACGCGCGATCTTCGCGCGACCATTGAAGCGGGGCGGCGCCGCGTGACCGATGATGTAGTTCATGCGTGTGCCGACCACGATGATCAGGTCGGCTTCGCGGAACGCCGTTGAACGCATCGTTAGATACGAATATTCATGATCGTCGGGTATAACACCTCTGCCTTGTGGCGTGGTGTAGAACGGGATCCCGGTTTGTTCGACAAGCTCTTGCAGCTCCAACCAGGCCTTCGACCAAATCACTCCGCTGCCTGACAAAATGATCGGCTGACGTGCCTTGTTGATCGCGTCGACGAGCGCATCGATTTTGTTGGGATCGCCCTGTGGCCGCGCGTCCAACAGCGGTCGACCGGAAAGAGTCCAATCAACCTGTTCTTCGGGAATCTTGGCGTACAATATGTCGCCAGGGCAATCGAGATAAACCGGCCCCGGCTTGCCGCTCATCGCCTTCTGGAAAGCGAAGTTCACCTGCTCGGGGATGCGCTTGAGGTTGTAAATGCGATCAGCCCATTTGGTGCACGGTTTCATGATGGCCAGTTGGTCGATCTCCTGGAAAACCTGGCGGCCGTTCTGGCCAATTGGGCTCGAGCCACCGACCGCTACGACCGGGCAACAATCAATTAGCGCGTTGGCGATCCCGGTCGTGAGGTTGATCACCCCGGGACCGCTTGCAGCCATGCACACGCTGGGTTTCTGCAACAGCCGGCTATAGGCCTGTCCCATGAAAGCGGCGGATTGCTCATGGCGTACGTCGAGCGGGCGGATTCCTTCCTTGATGCAAGATGATTCCGCGAGCAACATCGGCCCGCCCATAAGGAAAAACAGAACGTCGGTGCCTTCGTTCTTCAACGATTTAGCCAGGATCTCCGACCCAGTAAGTTCCACCATTTTTGCTCACTCCCTCGCAGTCTGTCTGAAAACACTCACTGACGAACCAGGCGGATAGCAGCATCGCTTTTGGATTGCCATCGCCCCTCGGATCGATCGGCGGCCTGGACAAAAGGACCGCGTCCGTTCCGGCTCCCCACAGCCCGTGCCGATTTGTGGTGAGGGAATCGACGCAATCCACAGGAGAGCGGTTTCGGCGCCTGGATCACACGGGCGAAATCCGAAACGGCTTGCTCTTCGTGACACTCGGGCGCGTCCGGTCCCCGCGGCATTAAATGTGCGAGAGTCAATGAAATGATTCCGGACGGACGGTTAGATGATGCTGTCCTTGCCAAGTTGGTCGATCTGCTCTGCGTCAAGGCCAAGCCATTCGCCCAGAACTTCATTGGTGTGTTCCCCAAGCAGCGGCGCAGGCCTGAGTTCCGGCGTGCACCCACCAAAGCGTACCGGCCAGCCCGGCATCTTGAAGCGGCCGGCGGTCGGATGCTCCATCGTCTGCATGATGCCGCGGCGTTCGAAATCCGCCTCGCAGGTCAGCTCCATCGTATCGAAGATGGCTCCCGCTGGCACGCCGGCACCGCCGAGCACGCGCATCGCCTCGCATTTGTCGTGCTGACGCGTCCAGGCGGCAATCATCTCATCGATCTCGGACTCATGCTCCTGGCGCGCCTGCAACGTGTCAAAGCGCGCATCGCCGATCAGATCTTCGCGTCCAATCACTTCGAGCAACCGTCGCCAATGCGCCGGATTGGTGCGGCTGGTATACACGTAGAGGTAATCGTTCGGTCCGCCAGGCTTGCACGGATAGATGCCGCTGGGCACCGCGAAGCCGGACAGGACCTTGGCGCCGTTGCGCTTCGCCGCCACACCGTAAGTTGCCTGGGTAGAGAGGGCCACGCGTATATATTGCAGCATGGCGTCCTGCATAGCGATCTCGATACGCTCGCCCTGGCCTGTGACGCGTCGTCGGTATAGCGCTGCCAAAATGCTGACAGCGAGCAGCATCCCGGTTCCGGTATCGCCGAGTGTCACACCGGGCTTGAGCGGCGGCCCATCGCGCTCGCCAGTGATGCTCATGACGCCACCGGTCGCTTGCGCGATCATATCAAAGGCGAGGTTATGTTCGTACGGTCCCCCAGTTCCGAAGCCCTTCACTTGGGCGTAGACAATGTTCGGGTTGAGGGCACGGACCACGTCGTAGCCAAGCCCAAGCCGCTCAATGACACCTGGCGCGAAATTCTCAACCATAACATCGGCGCACTTTGTCATGTTCTTGACGAGTTCGAGCCCACGCTCGGATTTCAGGTTTACGGTGATCGATTTTTTGTTGGCGTTGAACAATAGGAAGTACCAGGAGTCGTGGCGCTGACCCAACGATCCGCCCGTCATGATGCGTCCAGCTTCGCCGCCTTGCGGGTTTTCTATTTTGACAACCTCGGCGCCGAGCCAGGCGAGCGCCTCAGTGCAGGATGGGCCGGCTTCGAACTGGGTCAGGTCCAGAACGCGGATGCCAGCCAGATAGTCCGGACGCGCGCCATTGGCAGCCATTTTCTCGTTCCTCCCACCAGACCAGTTTCTGCCGTACAAGCATAATATGTATGGGACAAGGCCGTAAAGTGAGCGTGGTTTGGCGAACGTTACGCCAAAGTCGCCCCGCTTGGCCGACTAACTATCGGCCGTAATATCTCCTTTCCCACGGGATGACGACAGGTTCGGGGAAGACCGCGATAAATTTGGCGGGGTCATAGGATAATGTGTTGGCGAGATATTCTTGCACTCCTCTTTGAACAGACGAAGCGGTACACGGTTCATGTTGGTTGAACCGACACTTCGGTCGCCCTTAAGCGCACCCACCACCGTCGTCGCTTGATCCGGAATGGGCGCGTTTGCCGGATCGATCGCACCCGTTCTCGCATTGCCTCGTGCCTGTCCCGGATACGTCGGTCTCAACCTGCGCGCGCCGACTGCGAAATTGTCTCCGAGCCTGTACTGGACAGGTTGCATCACATCGTTCAGGCAAGCACCATAACGGACCGCATTTCAGCGCCGCATGCACAGATGCAGGCCTTCGGCTACACCTGGTCGCAGGCTGCCGATACCAGCGGAGCATAACCGACGGCGAATCGAAAGACCTCGCCAGCATTGCCAACCCGCTGCCCGTGCGTCAGTTTCGATCTTCTGGCCATGCGTCTGGTTGTTGGAACCACTGGACAAGGTCGCTCCGCGTGAGTCAGTCTTGATGAATGGACAAGAGCGAGCTTAACGTGCGCGGGGTCCTGGCAGGCCAAGCGCCGAAGGACACGCCAATAACGGTCAAAGGTTGGGTGCGCACCCGGCGCGATTCGAAGGCTGGCATTTCATTCGTGCACCTGTCGGACGGATCAACCTTCCATCCAGTTCAGGTGGTAGCGCCGAATACGCTGCCCAATTACCTCGACGAAGTCCTGAAGCTTTCGCCCGGTTGCGCGGTGGAAGCGACCGGGACGATTGTGCCATCGCCTGCGAAGGGGCAGCCATTCGAGATGCAGGCGAGCGCGATCAAAGTGATCGGCTGGGTCGATGACCCAGATACGTACCCGATTCAGCCCAAGCCGCACTCCATGGAGTTCCTGCGCGAGGTGGCACACCTGCGCCCGCGGACAAACGTGATTGGCGCAGCGACCAGAGTCCGACACACTTTGGCACAGGCGATCCATCGGTTCTTCGATGAGGACGGTTTTCTCTGGGTCAATACACCGATCATCACCGCGTCTGATGCGGAGGGGGCGGGAGCGCTGTTCCGCGTGTCGACGCTAGATTTCGCCAACCTGCCGCGGACGCCGCAGGGCCAAGTGGATTTCGCTCAGGATTTTTTTGGGCGCGAGGCGTTTCTGACCGTCTCTGGACAACTCAACGTCGAGGCATATTGCCTCGCGCTCAGCAAGGTCTACACATTCGGGCCAACATTTCGCGCGGAGAACTCCAATACGAGTCGCCATCTCGCCGAGTTCTGGATGGTTGAACCTGAGATCGCTTTCGCCGACATCTCAGACAATGCGACACTTGCGGAAAGGCTGCTGAAGTTCAGCCTCGAAACATTATTGAACGAAAGAGAGGAGGATCTCGCCTTCTTCGACGAGCGAATCGAGAAAGGGCTGCTGCTAAAATTGCAGGGGATCGTCGACTCGGAGTTCGTGCGCATGGACTACGGCGAAGCGATCACGGTGCTCGAGCGTGCAAAAGAGAAGTTCGAGTTCCCGGTAAAGTGGGGCATCGACCTGCAGTCCGAGCACGAGCGCTATCTCACCGAAAAACACGCCAAGAAACCGGTGATCGTTGTGAACTACCCGAAGGATATCAAGGCATTCTATATGCGCGTGAACGACGACGGCAAAACGGTCGCGGCGATGGACGTACTCGCTCCGGGAATCGGCGAGATTATCGGCGGCAGCCAACGCGAGGAACGGCTCGATATGCTGGATGCACGCATGGCGGAGCGCGGCATCGAAAAGGATCACTATGGCTGGTACCGGGATCTGCGCCGCTACGGTACCGTGCCGCATGCCGGCTTCGGTTTGGGATTCGAACGCACCCTTGCCTACGTCACCGGCCTCTCCAACGTGCGCGACGCCATCCCGTTTCCGAGAACACCCGGAAACGCTCGGTATTGACGATACTCCATTGGCTAGGCGGCCTCCTTTGTGGGCGCCGCTCATTATTGGTCGTGCCTGGCCAGCGATTGGTTAGTCGATGTTGGTTCCGGCGCGCCGGGAGTGTGTCCCCAGTCGCCCGTAGTCGGTTTGTCCTACTTCGCCCGAGGAAGCGCTCAAGATTGGCAATATCCCGGGGCGGCCGCGACGCGCGTCGTGTTCGCGCGCCCCGGGCTCCGTTGCTCCATCACCAGTTGTTGCTGTGTTGACCGAGTTCTTGGGGGACACATTCGAAGCTGGATGCGGAGGTCGTGCTACCGCTTTTATACTTCGAGATTTTTGGAAATGTGCACAACGGTCGCTGGAAGGCGATACCTTGTGTCGGATCATCGTTTACATATTTGGTGGCGATGATCTGTTCGGGAGCAACCAGGTTCATCACCCAGTTGTCGAGGGCCGACAGTACGTCGTCCCCGGGATCGGATGGATTTGGCCCGTTGACACCATTTCCGAACGCGTTTGGGCCGGGCCCGCCACCGCAATGCGACATCCCCGGAGCCATGAAGAGGCGATAGAAATTCCGGGTGTTTTCCGAACCGCCCATGAGTTCCGTTACCGCGCTATAGTAGTTGATGTCGTTCTGCGGCGAGATCGCGGTGTCGCTCCAGCCAACATATTGAAGGAGCTTGCCGCCATGCGATTTGAAAGGATGTAGATTCGGGTCGATCGAATTTAAGATCGCACCAGTTCGAGCATCTGCCTGCTCGGCGTTCTCCTCGGCGCTGAACGTATTCGGGGTCCACCCCGAATTCGGAAACACGATGTATTCGAAGAAGTTGGTCCCGAACAGTTCCTGCAATCCGGAGGCCGGAGTTCCCGTATCCGTGATCCAGAGCGGCCAATTAATAGCGTTGCTCGCCTCGCCGGCGCCGACCATATAGCCCGGGAAGATGTTGGGAGGCCCGGAAAAGATCTTCGCGATCGCTGTCACCTTGTCTTGCGACAGCGAGAGCATCTTTGGGTCGAAGTGGCACGCTGGTGGATTGTTCAGGAATTGATCAGTGCTCAGCCCGCCGTCGTGTCCGACACATTTTGCCAGTACCGCACTGCTCAGGGTGTTGAGGTCGGCTTGCGAAAGGTCTCCTCCGGATATCCCCTCGAGTGCCACCTGGTCCCAGACGAATCCCGTAAACAAATGCGTCCAAAAATTAGCCGGAGACCCAGCCACGATACCATCGAAATCCAACGGGTAGCGCTGCGCCTCCATCAAGGCCTCGCGACCACCATCCGAACAGCCCATGAAGTAGGAGCGTTGAGGTCCATTCATCTCGAACGCAAAGATCAGGTCCTTGGCAACATCGGTGGTCTCTTTCAGCGACCGATATCCGAAATCGACCACCTTCTGAGGATGGCCCACGGCCCAGCTTGCGTCGGTACCACTGGCCTCATGACCGTCGTCGGTCGCCGCGACCGCATACCCTCGGCGCAGCGGCTCGCCCATAGCGCTGTAGGAGATGGAGCCGCAGAACCCGCCACACCCTGCCTGCAGGTATTTCAAGTTCCAATTTGATTCGGGCATCCAGACCTCAAATTGGATGTGCGAGTCGCTGGTTGGCGTCGTAAACCCGGCCACCCGGCAGAACTGCGGTAAGTTCGTTATCGATTGCGGCGGCACAGTCGGAGTCACGAACGTCCCCGCCGGAACCGTCTGAGCCGTCGTTATGGTTGTGTTCGGTCGTTGGAAGGTGCTGGCGAGGTTTGAGCAAACATCGGCATTTGCAGGGCTCGTCACAAATGCCACTGCTACCGCAAAAACGGCTGTCGCAGTCGCCAAGACAATTCGCGAGGGTTTTCTTGATCTGTCGTGAAACAGAGTCATGCCTTTCCTCCCTTGCGCCTACTACGTCCTTTTGCGATCCATTCATTGGACCCGACGATTGGCTGCATAGCGATGCTAGATGAAGCAGCAACGTGTGCAAGTGGATTCGTCAACTTTCAGAGTTTTCTAAATCCATGACCGGACCATCGAGTCTTGTTTTGCCTGCAAATGTCTGTAGGGCATTCGCAAGCAACTGTTCCATTCGAATTATGGAACCGCGGAACCAACCTCATCGAGCAATTTGTCGAGCGACTCGAATGTCATCGTGGGCCAGGACCCACCTCTAGAAACTACGTCTGGGTTCGCCCCTCTGCAGCCACGGCGGTTCCCTTTTCGCAGATTAAGTCGGCCTGCCGATTCAGAGATCTGATCTGCCGGGTTCCCCGACCTTCCAACTTTGGCGATATATTTGGCTAACTTGTTGATTTCTCTTATGGCATACCTCCTCGGCTGGGCTAAGAGATACTCAGTCGGCGGCAGACGATGTTCGCGAGCCTACTCGTATGCTCGCGTGCTGCGTGTCGCGGCCATGAATGATCGGTTCCCATTTATGTTTCGGCACCTCAGGATATCGCTGCACCAGAAATCGATCTTGTCCTGTGGATCGGTCCTGTC
>Ga0187783_10002952_pt1 | contig 12574 bp, 11 predicted proteins | sample 1015_SJ02_MP02_2_FD_132471 | JGI IMG/M metagenome (GOLD analysis project Ga0187783, IMG submission 132471) | Tropical peat soil microbial communities from peatlands in Department of Meta, Colombia - 1015_SJ02_MP02_20_MG | ecosystem: Environmental > Terrestrial > Soil > Wetlands > Peat | place... | reverse complement strand
CGGCGGTACCGTTGACCGCGGCGACCACCGGCGGGTCCATGCGCACGAACTGTGAGATCGCCGCGTGCAGATAGGTGGTGAGCTCGCGAATGTAGTCCTCTCCCGAGGTGTCGCGCGAGGCCATGGCGCGCAGGTCGCCGCCGAAACAGAAATTGCGACCGGCGCCGCTCAGCACCACCGCACGCACCGCGGTGTTGCGCGCGCAGGTCATGCTGGCTGCGAGCAGATCCATCGCCATCTGCAGGTTGAGCGCGTTGCCGCTGTCGGGACGGTTGAGCATCACCAGCGCCACGGCGCCGCGGGTCTCGACCTGTACGGTGGGTGCGGACATGCGGCTACTCGTCGGGCGCGATCCTGACACGCAGCCCGGCAAGCTCGGGGGTGAATTCCAGCTGACACGACAACCGCGAGTTCTCCTGATAGTGCGATAGCTCGGAGAGCAGCTCGCGCTCATCGGACATCATCGCCGGCAGGCGCGACTGCCATTGTGGATCGACGTACACGTGACAGGTGGCACAGGAACACATGCCGCCGCAGATGGCAGCGACGCCATAGTCGAGCTCGCGCAGGTTCTCCATGACCTTCAGTCCGGTCCTGGCGTCGACCTCGTGCTCGACCCCGTCGCGGTCCACCACCCGCAAAAGCGCCATGCCCTACTCCGTAACTCTTGAGAATTGTTTGCGGCGAACGTGCCCGGGATCTGATAGTTTGCCGCTTCGCCCGGCAGGCCGCCAGAGGCGTCGCGTGCGCACGTGTCAGGCCGGCAAGGGTCCGAGCACCTTCATCACGAACACGGCCTTGTCTGATCGATCGGGAAGCGTCTCGAAGGTGGTGCGCAGCTCGCGGCGCAACGCCTCCATGACCGCATCAAACGCGCCGAACACCTGTGTGCTCATGCTGTTCGTCACCACCCGCAGCCGCGCGTCGCCGCTCAGACGGCCGAGGAACTCGCGGATCGGGGGAACGAAGTCCGCCCTGAGCGGATACAGGCTGATCTCGACTCCGATGTCCATGCGCATCGCCTCCGTGAGAGCGGAAGGCGGCAGTATTGCACGCGCGCGCAGTAGAATGGGGCGCTCTGGGCCGAAACGGCGGATGAGCAGATGACGCGGAAGATCCAGGTCCACCAAGTCGATGCCTTCACCCGTGAGCCCTTCACCGGCAATCCGACCGGTGTGGTGCTCAACGCCGATGCGCTCTCGGAGGCGCAGATGCTCGCGATCGCACGCGAGCTCAACAACGCCGAGACCGCCTTCATCCTCTCTCCCGACGGCGACGACCACACGGTGCGTGCGCGGTTTTTCACCCCGCGGAGCGAGGCCGGCTTCGTCGGGCATGCGACCGTCGCAGCGCAATACGTGCTGTCGCGCCGGCACGATGCACCGCGCTGGCAGCGCCAGAAGTCGAAGGCAGGCATCGTCGACGTCGAGGTGCGCGGCAGCGATGATGAGCGGCGCATCGCCATCCGTCGCAGCCCGCCATCGCTCGGGCGCGAGCTGAACGACCGCGAGCGCCTGGCGGTGCTCGATGCGCTGGCGCTCGCCTCCGAGAGCCTCGACACCCGTATTGCGCCGCGCATCGTCGGCGCGGCGGGCACGCGGTTGCTGATCGGCGTTCGCGGGCCTGAGCCGCTCAAGCACCTCAAGCCCGACTTCGCGCGCCTCACGACACTCTCGGCGCAGATGGGCGCGGCCGGATATTTCGTGTTCACGCTCACCCCCAACGCCGCCGACCACCTCACTGAGTCGCGCATGTTCTGCCCGGCGCTCGGCATCGCCGAAGACCCGGTAAGCGGCAACGCCCACGGTCTGCTCGGCGCTTATCTCGCGCACCTCGGACTCCTTGCCCGCAGTGGCGAGCGTGCTCGGTTCTCCGGCGTACAGGGGCAGTCACTTCACCGCCCCGGGCGCGTCGAGGTCGAGCTCGAATTCACCGCCGGCGAGCTCGCCGGTGTCTGGATCAGCGGCCAGGCCGTGTCGATCTTCCAGACCGAAATTGTGCTCTGACGGCGCGCGATGGCGCAGTTCGCTCCGCTGCTCGAGCTCGCTGCGCTGCCCCTCGGGGGCATGCGGGCTTGTGTCGTCGCTGGTCGCGAGATCGTCCTCTGCCACACGCGCGAAGGGGTGTTCGCGCTCGACAACATCTGCACGCACGCGCACGCGCGGCTCAGCGAGGGCAGGCTGCGGGCGACGCGGCTGGTGTGTCCGTTGCACGGGGCCGCCTTCGATGTCCGCGACGGCCGGGTGCTCGGTCCGCCGGCAGTCGTGCCGCTCACGACCTTCGCCGTGCGCGTGGTCGGGGGCAGCGTCGAGGTGGCGGTTGAGGATTCGGCTACGGTGAGCGCACGCGACGCACCAGCCACGCCGCCGGCAAGGTGACGCAGGCGCCCACCAGAAACGGCGCCACCGGACCTGCGAGCGCATAGAGCGGACCGGAGGTGAAGGGCCCGAGCACGCGTGCGAGGCTGGCGCTCGCCGCGTAGGCGCCGAGTACCGCGCCGCGGTCAGCGCCACGCGACTGCATCGATGCCAGCGACGAGGCGCTCGGGTTGTAGGCGCCGAGTCCGCCGCCGCAGAACAGCAGCCCGAGCACGGTGCCGGCGAGGGTCGACGCCGCGGCGAGGGTGACGAGACCCGCCACGTAGGCGAGCACGCCACAGGTCGCGAGGCGCGCTTCGCCGAGCCGCGGCGCGAGCTGCCGCACCCCGCCCCCCTGCATGAGGAGCGCCGGCAACGCAATGGCGAACAGCAGGAATCCCACCGGGCGTGGTCCGAAACCGTAGCGATGCAACGCGTAGATGGCGAAGATCGACTCGAGGACCGACTGTGAGTAGGTCACCAGCAGCGTCGCCGTCGCGAGGAGCGCGAGCGACGGACGCTCGCGCAGCAGCCGCAGGGCGCCGCGTCGGGAGCTATCCGGGTGCGCCGCGCGGTGTGCCGCGGTATGACTCTCGGGTAACACGAATCTCACGAGCAGAATCGCGAGCACGCTGAGACACGCGGAGGCCGCAGCCGGAGCCCGGAAGTTCGCGGTTTGCGCATGTGCGCCGGCGAGCAGCCCGCCGAGCGGCTGGCCGAGCGTGAAGCCGATACCGATCGCGGCACCGACCAGCCCGAGTGCTGCAGTGCGCCGTTCCGGGACGCTCACGTCCGAGGCGTAAGCGAAGGCGGCGGCGATGTTGCCCGCCATGAAGCCGGCCAGCATGCGCGAGGCGAGCAGCCACCAGACGTTGCGCGCGCCACCGAGTATCAGATAGGAGAGGCACGCGCCGGCGAGACTGCTCATGAGCACCGGGCGGCGCCCGAAGCGGTCGCTCAGCCGTCCCCACCACGGCACCGCGAGCAACTGACACAAGGAGTAACTGCCGAGTACCGGGGTGATGTACTGCGGGGCGACGCCGAAGCGGTCGGCCATGTAAGGCACGAGCGGAATGAGAATGCCGAAGCCCAGCGTGTCGATGACGCAGAAAAGGAACAGCGCTGCGAGCTGTCGGCGCAACGTCATCGCCGTTCCCGCCGGCTCAGTGTCCTGGTACGAAGGACGACACCGTCCCAGCGGCCCGCGCAGGGGCCGGCAGAGCGTCGCGTGCCGCGCGTATGATGAGATTCGGTATGCGACCGTCATCGAATCCCGCATCACGCTCGTGCAGCGCGCTGGTGCAGAGGATGGCGATCTGCAGCGAGGGCACGAGCCACAGCCGGTTGCCGCCCTCACCTCCCGCCACGAACACATCGCGCGCCGCGTAGCCCTCCTGTCCCGGGCGTGCGGCAACGCGCACGTAGGCGCCGTAAGCCGGGTCGGCCCTGGTCGGCATGCGCATGAGGGGTACCCAGCCGGGCCGTATGACTTCCTCGCCGCGATAATTGCCGTCTCTTACGAGCAACTGCCCGACGCGAATCCAGTCGCCCTGGCGCGCGAGCATGCAGCAGTCGGCGTGCGGCGTGCCGCCCGGGCGGTCGAGCCACAGCCAGGCATCGGACGCGCCGATGCGCCGCCACAGGGCGTGGGAGAGGTAGCTGGCGTAGCGTTCGCCGCTCGCGCGCTCGATGACCAGCGCAAGGAGCTGCGGGTCTTGAGCCTGCTCGCGGCGCATAGAGCCCGGAGGGGCGCTGAGCGGGGCGGCGAGCACGGCGGCCGGGAGGTCTGGCGTGCCCCCGGGGCGCACGACTCCCCCGAGTCCGCTCGACATCTGCATGAGGTTGCGCACCGTGATGGCGCCCCGGGGATCCTGACTCCACTCGCTGAGTAATGCCCCAACCGGCTCGTCCGGCCAGCCGATGCGGCGATGCGAGACGGCGACCCCGGCTGCCAGTGCCGCAAGCAGCGGAGTGAGTGATTGCGCGTCAGCGAGCGTGTCGAAGCTCGTGCCGCGCCAGTAGCGCTCGAACACGATGTGGTCGTGGCGGCTGACGATGAGCGCCTGCGAGCCGTGCTCGCCCGCGTAGGTCGCGGCGGCCTCGAGCCCCGCTCGCTCGAGCTGCTCGAGCTCCGGCGCCACGCGCGGTGCCGGCGGCTGCCCGCCGCCCGGGACGAGCTCGCGCGGCTCGTACGCCGCGAAATCGCCCGCACCGCCGGCGTGCCGTGCGGCGGACCAGCGCCCGAGCCGCGGTGCCACCACGAGCGTCGCGATTGCGAGGGCGGCGACCATGAGCGCGAGGACCGCCCGCCCCGGCACACGCTTCACGGCGCCCCCCGTGAGGCCCCTCGCGCGTGAGCGGCGCGGGTTCGTACAGAACCGCAGTAGAGCGCGCGACCGTGAGCGAGCTCGAGTTCGTGCGTGGCGCATGCGATCCACTCGTTGAGGCGGTGGGTCGCGAGCACCACGGCGGCGTCGCCGCGAATGAGCGAGGCCACGCGGCGAGCGAGCTCGTGCCGCGTCGGACCATCGACGCCGGCGAGCGGCTCATCGAGCAGCAGCAGCTCCGGCTCGCGGAGGAAGGCACGGGCGAACAGTACGCGCCGCGTCTGTCCGTACGACAACTCACCGAGCGTGCGTGCTGCAAGCCCCCCGAGTCCAAAGCTCGCAAGCGCGCGGCGCGCCGCGCGCCGATCGGCGCCGCTTGCGCGGTGGCAGAGACCTATGCTGGCGTGTCGGCCCGACTGTACGACCTCGGCCACCGTCAGGCCGCGGGGGTGATCGGCCTGGAGGTGCGGCGCGACGAGCCCCACGCGGCGTCTGAACGTCTCGAGCGGCACTCCGCTTGCCAGGCGCGAGCGCTCGATGCTGCCACCCACCGCCACACCGTGATCGCCGTAGAGTGTGCGCAACAGCGTGGTCTTGCCGGCACCATTGTGACCGTGCACGACCCAGAACTCGCCCGCGTGCACCGTGAGCGACACCTGCTCGAGCACGCGACGCTGCTCGAGGTACACCCGTGCGTCGCGCAAGCGCACGAGCCAGCGGCGGTGCGAGCCGCTGCTGCGGCGGGGCGGGCTCGCATGCGCTGTCCCCACGCCCCGCCCGCCCAGCCAGTGCGAGAGCGGCGCGCGGCGCAATGCGCCGCGGTAGACGACGCGGCCGCGCTCGAGCAGCAGGGCGTGCGTGGCGCCCGCCGGCACGTCGTCGATCCGGTGCGTGGACAGCACCCACGGCAGGCGGCGTGTACGCCGTGCGAGCCAGTGCAGGATGCGTGTGCGGTTGCGCGCGTCGAGTCCGTTCAACACCTCATCGAGCAGCAGCAGGCGTGGTCGCGACGCGAGCGCCCGTGCGAGCAGGACGACGCGCCGCTCACCGTAGGAGAGCGAGAGGAATGGCCGCGGTGCGAGGTGCGCCACACCGAGTGCCGCGAGCGCGGTGGCAATGCGGCGCCGCTCGCCCGCGGTGATCGCCGCGAGCGGAATATCGCTGCGGTGGAGACCGGTGGCGACGATCCGCGCTACCGCAGCATTCCAGCCGTAGCGCTCATACTTGTCCTGCCGCTCCGCCCCGAGATAGGCGATCTCCTCCTTGACCCCGTAGGGAGAGGTGAGCTCCTCCCGGCCGATGCGGTAGCGCAACGGCGGTCGCTCGGCAGGTATCGGCCAGACGAGGCCGGCGATGAGCTTCAGCAACTGCGTCTTGCCGGCGCCGTTGCTGCCGGCGAGCACCCAGCGCTCGCCCGGACGGATGGCCCAGCTGACATCGCGGAGAACTTCGCGCCCGGCGCGCCGCAGCCGGGCGTGTGCCAGGCGCACCTCGAGGTGGTTGGGGCCGGCGCTGGTCATTCTCTACATTGGATCACAGTTGTCAGCCCCGAATGCGCTATTCTCCCCGCTCACTGAGGTCCGTGCGCGTAGACCTGGGGGTCGGGATGCGATTGCGCTTGCTGGCGCCGCGATACTGGCTCACCTGGGTGGGGCTCGGGTTGCTGCGCCTGGTGGCGCTCCTGCCATTCGCGGGCGTCGTGAGATCGGGACGGGTAATCGGTGCCGTGCTGCAGCGCCTGCCGATCAGCTTCGCGCGCACGGCACGGCGCAACATCGAGCTGTGTCTGCCCGAGCTCACTCCGCACGAGCGCGCACGACTGCTCGATGAGCACTTCGCGAGTCTTGGTGTCGGACTGCTGGAGATCCCCTTCGCCTGGTGGAGCACGCCCGAGCGGCTCGCGCGGATCGTGCATCTCGAGGGCGTCGAGCACCTGCGCGCCGCGCTCGCCCGCAACCGTGGCGTCATCCTCCTCACCGCTCACTTCACCTCGCTCGAGATGGCCGGCCGCGCGCTGCTCGCCGCCGCGCCGGTCGGTTTTCTCTACCGCCCGCCGAAGAACGAGGTGGTCGCCTACGCCCTCAAGCGCTTCCGGCTCGCCTACGGCGGGCGCCCGATTCCGAAGGACGACATCCGCGCTTTCATCTCGGCGCTCAAGCACAACGAGTGCGTCTGGTACGCGCCCGATCAGAGCTATCGTCACAAAGGCGCGGAGATGGTGCCGCTGTTCGGCATCCCCGCAGCCACCAATACCCTCACCTCGCGAATCGCGCGCATGACCGGCGCGGCGGTGCTGCCTTATTTCTTCCACCGCCTGCCGGGCACTCAGGGTTACCGCGGCATCATCCATCCGCCGCTCGAGAACTTCCCGAGCGAGTGCGCGGTGGCGGACACCGAGCGCTTCAATCACATGATCGAGGCGCAGGTACGGCGCGTCCCCGAGCAGTACCTGTGGATCCACCGCCGTTTCAAGGGACTCTCCGAAGACTATCCCGACTACTACGGTCGCCAGGCGCCGCGCCAGGCGTGAGCGGCGCCACGCCGGCGAGCTGCGATCTGCTCGTCGTTGGCGGCGGCGTCAACGGCAGCGGCATCGCCCGCGATGCCGCCGGGCGGGGACTGTCGGTGGTGCTGTGCGAGCAGGACGATCTGGCCGCCCACACCTCCTCCGCGAGCACCAAGCTGATCCACGGCGGCCTGCGTTACCTCGAGGAGTTCCATTTCGGCCTGGTGCGCAAGGCGCTCGAGGAGCGGGAGCTGCTGCTCGCGGCGGCGCCGCACATCATGCGCCCGCTGCGTTTCGTCATGCCCCATGCGCCGCACCTGCGGCCCGCGTGGATGATCCGTGCGGGACTCTTCCTTTACGACCACATGGCACCGCGCGCGCGCCTTGCGGCCTCCGCGGCCATCGACCTGCGTCGGCACGTGGCGGGCGAGCAGCTCCAGGCGCCCTACCGCCTCGGCTTCCTTTACAGCGACGTGCAGACCGATGACGCGCGGCTCGTCGTCCTCAACGCGCTCGATGCCGAGGCCCGCGGCGCGGTCATTCTCACCCGCACGCGGTGCCTGAAACTCACCGCGCAGCAGGGTCGCTGGCGCGCAACGCTCGGTCGCGGCGGCGGCGAGCACCTGGTCGAGGCGCGCGCGGTGGTGAACGCCGCGGGTCCCTGGGTGAGCGAGTTCCTGCACCGCTCCACACCACTGCGCGCGGCGCACCGGGTACGACTCGTCAAGGGTAGCCACATCGTCGTGCCGCGGCTCTTCGCGCACCGCTTCGCCTACATCTTCCAGAATGAGGACCGGCGCATCGTGTTCGCCATTCCCTACGAGCACGACTTCACGCTCCTCGGCACTACCGACGTCGACTATCACGGCGACCCTTGCGACGTGCGCATCGAGCCATTCGAGATCGCGTATCTGTGCGCGCTCGCCAACCGTTATTTCCGCCAGCAGATCGCAGCGGCGGATGTCGTGTGGAGCTACTCCGGCGTGCGGCCGCTGCTCGGCGACGAGGCGAGCGACGCGATGAGCGTTACGCGCGACTACGCGCTCGAGCTCGAGCGGCATCCGGCACCGCTGCTGTCGGTGTTCGGCGGCAAGCTCACCACTTACCGCCGCCTCGCCGAGGATGCGCTCAATCTCCTCGGCCGGCCGCTCGCGTTACGCGCCGCACCGTGGACCGCGCGCGCACCGCTCCCGGGCGGTGATCTGCCCGAGGGCAGCTTCGCCGTGTTTCTCCGCGCCATCGAGCGTCGCTACCCGTGGCTGCCTGCAGCAGTGCGCGTGCGCTGTGCACACGCCTATGGCACGCGGATCGAGCGCGTTCTCGGAAACGCGGGCGGACTCGCGGACCTGGGAGAGGAGCTGCTCCCAGGACTCCACGAGCGCGAGGTCGCGTACCTCTGCCGCGAGGAGTTCGCACAGACTGCCGAGGACATCCTCTGGCGGCGCTCCAAGCTCGGTCTGCACCACCTGCAGGCCGACCTCGGTCCGCTCGCGGGGTGGCTCACGGCGAACGCACAGCGAACACCGCGGATTCACGAGGTAGCGACGCCGCGCCTGTGACCGGCATCGCGTTTTTCAGTTTCCCGGCTGCCGGCCACGCGCTGCCGCGGCATGCTAGCGCCGCGCTGGAGTCGCTGCTCCTGTGATGATGCCCGATTCAATACTTGCCGCCCTGATCGCGGGAACCGCGACGCTCTCCGCGTCGTTCCTGCAACTGCGTTCCGCGCTGCTGCGCGACGGGTCCTCGCGCGCGGCAGCTTCCCGCCGCAAGAGCCGTCTGCAGCTCATCATCCTGCTGGTCGTCGTCGGCACGGCCGCGGGTGCGGGCTTCGCGCTCTCGCAGTGGCTCACCGAGAGCGAGCGGCGGGCGCAGGCCGTGCTGCAGCACGAGCTGCAGGCGCGCATCGCCGAGGTCAGCCGCACCGCCAATCAGCTCGAGCTCACCCGCGGGAGCGAGCGAACCGAGATCGAAAGTGGCGTGCTGCGCCGCCTCGGCAACGACGGTGTCGTGGTCGTCGCGACGGTGGCTCCATGCCGGCCGGCGCCCGCGGTGAGTGCCGCCGACAGCGCTCTGCCGCCCAGTGCGACGACCGACACCGCCCCACCCGCAGCACACAGCTGCACCGAGGCGGAAGCGATCCCCCTTACGCTGTGCGCAACGATCCCCGGTGCCGCGAGCGTCACGGACGTGGCACTGTTCAGCCGCGCCGTGGACTCCGACGCGCCTTGGAGCGCAAGCCGCTTCCTGCCAGGCCAGGAGTCGGGGCAGGCACGGTTCGCGGAGAAATATTCCGAAAGCGCACCCGAGAACGGCGCGCGGCAGGTATGTCAGGGTTTTGCGCACTGGTCGGCGGACCATGCGCGCATCGTGCGCGTGATCGTGCGCTACTCACTGCCCGCGTGACCTGCGCATAATTGCGCCTTCGCGACCATCGCACCCTCGAGGGGAGCCGTTGCCTTCATCGCCGCCTCGGTCAACGCCGGCGCGTTCGGCGGCTGTGCTGATCGCGCTCGCGCTCGCGCCGCTGTGGCTCATCGGGATCTTCGGGCGCGGGCTGTGGACGCCGGATGAGCCGCGCGAAGCCGATATCGCCTGGCGCATGAGCCTGCAGAGCGATCGCACGCTGCCACAGCTCGCCGGTACGCCGTTTCTCGAGAAGCCGCCGCTTTCCTACTGGCTGTCGGGGGCAGCGCTGTCCCTGTTCGGTGACTCCGCCGCCGCTGCGCGTGCTCCCAACCTCGTCTATGCCCTGATCGTCGCGCTCGCGATCGGCGCACTCGCGCTCGCCATGCAGCTAAAGGTGATCCCCGCGGTGATCGCGGCCCTCGTCGCCACGAGCGCGCTCACCGCTTATCGCGTCGGCATCTGGCTGGCGCCCGATGCCTGCCTGCTCGCAGGCTGTGCGCTTGCGCTGCTCGGCGCCTGGCACGGCTACCGCTCCCCGCCCGGGCTGCAAAAGGCGGCAGGCTACGCGCTGATGAACCTCGGTGCCGCGATCGGCTTCATGGCGAAGAGCGCACCGGGGTGGTTGGTGCCGGCGCTGGCGCTGCTGGCGCTCATCGCCTGGGAGCGCCGCTGGGCGGAGCTGCGGCGGTGGGAGTTGTACGCCGGTTTCGTGCTGCAGGCGCTGCTCATCGGACCGTGGCTGTATGCCGTGGCGCATACCGTGCATGGCAGCGAAGCGCTGCGAGTACTCTTCTGGCACAACCTCATCGGCCGCTTCACCCGCATCGCCGCTCCGCCCGCGCTCGACTACGCGAGCGGTCACCGCAATTTCCCCGGCAAGTACCTGCTGGAGTTGCCGCTGTATCTGCTGCCGTGGACGCTCGTCGTCACTGCGGCACTCGTGCGGGCATGGCGCAGCGCCCGCGACCCGGGCTTGACCGGCACGCGCTGGCGCTTCGCGCTCGCCGCCAGCCTGCCGTTCCTCCTGCTGCTGTCTCTCGCCGCGACCGCGCGCGACATCTACGTCGCTCCGGCGCTGCTCGGCTTCGGGCTGCTCGCAGGGCTGTGGTCGCACGATGCCCAGCGCACGCCACGGTCGTTTGACCGCCTGGCGGTGCGCCTCACCCGCTACCTCGTGATGCTTTTCGCCTGGGTGCTCGCTGCCACGCTCGCGGTGTTCGCGGCAGCTCGCGCCGGGCCGCCGCTCGCGTGCCTCGCTGCCGCACTCGCCGTACTCGTCGTCGTGCACGTCGCGCTGGTTTTCGCCAGGGGCGCGCAACGTGCCGGGGATCTGCAACAGTGCCTCGGCTGGACTTACGGCGGCTACGCCGCGGCGGTGTGCCTCGCTGCGCTCGCGGCGCTGCCGATCATCGATCGCTGGCAGGACCTGCCGGGGCTCGCCCGGCGCATTCACGCCGACACCGCGCACGACAGCCTCGCGCTGCTCGATCCCGATGAGACGACCATCGCCATGCTCGACCGCGGCCTGGAAACACCGTTCGTCATTCTCACCGACGGCTCCGCTGCCCCGCACGGTCTCGTTCGCGACTGGCTCGCCGCCCAGGGGCGCGCAGGCCGCGTGCTGGTGCTGCTGCCCGGTCACGCAGAGGGCCCGCTGACGCGCTGGCTCGGGCGCTTTGGCCCACGCGCAGCGCCGGGCGATGGCGTCGCCGGGCGCCTCATCGCCTCGGGCGAGGCGACGCTCATCGAGCGCTACGAGCTGCCGCAGGGCAGGCGCTATGCACTACTCGGCGCAGCGGCACCGTGAACCACCGCAACCATCATCCCGAGTCCACGGGCACCCTCATGTCGCATTCCTCTCCCGACCTGTCCCGCAACCTGCGCAACCGGCACATCCAGCTCATCGCCATCGGCGGAACCATAGGGGTTGGGCTGTTCCTCGGCTCGGCCAAGGCCATCCACAACGCGGGCCCCGGACTGCTGCTCGCTTACGCGCTCGGTGGAGTGGCGATCTTCTTCATCATGCGCGCCCTCGGGGAGCTCCTGACTTACCGCCCGGTAGCCGGCTCATTCGCGACCTACGCGGAGGAGTTTTGCGGACCGTTCCCCGGCTTCGTGACCGGCTGGTCCTACTGGTTCGCGTGGGTGGTCACGGTGATGGCGGAAATCACCGCGATCGGCATCTACGTGCGTTACTGGCTCCCCGAGCTACCGCAGTGGCTGCCGCCGCTCGTGGCCCTGGTCATGCTCTACGGGACCAACCTGCTCGCGGTGGCAGTGTTCGGCGAGCTCGAATTCTGGTTCGCACTCATCAAAGTCGTCACCATCGTGGCGCTGATCGCGGCTGGGGTGTTCGTGATCACGTTTCACGCCGGTGCGCTCGGCGCCACCGCGAGTTTCTCGAATCTCTGGTCGTACGGCGGTTTTCTGCCCCGCGGCATCCTTGCCGTGCTGCTCACGCTGCAGATCGTGATGTTCGCCTACGAGGGAGTCGAGCTCATCGGGGTCACAGCCGGTGAGGCGCAGCAACCCGAGTTGGTCCTGCCCAGGGCCACGAACGGGATCATCGCCCGCATTCTCATCTTCTATATCGGCGCGCTCCTCATCATCATGTCGCTCGTGCCTTGGACCGGGCTTGACCCGAGCGTCAGCCCGTTCGTGTTTGTGTTCGGTAAGCTGGGCGTCCCCGGTGCGGCCAGCATCATCAATCTCGTAGTCATCACCGCGGCGGCGTCGTCGTGCAACAGCGGGCTCTTCAGCACCGGTCGCATGCTGTGGACGCTGGCGCAGCGCGGCCAGGCGCCGCGGGCGCTCGCCGGGCTGAACAGCCATCGCGTGCCCGCGGCCGGCATCCATGCGTCCGCGGCCGTGATGCTGATCGGCGTCGTGCTGAATTACCTGGTGCCCGAGCGGGTTTTCACGATGGTGACCAGCGTCGCGCTCGTCGGCACGCTGTGGACCTGGGGAATCATCCTCGT
>Ga0187783_10002951_pt1 | contig 12578 bp, 8 predicted proteins | sample 1015_SJ02_MP02_2_FD_132471 | JGI IMG/M metagenome (GOLD analysis project Ga0187783, IMG submission 132471) | Tropical peat soil microbial communities from peatlands in Department of Meta, Colombia - 1015_SJ02_MP02_20_MG | ecosystem: Environmental > Terrestrial > Soil > Wetlands > Peat | place... | reverse complement strand
GTGGGTGGTCGGCTGCGCGCCCGCGGCGCTCACCGAGATCCTGACCAGGGGAGTCGAGCCGGCGTTCGTCATCGGCATGCCGGCCGGGTTCGTCGCGGCCGCGGCGGCCAAGGACGCGCTACGGGCCAGTGGGATCCGCTCGGTGAGTAACGTGTCGGAGAAGGGTGGCGCCGCCGCGGCGGCGGCCGCGTTCGAGGCCCTGCTCCGCTCGGCCGTGGCCGTGACCGGGTCGCGCGCGGGCTGGGGCACGGGCGGCACGGCCGGGGCTTCTCGCTCGGCCACGGACTCCTGACATGACCGGGACGGCGATGAACGAGCATTCCTATTCCGACGAGCAGCGGGCGGCCGTCTACCGGGTCATCGAGGAGCGCCGGGACGTCCGCCGCGGCTTCCGGCCTGACCCGGTCCCGCCCGAGGTGCTGACGCGCGTGATCGCCGCGGCGCACCGCGCCCCGTCGGTCGGACTCTCCCAGCCCTGGGACTTCATCGTGATCACCGACCGGCGCAAGCGGGAGCGGATCAAGGCGCTGGCGGACCGGGCCAGGGCCGAGTACGCGGCCTCGCTGCCGGGCGCGCGGGCGCTGGCCTTCGACCGGCTGAAGACCGAGGCCATCCTCGAGGCGCCGGTCAACATCGTGGTGACCTGCGATCCGACCCGGGGCGGGCGGCACACGCTGGGGCGGCACAGCCAGCCGCAGACCGCGGCCTACTCCAGCGTGCTCGCGGTCGCGAACCTGTGGCTCGCCGCGCGGGCCGAGGGGCTCGGGGTCGGCTGGGTGAGCTTCTTCGGCGAGCGAGAGCTGGCGGCCGAGCTCGGCCTGCCCGCCCACCTCGAGGTGGTGGCCTACCTGTGCCTGGGCCACGTGACCGAGTTCACGCCCGAGCCGGAGCTGGCCACGGCCGGCTGGGCCCGCCGGCGGCCGCTGGCCTGGTCGGTGCACGCCGAGGAGTATGGCCGCCGGGGGCTGCCGGGGCAGGACGCCATGAACCTGCTGGATGACGTGCGAGCCGCGATCGGGCCGCCGGACTCCGCCGCGATGGCCGCGGCCAGGGAACGGCTGGACCGGATGACCAAGCCGCCGGGCTCCCTCGGCGAGCTGGAGGACGTGTCGGTCCGGCTGGCCGGCCTGGCGGGCTGCTGCCCCCCGCCCATGCCCGAGCCGGCCGCGGTCGCGATCTTCGCGGGCGACCATGGCGTGCACGCGCAGCGGGTCACGCCGTGGCCGCAGGAGGTCACCGCGCAGATGGTGGCCAACTTCCTGGCCGGCGGCGCCGTGGTGAACGCGTTCGCGGCGCAGGCCGGGGCGGAGGTCGTGGTGGTCGACGTGGGCGTCCGGGCCGAGCTCGATCACGTGCCCGGGCTGCTCCCGCGCAAGATCGCGTCCGGCACCGCGGATTTCACCGCGGGCCCGGCCATGACCCGGCAGCAGGCCGAGGCCGCGATCGCCGTCGGGGCCGAGGTGGCCCGCGACCTGGTCGCGGCGGGTAACCGCTGCCTGCTCACCGGCGACATGGGGATCGCCAACACGACCGCCTCCGCCGCGCTCGTCTGCGCGTTCACCGGCCGCGACGCCGCCGAGGTGACCGGCCGGGGCACCGGGATCGACGACGACACCTACGCCAGGAAGGTGGACGTGGTGTCCCGGGGGCTGGCCCGGCACCGGCCGGACCCGGCCGACCCCGTCGGCGTGCTGGCGGCGTTCGGCGGGCTCGAGCACGCCGCGCTCGCGGGCTTCATCCTGGGGGCCGCGGCCCTGCGCACGCCCGTGATCCTGGACGGCATGATCGCGGGCGCCGCCGCCCTGGCGGCCGCGGCCCTGGCCCCCGCCGTGACCGCCTGCTGCCTGGCCGGCCACCGCAGCGCGGAGCCCGGGCATGCGGCTACGCTCGAGCACCTGGGCCTGAGGCCGCTCATCGATCTTGGGCTACGGCTCGGCGAGGGCACCGGGGCCCTGCTGGCGCTGCCGCTGGCGGCGAGCGCGGTGCGGGCGCTGCGGGAGGTCGCGACGTTTGACTCGGCCGGGGTGACGGACAAGGGCTGACCGGCCTCGGAAAAGGAGCGCGGACGTTCATGCCCGGCACCGAGCACGCGCCGTACCTGCTGGCGGTCCGGCTGGCGGGCCGCCGCGTGACCATCGTCGGCGGCGGCGCGGTAGCCGCCCGGAGGATGCCCGTGCTGCTGGACTCCGGCGCCGACGTGGTCGTCGTCTCGCCGGGGCTGAGCCCCGCGCTGGCGCAGCTCGCCGCCGCGGGGCGGATCCGCTGGACCCGGCGCGGCTACGCGCCCGGGGACTGCGCAGGCGCGTGGCTGGTCGGCGCGTACACGAGCGACCCCGGCGTCAACTCGGCGGTTGCCGCGGAGGCTGACGCCGCCGGGATCTGGTGCGTGCGGGCGGACGACGCGGCCGCGTCCGCGGCCTGGACCCCGGCCTCGGGGCAGGCGGGGCCGGTGCGGGTCGGGGTCATCAGCGGCGAGCCGCGCCGCAGCGCGAGAATACGCAACGCGATCGTCGCGGGGCTGGGCTCCGGCGCGATCGCCCCGCCCGGTCCCGGGGAGCACGGTGCGGGCGGCCCGCACGGCGCGGTGGCGCTGGTCGGCGGCGGGCCCGGCGACCCGGGTCTGATCACGGTGCGCGGCCGCCAGCTGCTGCACGAGGCGGACGTGGTCATCGCCGACCGGCTCGCCCCGCGGTCCCTGCTCACGGAGCTCGCGCCGGAGGTCGAGGTGATCGACGCGGCCAAGGTGCCCGGGGGCGCGGCCGTGCCGCAGGAGCAGATCAACTCGCTGCTGGTCAGCCGGGCCCGGGCCGGCCGGTTCGTGGTCCGGCTGAAGGGCGGCGACCCGTTCATCTTCGGCCGCGGCTCCGAGGAGGTGCTGGCGTGCCTGCGAGCTGGGATTTCGGTCACCGTGGTGCCCGGCGTGTCGAGCGTCGCCGCCGGGCCGGCCGCGGCGGGCGTGCCGCTGACCCATCGCGGCATCGCGCAGGAGTTTTACGTGGCGTCCGGGCACGTCGCACCGGGCGACGAGGGCTCGGCGGTGGACTGGCGCGCGCTCGGGTCGTCGCCCGCGACGCTGGTCTTCTTGATGGCTACCGAGCATTTGCAGGTCATAGCCGATACTCTTGTCCGGCACGGACGTAATCCGCAGACCCCGGTTTCGGTTATCTCGGACGGTACCCTGCCATCGCAGCGCACAATTAACGCAAGACTAGATACTGTAGCCCGCGATGTCGCCCAGGCCGGCCTAGGGCCTCCGGCGGTTGTGGTGGTGGGAGAGGTCGTGACCATCTCCGAGCAGATCTCTGAACTTTGCGGTGGCCTGGCGGTCTCGGCGCCGTGGGGAACGTTCATGCCCGGCCGCGCCCAGGAGCAGGTGAGATCCGCTGCGCGGGGCAGTCGAGCAGCTGAGGAGGGAGGCTCTGGTACCGGCGACCCGCTGGCGCCGGGAGCCGAGCGGGATGACTGAACGGCCGGGCGCGCCCGCGGCCCCGGTGCCGCCCGGGCCCCCCGACGACGCGGCCACCGGTCCCCGCGCTGCCCCGTTCACGGACCGGTCGGCCGTGCCGCGGACCCCGCACCCCCCCGATGAGGTCGAGCCGCACGTGCGGGTGGACGGCCGCAGGCTCGAGTCGGCCCTGCTCGCGCTCAGGCACGCGATCGTCGAGGTACCGCTGAACCTGGAGACCCCGGAGGTTGGCGAGGCGCGGGCCGAGCGGCGGAAGCTGCTCGGCCAGATCGACGACTACCTGCTCCCGCGGCTGCGCCAGTCCGGGGCGCCGATCTTAGTGGCCCTGGTCGGATCCACCGGGGCGGGCAAGTCGACGCTCATGAACAGCCTGGTCGGCGCCAAGGTCAGCAACACGGGCACCCGCCGGCCCACGACCAACAGCCCGGTGCTGGCCTGCCATCCCGGCGATAGCCGATGGTTCGCCGAGAACGTCTTCCTGCCGACCCTGCCCCGAGTCCGGCAGCAGGGCCTGGCGATGCCCGGGCGGGACGGCCTGCTCGTGCTGGCCGAGAACGAGGGCATGCCCCAGGGCGTGGCCCTGCTGGACACGCCCGACATCGACTCCGTGGTGCAGGCCCACCGGGAGTTCGCGCACCAGTTCCTCGACGCGTCGGACCTGTGGCTGTTCATGACCAGCGCCGGCCGCTACGCCGACGCGGCCGTGTGGGAATTGCTGCAGCAGGCCAGGGACCGGGACGCGTCGCTGGCCATCGTGCTGTCCCGGGTGGCGCCGGATGCCGCCCGGCAGCTGAGCGCGCACTTCGGTGCGATGCTTGAGGCCAACGGCCTGGCCGGCGTGCAGCGTTTCATGATCGCGGAAACCGTGCTCACCGATGGCATGCTGCCGCCGGAGATCTACGGCCCGGTCCGGAAGTGGCTCGACGACACGTCGGCCCGGCAGGAGCGCCGGGTCGCGGTGCTGACCCAGACCATGTCGGGCGTGCTGGACACCTTCCGTGACCGGGTCCCCGACCTGGCCGCGCAGGTGGAGGCTCAGCTGGCCCTGCGCTCCGAGCTGCGGTCGCAGGCCAGTAGCTGCTTCGAAGCCGGACTCGCCGAGTTCGACGAGGCGACGCGGAACGGCTCGCTGCTGCGCGGCGAGATCCTGGCCCGCTGGCAGGACTTCACAGGAACCGGGGACCTGCTGCGCATGCTGGAGGTGCGCCGTGGCGGCCGGGCCGCCAGCCACCCGCGCAAGCGGCGGGTGCCGGCCCGCGCCGAGGCGCTCAAGGCCGCGGTGCGCGACGGGTTGGAGACCCTGGTCGGTGCCCTCGCCGACCGCGCCGCGGAAGACACCGTTACCAAGTGGCAGCAACACGAGGCCGGCGCGGCCCTGATCCGTGACGTCGTGGCCGCGGACGCCGCGAGTCAGGCGGCCCTGGCCCCGTTTGATCTTCCGGCCGGCCTGGATGACTTCATCCCGCCGGGCCAGCTCGGCCCCGCGCCGCCAGAGCCCGGGGCGACCGGTACCGCCGCCCTGGCCCGGTCCTCACCGGACCTGGCCACCCGTTTGGCGAAGGTCATCAGCGCGTGGCAAGATCACGTGATGGACCTGGTGCGCGCCGAGAACGTGACCAAACGGTCGGTGGCGCGGGTGGTCTCCTTTGACGAGGAGTCACTGGCGCTCGTGCTCACGATCGGCCTGCTCGGGTCCGGTGCGGGCGACGTTCCGGTCACCGATGGCACCAGCGCCGTGCCGCAGCGCCTGCTCACCTCGCTGTTCGGGGCAGGGCCGCTGCGTGACCTCGGCGCCCGGGCCCGCCTGGACCTGCACGACCGGGTCAGCCTGCTCTTCGACGAGGAGTTGCGGCGTTTCATGCAGATCATCAACGCTGCGGGTGCGCCGGACGAGAACGTCGCGCCCGCGCTGCTCCAGGCCGCCCAGGCGCTTGAGGCGGCACGATGACGGCCGGGGGGCCGCCATGGCAGATCCTCGGTTCCGATGAGCCGGAACCCGAGGCTGCCGACCCCGTGAAAACAGAGCCGGACCAAGCCGACTCGGCCACGATCTGGCCGACCGGAGCCAAGCCCGGGTCCGCGGCGCCGGGGTCGGCCAAAGCCGGGCCGGTCAAGACCGCTCCGCCGGTCAAGGCCAAGCCGCCGTGGGACCTGGCCGCCACGGCCGAACCAGCCACCGCCGAGCCGGTCACGGTCAGGCCGCCGTGGGATCCGTCAGCCGCGGCCGGGTCGGCCACGACCCGGCCGGTCAAGACCAGGCCGCCGTGGGATCCGTCGGCCACGGCCGAGGTGACCACGGGCGAGCCGGCCAGGGCCCGGCCGCCGTGGGACCCGCCGGCCGGGGCCGAGGTGACCACGGCCGAGCCGGAAGCGGCCCGGGCGCCGTGGGACCCGCCGGCCAGGACCGAGGTGACCACGAGCGAGCCGGAAACGGCCCGGCCGCCGTGGGACCCGCCGGCCAGGGCCGAGGTCGAGGTGACCATGGCCGAGCCGGAAGCGGCCCGGGCGCCGTGGGACCCGCCGGCCAGGGCCGAGGTGACCACGGGCGAGCCGGCCAGGGCCCGGCCGCCATGGGAGCTACCGGCTACCGGTGAGCCGGCCACGCCCAGGCCGGTTATCGCCAAGCCGGCCGAGCCCGGGCCGCCGGGGCCCGGATCGCCCGCCGGGCTGCCGGACCGGCTCACCGCGCTGTCCGGGCTGATCCAGATCGCGTCGGCCCGCACCGCCGCCGGGGGGTTCAGCCAGGACCTGCTCGCCTCGGCCGAGGAACTGGTGAACCGGGCGGACGAGCGGCTGCGGCTATCCGCCGGCCATACCGTGGTGGCCCTGGCCGGCGGCACCGGCGGCGGCAAGTCGTCGCTGTTCAACTACCTGGCCGGTGCCGACTTTTCCACGGTCGGGGTGACCCGGCCGGTCACCAGGGATCCGCACGCCTGCGTCTGGGGCGCGGCGGGCTCCGGATCGCTGCTGGAATGGCTAGGGGTGCCGCGCCGGTACCGCTACAACTGGGGGAGCGCGCTCGACGGCGATGAGACCTCGCTGAACGGGCTCATCCTGCTCGACCTGCCGGACCATGATTCGGTCTTCGGCGAGGCGTCCGATCAGGTCAACAAGCTCCTCGGCATGGCCGACCTCATGGTATGGGTGCTGGATCCGCAGAAGTACGCCGATGCGTCGGTACACCAGCACTACCTCGTGCCGCTCGCCGGCCACTCCGAAGTGATCGCCGTGGTGCTCAACCAGGCCGACCTGCTCGCCCCCGGCGACGTCGAGGAATGCGCCAGCGACCTGCGCCGGCTGCTCGACTCCGAGGGGCTGCACGACGCTTCGCTGGTGGTCACCTCCGCGGTCACCGGGGCTGGCATGGACCGGCTGCGCAACCTGCTGACCCAGACGGTCCACGAGAGGAGGGCCAGCGCCGCGCGCATCTCAGCCGACCTGGACGGCATGGCCGCGGAATTCGCGCCCTACGCGGAGCAGGCCAACGGCGCTCGCCCGGGCCCGGGGCGGCCCGTTGCGGCGTCTGGTGCCCGGGGCGGTGAGGCCGCGGAGGCCGGCCCGGGCGCCGGCCGCGTGCCCGCGGGCGTCGTCGCCCAGCTCGTGGATGCCTTCTCGCGCGCCGCCGGCGTCTCGGCCGTGGCCGACGCCCTGCAGAGCGCGCGCGAGCTGCGGGCCCTCGACTATGTCGGCTGGCCCGTCGCCTGGCTGGTGGAACGGGTTACCGGCCGTGACCCGACGCGCAAGATCCAGCTCGGCAGACTGTGGGCCGAGGTCAAGAGCATGGCCTCGGGTCCCTCGGACGCGCAGCAGCCGGAGATCGACCACGCTCTCACCAGGCTCGCCGACGAGATCGGCCCGCCGCTCCCCAAACCGTGGTCACAGACGACCCGGGTGGCTGTGCGATCCCGGGCGGATCAGATCCCGGCCGCGCTGGGTACCGCGATGACCGAGTCGCTCCCGGACGAAAACGAGATCGCGCCCTCGTGGCGGCTCATCGGGGGGCTGCAGGGGCTGCTGCTCGGCGGCGTGGTCGTGAGCGTGGCGTGGATCCTGGCCTTGCTGATCTTCGGCGTCTTCGGCGCCGGGAGCAACGTGCCCCGGCTCTTCTCCGATGCGTCCCTGCTGCCCTGGATCGTCGTCCTGCTGGGATCCTTCCTGCTGCTGGGCTGGCTGACCGCAGCGGGCAGCAAGAACGTGGTGCGAGCGGGGGCCGAGCAGGAAAGCGAGCGCGTGCAGGAGACGATGCGGGCCAGGATCGGCGATGTCGCGCACGAGATGGTCATCACCCCGCTGGAGCAGGAACTCGCCGAATACGAGCGCTTCCGGCACGAGTTCCGCATCGTGGCCGGCTCGTAGCCGGCGCGGTCAGGACGCGCCGGGCAGCACGCACGGCTCGATCCGCTCCTCGGCGGCCTGGCTTCCCTCCCGGGCCACCCGGTACGCTCCCTTGCCGCGGACCTCGCTGACCGCCTCGACGAACCCGGTCTCCCGGTAGACGATGCCCACGCCGTCGTCGGTGGCGTAGCCGGCGGGCAGCACCCCGGACCCGATGAGCTGCTGGAGCAGGGGCCGGCGCTGCGGCTCGGAGTCATAGTGGACGCCTGCCGAATACGGCACGAAACCCAGCCCGTCGGTGACCGGCCGCAGGTCAGGACCGAACGAGTCCGTGGTCCCGCCGACGTGCCAGCACACCGACCCGGCCGACACGCCGGCTAGGACCACCCCGGCCTGCCAGACCTCGCGGAGTACCTGGTCGAGGCGGTGCAGCCGCCAGACGGCCAGCAGGTTGGCCACGCTGCCCCCGCCGACCCAGACCACGTCCTGGTCCAGCAGCAGCGCCGCCGGATCCGCCGCGCTCGGCATGGGAAACAGGTTCAGGTGCGTGACGGTTATCCCGGCCGCCTGGCCTGCCTCGCTGAACAGCGCGTTGAACCACTGCTGGTCCCCGCCGGCGGTACCGATGTGACAGATCCGCGGGGCGCGCCCGGCGACGCCGGACAACTCGACCGCGTGATAGATCAGCGGGGCGAACTCGAACGTGGTACGCGATCCCCGGCGCAGTCCGCCCGAGGTCGCCAGGATCGTGGGCCCGTCGGCTGGCATCCCCTGAATGTACCGAACCCGTCCCGGCCACTGCCGTCTCTCCGCCGCCCCGGCAAACCCTGCCGTCGTGGCATCGGCGGCGGCCGGCGCGAGCGGGCCGACGGCTGAGACACGACGTTTTGGTTTGCGGTGTAATGTTGTAATCAGAACTGAACAGGAGGTCACATGGAACCCGAATCAGATCTCGATGCCTACTCGAAGATAGTCTCCGGCGTGGCCGCCGAGCTCACGCCCAAGGTGGCCAGCCTCCGGGTGCCGCAAGGCGGGCGAGGCAGAGACGGCGGGCGCGGCGGCGGGGAGGGCCTCGGCTCCGCGGTCGTCTTCACCGGAGACGGGTTCCTGCTGACCAATGCCCACGTCGTCGGGCGGGCCCAGGGCGGGACCGCGCTGTTCTCGGACGGCACTAGCGCCCCGTTCAGCGTGGTCGGGGCCGATCCCCTGTCCGACCTCGCGGTCGTCCGCGCGGCCGGGTCCACGCCGTCACCCGCCGAGCTCGGCGAGGCGGACCGGCTCGTCGTCGGCCAGCTCGTGGTGGCCGTGGGCAGCCCGCTCGGCCTGGCCGGCTCGGTGACCGCGGGCGTGGTCAGCGCGCTCGGGCGGTCGCTGCCGACCCGCAGCGGATCGGCCGCGCGGCTGGTCGAGGACGTGATCCAGACCGACGCCGCGCTCAACCCGGGTAACTCGGGCGGCGCGCTGGCCGACGCGCACTCGCGCGTGGTCGGCATCAACACGGCGGTCGCGGGCGTCGGGCTCGGCCTGGCGGTCCCGGTGAACTCCACGACCCGGCGGATCATCTCGGCGCTGATGCAGGACGGCCGGGTCCGCCGGGCGTACCTGGGGATCGTCAGCGTGCCCGCGCCGCTGCCCGCGCCACTGCGGGAGCGGTTCGACCGGCCCAACGGGCTGCGGGTGGCCGAGGTGGTGGCGGGCGGCCCGGCCGACCGGGCCGGCCTGCGAACCGGGGACCTGCTGATCAGCGCGGGCGGGCGCCCGGTGCAGAAGGCCCAGGACCTACAGCGGCTGATGTTCGGTGACGCGATCGGGCAGCCGCTGGCGATCACGGTCATGCGCAACGGCGCCCTGGTGGACGTGATCGCCCAGCCGTCGGAGCTGGTCGCGGCCTGACGGCGCCGGTCCGCGGGCAACCGCGCATTCTCGCACGCGGCGCGTTCGGGCGCGGCGGCTCATCCACAGCCGGGCGGCGCGCGGCGGGCTCGTCCACAGGGCCGCGCCCGCCCGAGGCCGACCGGCCCCGGGCCGGCGACCTTGGTGTCCAGTCGGTGGCGCGGTGCCGCCGCGGAACCCAGGAGGGTCGACGTGTTCAATGAGGCGCATGTGAGCCTGGCCGGCTACGTGGCCGGCGAGCCCAGCTACCAGAAGATCGGCGAGAGCCAGATCCCCAAGCTGACCCTGCGGGTGTCCTGGACCAACCGCCGTCGGGACTCCGCGACCGGCGAGTGGGTCGACGGCAACAGGTCCTTCGTGAACGTGATCTGCTGGCGCCAGCTCGCCGAGAACGTGTCTACGTGCCTGCGCCGGGGCGACCCCGTGGTGGTCAGGGGGCGGCTGGACGTCCGCTCGTTCACCGGTCGGGACGGGCAGCGCCGGACCGTTGTCGACGTGGACGCCAGCGCGGTCGGGCCCGACCTGAACCGTGGGGTGGTGTCCGGCTTCCGGCGAGTCTGGGCCTCGCCGGGCAAGGCGGCGGAGCAGCTCGCGGTCGCGGGCCAGCCCGCGGACGGCGGCGACGTGGCGGACGACGAGGCGGCGGCCGCCGCGGTGGACGAGGCCGAGCTGATGCCGGGGGCCGAAGGCCCGGCCGACGAGGACGTGTTCGACGACAGCGCGATCGACGCGCTGGCGCCGGAGACGGACAGTGTGACGGCTCCGTTCTGACTGGACCACGGCTGGCCGTACCCTGAAGACATGCCCGAGTTCATCTATCAGATGCGCGCTGTCCGGAAGTCGTACGGCGACAAGGTCGTGCTCGACAACGTGACCCTCGCCTTCCTGCCTGGCGCGAAGATCGGCGTGGTCGGGCCCAACGGCACCGGCAAGTCCAGCTTGCTGCGGATGATGGCCGGGAAGGAGCAGCCGTCGAACGGCGAGGCCCGGCTGATGCCCGGGTTCACGGTGGGCCTGCTGGACCAGGAACCCGAGCTGGATGAGACCAAGACCGTGCTCGGCAACGTCGAGGACGGCGTCGCGGAGACCAAGGCGCTGCTGGAGCGGTACAACGAGATCGCCGAGCTGATGGCGACGGACTACTCCGACGAGCTGCTCGAGGAGATGGGCAAGCTGCAGGAGCAGCTGGACCACCGCGAAGCGTGGGACCTGGACAGCCAGCTTGAGCAGGCGATGGACGCCCTGCGCTGCCCGCCGCCGGATGCCGACGTTCGTGTCCTGTCCGGCGGCGAGCGCCGCAGGGTAGCGCTGTGCAAGCTGCTGCTGGCCCAGCCGGACCTGCTGCTGCTCGACGAGCCGACCAACCACCTGGACGCCGAGAGCGTGCTCTGGCTGGAGCAGCACCTGGAGAAGTATCCCGGGACCGTGGTGGCGGTTACCCACGACCGGTACTTCCTGGACAACGTGGCCGGCTGGATTCTCGAGCTGGACCGCGGCCGCGCCTACCCGTACGAGGGCAACTACACCACCTACCTGGAGACCAAGGCGGCGCGGCTCACGGTGGAGGGCCAGAAGGACGTCAAGCGGCGCAAGCGGCTGGAGGACGAGCTGGAGTGGGTGCGCTCCAGCCCGCGCGCCCGCCAGGCCAAGAGCCGGGCCCGGCTGCAGCGGTACGAGGAGATGGCGGCCGAGGCGGACAAGAACCGCAAACTGGATTTCGAGGAGATCCAGATCCCGCCGGGCCCGCGCCTGGGCAGCCAGGTCGTCGAGGTCAGCGACCTGTCCAAGGGCTTCGGCGACCGGATGCTGATCGAAGGGCTCAGCTTCAGCCTGCCGCCGAACGGGCTGGTCGGGGTCATCGGCCCGAACGGGGTCGGCAAGACCACCCTGTTCAAGATGATCGTCGGCGAGGAGCAGCCGGACAGCGGCACGATCCGGGTCGGCGACACGGTCCGGATCTCCTACGTGGACCAGCTGCGCTCCGGGATCGACCCCAACAAGAATGTCTGGGAGGTCATCTCCGACGGCGAGAGCTTCATCCGGGCCGGCCACGTCGAGATACCCAGCCGCGCCTACGTGGCCGCGTTCGGGTTCAAGGGACCCGACCAGCAGAAGCCGGCCGGGCTCATGTCCGGCGGGGAGCGCGGCCGGGTCAACCTGGCGCTCACCCTGAAGCAGGGCGGCAACCTGCTGCTGCTCGATGAGCCAGCGAACGACCTGGACGTGGAGACGTTGTCGTCACTGGAGAACGCGCTGCTCGAGTTCCCCGGCTGCGCGGTGATCACCAGCCACGACCGGTGGTTCCTGGACCGGATCGCCACGCACATCCTGGCCTGGGAGGGCGGGTCGAGCTGGTTCTGGTTCGAGGGCAACTTCGAGGCGTACGAGAAGAACAAGATCGAGCGCCTCGGCGCCGAGGCGGCGCGCCCGCACCGGGTCACCTACCGCAGGCTGACCCGCGACTGACTCCCGCCCCGGCTCCGCCTGCGCGGCCGCTCCGCTTGCGCGGCCGCTCCGCTTGCGCGGCCGCTCCGCTTGCGCGGCCGGCCCCGCTCAGGCCGGGGTGAGGCCTAGATCCGGACCCCCCGTCCGGGTTTCCTGGTTGACCAGGCTGTGCGCGGCCATGACCAGGTAATCCCACAGCTGCGCGTCCAGGGCCTCGTCCAGCGCCAGCTCGTCGAGCGCGGTGCGCATGTGCGTCAGCCAGGCGTCCCGCTCGGCCTCGCCGATCGCGAAGCGCGCGTGCCGCATCCGCAGCCGCGGGTGGCCGCGCCGCTCGCTGTAGGTGCCCGGGCCGCCCCAGTACTGGATCAGGAACAGGCGCAGGTGCTCCTCGGCCGGGCCGAGATCCCGGCTGGGGTACACCGGCCGCAGCAGGGGATCC
>Ga0187783_10002950_pt1 | contig 12579 bp, 11 predicted proteins | sample 1015_SJ02_MP02_2_FD_132471 | JGI IMG/M metagenome (GOLD analysis project Ga0187783, IMG submission 132471) | Tropical peat soil microbial communities from peatlands in Department of Meta, Colombia - 1015_SJ02_MP02_20_MG | ecosystem: Environmental > Terrestrial > Soil > Wetlands > Peat | place... | reverse complement strand
GCCCTCGCCCAGAGTGATCACATTGTGCAGGGTCTGCCGGAGCTCCACCGCGAGGGAGTAGTGATCGATGTGGATGTGGGTGATGAAGAAGTTCCGGATGTCGCCCAGCTCGTAACCGATCTGCCGCAGGCCCTTGCTGAGCCGTTCCCTGGCCTGGACCAGGGCCATGCCGGCGTCGATGAGGTCGACTCCGGCGTCGTCGGTGATCGCGTAGACGTTGACCGCCTTCAGCCCGTCCATCGGCAGCGGGAGGGGGATCCGGTACACGCCACCGCCGAGATCCTCGACGCCCGGCTCGGTCCAGGCATGCCGGTCAGCCGCGGACATCGCTCATCGTCACTGACCCCTCGTTCCTGCGGACCGGACCGGTCTCTCGCGGTCCTTACTACTGCTAAGTAACCATATCGGAGGGAGGCATGTTTCCTGCTTTCCAGATGGTAGGTCCAGCCGGGAAGGCCGCATCCGGCTGGGTCAGTACCAGCAGGCACCGCTCGATGGCCAGCTCGAAGACGGCCTCGGTGTCGAAACCGGGCCACACCTGCCCGGACCGCTCGGTCACGATCTGGCCGCGGACCACGCCGATGACCACGGCATCGGTCACCTGGATGGCGCGGCCGATGATCGCGAAGCCGTCGTCCTGCCGGGGCGGCGGGCAGGTCTCGCTGTGCAGCGCGTAACGCCCGTCCCGCCGCAGATCCCGCTGCTTGGGCCCGGCCTTGACGTGCACGTGCAGTCCGGCCGGGCTGATGACCGGGCAGACCGGGTGCACTCGCGGGCCGCCACCGGGCCGGACCGTGGCCAGGAACCCCAGGCCGATGCCGAACTGGTAGAACTGCGTGCGGCCCGCGCTGGCCAGGGCCGGCTGCTGCCGCTCGAACTCGCTCCACGTGATCATCTCGCGGACGTTACGCCGGTATCGCTGACACCTGGTGTCAGCGATACGGTCTAGTCTTGACCGGGTGCGGGCCGACCGGCTGCTGTCCTTGGTCCTGCTGCTGCAGGCGCGCGGCGGTGCGACGGCGCGGGCGCTGGCCGCCGAGCTCGAGGTCTCCATCCGGACGGTGTACCGCGACCTGCAGGCCCTGGCCGCGGCCGGCGTGCCCGTCGTCACCTGCTCCGGGCCTGGCGGCGGGTGCCGGCTCATGGAGGGTTACCGGTTCCCGCTGCGCGGGCTGCGCCCCGAGGAGGCCGAGGCGCTGCTCATCCTGGGCGTGCCCAGCGTGCTCCACGAGATCGGGCTGGACCGGGCGCTGGACGCGGCGCACCGCCAGATCCGGGTCACGGCCGGGCTGGCGAGCCGGCCGGGTCCCCAGGCGCGACCGCCCGGCCCGGACGGGAGCGACGCAGCCCTGGTCCACCTCGACATGCCGCGCTGGTTCGGTGGCCAGGAGGAAGTTCCCGCCTTGCGGGATCTGGCGCATGCGCTGCGTTTCCGCAGGCGGCTAGCGCTCCGGTACCGGCCTGGCGGCCGCCACGACGATGAACCCAGCCAGGCAGAGTCCCGGGTGGTCGAGCCGCTCGGACTGGTGAACAAGGCCGGCACCTGGTACCTGGTGGCATCGCTCGCGGACACCGAGGAGTTCCCTGCCGTCCGGGTCTTCCGGGGCGGGCGCATCAGCCGGGCCCGCGTCCTGGCCGAGCCGTTCGAGCGCCCGGCCGGGTTCGAACTGGCCGCGTTCTGGCAGCGGTGGTCGGCCGAGTTCGAGGCCAGCCGTCCCCGGCTCCAGGTCACGCTCCGGGCGTCACCGCGCGCGCTGGCGGTATTCGGTGAGATCTTCGGCCAGGCCTGTGGACCAGCGCTGGAGGCGGCGCTCCCGCCCGATGAGCACGGCTGGCAGGTCGTGCGGCTGTCCTTCGAGCACGAACGGGCCGCCGCTCACCGCCTGGCCGGCTTCGGGGACCAGGTGGAGGTGCTAGCCCCGCCTTCCGTCCGGGCCGTGCTGGTGACCGCGGCGCAGCAGATCCTGCGCCGCTACGATGCCGCAGACTGATACCCATCGAGGCGGCACAGCGGCGATCGGAGACGCATGACGGGCGAACGGCGGGCGGGGCGCGATCGTGGCGGCCCGGAGATCGTGGAGCTGGTCTCGGTTCCCGGGTTCGTGGTGTTCGATCTGCCTGGCGTACCGATATCGGCCGGGGGTACCCGGCTCGCGCCGGATGTCAGCGTGACTGAGGTGGCGTTGCTGGCGCGGGCGATGACCTACAAGTTCGCCGTGCTGAGTCAGCACGTTGGCGGGGCCAAGGCCGGAGTGCTCGGGAATCCGGCCGATCGTGCGGGCAAGGCCGCCCTGATGGCCAGGTTCTGCGCGGAGATCGCTCCGCTGGCCGACGCGGGCCGGCTGCTGACCGGGCCGGACATGGGCACGGCCGAGGAGGATTTCGCGCCGTTGCGCCAGCGCCGGGCCGCGCCGACGGCCCTCAGCGCGGTGGTGGACGGCGTGCCGTTCGAAGATCTGCTCACCGGGTACGGCGTCGCAGCGGCGGCCGAGGCGGCGCTGAGCGCGGTCTGCGGCGGTGGCTGGGAGGGCCGCTCGGTGGCTATCGAGGGGTTCGGCAAGGTGGGCGGCGGGGTGGCGCGCGAGGTCGCCCGCCGCGCCGGACGGGTCGTCGCGGTATCCACCGTGGACGGCTGCCTCGCGGATCCCTCGGGGCTGGACGTCGACCTGCTGCTGGCGTTGCGCCGCGCGCATGGCGATGCGTGCGTCCTCCGCTACGGCCGGCCGACCGGCCCGCCGGGCCAGCTGTTCACATCGGTGGACGCCGATGTCGTCGTCCCGGGAACCCGGCCCGGAGTGATCAGCGGCCGGACCGCCGGAGCCCTGCCACCGGGTGTCCGGGTCATCGCGCCCGCCGCGAACGTGCCGTATACCGCGCAGGGAGCCGAGGTGCTGGCCGGGCGTGGCATCGTGGCCCTGCCCGACTTCGTGTGCAACGCGGGCGCGGTGATCGGCTACCGGTCGCCTGCCGGGGCGACACCCGAGGAGGTCCTGGCCGCCGTCGGAGCCACCATCACCGAACTCATTCTCGAAGCGCTGCGCCATCAGGACGGCCCGCTCGCGGGGGCATGCGAGCGGGCCGGCCGCTTCCTGCGCGGCTGGTGGGGGGAACCTCCCGGGCCGCCGTTCGCACCCCGGCAGTGAGATCCGCCGCGCCTAGCGATGGACGCTATGGGTCTTCCCCGGGCCGAGCCTGTGCCGTGTCATGGCGCGAATATGCCGGCGCAGCGAATTGAGCAGGACGGCGGCAATCAGAGTTATCACGGTGATCGCGACCGGAGAAGAGAAGCCGAGAATCAGGACCACGAACGGGAGCAGTGCCATGCAGATGGCACAGATCATGACCGCAGCGGCCACGCAGGCCAGTCCCCGTTGAAGCATTTCGCACCCCTTTGTGCGCCTGCTGTCTTGTTTCCAGATTCCAGGCTAGATAGCCAGCGGTACGGGATCGTTACGGGAGCGCAGGCTCGCCGGTCCGCGCGCGTCATACGCCGTGATCTGGGTCACCGCGGCAGGCGTGCCGCCGACGTCCTGCCCGGTCAGAGGAGCCCGCGGGCCTCCCGCGGGCGCCGAGCAGACACAATGGGCAGGCACATCCGTTTGCATGTACATATGCATTTGCATTTGCTTTACGGACCCAGATCAGGGACTTTCTGACCGGCATGGAGAACAGCAAGTCCGGCGGCAGGTGCCCGCACGGCATCGGGAGCGTCACATTAGGGAAATCGGCTACAAATAGTGTCCTGCTGGTGCGGCTGCGCGATGATAGTGTCTGCATGTGCACCGCGGCCGGTGTATCGCCTGGCCGGCCGGGCGGCGGCCGCTCAGCACGGCGGGGGCGGCCGCGTGGCACCACCGCATCGGCTCTCGGAGTGGGGATGAGCACGGTTCAGCCGGACAGCGAGCCGTCTGCCGACAGCTCGGGTCCGACCGTACCGCGCATGATCCTCGGCAACCAGCTGCGCCGGTTCCGCGAGGCGGCCGGGGTCCCGCCCGAACGGGCCGGGTATGAGATCCGGGCGTCGCGGTCCAAGATCAGCCGCATGGAAAACGGGCGGGTCAAGTTCAGGGAACGGGATGTGGCCGACCTGCTCGCCCTGTACGGGATCACCGACGATGAGACCCGTTCTCGCGTGCTGGCTCTCGCCCGGCAGGCCAGCGCCCCGGGCTGGTGGTCGAAGTACGGCGACATCATGACCGACTGGTTCGAGGAGTACCTGGGCCTGGAGGCAGCGGCCTCGATCATCCGCACGTTCGAGCTGCAGTTCGTGCACGGCCTGTTCCAGACCGAGGCCTACGCTCGCGCCGTCACCCTGCTCGGTAACACGGCCGCGTCCGCGGAGGAGATCGACCGGCGGGTGAGCCTGCGGCTCAAGCGTCAGGACCTGCTCACCGGCCCCGAGCCGCCGCAGGTGTGGTCGGTCGTCGACGAAGGGGCGCTCCGGCGTCCGGTGGGCGGAACCGCGGTGATGCGGGCTCAGCTGCACCGGCTCATGGAGGTCGCCGGCCTGCGTCATGTCACGGTCCAGGTCGTGCCGTTCAGCCGGGGCGGGCATGCCGCCGCGGGCGGGTCGTTCACCGTGTTGCGCTTCGGCGACGCCGACGTGCCGGACATCGTCTATCTCGAGCAGCTTACAAGCGCCCTGTACCTGGACAAACGCGAGGACGTCGACCATTACCTCGAGATCATGAACCAGCTCAGCACCGAGGCCCTGACCCCGGCCGAGACGACGCGCTTCCTGGCCGAGATCATCCGGGAGACATGACGCCCGGGCGCGGTGGCCAGGGCAGCCGGTCGGCGGCGGCGACGGCGGCGACCACCGCCGCCGCGCATGCGGCCAGCGCAAGTTCCGGGATGGTCCGCGCCGCCAGGGCCAGCAGGGCGAGCGCCGCGATGCCGGCCAACCGGGACCAGGGCACATGGCGCCACACGACCAGCTTGAACGCGGCGTGACCGGCCAGGAACAGCGCCGGACCGCCCAGGATCATCCACGCCGACGCCGTGGTCGCGGTGGCGGACGGGCTGGAGAGGATCTTCTGGTCAGCCGCCGCGCAGACGATGATGCCGCCCACCATCAGCGGATGGATGAAGTGGTAGGCCGAGCGCCCCAGCCGACCCGGGTCGGACGACCGGGCGATGATCTCGGCCGCCGCGCCGGCGCTCTGATCGAAGTACAGCCACCACATCGCGACCGAGCCTGCGAACGCGACAATGAAGGCCGTCACGGCCGGGGCGGTGACCGACCTCTCCGCCGACAGGGTGGCGCCGATGATGACGATCGACTCACCCAGCGCGATCAGGATGAACGCCTGACAACGTTCGGCGAAGTGACCACCCTCGATGGTCCAGTCCGAGGTACGGGACCGGCCGAGCCCCGGGGTATAGAAACCCAGCGCGCCGCCCGCCAGGTCCACGCCGACGGCCAGCACCCACAGCACGGCCCTGGCCTGGCCGTGCGCAAGGCCGCCCGCCACGGCGAATGCGCTGCTCACCATGCACCAGGCCAGGATGCGCTCGAAGTTTGCCTGCAGCGGGTGGCCGTGCAGCGCGACCACCATGAAGACGGTCCGGCCGACCTGCTGGATGGCGTAGGCGCCGCCCACCACCAGCCCTAGGGCACCGAACGCACGAGGCAGCGCTGCTGACATGGCCAGGCTGACCAGCATGAGCACCACGAGCAGCAGCCGGACCGCCATCTGCTCCGGATCCAGCCAGTTGGTCACCCAGGTCGTGTAGGACCAGACCACCCAGACCATCACCAGCAGCAGCCCGGTCTGCAGCGCGCCGCGGACGGTGGGATCGCCCAGCAGGTGATGGGAGAGCTGGGTGACAGCGAACACGTAGACCAGGTCGAAGAACAGCTCGATGTTCGTCACACGCTGCAACCCGGAGCGGTCCCGCAGCAGCCGCGCTACCCGCACGGCCGGGGAACCCTCGATGTCCGCATTCATGACGTGGCTCAAGCTAGCACCGTCACCGCTGGCGGCTGGCCTCGCGATACGCGGCCACCCGCTCGCGGGTCCCGCAGGTCGACGAGCAGTAGCGCCGCGGGCTGCCCCGGCCGACGTTCACGAACGGCCGAGCGCAGGAGGGCGACTGGCAGATCCCGGCAGGCAGGGCCTGCCGGTCGGCGAGCAGCACCGCCAGGGCCAGGCACGAGGAGGTGAGGAACCACTCGGCCTCGGGCGCGTCGTCGTGGCTGTCCACGTGCAGATGCCAGCCCGACGCACCGCCGTGCGTCGTCAGCCGGGGCGGATGAGCCCGCCTGGCGAGCAGCCCGTTGATCCGGTCCGCGGCCGTGGCGACGTCCGCGGCCGTGAAGACCTCCCGCAGCTCCAAGGCGGCCTGGCGCAGCCCGGCCAGGCCGGCCGCGGAAATCTCGACCGGCTCGGGTTCCCCGTGCGCGCGCAGCACGCCGATCAGCGCCGCGAGCTCGGCCCGGCTGCCGGGCAGCAGCCGGTTGCCCGCCCTGGGCAGCAAGACGGCGAGGACGTCCGCGGCTCGCTGCGCGGCGCCGTGCACGCTGCCTGGAAGTGCCGTCTGACTGCCCACCACGATAGTGTAACGTGTTTTTGTGAAATCCAGTTACGTGCCCGGCCGGGCGGTCGGCGGGGTCCCGCGGTCGCTGTGGACGTACCTGGGAGGCGCCGTGGCGGCCAGGGCCGGCGACGAGATGTCGGGCCCTGCCGTGCTGCTGCTCGGCCTCGCGGTGGCAGGCCGGCCGGCCACCGGATCCGAGTTGCTGGCCGCCGTGATCATCGCGGGGGCCGTGGGCGGTCCGGTGTTCGGCGCACTGCTGGACCGCAGTCGCCGCCCGGACCGGGTGCTGGCCGGCGCGCTGGCCGCCTATGCGCTGGGCATCTTCGCCATCGCGGCCTTCGCCGGCCGGCTGCCGATGCCGGCCGTGGTGGCGATCGCACTGGCCGCGGGGCTGTTCAATCCCTCGGTGGCGGGAGGCTGGACCTCCCAGCTGCCGCGCATCGTGACCGGACGCGAGCTGGACCGCGGCTCAGCGCTCGACGCGATGACCTACAGCGCGGCCAGCCTGGCTGGTCCGGCCCTGGCGGCGCTGGCCGCCGCGGTAGCCGGGGCACGGGTGGCGGTCCTGATCGCTGCGGCCCTGGTCATCCTGGCGGTGCCCGGCGCCTGCTCGCTGCCGCGCTACACCTCGGCCCGGGCCCGCGCGGCCGGGCCGGACCCGCATGCCCCTCAAGCCGTGCACCGTCAGCTGGCCGCCGGGTTCGCCGCCATCGCGGCCAGGCGCCCGCTGCTGCGGGTCACCCTGACCTCCGTCGTGTCCTATGTCGGGATCGGGATGCTCATCGTCTGCTGTCCGGTGCTCGGGGCGCAGCGGCTGGGTGCACCTTCCCGCGGCGCGCTGCTGATCAGCGCGATCGCGGCGGCCTCGCTGATCACGAACGCGATCCTGGCTCGCCGCCCGCGACGCGGGGAGCCCGACGGCCGTGTGCTGGCCAGCACGCTGGTCATCGGGGCGAGCCTGGCGGCAGCGGCGATGGCACCGGGCTGGCTCACCCTGGCCGCCGTGGCCGTGGCCGGGGCGGGCGAGGGACCGCAGCTGACGGCGCTGTTCGCGGTGCGGCACCGGGAGGCGCCGGAGCACATGCGCGGGCAGATCTACACCACGGCCGCCAGCTTGAAGATCGCCGGGATGGCCGCAGGAGCGGCCGTCGCGGGGCCGCTGGCCGGGCGCTCGGTGACCGCCTGCCTGCTCGTGGCGGCCGCCGCCGAGCTGTGCGCCGCGGCCGCCTACCTGCTGGCCGGGGCCCCGCGGGCCGGACGGACCCCGAGAGCCCGCATGGAGGCCGTGCCGTGATACCCGCGGACCGTTCGGAATAGAACTCGTGGTCTTCGCTATCATGTGAGCATGCAGCCAATCGCCGGTGCGCAGTGGCGGCCGTCCCGTTAGGGCGGTCGTATCCGGCATTCATCAAGGGCCGTCCGGGATGGACGGCCTTTCTCGTACCTGGTGACCGTCCGCCCGGACCCGGGAAGGACGAGACAGCTATGAGCACGACCATGGCCTTGCGGCGTTCGGCCGAACTCGAAGAACTCATCGACCGGGGGGCGGCCGGCCTGAAGATCCTGACCGGGGACCGGCCGACCGGGCTGCTGCACCTGGGTCATTATTTTGGCACCCTGCGGAACCGGGTCAGGCTGCAAGACCTCGGCGCGGACGTGTTCGTGCTGATCGCGGACTATCAGGTGCTCACCGACAGGGACACCGCGGAACGCCTGGATGAGCACGTGACCGGCCTGCTGCTCGACTACCTGGCCATCGGGCTGGACCCGGCGCGGACGGTGGTGTTCGCGCACAGCGCGGTGCCCGCGCTCAACCAGCTGCTGCTGCCGTTCCTGAGCCTGGTCTCGGTGCCGGAGCTGAACCGGAACCCCACGGTCAAGGACGAGATCGCGCACTCGCGGCAGTCGGCGGTCAGCGGCCTGATGCTGACCTACCCGGTGCACCAGGCCGCGGACATCTTGTTCTGCAAGGCGAACCTGGTGCCGGTCGGGCAGGACCAGCTTCCGCACCTGGAGATCGCCCGCGTCATCGCCCGCCGGTTCAACCACCGGTTCGGCCCCGTGTTCGTCGTGCCCGACGCGCTGCTGTCAGCGGCGCCGCTGCTGCTCGGCACCGACGGCACGAAGATGAGCAAGAGCCGCGGCAACACGATCCCGCTGTCGGCCAGCGCCGACCAGACCGCCCGGCTTCTCCGCGGCGCGAAGACCGATCGGGAGCGGCATATCAGCTACGATCCCGAGCGCCGGCCGGAAGTCTCGAGCCTGGTGCTGCTGGCCGCGTTGTGCCTGGGGCGCAGCCCGGCCGATGTAGTCGCCGACCTCGGCACCGGCGGCGCCGCCGCGCTCAAGGAGACGGTGACGATGGCGGTCAACGAGATGCTGGCCCCGATCCGGGCCCGCCGTGCGGAGTACGCGCGCGATCTCGGCTATGTCCGGCGGGTGCTGCGCGACGGTAACGAGCGCGCCGAGGCGATCGCCGCGGCCACCCTGGATGAGGTCAGGGCGGTCATGGGCATGCGCTACTGACCTGCGGCGGTTGTCACCGGGTGGTGTGGCAGGGTAGGTCCGTGGGCTGGGCGTCCGGAACGGATCTGGTCGTGTCACTGCGGCAGGCCGGCGTGGCGCGCGGCGACCTGGTCGGCCTGGCCGTCTCCCCCGACCGCGGACTCGGGCTGGCGGCGCCCGGAGGCGGATGGTGGGTGCGGCCTGGCGCCGAGGCGGTGACCGCGGTCGGCCGGGCGGATCAGGCACTGCGGCCCCGGTGGGTGGTGTGGTCGGGCCAGACGTCCGCCTACCTGACCGGCTGCGGCGTGCGGCTTGCCACGTGCTGGGACATCACGGCGGCGCACCGGATGCTGTTCGGAGGGTGGCGGGCCGATCCAGGCCGGGCCTGGGCCCGGCTGCACGGGCTGGCCACGGACACGATGCCGGCCGACGCCCCCCTTGACCTGTTCGGGATGTCCGGCCCGGACGACGGCGACGCCGATGATCCGGTGGCACCGAACGGGCACCTGCGGCCGGAATGGGTCAGCGGCGGGTGGTCGGACAGTGCCGACCGCGTCGGCCGCTGGGCGGAGCTGGCCCGCTCGGTGGCCGGGCTGCAGCAGGCGGCGCTGGCCGGCCTGGCGGACCGGCCGATGGCGGTAGCCACGGCGCGCAGTGAGTCCACCGCCGAGCTGCTGTGCGCCGAGCTGTCGGCGGACGGGCTGCCGATGGACCGCGCAGCGGCGGAGCAGATCTTGGCCTCCCAGATCGGGCCCCGACCGCGCAGCGAGACCGAGGCGGCCGCCTCACGGGCCGCGCGCGACGCCGAGGTCCTGCGGCACGCCCCGGCCGGAACCACGGTCGACCTGCGCAGCCCGGCCCAGGTCCGGTCGCTGCTGGCCCGGATCGGCGTCGATGTCCCGGACACGCGGGCGTGGCGGCTGGCCGAGCTCCGCGGCAGCCATCCGCTGATCGGCGCCCTGCTCCAGTGGCGCAAGGCGGAGCGGATCGCCACCACCTACGGGTACGCGTGGCTGGATGAGAACCTCGGGGCCGATGGCCGTCTTCGCGGCGCCTGGAGCGGTTCCGACGGCGCGGCGGGCCGGATGACCGCGTCCGCCGGCCTGCACAACATGCCGGCGGCGATGCGCCGGGCGGTGGTGGCCGAGGAAGGGCACGTGTTCGTCCGCGCCGACCTGGGCCAGATCGAGCCTCGGGTGCTCGCCGCGGTATCCGGGGACCAGGCGCTGGCCGCGGCCGCGCGGTCCGACGACATGTACGCCCCGGTGGCCGAGCAGCTCCGCGTGGACCGGCCCACGGCCAAGGTGGCGGTGCTCGGCGCGATGTACGGGCAGACCACCGGACATGGCGCTCATGCGCTGCGCCGGCTCAACGCGGCCTACCCGGTCGCCATGGCCTACCTGGAGGCCGCCGACCGCGCGGGGCGGGCCGGGCGCGACCTGCGCACCTATGGCGGCCGCCTGATCGTGCTGACCCCCACCGAACCCCGGAACGCCGCCCAGGCCGCGGCCTATGGCCGGTACGCGCGTAACGCGATGGTCCAGGGCGCGGCGGCGGAGCTGTTCAAGATGTGGGCGGTGACCGTCCGGGCCCGGTGCGGGCGCCTCGGCGCGCGCATTGTGCTGTGCCTGCACGACGAGCTGCTGGTGCACTGCCCGGGCGAGCACGGTGAGGCGGTGTCCCGGATCGTGGAGGACTGCCTGCGCGAGGCGGCGCAGCGCTGGGTGCCCGGGTGCGGGGTCCGCTTCATTTCCGACACCACCATCGTCCGCAGCTGGTCAGACGCAAAGGCGCCGAAGGCCGCGGCGGGCCCCTCGGATCGGCCGTGACCCGGCCGGTCAGCGGGCCTGCGTGCCGTCGTGCAGGGACCGGACGGTCCTGGCGATGCGCGCGGCGCGGGTCTCGGCCTTCTTGGCCTCCTCGACCCAGCGCACCCACTCCCTGCGGTGGCTGTCAGGCAGCCGCTCGAAGGCGGCCCTGGCCAGGTCGTCCCGCGCGAGCGAGTCCGCGAGATCAGCGGATACGGCTACCTCATGCGACTCGGCCATGGGCCGAGTATGGCATCGCCGCCAGCTGGCATCGGCGGTGACCGGTCCGGAGCGGCCGCCAGTGGTCAGCGCGGTCCGGATCGGCTCAGGCCGGCCAGGTGCAGCGGCATGGCGTTGGCCCGCACGACATCGGAGTAAAAACGCGCGCTCGCCTTGGGGATGCGGTGCTGGGTCCCGAAGTCGACGAAGACGATCCCGAACCGTTTCTGGTAACCCCACCCCCATTCGAAATTGTCCAGCAGCGACCACACGAAGTATCCGGCCAGGCTGACCCCGTCCTGGATAGCGCGCGCGGCAGCCTCCAGGTGCGAGTGCAGGTACCGGACCCGCTCGACGTCGTTGACCTCGCCTTCCGGGTTGACGTAGTCCTCCGCCGCGCGGCCGTTCTCGGTGATGTACAGGGGCAGGCCCGGGGCCTGCTTGGACACGTCAAGCAAGAGCTCGTGCAGCCCGGCCGCGTCGACGAGCCAGCCCATCGTGGTCCGCTCCAGCCCGTCCGGCCGGTATTCCACGACGCCCGGCACCGCGCAGCGGGCTGGCTCCTCGTTCCGCCGCAGGTCCGCCACGTCGCCGGCTCGCAGGAAGATCGGCGAGTAGTAGTTGATGCCGAGGAAGTCGAGCGGCTGGCTGATGGTCTCCAGGTCGCCGTCGGCGACCAGGCCGGGCGGCGGCAGCAGGTCCGCGGGCGCGTGCGCCGGGTACCGGCCGTACAGCACCGGTTCGAGGTAGATGCCGTTCACGAGCGCTTCGGTGATCAGCCGGCCGGTTTCCAGCTCACCTGGCCGACCGTCCCCGAGCACCCGGACCGGATGCAGGTCAAGCGTGATGCCGACCTCCGCGGCGCCCAGGTCGCGCAGCGCGGACGTGGCCAGCCCGTGACCGAGCAGCAGGTGATGGGTGGCGGCCGACGCGGCGTCGGGGTCCCGCAGCCCGGGGGCATGGTTGCCGTGGCGGTAGCCGTGAGTGGACACCACCTGCGGCTCGTTCAGCGTGATCCATCGGGCCACCCGGTCGCCGAGTGCCTCGGCGCAGATGGCGGCGTACTCGGCGAAACGCTCGGCCGTCTCGCGCGCTGCCCAGCCGCCCTCATCCTGAAGCTCTTGGGGAAGATCCCAGTGATAGAGCGTCACCGTGGCCGCGATGCCGTGCTCGCCGAGCTCGTCCAGCAGCGCGCGGTAGTAATCCAGGCCCTTGGGGTTGGCGGCGCCGCGCCCGCCCGGCTGTACCCGCGGCCACGAGATCGAGAACCGGTAGGCGTTCAGGCCGAGCGAGGCCATCAGCCCGACATCCTCGCGATAGCGGTGGTAGGAGTCGCAGGCGACATCGCCTGTGTCCCCGCCGCGGACGTTGCCCGGCGCGTGACTGAAGGTGTCCCACACCGAGGGGCCCTTACCGTCCAGGGTCGCCGCTCCCTCGACCTGGTAGGCGGCCGTCGACGCGCCCCAGACGAAGCCGTCAGGGAACTGCAGGACACCGTTAGCACCTG
>Ga0187783_10002949_pt1 | contig 12580 bp, 9 predicted proteins | sample 1015_SJ02_MP02_2_FD_132471 | JGI IMG/M metagenome (GOLD analysis project Ga0187783, IMG submission 132471) | Tropical peat soil microbial communities from peatlands in Department of Meta, Colombia - 1015_SJ02_MP02_20_MG | ecosystem: Environmental > Terrestrial > Soil > Wetlands > Peat | place... | reverse complement strand
GCAATCGAAATTCCCGGGGACATTTCGCCCGACGGAAAGTATCTAGTCTGTCAGCGACGCGTCTTGGCCAATGGCACCCGGGCCAGCATTGATCTCTGGGCATTGCCATTGTTTGGGGAGCAAAAGCTGTCTCCGATTGTGCAAACCCCGTTTGATAGTAGGGCTCCCGCCATTTCGCCGGATGGCAAGTGGATGGCTTACCAGAACAGCGAGTCCGGCCGCAACGAGATTTACATCACAGCGTTTCCAGCGGGCGGAGCAAAATGGCAAGTTTCAACTAGTGGCGGAGACGAAGCCCGATGGCGCAAAGACGGCAAAGAACTCTTCTTCCTAAATCTCACGGATGACATCATGGCGGTAGATGTGAGCACTGCCAGCAACGTCGTTAAGCTCGGCGTTCCTCACGTCCTGTTTCACGCTTCCGGAGTCCAACGGCAGGCCGGTGCTTACGACGTGACCCGAGACGGCAAGAAGTTCCTCCTCAACACTGGCAACCTTAAAGAAGACAGCGGACCGATGACCCTGGTGCAGAACTGGCCAGAAGAGCTAAAAAAATAGGCCCTCTGATTTGTCAAGCTTGACGCAAACCAGATTGCTGTACCAGATCAGACGTGCTCATCTCGTTAATTTCTGAGTCGTCGGCTACCAGGAAAGCACGAATCCGTGGTCCGCTGGTACCGCACCCGACCCGCGCCCTCTCGCTAATTACGCAGGCAGCTTGACATCACCCCACCCGGGACCTCTCATGTCAACCCGGGACCTCTCATTGACTTGCCCTCCGATCGGGCATACGATGGCCTCGCGCCATGATCGGCCAAACCATCTCTCACTACCGTGTGCTGGAAAAACTTGGCGGGGGAGGCATGGGCGTGGTCTACAAGGCGGAGGACACGCGGCTTCAACGAACGGTTGCTCTGAAATTCCTTTCAGAAGATACTGCCAAAGATCCCGCCGCATTGGAGCGATTTCGACGGGAAGCCCAGACCGCCTCTGGTCTGAACCACCCCAACATTTGCACCATCTACGACGTTGGCGAAGAGGGCGGATCTGCCTACATCGCGATGGAGTTTATCGACGGGCAGACGCTGAAACACCGGATTGAAGGCAAGCCGATGAGGCTGTCCGAACTGCTGGATGTGGCCATCGCGATTGCGGACGCCCTCGCAGCCGCCCATGCCCGGGGCATCGTGCACCGCGATATCAAGCCGGCGAATGTCTTTATCAGTCGCAGTGGGCAAACCAAGGTGCTGGACTTCGGCCTTGCGAAATACACGGCCGAGCAGCAACTGGCACGGGACGCCTCGGTGACCAGTTCCATGCCGACCGCGGCCAACGCTCAGCAGCTGACCAGTCGCGGCACAGCTATGGGAACCGTGGCTTACATGTCGCCCGAGCAGGCCATGGGCGACGAGTTGGACGGTCGCACCGACCTGTTTTCTCTGGGTATTGTCCTTTATGAAATGGCGACCGGGAGGCAGGCCTTCTCGGGGTCGACGACCGCCGCTGTGTTTGACGCGATTCTGCACCGCCAACCGGCTGCAGCGCTGAAAGTCAATTCCCAACTCCCTGCACGGCTAGAAGAGATCCTCGACAAGGCTCTGGAAAAAGATCCCAAGCTGCGTTATCAGGCTGCCTCCGACTTTCGGGTTGATCTGCAGCGGCTCAAGCGGGAATCAGATTCCCATTCGGCGGCAAGAACCGCCGAAGGTCGGCCAGAAGTCGTGCCCGAAGTGGCCGGACCCGTGAATGCAGTGGGTCTCGCGCCCTCGCCGGCCAAGGGCGCCGCCAGGAGTTGGACTTCTGCCGTTCTGGTTGCTGGCATTACCCTCGCTCTTGTCGCGGGAGCCTATTGGGAAGGAAAACGCGAGGGGCTGGCTTCCAGTATCACCCCCCCCACGTATCGTCAGCTTACCTTCCGTGGTGGAACTATTCGCATGGCGCGTTTCGCGCCGGATGGAAAAACTATTGTTTACAGCGCGGCCTGGGAGGGCAATCCTACCGAACTTTATACCACCCGCCCGGAGAGTCCCGAGTCTCGCGCCATCGGTCTGTCCGCGGCAGAAGTCCTGTCCATTTCGGGCGAGGGCGAGATGGCGGTATTGCTCCACAGTCACAATGTGGATCCGTACATTAATGCCGGCACCTTGGGCAGAGTGCCGCTGGGTGGTGGCGCGCCGCGCGAAGTCCTCGAGAATGTGCAATGGGCAGATTGGTCACCGGACGGGACCAACTTTGCTGTGGTGCGCGAATTCGGTGGCCAAAGTCGGTTGGAATATCCCATCGGAAAGGTTCTGTATCAGACTGGGGGTTGGATCAGCCACCCACGGGTCTCGCCGAATAGCGACATGGTGGCCTTCATTGAGCACCCTGTCCGTAGGGACGATGCCGGCTCCGTTGCCGTAGTCGATCTGTCGGGAAAGAAGAAAACTCTTTCCGCTGGCTGGGCGACGATCTGGGGTCTGGGCTGGGCACCGAAGGGAACGGAAATCTGGTTTTCCAGCACGAAGGTTGGATACGGCCGTTACCTTTCTGCCGTGAACCTTTCAGGGGAAGAACGACTGCTGGCGCGTGAACCCGGAACTTTGACTCTACAGGATGTAGCCCGGGACGGCCGGGTGCTGCTTACACGCGACGTGCCCCGCATAGGAATGGTGGGAATGACGGCGGGTAATAACAGAGAGCGCGACCTTTCCTGGATGGATTGGTCGGCACCGAGAGACTTGTCCGTCGATGGGAAGACTCTCTTGTTTACGGAGTCGGGCGAGGCCGGCGGCGAAAATTACGCGGCTTATCTTCGCCAGACTGACGGTTCTCCTGCGGTTCGACTGGGTACCGGTAGCAGTTTCGCTCTTTCTCCGGACAAGAAATGGGTAGTAGTTGGCTTGCCCAAGCCTCCGGTGCAATTTAATCTTCTTCCCACTGGGGCAGGAGAAGCCAAGCCACTTACGCATGACAATATCAATCATATGTGGACCCGCTGGTTTCCCGATGGCAAGCGATTGCTCTTCTCCGGCGATGAGCCCGGCAAAGGCGTGCGTCTGTATGTGCAGGATATTGGCGGCAACGGGCCGAAGGCCATCACCGGCGAGGGGGTGAATTCGAGCCTGTTTGCCATCTCTCCCGACGGCGGGCAGGTAGCCGTGGTGGGACCGGATCGGAAACCCGCATTGTTGCAGGTCGATGGTGGTGAAGTACGGGCAATCCCCGGCCTTGATGTCGGAGATGCTCCCATCGGCTGGACTAGCGACGGCCGCTCACTATTCGTATATCGACTCGGAGAAGTGCCGGCCAAAGTCGATAAGCTGGACTTGGCCACGGGACGGAGACAACCCTGGAAGCAACTCGTGCCACCCGATGTTTCCGGGGTCACTTTTATCAGCGCGATTCTGATCACTCCCGATGGAAATAACTACGTCTACGAATACGGCCGTACGCTTTCCGATTTGTATCTAGTTAATGACGTCAAGTAGCCGACCAACGATGGAGGATGGGCGTCTCGCGGGGCGCCTCTCGGCGTTGTGCTCGAGTCACAGGCTAACCATAAGTTGATGTCAAGATCCCGATCACAAGGGAGGCGCGGACTCATTCGCCTTCCGTTAACGCACCAAAGTCCCGCGCCGTCAACCCGGAGGACAGCGTTTTCACCCTTAGCGTCTCGCGCCGATATAGGGGGTCCGACCTCTTGGGACACTTTTCCCCGTGGAGGTAATATCCCCCGTCAAGCGGTTGACGGGAGTATAGGAGCTGGGGAGATTTTGCTACACCCAACCCCCTGGGGGTATGTTCCGGACAAACGAGTCGCAAGCTTTGAGCAATTTGGATTCAGACAGGATTTTCCCTGCTGGCACGCCATCAAGTGCGGAGAGCAGTAGCGTCGCCGAGGAGCGGGGGGGTGCGCAACTGGGCGAGGTCGGGAGGGCGAGAGGAACTGAGGGTCAGAAGGGAACGAGGCGGTGGGATTTTGAGTTCGCATGGGCCTGCGGCTCACCCATTGACATGAAAATCTGTGCAATCGCGATATTTCAACAGTTGACGGATCGAGCCGCGTCTACAATCCGGCTGCGTTCCTATGCGCGATGTAGTTTCTGGCGCACTGTTTCCACGATGAGACCGATAAATCCATAGGTAAGAGCATTGGCAAGAAGAACCCGATAAAGACCAATGCCGAAGTGGAAACGAAAACTGGCGAACACGATTGGCTGAGTGAAATGGGCGAGATTCCACACGATTGGATCTTCTTGAATACTTGGAAATGTGGGGTAGGCATACAGCGCCCAGCCGACCCAACCAGAAGGCCCACACTCGCCCATATAGCAATTCGGAGTTTCATGGTGTTGCTCCTGACGCCATCCTCTTATTTTATGATGTTCTGCCAGCTATCAGCCGTGTACAGGTTTACCGCTGGTACGATTTCTCGTCAACCATCGGTCTGTTTCTCTGAGCAAACTGGCTATCGAGCACTGACTTCCAGAGCAGGATTCTCGGAGGAATGAAAATTTCAAGCTACTACTCTGTGCGGAGGGCCTGCATCGGATCAACGTTCGCAGCTCGTCGCGCTGGGACATAGGAGGCCAAGATTCCGGTCACCAATAGAAGCACAGTTGCTCCACTGAGCGTCATGGCATCATACGACCTAACTCCATAAAGCATGCTCGACACGATCCGAATTACGGCGAACGCCCCCCCCAGGCCAATCGCAGAACCAGACATGAGGATGAAGACGGCTCGACGCATCACGAGCCAGATCAACTGGTACTTTTGAGCACCCAGCGCCAGGCGCACACCCAACTCCCGGGTTTTGTTCGTCACGACATAGGCAAGGATTCCATACAGTCCAACCACGCACAGAAGGAGCGCTGAACCCGCAAACAATTGGAGCAGATGTGAGGCCATCCGGCGGTCGCCGTAAGAATCGTCGACAACCTGGTCCATTGTCGTGAAGGTACTTCCCGCTAACTCGGGACTTGCACTGCGAAAGGTGTTTCGCAACTCCGGAATGATGAGAGACGGCTCCCGTTCCGTTCGAACTGCCAGATCCATGGCAAGCCCTTCCGCTGCCCGGTAGAACATGGTGTTCGGTGTGATCTGGGGAATGCATACTTCGACTTCGGGCTTCGACTGCTCCAGCACGGACGATTGTCGTTCGTCATCAATGACCCCGATGATGCGTGCAGGTTTGTCATTTCCGTAACTTAACAACTCCTGATTGAGCGCATAGCCGGGGTCACGATTATCTCCAAAGTATTCCTTTACGAAAGCACGATTGACCACGACTACAGGTGCAGAACCAGCGGTGTCGCCGTCGTTGAAGAAACGGCCACGCAGCATGTGGAAACCGAAGACACGTTGCAAGGCCGGACCTACAGCCCGAAACTCAACCACGAGATCCTCGATCCGCATGGATTCCGGGTCCGTCTCGTCGGCAGCGAATGTCAACAGAATGGGAAATCGCTTTCCAAGCGGGACCGCAGTGGTCAGCGCGGCCGCCTGCACCCCCGGCAACCGTTCCACCTTCTCGACCAGTGGTTGATACAACTGCGTTGTCATACTTCTCCCATCGAACTTGTAAGCAGGAATCACCATGTCAGCTACGATCACATGATCCGTCCGAAAGCCGAGCGAGACCTGCCTCAACGCGAAGATCGTCCGCAACAGAAGCCCGCACGCCACCAGAAGCGTCAGGGACATTGCAACTTGTGCAATCACCAGCATACTCCGGCCACGCTGGTGCGCGCTGCCGCCGGACTGACAGCCGCCTTGCCTGAGGACCGGCTCGATGGAGGTTCTCGCCGCAACCAAAGCTGGCCAGACCGATGACAGAGCCGTACTTGCGATCGTCAAACCGAGCAAAGCGAAAATCAGTGCGCCATTCGGTTGCATTCCGATGTGAACATTGAGCTGAGCCGCGATTTGATTTTCGAACAGCCTCAACGCCACGAATACCAGTCCCAGCCCGAGTACACAGGCAGCTCCACTGAGAATGAGTCCCTGCACCAGAAGCTGGCGCATGATGCGCCAGCGACTCGCGCCCAGGGCAGCGCGCACGGCGATTTCCCGTCGGAGAGCATTTGCCCGGGCCAGCATCAAGCTCGTAACGTTGACGCAGGCAATGAGCCACAGGACGCTCGCTGCCGCGAGCAAAGCCAGCAGAGCTTGTTTGATATTTCCCTCGACCAATGAATCCCGATAGGATTCCACTTCCACGGACTGGACGTTCTCCCGAGCGTGCGGGTCCGTATAGAGCTTTGCCACGTCAGACTGGACCACCTTAAGCTCAGCCGTGGCTTGCGCAATGCTCACTTCATCTTTGAGTCGAGCGATGATTCTGTAATCTTGTGCCTCATTCTTGGTCCGTCCTTTGTCGGAATCGCCGAGCACAACTGGAATCCAAATCTGCGGCTTTTCCGCGTTCATGGGAAACTGGAACCCACGAGGCATCACTCCAATCACAGTGTATGAATTGCCGTTAAGCCTCACCGCTTTGCCCAGGATGTTCCGATCAGCACCGAAACCATCACGCCAGGCGGAATCACTCAGCAAAATCGTATTGCGGTTTACGTTGCTGAAGTCATTCCCGACCGGGCCTTCGAAATCGCGCCCGATGGCGGGGCTAACTCCAAGAGTCGTGAAGAGATTGCTGCTGACCTTCGGAGTGTTGACCTGTACCGGTCCATTGGTGCCTTCCAGGAAGGACGTGGGTTTGTCGTAAGTGTGAAATGCGATTGAATGGAGCGTGCGACTTCTTTCGCGCCATTGCTGGATGTCCACGAATGGAGCGCCAAACATGGTAGGTCCAGTTTTACCCGCCTCTCGAATCTGGACCAACTGATCGGCATTGCGGTAAGGCATGCGGCGGAGCAACACTTGATCCAGGACGGTGAACATTGCCGCGCTGGCTCCGATTCCGGTAGCCAGAATCGCAATCGAAACAATCGAGAATCCTCGCGCCCGGCCCAGTTGTCGCAGAGAATGCTGAATGTCGGCCAAGAGAGAAGGTAATGGCAAGGGCTACCTCACTGTAGTCGACGATTGTAACTCAGGCTTTGAGCATAACTGTTTTCACCAGGCGTTTACATTCAAGATTCCGGAAAATGACTGTAATCGCTAGCGAACTTGGGTATGGTTTGCACCATCAGCTCGGCAAATCTATCCACTCCGCCTTTTTCCAGCACACGTCCAATCGCTGGGATGTAAGCCATCATTCCTAACCTTCGTATAATTGCCTCGGCTCCTTCCCGCTGATGAGTGCAAGCAAGTCAGATTGAGTCATTTGTGCTCCGACTCTTCGCAGCATCGCGTTGGCAGGATTGATGACGCAAACATTGTCTGATGGCAAATGCCGCAAGCAGAACAATTCCAAGTCCTATCGCAAAACCCAGGAGCAGTTCCCAACCGCCAGTTGATTGTTGATCTGAGATCGGGTCGGGCGTTCTTTTTAGAATCGCAAGCTCGCTCCGCATCTCTAAACGCCGCTGTCTGCGCTGTGCGTTTCGTCGTTCGCGATGTTCTCGTTCCCATTGCTGTTTAGTTTCAGGATTTTTGTACGGCATTTTGTGTTTACCGCTCCTTTTTGGGTCGTGCACTCTCTTTCTCAATGCTCTTCACGATTGACATAAGTAACTCAGGGTTCTTGTGCATGAGATAGGCTCGACCCGGGTCGCTGATTCTGTTAACCGGAGTTCTGTTCTGCTCGTTGACTGCAGTACCGAGCGAGCGGATATTGGGGCGCTCTTCGAGGAGGCCTGAATGAAGCGGTCGCCCCGGCTTCGCAAGATATTCAAGGAACCACCCTGCCGGTCCGCCAAAATGTGCGACAGTGGTCCGCGTGTCTTCCCAGGGAGTGCAGTAATTCTTATCGACACGATTGAACATCTTGTTTCGTCTGCGGTTTTTGGCCCTCAATTCCCGTCTTCTTAGATAGAGGGGTTCTGTTCTTTGCTTCGAACTAAAGAGTTGTCTTCCCCTCGACAGCAATAAACAAATGCAAAGCAGATTGATTTGGGTAACACTGTTCAGCGTCGCAATCGTGGTCACAGCGCTGTATTACACTCGAAAGGTCCATGCCACGCCGAAGGGCGGCTGTAGCGTTGCCAGTCTCAAAGGGACCTATGCCTTCCTCAACACGGGCGTAGCCCATACCGTCTCGACACGGGCGTAGACCATGCCGTGGGTGGCCCTATCGCCGAGCTTGGCATCGCCTTCTTCAACGGAGATGGGAAGCGCGGCCCCATTCGCAGAACCTCGAGCGTCAACGGTGTAATCCAAGACTGGACAAATTCCCCGCCGCATGGAAGCTACACGATCGATCCGGATTGTACCGGGTCGTTCTTCAGTCCAGGTCCAGACGGTGTTAAAACCTACAACATCGTCGTCCTCGACGGAGGCAAGAGATTCCTCTTGCTCGATTTGGAGCCGGACACAATTGTCACGGCAGAGGGGACGAGGCTCGAGGAGGAGGAGAACGAGAAGGACTAACGGTGCGCTGACTAAGTTGGATGGACACTTCTCCATTTGAAGCGGTGTGTGGGACGAGTGTCGGTCAACTGTTGGCGAAATCCCCATTTCGCTCAAAACGGTTTCGGTAGGAGTCTTGAGAGTAATCGCAATTAAGCTGGCTCAGGACGCCGGGCTAATTCTGCATTCCAGCCGGAGAGTCCAGTCCCTCAATCGCTGACTTTGAATTCCCAGCGCGTTGCGTCATTCGGATAATTTTTCTCTGTCCAGGCCCAGGCGATTCGTGGATGCACGCAATACACCGCGCTTCCGGGAGCAATCAGCAGCGGGGTCTTGTATTTTGCGCGGTATGCCTCGTCGAGTTTTTTCAGCATGGGTTTATCGTTAACCTCGACAGCGTTTCCCTCCAGGATGACCGCATCATCTCCCGATTCGAGGTGAACGGAAACCGCCTTATTGTGGGCAAGGTTCTTCCCTTTCCTGGTAGAGCGTCCCGTTCCGAAGTAAAGAGCACCGTTGGTCCAGAAGCCCCACACGGGCATTGAATGAGGCCGCCCGTCAGGACGGGAGGTACAAATCCAGTAGTTCCGGGAGGAGGCCAAGCGTTTCTCCGCATGGCTCCAGGGCAAGTAGTTCTTGCGAGGCTTGAGGCCATACTCAGCAGGAACGTGTGGCAAGCCCACTCTGATCAAGTTGGTTGGTTCTTTCTTATCTGGAACCGTCTTCGCTTTGGGCATGTTTACCTCCAGACAGAGTTTTTCGCCGATTTAGGACTTGTCAGCGTTGGAAAGTAGTCCTTCGACCAAAGCTGTCCATTCAGCTTCAAAAGTAACATAGCCAGAACATCGTGAACCTAACCGTCGAAAAATCTTAGAGCCCTATCGACAAGCGCGCCGGCGCCGAGCGTCCGCGTTGATCCGATTGTGTCACGCCGGGGCGCTTGCGATAGGGGGATTTGGAGGAAGCCGCTGTGGTTTGCGGCGGACGCGTGGGAGCTATGGGTTTTGCTCGGCCGATTCGACGATCCTTCGCCTTTGGGAAGGGAAAAGCAGAGTGGTAAGTGAAGATAGTTTGAGCTTTGGCCAAGAGCAAAGAGCATCGGGGCGTGGTTTGTACATAGAAGTAAGTAGCTGGTCCACAGCTGTGATGGTAGGTAGAGACACGAAGGCGGCCGGAGTCGATGATTCCGCTAGGGTGCGCGATATGGGAGAGAGATTAGGAAGAGTCAAGCCGAATCCTTTGGTCTACGAGTTGGGCAGCGTCCCAGGCAGAGAGAGATTCCACTCGCAGCATGGGGGTGCCACATTGCGGACAACGGAAGCAAGCTGGGAGATGGGGAGCGTTGGAAGTGGAAGTGGTTGGCTGGGGATGATCCAACAATAATCGTTGGCAGAGCGGCAAGAGGGTGGCGCGGCGACGGTTAGCCAGGAAGCCGAAGGAGCGGATTCGAACGAAGCCGCGGGGCAGCACATGCAGCAGGAAGCGACGCAAGAACTCTGGTGCCGCGAGCGTCATCATTCTCTTGTGATTTCCGTGGGCATAGTCTCTCCAGCGGAAGGTGACTTGATTGTTGGTGAAGGCAACGAGGCGGTGGTTGCTGATGGCGACGCGGTGAGTGTAGCGGGCGAGGTAGCCGAGGACATGATGGGGACCGCCGAAGGGTGGTTTGGCATAGACGACCCAGTTGTGACGGAACAAGGGGCGCAAGAAAGCGCGGAAGGCTTTCTCGTTTTGTAGAGGTTGAAGAGAACCGGGGAAGATCAGTTGGCGTTGTTGAAATCGTAGTTGGAGAGCGTCTACGAACTTGCCGCGAAAGACGCGACGGAGTACCTCCACCGGCAGGAAGAAGGAATAGGGAGGATGGATCCAGCGCGTGTGGTCGGGAGAAAGACCTCCGGCCGGAATCAGACAATGCAGGTGAGGATGGAACAACAAGTTCTGACCCCAACTGTGCAACACGGCAAAGAAACCGATGCGTGCCCCGAGATGTTTGGGGTCAGCCGCGACCTCGAGCAAAGTCTCGGCGGTGGCGTGGAACAACAGGTCGTAGAAGACCTTCTTGTTGACCAGGGCCAGATGCCCGAGATGATGCGGCACGGTGAAGACGACGTGGATATAAGGAACCGGTAGCAGTTCGCTCTGCCGGGCAGCAATCCAACGGTCGCGCGCCCCACTTTGACACTTGGGGCAGTGGCGATTCCGACAACTATTAAAGGAGAGGGCGCGATAGCCGCAGCGCGGACACTGGTCGCGATGTCCGCCCAGTGCCGCGGTACGGCAGCGTGCGATGGCCAGGAGCACTTTGCGATGGCTCCAGTGAATCCAGCGGTAGCTGGTGCGGATAAAGCGATTCCCTTGTGCACGAACGATATCGGCCACCTCCAGCGGTGGCCGAGTCATTTTTTCTGCAGCCTCCGTGAAGGTTGGACATCGTCCACAGGGGAGAGCTGCAGGCTATCGAGGGGATTGGGAACCGCCTGCAAGTGTCTGTGGGACAGATGCAGATAGATTAGAGTGTGTTCCAGGCGGGAGTGTCCGAGCAAGACCTGGATGGTGCGCAAGTCGGCTCCTGCGTCCAGCAGATGGGTGGCGCAACTGTGGCGCAGGGAATGTGGGTGGATGCGCTTGTCGATGCCTGCTGCTTCAGCAGCCTGGCGACAAGCCAACCACACGATATTGGAAGTGATGGGTACGTCGGCACGCCGGTGGTGCACGGTTCCGGGGAAGAGATAGGTTTTAGGTTTCATCCAACGCCAATAGACTCGCAGGGCTTCGAGCAGTGTCGGACTGAGCGGCACTTCGCGATCCCGGCTACCTTTGCCTTGGGTAATCCGGATCATCATGCGCTGACTGTCGATGTCACTGACCTTAAGACGGCAAAGTTCGGAGCGTCGCACGGCGGTGGAATACAGGGTCATGAGCAGGGTGCGGTGATAGAGATTGCGTGCCGCATCGATCAGTCGGGTCACTTCCTCAGGGCTGAGCACGACGGGCAGGCGCCGGGGAGATTTGGGAAAGGGAATGTGCTCGGTCAGAAAATGCCGGCGTAGAGTTTTGACAAATAAGAAGCGGAGTGCGGATACATACTGGCTGACGCTAGCCGGCGACAACTTTTTGCTTTGAAACAGATATGCCTGGTATTGGCGAATGTGTTCCGGCCCCAGCTTGTCTGGTGGTCGGTGGAAATAGGCTGCGAAGTCGCGGACAATCCGGAGGTAGGTGTTTGCGGTACGATACGCGTAATGACGTCGCTGGAGTTCCTCCAGCATTGTTGGACGAAGTTGGGTCATGGAGACCTCCTTTTTCTGTGACCCAACTTATCTCAACTCTTTCTCCCTCCCCACCTGCCGAAGTACAAACACGCGTAAGCGTCCGCCGCGCAGCGGCTTCGTCCAAATCGCCGTTGCGCTCAAAACACCTGTCTTGTGAACTCGGACTGTCACCGGACTAGAATTCACCGACAATGCCAGCAAGAATTCGGAATCACGGCGGCATCTTGGCGAAAAGTTATAGCTGGATACCCTTCTGTGCTACTATCCTGCCTGGTTTTGAGGGTGCCCGATCAGCAACCTAGGATTGATGGTGGCTTCGAGGAGGCGTATGAAGCACATTTTTCTGCTTACGGGTTTCTTGGTAACTTCCTTATGTGTCACCGTCAGTGGGCAGACTGAATCGGCTCGTTCCGTGATTCCGAACTCCGGCTTCACCGCAGATTATCCTGCCGATCGCGCAGGCATCTTAATCCAAACTAAGTCTTGGGAGGAAATCAAAAATCAGATTCCGACCAAGACCAGAGCCAAGCACGGAATCGCGGCTTCACTGTCTTACGGAGCGGTGCCTGCGAACGTGGTGTTGGAATATGAAGGCGATCACGCTCAGACTCAGTTGCAGGACGGACAGCTGATGATCTGCATCTGCCATCTTCTATCCCTTCCTAGCGATCCCCTGATTGTGAGACTTCATCCCAAAAAGAATTCGCGAGAACTAGACGGTGGGAAGATCATCGTTTACCCAGTCGTTGGCGGAAGTAAAACCGCCGATGCCAGCAAAACCGATTTGATTGCAGTCGACATTGCTCACCCGGATCCTCACGTGTGGCTTGTCCGTCCACAATCACCGCTGCCGG
>Ga0187783_10002948_pt1 | contig 12583 bp, 10 predicted proteins | sample 1015_SJ02_MP02_2_FD_132471 | JGI IMG/M metagenome (GOLD analysis project Ga0187783, IMG submission 132471) | Tropical peat soil microbial communities from peatlands in Department of Meta, Colombia - 1015_SJ02_MP02_20_MG | ecosystem: Environmental > Terrestrial > Soil > Wetlands > Peat | place... | reverse complement strand
TGTCGTGGAACTGCAGGCTGTTCAGCAGTGTCGAGGTGATGCGGGCGCCGGTCATGCCGAACGGGTGGCCGACGGCGATAGCTCCGCCGTTGACATTCAGATTGTCGATGTCGATGCCGAGGTCGGAGTAGGACGGGATGACCTGTGCCGCGAATGCCTCGTTGATCTCCACCAGGTCGACGTCGTCGATAGTCATGCCCGCCCGGTTCAGCGCCTGGCGGGACGCCTCCACCGGGCCGAGACCCATGATCTCTGGCGATAGCGCCGTCACGCCCGTTGACACGATGCGGGCGAGCGGGGTGATGCCCAGCTCCGCCGCCTTGGTGTCACTCATAACCACCACGGCCGCGGCTCCGTCGTTCAGCGGGCAGCAGTTGCCTGCGGTCACCGTGCCGTCGGGCCGGAACACCGGCTGCAGTTGCGACACCTTCTCCAGCGTGGTGCCAGGCCGCGGGCCGTCGTCTGCCGAGACCTCCGTGCCGTCGGGCAGGGTGACAGGCGTGATGTCGCGCTGCCAGAAGCCGTTGGCCAGCGCCTTCTCCGCCATGTTCTGCGAACGCACGCCGAACTCGTCCTGCTCGGCGCGACCGATCCCGCGCAGCTGAGCGACATTCTCCGCCGTCTGGCCCATGGCGATGTAGATGTCCGGGATGTTGCCGTCGGCACGCGGGTCGGCCCAGTGGAAGCCCCCTTTGGCCATCTCGCCGGCGCGCGCTTCGGCGTCTGCGAACACGGGGTTCTTGGTGTCTGGCTGGCCGTCACTGCTGCCCTTGCTAAACCGGCTCACGCACTCCACTCCGGCGGAGATGTAGATGTCTCCTTCGCCGGCCTTGATGGCGTGGAAGGCCATCCGGGTGCTCTGCAACGAGGACGAGCAGTACCTCGTGATGGTCGTGCCCGGCAGGGAGTCGTAGCCGAGCATCACGGCAACGACCCTGGCCATGTTGTACCCCTGCTCGCCGCCCGGGAGGCCGCAGCCGAGGATCAGATCGCTGATCTGGGCGGGGTCTACCTGCGGCACCTTGGCCAGGGCCGCGGTGACCAGCTGCACGGTCAGGTCATCAGGGCGGATGGTGGTGAGTGATCCCTTGAACGCCCGTCCGATCGGCGAGCGAGCGGTAGCGACGACGACGGCCTCCGGCATGGCGACTCCCTGGGACAAGTCCGTTGTTACTGGCTAGCAGCTTATGAAACGCTGGGCCGTCGTGGCATCCCGGTGGTCAGAACGGCAGTGGTCAGGAGCTTTGTCCGCGGTAACAGAGCGCCGGAATGAGGCGTTGTGCCCGCGCCCAGTGTCGAGACCAGACCCGGTGCCGCAGCCTTAAACTAACGCGCCGGGTCCGTCAGCTGGGCTCGGCCGACCCCCCGGAGGGACCATGCCATTCCCGAGTGACCTAGAGATAGCCAGGGCAGCGTCGCTCAAACCGCTCGACGACGTGGCAGCCGAGATGGGTATCGGCAGCCACTTGCTCGAGCCGTACGGCGAGCAGGTCATGAAGGTCAAGCTGGCCGCGATCGAGGAACTCGCGGACCGGCCGGTCGCGAAGTACGTCGTGGTCTCCGCGATCACGCCCACCCCGCTCGGCGAGGGCAAGACCACCACAACCGTTGGGCTCGGGCAGGGCCTGCACCACATCGGCAAGCAGGCCACGGTGGCGATCAGGCAGCCGTCGATGGGTCCGACATTCGGCATCAAGGGCGGGGCCGCGGGCGGCGGGTACAGCCAGGTCGTGCCCATGGAGGTGCTGAACCTGCACCTCACCGGCGACATGCACGCCGTGACGGCGGCACACAACCTGTTGTCGGCGATGATCGACAACCACCTCTATCAGGGCAACGCTCTCGGCATCGACCAGCACAACATCACCTGGCGCCGGGTGCTGGACGTGAACGACCGGGCGCTGCGGAACATCATCGTCGGGCTGGGTGACCGCGGTGACGGGGTGCCCCGGCAGACCGGCTTCGACATCACCGCCGCCTCAGAGGTCATGGCGACGCTGGCGCTCACCTCCTCGCTGTCCGACCTGCGCGCCCGGCTCGGCCGGATCGTCATCGGCTACACCAGGGACGGCACCCCGGTAACCGCGGAGCAGCTCAGCGCCGCGGGCTCGATGGCCGTCATCTTGCGTGACGCGATCAAGCCGAACCTCATGCAGACCCTGGAGAACACGCCGGTGCTGGTGCACACCGGCCCGTTCGGCAACATCGCCACCGGCAACTCATCCGTCATCGCCGATCTCATCGGCATCCATGGCGGGGACTTCCTGGTCACCGAGGCCGGCTTCGGCGCGGACATGGGCGCCGAGCGGTTCTTCAACATCAAGTGCCGCACGTCGGGGCTCGTGCCGAACGCCGCCGTCGTAGTGGCCACGGTGCGCGCGCTCAAGGCGCACTCCGGCAAGTACCGGATCGTGGCCGGTCGGCCGCTGCCCGAGGACCTGCTGGCCGAGAACCCCGACGATGTGATGGCCGGCGCGGCGAACCTGCGCAAGCAGATCGAGAACATCCGGCTGCACGGCGTTCCGGCGGTCGTCGCGATCAACGCCTTCCCGACCGATCACGCCAGCGAGCACGAGGCGATCAGGGAGATCGCGGCCGAGATGGGTGCCCGCTCGGCCGTGTGCACGCACTTCGCTGACGGCGGCGCCGGGGCCGTCGAACTTGCCGAGGCGGTCGCCGAGGCGGCCGACGAGCCGTCGCACTACCAGCCGCTGTATCCGCTCTCCGCCAGCCTGCGGGAGAAGATCGAGACCGTCGCGACGAAGGTCTACGGGGCCGCTCAGGTGGAGTACTCGGCGGACGCCACCAAGCAGCTGGACACCTACGAGCGGGCCGGCTTTGGCAACCTGCCGGTCTGCATCGCCAAGACCAACCTGTCCATCTCCTCTAACCCGGCTCTCAAGGGCGCTCCCACCGGATGGACCCTGCCAGTCCGGGAGGTGCGCGCCTCGGTCGGTGCCGGTTTCGTGTACCCGATCTGCGGAGACATCAGGACGATGCCGGGCCTCGGCACCAGCCCGGCGGCGGCCCGGATCGACCTCGATGACGAGGGACTTATCGTCGGCCTCAGCTGACGCACCGCGTTCCTTGCGCAGGGTGGCGACTTTTCCATGTCCGGGCATGGGAAAGTCCTCACGATCATGGAGTAAGCGCTTACCCGTGGGCGGCAAGGGGCCGCGGACTGGATAGGCGAGGCGGCGGCCGCGCTGCCGTGGTGGGATACCGTCGATAACAGGCGTCCCATACGGCAAAGGCGGCCATCTCCATGCAGGTCCATGAGTCCCTGATCGACCTGGTCGGGAACACGCCGCTGGTCCGCCTGCGCAAGCTGACGCGCGGGCTGCCGGGTGCCGGGGCCGGCCCCGTAGTGCTGGCGAAGATCGAGTACTTCAACCCCGGCGGCTCGGTGAAGGACCGGATCGCGCTGCGGATGGTCGAGGCTGCCGAGCGCTCGGGCGAGCTCAAGCCCGGCGGCGTCATCGTGGAGCCCACCTCCGGGAACACCGGCGTGGGCCTGGCGATCGTGGCGGCCGAGAAGGGCTACCGCTGCTTGTTTGTCTGCCCGGACAAGGTGGGCCAGGACAAGATCAGCGTGCTGCGGGCGTACGGCGCGGACGTGGTCGTCTGCCCGTCGACCGTCTCGCCCAGCCACCCGGACTCTTACTACTCGGTGTCCGACCGGCTGGCCAGGGAGACGCCGGGGGGCTGGAAGCCCAACCAGTACGCCAACCCGGAGAACCCGAACTCGCACTATCACTCGACCGGCCCGGAGATATGGGCGCAGACCGACGGCCGGATCACCCACTTCGTGGCCGGCATCGGCACCGGCGGGACGATCTCCGGCGCCGGGCGCTACCTGAAGGACGCCTCTGGCGGCCGGGTCCAGGTGATCGGCGCTGACCCGGAAGGCTCGGTCTACTCCGGCGGCACCGGCCGGCCGTACCTGGTCGAGGGAGTCGGCGAGGACATCTGGCCGGACACCTATGACAAGAGCATCTGCGACGAGATCATCGCGGTGAGCGACGCCGAGTCGTTCCTGATGACCCGGCGCCTCGCCAGGGAAGAGGCCCTGCTGACCGGCGGCTCCTGCGGCATGGCCGTGGTGGCAGCGCTCCAGGTGGCGAGGACGGCGGCGCCCGAGGATGTGATCGTGGTGCTGCTGCCCGACGGCGGGCGGGGCTACCTCGGCAAGATCTACAACGACGAGTGGATGGCCGACTACGGCTTCCTGACGGCCGAGACAGCCGAGCCACGCGTTGCCGACGTGCTGGAGAAGAAGCATCGCGGGCTCCCGCCGTTCGTGCACGCGCACCCGACCGATACGGTCCGGAACGTGATCGGTAGCCTGCGCGAGTTCGACGTGTCCCAGCTTCCGGTGCTCAGCGCCGAGCCGCCGGTGATGGCCGCGGAGGTCGTCGGTTCGATCGTGGAACACGACCTGCTGGACGCGCTCGTCACTGGCAAGGCGGCGCCCGACGACGAGGTGGCCGGGCTCATGTCGCCGCCGCTGCCGATGGTCGGCTCGGGCGAGCCGGTCAGCGCCGCGGCCAGGGCGCTCGGCAGCGCCGGCGCCGCGATCGTGCTCATCGACGGCAAGCCGGCGGGTGTCATCACCCGGCAGGACGTCCTCACGTTCCTGTCGGGCGAGCCAGGCTAGGCCGGGCACGCAGATCCGTCCGGAGCGAGCGCAAGGGGGCGCCCAGCATGCAGCACGACGGGTTCGAAACTCTGGCGATCCACGCCGGCCAGCAGCCCGACCCGGCGACCGGCGCCGTCGTGCCGCCGATCTACCAGGCATCCACCTATAAGCAGGACGGCGTCGGCGGACTGCGCGGTAAGGAACTCGGCGCGGCCGCGCGCTGGATCGAGGGCTACGAGTACTCACGAACGGACAACCCGACGCGGGGCGCGCTAGAGGAGTGCCTGGTCGCGCTAGAGGGTGGCACGCGCTGCCTGGCGTTCGCCTCGGGGATGGCGGCGGAGGACTGCCTGATCCGGGCCGTGTGCCGACCCGGCGACCACGTGCTGATCCCGGACGACGCGTATGGCGGTACGTATCGGCTGTTTGACAAGGTGCTGGCAGGCTCTGGCCTCAGCTACCAGCCGGTGTCCATGTCCGACACCGCGGCGGTGCGGGCAGCGCTCGCGGCGCGACCGGTGCGCATGGTCTGGGTGGAGACGCCGACCAATCCGCTGCTGTCCATCGCTGACATCGCCGCGCTGCACCATCTCGCCACCGCGGCCGGCGCGCTGCTCGTCGTCGACAACACTTTCGCCTCGCCGTACCTCCAGCAGCCGCTCGCCCTCGGTGCCGACGTGGTCGTCCACTCGACGACGAAGTACATCGGCGGACATTCCGACGTCGTGGGTGGTGCGGTCGTGGTCACCGACCCGGAACTCGGCGAGCGGCTCTATTTTTTCCGGAACGCGGTCGGTTCCGCTCCCGGTCCCTTCGACGCTTGGCTCACACTGCGGGGCGCCAAGACCCTCGCCGTGCGGATGGACCGGCACTGTGCGAACGCGGCCCGGATCGCCGCCATGCTGACCGAGCACCCGGCCGTCGCCGCGGTGTACTACCCGGGCCTGGCGTCGCATCCTGGCCACGAGGTGGCCGTGAAGCAGATGCGCGGGTTCGGCGGGATGGTGTCGTTCCGAGTGCGCGCCGGGGCGGACGAGGCCCTGGCGGTCTGCGGGCGAACCCGGCTGTTCACCCTCGGCGAGTCGCTCGGCGGGGTGGAGTCGCTCATCGAGCATCCGGCCCGGATGACGCACGCCTCGGTGGCGGGGTCGCCGCTCGAGGTGCCCGCCGACCTAGTTCGGCTGTCGGTCGGCATCGAGTCGTGCGACGACCTGATCGATGACCTGCGGACCGCGCTGGGCTAGCCGCGGCGGCGCGCTGCGGTCAGTGCACCGACCGAGCCGGAGCGCGCCAGCGCTGCCAGCCGGGGTGTACCGCGATGAGCCGCGACGCAGTCGGCGGCGCTGCGGTGAGCTCCGCGCGCGAGCGCAGCATCAGACCAGACGGAACCGGCTCCCACCACGGCTCGGCGCCGAACAGCCTGCTATACAACTCGATCTGGCCACGGCGAGCCTGCAGCGCGGCCGGGCCGAGGACCAGTTCCGACGGAGCGGGCTGGTCGGCCGCCTGCCAGCGGAAATCCGCCGAGATGCGCACCCGGTCGGCGTGATTAGGCAGCGCGGCGTGCGCCGTCAGGCAGTGAAACAACAGCACATCGCCGGGCCGGAACTCGGTCGTAGCCCAGCCGGCCTCATCGGCCCGTAGCAGCCGCGGCCGCAACGGCGGGCCCAGATGGCTGCCCGGCAGTACCGCGAGGCCGCCGAGCTGCGGGGAAATATCCATGAGCGGCAGCCACGTGGTGAGCATGTCCTGCACCCCACCCACGGCGAAGTCCTGATGGACGTAGCGGCCCTTGGTCACCGCGCTGCGGCGTTCTGGGTACACCACCCGCAGCACCTTGGTCGGGTAGCAGAACGCGCCAGTGCCCAGGATGAGCCTGACCAGGCCACGGAGCGGCGCAAGATACGCGAGCCGGTTAAGGCCGCGGCTGGTCATCGCCGCCCGGAAAGACGGGTCGGCGAGCGCGTCCCTGATGTCGACAGGGCGACGGGGGCCCGCCGCGGCGGACCGGATCCGCGCCGACCACCGACCCGACGGGCCCGGGGCCGGCAACGCCTTACGGGCCTGACTGCCGCGCTCGCTTGGACCGTAGGCCGCGCCGCCGTTGGCCTGGCGAACGGGTGCCCAGCCGTCGCTGACGGGCAGCTCTGTCCAGCCACCGAGACTCAGCTCCGCGTGTACGCCCTGGTAGGCGGCCTGGACGTCAGCGGGGCGCAGCAGCCGCCGGAAGAAGAGATAGCCATCCTCCGCCAGGCGGTTCCGGAGCCCCGCCTGATCGGTCGCAAGCGCGATGGAGTCGGTCAGCTCGCGCACGTGCACTACGGTAACGCCGGCAGCCACTCGACGCACCGCCTCGCCGTCCCGCCACGCGCGCGTCGCGATCCACCGGGCGAGCCAGGTGCGCACCGGTGATAGCCAGCACACTCCGGCTGACATCGCGGCAGGAGGCGCATGATGAGACCCGTGAGTGATTCCGGTAGCGGCGGGTTGTTCGGCGAACTGTTCGGTCGCGGCCTCGCCGGACCGTCCGACCGGGACTGGCTGCAAGCCATGCTGGATACCGAGGCCGCGCTGGCGAGAGCCCTGGAGCGAGCCGGGCTCGCGCCCGCTGGCACGGGCGCGGCAGTCACCGCGGCGGCGATCGCAGAAAACTTCGACATCGCCGAGATCGGCCGGGCCGCCGTGCTGATCGGCAACCCGGTGTCTGCGCTTGTGCGCGCGCTCAGCGCGGCCGTCCCGCCGGACGCGCGGGAGGCCGTGCACCGCGGCGCGACCAGTCAGGACATCATCGACACCGCCGCTATGTTGCTTGCCCGGCGCGGCATTGACGCGATTGACGCCGACCTGCGGGCTGCCGCCGGGCGCGCCGCCGATCTCGCGCGCCAGCACGCCGACCTCGTCATGGCAGGCCGCACGCTGCTGCAGCAGGCGGTGCCGGTTACTTTCGGGCTGGTCGCGGCCGGCTGGCTGACGGCCATCGACGAGGCCAGGCGGGAGCTGGACAGGGTCCGTGCGACCAGGCTTGCGGTCCAGTTCGGCGGCGCGGCGGGCACGCTCGCATCCCTGGGCGACGCCGGACCTGCGGTAGCGGCGCTGCTCGCCACCGAACTCGGTCTGCCGGAGCCGGTGCTGCCCTGGCACACCGACCGGCAGCGGATCATTCAGCTAGCGGCCGCGCTGGCAGGAGTCTGCGCTGCCGCAGGCCTCGTCGCCAGGAACGTGACGCTGCTCGCCCAGACCGAGGTCGCCGAGGTAGCCGAGGGCGGCGGCGCACCAGGGCAGGGCGGGTCATCGGCGATGCCGCACAAGCGCAACCCGGTCGTCTCCGTGCTGATCCTCGGCTGCACCCGGCGGGTCCCCGGCCTGCTCGCGACCCTGACGGCGGCCGCCGAGCAAGAGCATCAGCGGGCGGCAGGGGCGTGGCACGCGGAATGGGAGACGCTGTCCGAGTTGCTGCGTCTCACCGGGTCAGCGTCATCGTGGCTGGCGAGCCTGCTGACCGGACTGCTGATCGATCCGGTGCGGATGCGCGCAAACCTCGAGGCGAGCGGCGGCCTGCCGCTGGCCGAGCACGTGACCGCGATGCTCGCGCCGATACTCGGCCGCCTGGCCGCGCACGACCTGGTGGCGGCAGCCGCAGACCGGGCGGCTAGCCAGCACATCAGCCTGCCGGAGGCGCTGGTCGCGGACCCCGCCGCAGCCGCGACGCTGCGCGACGCCGGGATCGGGCCGGCCGAACTGGCCAGGGCGGCCGATCCGGCCCGCTACCTCGGCGCGGCCGCCGAGTTCGTCGGCCGGGCGCTGGCGGCGCACGGTCAGCTGGCCGACGGGGCCTGATGGGCCGTCGGTGCGATATCCCCAGGCACCCATCAGTCGCGCAGCGGAGCGGACGCAACGAAAGGAAGCACAGTGACCGACGAGGAGCGCAAGGAAGTCGGCATGCGAGTGCGCCGCGAGGTGCTGGGCGACGCGCACGTCGACCGCGCGGTCGCGAATACCACCGAGTTCACCGCGGACTTCCAGGACTTCATCACCCGATACGCGTGGGGTGAGCTGTGGGCCCGGCCCGGCCTGAGCCGGCCCCAGCGCAGCATGGTCACCGTGGCACTGCTGGCGGCGCTCGGTCGGCACGAGGAGCTTCCGATGCACATCCGGGCCGCGATCCGGAACGGGATGACCACCGCCGAGATCAGCGAGGTGCTGCTGCACGTCGCGGTCTACGCCGGGGTGCCGGCGGCTAACCGCGCCTTCGTCATCGCAGACAAGACGATCAAGGAATCTTCGTAGTCCGCACATCTGTTCACTGAGCGGCGAGCGCGGATAGGGTTTCGGGGGCGAAGCGAGGAGGACAGGTCGGGCGTGGCTGAGATCGTTACACTCGCCGAAGCGATCGAGGCCACGGTGCGCGACGGCGACACCGTCGCCATGGAGGGTTTCACGCACCTCATCCCGCACGCCGCCGGGCACGAGGTCATCAGGCAGGGGCGGCGGAATCTGACGCTGGTGCGGATGACCCCGGACATCATCTATGACCAGCTCATCGGTGCTGGCTGCGCGCGCAAGCTCGTGTTCTCCTGGGCGGGCAACCCAGGCGTCGGGTCGCTGCACAGGTTCCGTGATGCGGTCGAGCACGCGTGGCCACGGCCGCTGGAGCTCGAGGAGCACAGTCACGCCGGGATGGCGAACCGGTTCGTCGCCGGGGCGTCCGGTCTGCCGTTCGCCGTCCTGCGCGGCTACCGCGGAACGAGCCTGCCCGCCAACACAACCGGCGTTGCCGACATCGTCTGCCCGTTCACGGGCGAGACGCTCACCGCCGTGAGTGCCTTGCGGCCGGATGTGGCAGTCATCCACGCCCAGCTCGCCGACCGGAGCGGGAACGTGCAGTTCTGGGGCATCGTCGGTGTGCAAAAGGAGGCAGTACTCGCCTCTGCTCGCTCCGTGGTGACCGTCGAGGAGGTCGTGGAGTCACTCGAGCCGAGACCGGGGGCCATCGTGCTGCCGTCGTGGACCGTCGGATACGTGGCGCAGGTACCCGGCGGGGCGCATCCGTCATACGCGCTCGGCTACTCCACCAGGGACAACGACTTCTACCGTGCCTGGGACGAGATAAGCCGCGACCGCGCCAAGTTCTCGGCTTGGCTCGACGAGCACGTGTACTGCACCACGCCGTCGGTGGCAGCTCGTTCCGGAAGCCGGAGCGGAGCCGCATGCTGAGCTACACCGCCGACGAGATGATGACCGTGGCCGCCGCGCGCTCGCTGCGCAACGGGATGACCTGCTTCGTCGGCATCGGCAGGCCCAGCGAGGCCGCCAACCTGGCCCGCGCCACGCACGCTCCCGACCTGGTCCTCATCTACGAGTCCGGCACAATCGGCGCCAAGCCCGGCCAGGTACCGCTGTCCATCGGCGACGGCATCCTGGCCGAGACTGCTGACTCGGTCGTGAGCGTGCCGGAAATCTTCAACTACTGGCTGCAGCCCGGCCGGATCGACGTCGGCTTTCTCGGCGCCGCTCAGCTGGATAAGTACGGGAATATCAACACCACCGTGATCGGCCAGAGCTATGCCGAGCCCAGCGTCCGGCTGCCTGGCGCTGGCGGCGCGCCAGAGATCGCGGCCGCATGCAAGGACGTGGTCGTGATCGTGCGGCAGTCCCGGCGCACGTTCGCCGAGCGGGTTGACTTTGTCACCTCAGTGGGCTTCGGCGACGGCGCACGCAGCAGGCGGCAACTCGGACTAACCGGACGCGGACCGCGGCTCGTCATCACTGATCTGGGCACGCTGCGGCCCGACCCGCTGTCCGGTGAACTTGTCCTGGCCGGGCTCTACCCCGGCGTGTCCGTGCCGCAAGTACAGGAGAAAACTGAATGGGACCTGGCGGTATCGCCTGATCTCGCCCTGATCCCGGCGCCGGATGAGGCCGAACTGACGGCGCTGCGCGAGTTGCTGTCGGCCGCGCCGTCCGCGACGGGCCCGGTCGGCGCGCCGGATGGAGCGGGCTCGGCAGTCCGGCGGCCGGTCGGTGAAGGAGTTCTGTCATGACAGTAAGCAACCAGTCCGTCGCGAGCGGCGCTCTCGTGCTGCCGCGCTACGAGTCGGCGGCCGGCGTGCACCCGCCGCTTGACTCGCCGGACTACCGGTCGTCGGCACTGCGGCATCCGAAGCAGCCGCTGGTCCCGCTGCCGCAGCGGCTCACCGAGATCACCGGTCCGCTGTTCGGAGCCGAGCGCGTCGGTGCGCACGACGCGGACTTGACGGCGGGACACCCGGGTGGTGAGCCCATCGGCGAGCGGATCATCGTCAGCGGCCGGGTGCTCGACTCTGATGGCAGGCCGGTGCCTGACGCCCTCATCGAGGTGTGGCAAGCGAACGCCGCCGGGCGCTATCACCACGTGGTGGACGCCCATCCGGCACCGCTTGACCCTAACTTCACCGGCGGTGGCCGCTGCGTCACCGACTCACTGGGCCGGTACCGGTTCGTCACGATCAAGCCGGGCCCCTACCCGTGGGGCAACCATTACAACGCGTGGCGGCCCGCCCATATCCACTTTTCGCTGTTCGGCCGCGCGTTCACCCAGCGCCTGGTCACGCAGATGTTCTTCCCCGGCGATCCGCTCTTCCCGCTCGACCCGATCTTCAACTCGATCCCCGACGAGGCGGCGCGTCAGCGACTTATCTCTGAATTCGACATCGAGAACACGGTGCCTGACTGGGCGATGGCTTATGAATGGGACATCGTGCTGCGAGGCCGTACCGCAACCGTCTTCGAGACCGAGGAGCACCAGTGACTGCCGGGCTTACCCCGTCCCAGACCGTTGGCCCGTACCTGGGTATCGGCTTGCCGTGGGCGGACGGATCGTTCGTGGTCCCGCCCGGAACCGCCGGTGCCGTCCGCATTGCCGGTCAGGTGCTTGACGGTCAGGGGGCGCCGTTGCCGGACGCTGTCGTCGAGACCTGGCAGGCTGACCCGGATGGCCGGTTTGACCATCCCGACGACCCGCGCGGGGCCGCGAAGCCGGCCGTCGCCGGGTTCCGGGGCTTCGGCCGTTCCCTGACGGACGGCGAGGGGCGCTATGAGATCGTCACGCTGCGGCCGGGCGCGCTGCCCACGCCGGACGGCGGCACCGAGGCGCCGCACCTGGACGTGTCCGTGCTCGCCAGAGGGATGCTGGACCGCGTCGTGACCAGGATCTACTTCCCGGATGAGACCGAAGCCAACGCCGCAGACCCGGTGCTCACCTCGATTGCCGATCCGGCCCGTCGGGCGACGCTGATCGCCGCTGCCGGACCGGATGGCGAGCTGCGCTTCGACATCCGGCTGCAGGGTGAGGGTGAGACCGTCTTCTTCGATGTCTGACCGCGACGGGGATCCTGCCGTCGGCTGGGTGAAGCGGCGGAAGGTCGATGGCTGAGCCGGCGGCGGTGCCGGTCGCGCTCGCTGGCGGCGTCCGGTCCGGACCGCTTGACGGTCCGGACGGCGCGCCCGTGCTCGTGCTCGGCAACTCGCTCGGCACCAGCGCCGCGGTCTGGGACAACCAGGTGCCCGAGTTCCGCACCTGGTTCCGGCTGCTGCGGTACGAGTTGCCCGGTCACGGCGGCACGTCGGCCGCACCGGGCCCGTACACCATCGGCGGTCTCGCTACCGGCGTGCTCGCGCTCCTTGACTCACTAGGCGTCGAGCGGGCTGCCTACTGCGGTATTTCCCTGGGCGGCATGATCGGCATGTGGCTCGCGGCGCACCAGCCCGACCGGATCAGTGCCCTGGGTCTGGTCTGCACGTCTGCATTCCTGCCGCCTGCCGAGAGCTGGCGGACCCGTGCGGCCCAGGTTCGCAGCGCGGGCATGGCCGCCATCACAACTCCGGTGCTCGGCCGGTGGTTCACGCCGGGATTGTCCCGCGGCGCGCCGGAGATCATCGGGCGATTCTCGGCGGAGTTCGAGCGCA
>Ga0187783_10002947_pt1 | contig 12588 bp, 10 predicted proteins | sample 1015_SJ02_MP02_2_FD_132471 | JGI IMG/M metagenome (GOLD analysis project Ga0187783, IMG submission 132471) | Tropical peat soil microbial communities from peatlands in Department of Meta, Colombia - 1015_SJ02_MP02_20_MG | ecosystem: Environmental > Terrestrial > Soil > Wetlands > Peat | place... | reverse complement strand
CGGACAATACCGGCGCCCTGGCCGCCGATGCCGGCGCGCGCGTGATCACGCACTCCCGCAATCGTGGCAAGGCCGCCGCGATGGAAACGGGCGGTGAGGCCGTGCGCCTGATCGAATCCGGCCCGCGCGGTCCGGCCAGCCTCTACCTCCTGTTCCTGGACGCAGACCTTGGCGCGAGCGCGGCGCTGGCGGGAAAGCTGGCAGAGCCCGTGCGGTCGGGTACAGCGGACATGACTATCGCGGTCTTCAGTGAGCGGGTTAGGCAGGGTGGCTTCGGAGTCGTGACCGCCACGGCGGGCGCGGGGATCGAGCGGGCGACAGGGTGGCGGCCTGCGCAGCCGCTCAATGGCCAGCGCTGCCTGACCAGAGCCGCATTCCAGGCGGCCCTGCCGCTGGCAGCGGGCTGGGGCGTGGAGACCGGGATGACCATCGATCTGCTGCGCAAGGGCATGCGGATCACCGAGGTGGAGGTCGACCTGTCGCACCGGGCGACCGGCAACGACTGGCACTCGCAGCTGCACCGGCTCGGCCAGCTCCGCGATGTGAGCCGGGCGCTGGCCGTACGCGAGCTCCAGGCCAGGCAGCTGCGGGGATCGGGGCGGGGCGGCCGGCGCACTGCCAGGACGATGCGATCATGACGTGGTGACCTACCAGTACTCCTACCTCGGCCCGCGGGGCACGTTCACCGAGGCGGCGGTCCGTGAGCTGCGTGCGCGCGGGCCGTCGGGCACAGCGACCACGGCAATGCCGGACGCGCTGGCGTGCCCGAGCATCCAGGCCGCGCTGGACGCCGTCCGGACCGGCCGGGCCGAGCAGGGCGTGGTCCCGATCGAGAGCTCGGTAGAAGGCGCCGTCACCGCGACCCTGGACGAGCTTGCCGTCGGGACTGAGCTGGTGATCTGCGCCGAGGTCCTCGTGCCGGTGGAGTTCGCGCTGCTCGCCAGGCCGGGCACGGACCTGGCTGACATCAAGCGGGTCGGCGGGCACCCGGTAGCGCAGCCGCAGTGCCGGCGCTGGCTGGCTGCGAACCTGCCGGATGCCGACTGGCTGCCGGCCGCCTCCAACTCCGACGCCGCCCGCCAGGTAGCCGACGGCGAGCTTGACGCGGCCCTGGCCGGGGTGTTCGCCGCCGAGCTGTACGGGCTGGTGGCACTGGCCACCGACGTGCACGACCGTGACGACGCGGTGACCAGGTTCGTCGCGGTGCGGCTTCCTGGCCCGCTCGGCGCTCCGACCGGCACGGACCGCACGTCGGTCGTGGCGTTCCTCGCCGACGACCACCCTGGCGCCCTGATGGACATCCTCGGCCAGTTCGCCGTCCGGGACGTGAACCTGACCAGGATCGAGTCCAGGCCGACCGGCGACGGCATCGGGCGGTACTGCTTCTTCATCGACTGTGAGGGACATGTCGCCCAGGCCAGAGTAGGAGAGGCGCTGATGGGCCTGCACCGCGTCTGCAGCGACGTGCGGTTCCTCGGCAGCTACCCGCGCGCAGAGACAGGCTGGCGCCCCGACACCGAAGTCGCCAAGTCGGAGGAGGAGTTCGAGGAGGCCGCGAGCTGGCTGGCCAGGATCAGGTCCGGCCCTCGCTAGCCCGGCTCAGCGGCCGCGGCCGGACCGGCGGACTACAGGTACGGGCCGGAGGCGCGCTGCAGGCGCTGTGCTTCCTCGCTGTCGGCCTGCGGCGCCATCACACCAGGCGGCAGCGCGCGGCGCATCTGCTCGAGCTGGGCACGCGCAGCCATCTGCTGCGCGAACAGCGTGGTCTGGATCCCGTGGAACAGGCCCTCGAGCCAGCCGACCAGCTGCGCCTGGGCAACGCGCAACTCGGCCTCGCTTGGTATCTCGTCGTCGGCGAACGGCAGCGACAGTCGCTCAAGCTCGTCGATGAGCTCGGGCGCTAGGCCATCCTCAAGCTCCTTGATGGAACTGGAGTGGATTTCCTTCAGCCTGGCCCTGCTCTTCTCATCCAGGGGGGCAGCCCGTACCTCCTCCAGGAGCTGGCGGATCATGCTGCCGACCCGCATGACCTTGGCTGGCTGCTCGACCATCTCGGTTACCGGGCGCTCTCGCGGGGACTGCTCGAGCTCGGTCTCGACGGCGACCCCGTCCGGGCCGACAACCACGACCTTGGGGTGGTCAGGCATCTCGGGGCTGGTCTGCTCGGTCATACTCCTAGTGTGTCGGCTCGGCTGGCGATGCGGGTAATCGGGGGTCGGCCCGAGGCCACCAGCGCCGCGGCGTAAAGGACAGGATCTCGCCGTGGCGGCGCGCCAGGCACCCGCGGGCATTCCTGCGGGTTCGATACCTCTGGTCCGGTCCGCCGCCCAGTATTACTGCCGCATTGAGGCCTCCGACCTGCTAAATCGCTCCATCAGGGGGGTCATCTGACCTAGGCTCAGCGTGTCGAGCGGGGGCTGCGGCATCAGTCGGCTGATGAATATCCGGGACTGAGGGGTGTGAGAGCACCTTGGCAGATGACGAGCGTCGCGGCACGGGGGCCGAGCAGGGAACCGCGGATCTGGACTCGCTTCGTGGCATGGTGGAGGTGCCCGCGCAGCCGTCGCGGGCGGCCGAGCCCGCGGCTGCGCCGTCGGCGGCCGGCCGTCGTCGCCATCGGCAGGGCAGCGGCGGGGACGGCGGCGGGCCCGCGCCGTCCGGTCGGCGCGCCCGGACCCGCTCTGGACGCGAGAGCCAGCCAACTGTCCCGCTGCGCCCGGCTGGCAGGCCGGGCGAGCCTGACCACGGCCGCCAGGAGTATTCGCCCGATGCTGCACCCGCGCTGGCCGCCGACGGTGCGGCGGGCCAGGTGCTGCCGACGGGCCTGACCGCGCAGATGCTGCTGAGGTCGCGGCCGCGCCCGCCTTCCACCGGGTGGCGCAAGGCCGTCTACCGGACTTCGCTTGGCCTTGTCCGGCTGCCGCCCGCCACCGCGGAGCGCCGGCGCATTGACCGGATAAGCCGGGCGCGGACCCCGGTCGCGTCGGGCCACCACCGGGTCGCGGTCATGAGCATGAAGGGCGGGGTGGGCAAGACGACCACTACCGTCGCGCTCGGCTCGATGCTGGCCTCGGTCCGCGCCGACCGGGTCATAGCGCTGGACGCCAACCCGGACCGCGGCACGCTGTCGGACAAGCTGCCGGTGCAGACCGGCCGCAGCGTGCGGGACCTGCTCGAGCAGCGAGCATCGATATCCCGCTACGCGGACATCCGCGCGTTCACCACCCAGACGGTGACCAGGCTGGAAGTTGTGGCCTCGGACCAGAATCCGGCCGCGGCGATCACCTTCAGCGAGGCCGACTACTACGCTGCGTGCGCCGTTCTCGAGCGGTTCTACTCCGTCTGCCTGACTGACTGCGGGACGGGCATGACGCACTCAGCCATGTCCGGCGTGCTGCGCATGACGGACCAGATCGTGCTCGTCACCACCGCGTCACTGGATAGCGCGCGCAGCGGCAGCGCCACCCTTGACTGGCTGATCTCCCACGGGCATCAGGATCTGGCGGAAACGGCTGTCGTCGTGCTCAATGCCATCCGCAGGCCTGGCCGCGGCGACGTGGACCTCGGCAGGCTGGAGGCGCATTTCGCCGCCCGCTGCCGCACGGTTGTCCTGGTTCCCTACGACGCGCATCTGGCGCGCGGCGCCGAGGTCGAGCTGGATCAGCTGGCCGGGCCTACGGCCGAGGCCTACCTGTCGCTGGCTGCCGCAGTCGGCGACGGGTTCGCCTTCCGCCGGACCGACCTGCGTTCGGCGCAGTGACGCTGAAGATCATTTGGCGGAGGGTGTGGGATTCGAACCCACGAGAACACTCACGCGCCCTAACGGTTTTCAAGACCGTCGCCCTCGGCCACTAGGCGAACCCTCCGCCGACAACGATAGCGGTACCGATCAGCCGCCGGCGTGGCCAGCCAGCCGCCCCGTCGGCCGTTGGCGGCATGCTGGCGGCGCTGACCCGCAGGTTGAGTAGGCTCACTGGGGAAAGGAGGAGCCTCGCATGCTCCCGCCGTTCGGCTGGTCGGCTGTGCTGACCCAATGGCAGTTCGCCCCGATCGTGTCCGCGTCGGTCGCGATCAGCGCGGGCCTGTACGGCTGGGGTGTTGTCCGGGTCGCCAGGCGGCATCCGGCCAGGCCGTGGCCGGCCTGGCGGACGGCGATGTTCGCTGCCGGGCTTGCGGTCGTCGTGATGGCCACCCAGAGCGGGATCGGCGTCTACGACGACCTCCTCTTCTGGGACCACATGATCCAGCACCTGATGCTGATCATGGTCGCGCCGCCGCTGCTGATCGCTGCGCAGCCGATCACGCTGCTCTTGCACGCGAGCCGTAATCCGCTGCACAGCTGGACCAAGCGCGTGCTCCGGTCCCGGCCCGTCGCCTTCCTGACCTGGCCGGTCTTCGGCGCACTCGCGTACGCGACCGCGGTGGCAGGCGCCCACCTCACCGGCGTCGCGAACCTGGTCGAGCGGAATCAGGCAGTGCACAACCTTGAGCACGCTGTGTTCCTGATCGTGGGCTACCTGTTCTTCCTGCCGATCCTCGGCAAGGAACCCATCCGCTGGCGGCTGTCTTACCCGGTTCGGTTCGTGCTGCTCGTGCTGCTGATGCCGGTGGACACTTTCACCGGCCTGGTGCTCGGTTACGGCAGCGCGAGTTCGCCTGGCATCCCGACCGGACCGCGGCCGTCGTGGGCCCCGAGCCCAGTCCAGGATCTGCACCTGGGCGGTGCGGTGATGTGGATCGGCGGCGACTGCATCATGTTCGGCCTGATGATGCTCGTGTTCCTGATGTGGAGCACCGACGAGCGCGCCGCGACGCAGGGCCGCGGCTGGTTCGAGGCTGCCAGGCAGCAGAACCTGGCCACACTGCTTGGCTCCCGGCCCGGAGCGGCCGCCGCGGGATCGGCGGCTCCGGTGGCCAGCCTGTCTGAGGGCAGGGGCGGGGTCGACGACGACGAGCATCTGGCGGCCTATAACGCCTACCTGGCCAGCCTTCATCAGCCACCAGGCGATGCCGCGCGCTAGGTTACCGATCCTGTTGAACCAGTAACGCGTGAGATACGTGGATAGGGTTAAGCGCCGCGCCTTGGCCGCACCCGTGGGCGCGGCGCACGCCCGCCGGACTGGTTCATGGGACCCAAGGCCCCGTCTCGTGACCGGCCCGGCGGGCATAAACCGTGCCGGATACTCCGGCGCCGGCGCCCTGGCGCCGAGCCACGATCCGGTCCGTGCGCGGTCGGCTGCGACACGCCGGCGAGCGGTTTCTACGGCAATCTAGGGAAGACGCTAGACCCGCTCATAGGCTCCTATTCCATGGATCCTGTGCGCAATCCCTACGCGCCGGGCGCTGGGCAGCGGCCTCCCGAGCTAGCCGGCCGTGATCGCGAGATCGGGCAGTTCGAGATAGTGCTGGAGCGCGTGGCCCGCGGCAGGCCAGAGCGCAGCATGGTGCTGACCGGCCTTCGCGGAGTAGGCAAGACTGTCCTGCTCAACTCGTTCCGGTCGATGGCCATGCAGCGGCTGTGGGGCACCGGGAAGCTGGAGGCGCGCCCGGATCAGTCGATACGCCGGCCAGTAGCCAGCGCGCTGCACATGGCGGTGCGCGAGCTCGCTCCCCGGCACCGCGCGCCCGACCGGATCGACCATTTCCTCGGCGTGCTGAAGTCCTTCGCCGCCCGCGACAGCCGGGCGCCGAAAGGCGCCAGCATGGCCCAGCTCGGCATTGACGTGCCGGCGGTGCGCGGCCGCGCGGACTCAGGCGACCTCGAGGTGGACCTTACCGAACTGCTCACCGACGCGGCCTCGGTCGCCGCCGACCTTGGCGTAGGCATAGCGCTCTTCGTCGACGAGATGCAAGATGTCCCGGCGCCGGACATCTCGGCCCTGTGCGCGGCCTGTCATGAGCTGTCGCAGAGCAACGGCCCCCTCATCGTGGTCGGCGCTGGGCTGCCGCATCTGCCGTCGGTGCTGTCTGCCAGCAAGAGCTACTCCGAGCGGCTGTTCCGCTACGTTCCGATCGACCGGCTGGACCGCGAGTCGGCTGACATCGCGCTGCTCGCCCCGGCCAGGCGGGAGGGAGCCGATTTCGAGTCAGCGGCACTCGACGCGCTGTATGCGGCAGCAGACGGCTACCCGTACTTCGTCCAGGCCTACGGCAAGGTGACCTGGGACGTCGCGACCTGCAGTCCCGTCACGGCGCATGACGTAGCGGTGGCGGGCCCGGTCGCGGCCGGAGAGCTGGCGGTTGGGTTCTTTGGCAGCCGCTACGAACGGGCGACGCCGGCCGAGCGCGAGTACATGCGGGCCATGGCGATGCTTGGTGATGACCCCGTGCAGACCGCACAGGTGGCCGAAGAGCTCGGCCGCAAGCCGTCGAGCGTCTCACCCGCCAGGGACAACCTCATCAAGAAGGGCTTGATCTACAGCTCCGAGCGCGGTCTGATCGCGTTTACCGTGCCGCATTTCGGCCGGTTCCTGCGCGCCCAGCCCGCCTGATCGCCTGGCCCGAGCGGGCTATCACGCCGTATATCCGCGTCTAACTTTGCCGCTAGAGATCGCTAGAGAACGGCATATCGGTGCGGGCGGCTGCTGACGGGGCGGCGGTCAGGAACCTGGGGACGAAACCGGGAGCCAGCCGGGGCGCTGTCCTGCGGGACCGGTCGCCCGGCCGGGGCGGCGGGGGCGGCCAGGTCACAGGCTCGCCGGTGGCGACGTCGACGAGGGCGACGTGGATCGCTGGCCGGTGCTGCTGCAGGAAGACCGCGAAGATGACGTCGGTGTTCCGTCCCTGGTACTGCGCCGGGAAGACGGCGTAGCGCCAGCACAGCTCGCGCCAGACGTCGGTCGGCGTGTCCGAGGTGATGATCCTGGCGTAGCGGCGCCAGTGCTTGCTGCGCCGCAGCGCTGCCAGCGTCCGCTCGGCGGGCACCGCCCGAAGCTCGCATGGCTCGGAGTAGCCGAGCCTGACCAGGGCTTCGCTGAGCTCGGGCGACAGCGCGCCGAGAACGATCAGCTCGATCAGCATGATGATGAGCAGCGTCGTCGTCTCCGCACCGAGCTTGGGCTGGCTGATGGCGGGAAGCCCCAGGGTGGACAGGGCTGCCGCCGCCAGCAGGGCCGACCTGGCCAGCGTCCGCCCGCTCACTGGCGCCGTGCTGAAGTCGCCGAAGCAGCCGCAGCCCACGTCGGGCCTGGTGGCCCGCAATTCCAGCAGCGCGCAGGTCGCGACCAGGAACATCAAGCCGGCGCCAAGGCGGATGCAGTCGGCGGGCGCGCCATGGCCGATCCGCCCTGCGGTGAGGATCAGGCCGACCCCGAGGCCGCCCTCTATTCCGCAGAAAGTAACAGCAAGCGGCTTCTGCAGTCGCAGCGGGAACAGTGCAGTCGGCCCGAGGCCTTCAGCTATCGACCAGGTCCGCAGCGTCCGCAGCACCTTGGTCGAGCACGCGCCAAGCACCAGCGCTGCAATCAGCGGTATCTGCACCTCGCGAATGGCCGTCAGCACCGTCACTCGCCAATCGTGATGGTGGCGTTGAAACAGCCACTGTCCAGTTCGCCGCCGAGCGCGACAAAGCTCGCCATTGTCAGGTCTGCGACGCGCCCGCGCGGCGAGGTTCCGCACATCACGCAGCGGTCGTTGAAAAGCCTGGCGACCGGGGTGCAGCCGGTTACCGGCAGCGTGCATTCGAGCTTGGCGCACTCATTCCTGACCCGCAGCATGCTGCCGATGGCCAGGTAGGGCATCCGGGCGAAGCTGTGCGAGCGGCCGGCGATCGAGTCCTCGGCGCATCCGGTCTCCGGGTCCAGCGCAGGGTAGCAGATGCCGAGCACGCCGGGCGGCTCGTCACCAGGCTCATGCCAGGTCGCCGCGCCGCTGATGACATCAGGCACGTGACCGCTAAGCAGTGCTGGCTCGGGCAGCCGGTGGGCGGGATAGACCGGCTGCGAGGTCGCCGGAATGGCGCCGTCGAGTTCCTCGCCGCGCCGCAGGCCGATGATGTCCACCAGGTAGCCCGGCTCGAGATTGGGGAATCGGACCTGGATCCGGCCCATCGCTCGCGGCTGGATCGTCACTACCTGGGGAGCGCGGGTGGCGCCCTCGTCGACGACCAGCGTGTCGCCTGACCGCTCGGTGATGATCCCGGTCACCCGGCCGATGTCGGCCCAGATCCGGTCGACGATCCGCGGGCTGGACGGGCGGAGCCGGACGACGGCTCGGTGACCCGGCTGCAGCGCAGCCGGTTCTGACGGGGTGCCGCACCACGCGGTCGCGTCCGGCGTTAGGGTGAACCGCTGTTCGTCGCTCTCATCGCCGAGCACGAGCACCTGCGGGCTGACATCGACGATCGTGCCGGAAACAGCGCGCGGCAACTGGTCGGTGTCGGGCAAGCTCGCCGGCCCGTGGTCGGGATGTATATGGCCTGCGGGCGCCACCGCGAGGGCCAGTCCGGGCTGACCCGCATCTGGCTGCGCGCCAGCGCGCGGCGGGAAGATGGCTGCCTTCAGCAGCCGTCGGCGGGCAACTGCCGCCGCGGTCGCAGGCTCGGGCCCGCCAACCGCGTAATTCGCGGCTAAGGGCGTCCTCGTCCGCAGTGCCGTTCCCGCTCCCGAACAGCGATCGCAGCAGCCGTGAGCCATCTGCCCGGCTGGCATAAGGGCTCATACCTCCTCTGGCTCTATTGCCCGGCATTATGACGATGCGTACCGTCCGCTGGGGCCGTCAAGCGCTTTATGATCTCATAGATCTCGCACTGCAAATTGCTATTCGGGATCGGCGGATTCGCCGGTGCTAATCGGTTACTGCGGACGAGAATCCGAGCCTGTAGTTATCCGCGACGCGAGACGCGCCGTTACACGCGTGACCGACTGTCCGGGCTCGTGCTGGGTACCTTTACTTTGTGAGCGTCGGGGGCGATCACAAACTGACCAGCGTGTGGGCGGGCGCAGCCGGGGCGGCACCGCAACTTGCGGCTGGGCAGGCAGTCGACCGGCAGCCCGCGCAGGAGGGTGGCGACTGCGGTACCACGTCCCGCATGGCTGACGCGCGGGCCGAGGTGACCGTGGTCACTCAGCCTAGCGCTGTGCCGCGAGCGAGGCCCGGCGGACCGCCGTCCATTCCGGTGCCTGACGGGAACGGCCTTCGCGGTGAGGACCTGCAAGCCGATGATCGTGGCTTCCACCACTACGTAGCCACGCGCAGCCGCGCCCTGCTGCGCACGGCCTACCTGCTGACTGGCAACACCGCTGACGCCGAGGACCTGGTGCAGGCCGCGCTGGCCAAGACGTACCTGGCCTGGCACCGGATCGAGGACCCGGGCGCACTGGACGGGTACGTTCGGCGCGCCATCGTCAACACCCACATCTCCTGGTGGCGTCGGCGGCGGGTGGAGGAGTACCCGACCGACGACATCCCCGATCAGGCTGTGGCCGACCATGCGATAGCCAGTGACCTGCAAGAGACCATGCGCCGGGCGGTCGACAGGCTGCCGGAGCGGATGCGGGCTGCTGTCGTGCTGCGCTACTACGAGGACATGACCGAGGCCGAGGTCGCCGAGGTGCTCGGGGTGAGCCTCGGCACCGTCAAGAGCACCGTGTCCAGAGCTGTCGCCAAGCTTCGCAGCGACGCTGACCTGCAGTAGCCGGGCTCGCAGCGGCCCTGCTGACGAGCAGGTGATTTGCCGCTACGGTGGCACTAATCACGTCAGGGCAATACCGGTTTCCCTGCGACGGCAGCCGGGCGGCCCGCCTACCTCGCCTGGGGGTTGTGCCATGCGCAGCACAATGATGGACGTTCCGCTCACTGTCACGGCGATCATGCGTCACGGCACGAAGGCCTACGGCGACAGGGAGGTCGTCACCCTCGTAGCTGACGGCACGAAGCGCCGGCAGAGCTACGCGGCGACCGGGGCGAGGGTCGCACGGCTGGCGAACGCGCTGCGCAGCCTTGGCGTCGACGGCGACCAGCGGGTTGCCACGCTGATGTGGAACAACTCCGAGCATCTCGAGGCATACCTGTCAATACCGTCTATGGGCGCGGTACTGCATACCCTGAACCTGCGCCTGGACCCCCAGGTGATCGGCTACATCGCCAATCACGCCGGCGATGACATCGTGATCGTTGACCCCTCGCTCGTGCCACTGCTGGCCCAGGTCCTGCCGCATGCTCCCGGCATCCGGCACGTGATCGTGACCGGCGATGCCGACGCGTTCACGGTGCCGGAGGAACTCGCCGCCCAGGACCGGCCGGTGCACTCCTACGAGGCGCTGCTTGCCGAGCAGCCCGAGACATTCGACTGGCCCGAGCCGGACGAGCGGTCCGCCGCGGCCATGTGCTACACCAGCGGCACGACCGGCCACCCGAAGGGGGTCGTGTACAGCCACCGGTCCATGCACCTGCACTCCATGGCGGTCTGCATGGGCGGCGTCTTCGGCCTCTCGGAAAGGGACCGGGTGCTGCCGGTCGTTCCCATGTTCCACGCGAACGCGTGGGGACTGCCTTATGCGGCCATCATGGCCGGGGCCGACCTGATCATGCCGGACCGCTTCCTGCAGCCCGAGCCGCTGGTCAAGCTCATCGAGGCGGAGCGGCCGACGATCGCGGGCGCGGTGCCCACCATCTGGAACGGGCTGCTCCAGCACGTCCGCGCTAACGGCGGCGACCTGTCGTCGCTGCGGCTGGTGCCCTGTGGCGGCTCGGCGGTGCCGCACTCGCTGCAGGAGGCCTACGAGAAGGAACTGGGCGTCCGGATCCTGCAGGCATGGGGGATGACCGAGACCTCCCCGCTGGGCAGTGTGGCGCACCCGCCCGCTTCCGCGACCGACGAGGAGGCGTGGCGGTATCGCGACTCCGCCGGGCGGCTCATGTGCCAGGTGGAGCACCGGCTCGTCGGCGAGGGCGGCGTCATCCTGCCGCTCGACGGCGAGGCAGTGGGCGAGATAGAGGTCCGCGGGCCGTGGATCACCGGCGCGTATTACAAGGACGACGACCCGACGAAGTTCGACGATGGCTGGCTGCGGACTGGCGACGTCGGCACCATCGACCCGCTTGGCTTCGTGAACCTGACCGACCGGGCCAAGGACGTCATCAAGTCCGGCGGCGAGTGGATCTCGTCGATGGAGCTCGAGAACCTGCTGATGGCCCACCCTGACGTCAGCGAGGCCGCCGTGATCGGGGTCGCGGACGAGAGGTGGGGGGAGCGGCCGCTGGCCGCGGTAGTGCCGGCCGAGGGATCGGAGGTGACCGCGGCGGAGCTCCGGTCGTTCCTGGAGGGGCAGATTCCGCGCTGGCAGCTGCCCGAGCGGTGGGCCTTCATCTCCGAGGTTCCCAAGACCAGCGTGGGCAAGTTCGCCAAGACCAAGATGCGCCAGGCCTACGCCGACGGCGAGTACGAGGTGATCGAGACGCACTGACGCGGCCCGGCGGCGAGGGCCGCCGGCCATGCTTTGCCCCGCTGAGGCTGGCCCGATACCCTAGGGGCCGGCCCTGCGGGGCTACCAGGAGGCTTCGCCTAGTCCGGTCTATGGCGCCGCACTGCTAATGCGGTTTGGGTTCGCGCCCATCCGGGGTTCAAATCCCCGAGCCTCCGCAGATCACAGCTCCTCCCAGGATGAGCCGGAGAGGGGCTGCTTCATGACGCTGACCATGAGGATGTGGTTGCACCTCGGGATGACCCAGCTAAGAGTCACGATCTCGCGTTGACCAAAGGCGGAAGTTCCCGCAGAATCCGGTACTAACTCAGCCGAGATCAGCGTCCGCGTTGGGAGCACCTGGTGAGCCTGGGCAGCATGAACCTGATCGCGTTGATCGCGACGTCCGGTGCCTGGCTCGCCATCGCTCTAACCCTGGTCTTGGACCTATCGGGCCGGAAGCGGCGCTACTCGGGCTATCGCTGGATCGCGGCAAGCCTCCTGCTGGTGATCAGCTTCATGATCTTCAGCCAGATTGCACACGCCCGCGACTGGCCAGCTCGCGACCTAGAGGTCACTGACGGGTTCGGGTTCCTGATCTTCGCGCCTGCGGTCGCGCTCGGGCTCCGGGGCTACAGGACCTACAAGAAGACCCGCCGACATCTCGTCAGCTATCGCGCCGGCCGAGATTGATCTTTGACCTTCAGCATCGGCGTGCGTGGGTTGCCCGGCGCCTGGTGCCGTTATCCGTGTGGTGGCCGACCACGTCAGCGATGCCTCTGACGTGGCACTATCGGCTGGCCGCCGGGTCGCGCACGCGCGCTGACTGGCGGACAGGGCAAAGTAACGACAAAGCCCGCACATCAGGCATCGCTCGCCGCTGCACGTCAGTTACGCGAATCCACTGCGCGGGCCGGATCTGCAGGCGCTGTCCGGTTCGCATGTCTGCCGGCGGGAAGAATCGCACGTCAGGGGCGGACGATTAACGCGGGGGAGACCATGCCGGCCAGTCGCCGATGAATGCTGAGTTCTTCGCGCTGGCGTTCACAGCGGCGCTCAATCCGAAGCTGCTCGCCCTTGACCTCCTGCTGATTGAGAACCGTCGGCCGCGCGCGATGTTCGCGAGCATTCTGGCCGGCGGCATGAGCCTTGCCATCGCCATCGGCCTGATCGACGTGCTGGTCGT
>Ga0187783_10002946_pt1 | contig 12589 bp, 14 predicted proteins | sample 1015_SJ02_MP02_2_FD_132471 | JGI IMG/M metagenome (GOLD analysis project Ga0187783, IMG submission 132471) | Tropical peat soil microbial communities from peatlands in Department of Meta, Colombia - 1015_SJ02_MP02_20_MG | ecosystem: Environmental > Terrestrial > Soil > Wetlands > Peat | place... | reverse complement strand
GTTCGGCAGGTTTCATATTCCTTCGATTGCCTCGTTAGACCCTGGAGTGAACAATGGTTCTTTTTGAAAACGTCTTCGCTATTTGATGGGTATGTTCATCTCTGGATCAGTCATGTTGCGGTTTGTTGTCAATACCGCGGTCCGATTGTGCTCGTCTTCCTCAATTTTCTTTTTTTTTAATTCTCAAGACCTAAGCCTGTCCAATGTAGTTGGTGGGAAACAATAAGTATACAATCGTTTAGGATCACATCACTTAGGATTTAGTGAATTCATTGACTTATTTAGGCAAGAAATCGAGGCTCGGAAGGATATTTGATCACAGAACGAAGACATCGATCATAATCCCAATGGATCACGGCACTGAGAGCTATAACGAGCAACTAGAGCGACCAATGGAGTTGATAAGAAAGTTCGCGGATGCTGACGTTGACGCGTTTTTGTTCTTGAGGGGCTTGACCAAGTCTGCTGCTGATCAATTCATCGACCGTTGCGGGCTGATCTACCGCATTTCAACCGCGACCGGACCAAGGAATAAGCTCACCCAACAGGCATATATTTCTGGAATCGAGGCCGCAGTCAAGCTCGGTGCAAGCGCTGTCGCATCAAATGTGTTCGTTGGTTCAGATAGGGAGATAGAAGACCTTGAGAGGTTTGGGGAGATTTCTGATGCGTGTGATGCTTGGGGTATGCCTTTCCTAGCCGAAGTCTTTCCTATCGGAAGCAAAGACGCAGCTCCCTTCGACGGGCCATATAGTACCGAAGATCTCAGAATTGCCGTAAGAGTTGGTTACGAATTAGGTGCGGACTTTATCAAGACTAGTTATTCGGGTGATGCCGAAAGCTTCAGAAAAATTGTCAACAACTGTCCGATTCCGATTGTTATCGCAGGTGGACCGAAGACTAACTCTGTTGAGGAAATATTGAAAATGGTAAGAGGAGCGATGGATGCGGGAGCTCATGGTATCGCGATGGGTAGAAAAGTTTGGGGATCAAGCAATCCGATCAAACTCGTCGAGGCGCTCAAATTGATAGTCAGAGAAAACCGCTCGGTGGAAGAAGCTTCACGTGCATTAGTCTGAGACAGTCGCCGTAGGCAAAAATCAAGTCATTCCCATTTTCGCCAGTTTCTTGAAATCCGTAATTGCTTGGACGAGATCGGTTTGGCTGACTATGCCGATAATCTTCTCTTGATCAGTGACAACCAATCTTTTGATCCGCTTTTCGACCATACGTCGTGCTGCATCAATAATAGTCGCCGAAGCGTCAATAGTTGTCAAGGGAGCCGTCATAATCTCAGCTACTGTGACTTTGGACGGATCGGCACTTCTGGCGACAATTTTCTCAGTCAGGTCGCGTTCAGTTACAATGCCGAATGGTAATCCGTCACGATTTGCAATGAGCGATCCGATCCCTCGGTCAACCATCATACGCGCGGCATCCTTGACCTTGGATTTAGAATCAATGGAAACTATGGTTCGCGTAATTTGACTAACAGGGACTTCTGAGTCCATTCTCTCTTACGAATATTATTGTCGAATCCAATTAAAGGCTTACCATGATGTTGACCAGCAGAACCGCACATCAATTGTTCCGTAGATATCGACAGTGAGGGTAGCGTTCGCCACTCCCTAAAGATGGTGCCGAGGGCCGGACTTTCAAGGGTCGTCTCCCTTTTGAACCAGCGATTGGGCCGGTTCAGTTGAACCGTCAGCCCGGTCTTCAGCTTCACCTACTAGTGAAGGTATCGGGTGCTCTCCTTAGCCCCCCACCTTCAATGCGAGGTCAGGCTGAGCTTTCGAGGGAACGCTTTCCTACCTCGGCATCCTCGGCAAGAAGAGTTCACATCTATTGAAGCAATTAAGACTTTTTCTACATGAACCGTCAGAGACATTCCTACTTTTTAGAATACTGCGAAGGTTTTTAGGCCAAGACCTAAGACGTCACGCTCGGTGGGCCGGTAGATCAGCCTGGTATGAGCATCACGGATACGCGGTGGATGCGACTAAATCGTCCGCTTGGCATGCTTTAATTGCCCGCAATGCGGAAAGAATAATCATCCCGTATGGTCGCGGGTTCAAATCCCGCCCGGTCCACCAATACAAGAGTTTCGAGACATGTTCACTGATGAAAGCAAAGAAGTGAGGCTACTTACTGATCTAGGTTTGTCTAGCGGTGAATCGAAAATCTATCTTCGACTGCTTGCTCTCCCAGAAGGGGAGCAATTGGAGAAGATTGTCTCAGCATTCGGTATTCCGTCAGCAATCGCCGAAGATTCGTTGAAGTCACTTGCTGACAAAGGACTTTTGAAAATCTCGAGAAATAAGGCCGAAGCACTTCAACCGCGTCTTGCCATCCAGAGAATTCTGGAAGAACGTAGACGATCACTTGACGCTCAACTATCCCAGGAGGCAACTGCCGCATTGTCATTGGAGAAGTTCCTCGAACCGATCTATTGGGAGGCTCGCATGGGCATTAGATCCGAAGAAATCATCGAACCGTTGCTTGACTTGGCAGATATGGAGCTGCGTACTACGAGAATGTTGGGAGACGCCACGCGGGAGACGATAATTTTTGCAGAAACGTTCGGATGGTATGATAAGGTTCGTGAATCGCTCAATCAAGCTCATGATCGAAGGGTGACTATAAAAATTTTGATGATGGCAAATGATGACTCAGCCAGAAAAAGAGCCAGGGAGTTGAGTGAACTTGGGGTCCAAGTACGTCACTTCCCAGAAGAATATCCGGTTCGGGGCACGCTTGTGGATGAACAAGAGCTCGTCTTCTTAGTTTGGGCGACAAGAAAACGTGGCGTTCAACATCCCGTTTATTATAGACCGCATTACACCAAAAATCAAGGACTAATACGTATCTTCCGTGACGCCTTCCTAAATCGATGGGAACAAGGCGGACCTATTTAGCATCGTATTCTTTGTACAGTTATGCTCCAGTGAAAGCGAATCAAAAGTCACTTACGGTCTGATGAAACACGAAAGCCGTCATTCTAGCCGGTGGATATGCGACCCGTCTCCGACCAATAAGTTACGTTATTCCGAAACTTCTGTTCCCTGTTCTCGGTAAACCTATGATTTACTGGACATTCGATTTACTGAAGAATTTTAGAGTAAGCGAAGTGGTTCTTTGTGTGAACTACCTAGCTAATTTACTTCAAGAAAAAATCGGCAATTCATACCGGGATATGAAGATAATATATTCATCAGAAAATCAACCGCTAGGAACGGCAGGACCTCTTCGGCTGGCGGCCGAAATAGTTAGGCTAGATAAGACATTTTTGGCAATGAACGGAGACGTAATAACTCAAGTTCCTCTCTCTAAGATGTTAGACTCACACGAAAATACAAACGCGCTAGTTACTGACGCTTTGCATGAAGTGAAAGATCCGAGCCGATTTGGCGTCGCGGAGCTCCGTCGGGATCAAAAAATCGAGAGATTCATAGAAAAACCGCGTCTACGTGAGACATCAAGCCATCTTATCAACGCAGGCATTTACCTCATTGAACCTGAAATACTTGACATGATTGCGCTCGGACAGAATGTTTCCTTAGAAAAACAGATCTTTCCAATACTGAGTAAACACGGTAGGCTCGTCGGGTTCCCCTTCGACGGACTTTGGTTCGATATAGGAAACTTCGAAGACTACCGCAAAACTAACTTTGCCCTATTACGTCGCAGAGGTAAATCCTTTGACAAGGGTTCTTATGTCTGCAGTAGATCGAAAACTGGAGGTCTTGTACATATAGGCGAGAATAGCAAAGTTGACCAAAATGTCACGCTTGGGCCTCTTACAGTGATCGGTCAAAATTGTGTGATTGCGAAAAATTCCCGAGTTTCGAAATCAGTGCTCTTCGATAACGTGACAGTAGAAGAAGAATCGCTTATATCCGGAGCAATACTGGCTTCGAACGTCAAACTCGGGAAGCGAGTAACAATCAACCCTGGGTGCGTTCTATCTCCGAATGTCACAATCGGTGATGACGTAAAGGTTGGAAGAGACGTCATAATTCATCCCTACAAGGAAATTGCTACCAATCTGAAATCAAAGTCACACGTATTATAGCGGTGCAATGATTGGGAGAAAGAAAACTCTTCGGAACGAACGGAGTGCGCGGAGTTGTTAACAGACAGCTCACCCCTGAAATTATGCTAAAATTGGCAATGGCAACTGGAACGTATTTCGATGGCGCGGATTTGACCGCGGGGTGCGACGGACGATTATCGGGAACACTATTTCTAGAAATCGTCTGCGCCGGGCTTGCGTCGATAGGATGCCAGGTGTGGAATTTAGGGCTCATAACTACCCCTGCTCTTCAGTTTCTAACCAAAACTTGGAAAATGAAGGGGGGAACAATGATAACCGCGAGCCACAATCCCCCTGAATATAACGGTCTGAAGGTTATGGGAGCCCATGGAGTCGAACTTCCACATGAGGAGGAGCTCCGAATCGAACACATCTATTTTAATGAGGGTTGGAAACGAGCAGAATGGAACATAGTAAAAAAGCCGCTTCAGGTTTCAGAGAAATTTGGCAAATACTTCGAATCAATCATGAGAAATATGGGAGGGATGCCTCAAAGAAATCTGAAAGTTTTAGTTGACGCGGCTAACGGAGTCAGCGTTTTATCGACTCCAAAAATCATAGAAAAGCTCGGAGGTACTACCACTGTAGTGAACGGAAATATCGACGGAACTTTTCCGGGGAGATTACCAGAGCCAACACCGCACAATTTGAAGCGTACTTCCAGTATTTTATCCGCGTGCAATGTTCACTTTGGTGTCGCACACGATGGTGACGGAGACAGGGCAGTATTCCTAGACGAGCATGGGAGGGTATGCTGGGGAGATCACACTTTTGCCCTAATCGCACGAGATTATCTTGAACACTCTTCAGGCAAGCAAAAAATTGTCACCCCCATCAGTTCATCTCAAATCATTGAGACGATTGCGGAAAAATATGGAGGAGAAGTTGTCTATACGGCAGTTGGGAGCGTATTCGTATCAAACGTCATGTTAAAACTCGGTGCAAAATTAGGAGGCGAAGAAAACGGAGGGATCTTCTATTCCCCGCACGTGGCCGCAAGGGATGGCGGAATTACTGTAGCGATGATCTATCGAATCGTGTCAGAGGCAAAAAAACCACTATCAAAGCTAGTTGCTGACCTACCTCGAACATACATTGTGAAAGATAAGATTCCGTGTCCTGACATCATAAAGGCGAAAGTGACTGAAGCGATTCGTAATCTACCTCGAAAAGGAAAAGTTTTGGATATCGATGGGATCAAAATGTGGCTTCCCCAGGGATGTTGGATTCTAATCCGCCCCAGCGGAACCGAACCTATTTTCCGTATACTCGTCGAAGGGCCAACAAGAGGCAAAGCTCTGAGGATAGTAAATGATTACAAGGCCAAGCTCTCACGTATAATAAAGGATTCAAAGAGACATGTCGTATAGTGACTTTCAGATCGCGGGTGTCTCGTTAAATTTCAGCGTTGCTTTTCTTGCTACTTTTGTAGCGACACCTCTCGTAGCGAAGATGATGAGGAGGAAAGGAATCGTCGGAATTGACGTGCATAAAGTTTCCAAGACTGAAGTACCAGAAATGTGCGGCTTTGCTATCTTGATCGGGCTTCTCTCTGCATCTCTGTCTTACGTTCTCTTCTTCCCAGGAGCTTATCTTTACGTAACAGCGTTCATTGGCACTGTTCTGATAGGCGGCGTAATCGGGTTTGTCGATGACCTACATCCACTTGGTCCGCGGATCAAGCCGGTTCTTACGGCGTTAGCCTGTCTTCCAATAGTTATTCTTAGAGCTTACAATTCGTCTCCGGTGATACCCCTATTGGGCCCTGTGAGGATGTCGCTCGTTTATCCATTTTTAATTCCTCTTGGAGTCGCTGTATGCTCGAACGCAGTTAACATGATGGATGTAATGAATGGATCCATGGCTGGAACTGTCGGAATAATTTCGCTAATGTGTACCGTTGTCCTTTACGTCGCAGGGAAGAATGAACTGGCTTCACTTTCAGCGGGCTTATTCGCAGCGATGCTTGCTTTTTATTATTACAATCGCTATCCCGCGAAAGTTTTCGATGGCGATACTGGTAGCTTAGCTGTCGGAGCTGCAATAGCGGCGCTCGCTGTAATGGGCGGAATCGAGACGGTCATGATGGTAGCCTTAATTCCACACATCATGAACGCATTTTACGGATTATCCTCAGTCGGAAGGCTCTACGAAAGACGTGAGATCAGTAAAAGGCCGACGTGGCTTTCACACAACGGAATGCTGCAAGCGAGTGAAGAACGAGGAGCCCCTATCACGTTGGCCAGACTCATATTAGCATCCGGCTCCTTGAAAGAAGGCGACGTTGTTAAAGGAATGATGTTTCTTACCTTAATTTCATCAATGCTAGCAATTCTTACTTACGTCATTACATTGGGTGGGAGGATTTGAGAAGGCTTCTTCCATTAGCTGCCATTGAGGTCTTTGTGTGGTTGATGCTGCTCCTCGGAGCTTTTCTCATCTCAAAAGTAGTTTTCGGAATAAACTTTGGGCCCTCCAATCTTCTTCTCACTCTGATAAATGACGGCCTTCGAATTTTAGTGTCTGGTGCTGTTCTCTTTGGTTGGCTTATGGCATGGAAAAGAATGACTAATTATTACTTCTGGCGCGCTATTGAACGCAAGAAGTCTAATTCTTGATTATTCGTTTTATGATAACATTTAGCGGATCTTCCATGCTTTTTCGCAGCTTCATAGATCTCCTCTGATAGAAGTCACGAAAATCCGTGCTCTGGGATATTGCAATTGCTCGTTGAGCCACACGTTCCGCATCGTGAAATCGCTCCACCAATCCGCAGTTTATGAGAAACTTCTCAACATACGTTGGATTTCCGGGATAGTAGGAAACAACTGGAATGCCCAGTAACGCTGCTTCGGCGGTCATCGTACCTCCTCCACCGATGAAAACCGCAGATACGGAGAGTAACGAAACCGAATCAACAACGTGTTCACATACAATTATTCGACTGCCAAATTGCTTCGTCAGTCGCTCGCTCTGAGTTTCGTACCTCGGTAATGCGACAATCTGAACTTCGTTTCCATAATCTTCAAGAATCTTTGCAATAATCTCCGAAGCCTTACCTGACGCAGCATGGCCCGAGAGGTACGCCGCAAACTCTTCAGGCGTCCGAATAACGATAAGTGGCTTCTGAAGGTCGACATTGAGCGCCTTTAAAGTCTCATTGTTCGGTCTATAATTAAGCCAGGCCACGGGATCTAAACCGCGATACCGCACAATGTCTCGTGGACCGATTGCATATTTCTTCCATGCATACAACGGGATGACCCATGGTGTGAATAGTTTCTCAGAAAGTGGAATCGTCAGTTTGCTAACTGCCTCTGCGTGTGGCGAATCGCTGATACAGTAGTGTGGGATACCGAGTCCAAAAGCTACCCTCGCTGCTTCCGGTGACGAAAAAGAAATGGCAATGTCTGGTTTCTCTTCTTTGATGAGTTTTGCTAGCGCTTGAGTGCGCTTTGCACTCTCGACAAGTTTGTCAACAAGGCCAGCACCTCCGTGCCGTCCAACTGATGCAGACTTGATTCCCTTCAAAGTCAAGACTTCATTCACCTCCCTATATTCACGAGTAGTGAGTAAAGTTCTGACGCCCTTTGCATGAAGCCTAAGATGAAGTTCAATGAACAGGTTTGCCTGCTTCGGAGTTAGAATATCAATCCAAACCTTCATCTGACTCTACTCGCATTAGTCCATCTGAAGAGAAATGATTCGCGGAATAACCTGATCAAACCTTGGTTCTTCGTATGATTAGGGGTGTATACAATGGGATTCCAATATCGTTTAGATTCCTCAGCCGCCCAAATCACGAATATCAAATTCTCACTATCGATAAGTGTCCCACGCACAGGATGCCAAGGCTCTCTTGTATTTCTAACGGCGCTCCCTGAATCGATAAGTTCGCTAATTTCTCTGCCTAATCTGTTTTCCTTAATCTGCATCAGAATCTTCAATTTGACGCCGCGTTTGAGTGCCTTCTTTAAATCAAGCTTGATTTTTGGAACCCATGAAAACAACGCTGTAGATATCAAAATCTCTTCCTCAGCGCTTTGCAGATACTTTCGAGTTATTTCTTCCATAGCTCCAAGACTATCTAACGGTTCAAGAAGTTCCTCAGCCTTAACTTGTAGATGGCTTGCTACATACAAAGGCTCGATCTGCCTTTGCAAAGACTTCATGTTATCATCTATCTGGAAGGTATTTGACTCGAACTTTCGACGCAAGTAACTCAAATAATCATGCCTCGCCCGGTCGGGAGATATTGCATGAAATTGTTTGGGTCTGGTTTCAACTATTCGAGCAAATCCTTTCAACATAAGCTGTTCGAGCGTTCCGTACACTCGCGTGATAGGAACAGATGTAATGCGCGATATTTCTTCTGCCGTAAGCTCTCTTCTTGAAAGAAGTGCGATGTACGCTTCAGCTTCGTATGAAGTCAGGCCAACTCGTCGCAACATCTCATGAAGCTTGTCTGAAGACATGATTAACTATTCTAGAGTGAAAAACAGTTAAATATTTCGCCTATTCGCTTCGACTAGGATGCTCATAATGTCAGCACCATTAACTCTCGAGCCGGGGGAGATCGCCGTACGGATTAGAGGTGGAGCGCTTACAGTAGCGGTTGTTGGTTTAGGATGGATGGGGCTTCCGACCGCGTGTTTGTACGCCGAAGCAGGAGCGAAAGTAATCGGAGTCGATATGAATCCAAAAATTATTGAGAAAATTTCAAGAGGTGAGCCGACGATCGATGAGCCCGGCCTCACTGTCATGCTCAGGAGGGCAATAAGAAGTGGCAAACTTACGGTGACAACAAATAGTGAAGAAACTGCCTCGAATTCAGATATATTCTTCATCATCGTACCAACTATGATTGACAAACAGAAGCATGCAGACTATTCCTCAGTAGAGGATGCTTGCGCCAGAGTTGGCAAGAATATAAAAACTGGGAGTCTAGTTATTTTCGAAAGTACATGTGGGCCAGGAGTTACAGAGAGAGTAGTAAAGGAAACCATCGAAAAATATTCCGGACTTCAGGCAGGACTAGGATTCGGGCTCGCGTACAGTCCAATTCGCGCGATGGGCGGACGCGCAATACAAGACTTACAAGGCTATTCCAAGGTTGTCGGAGCTGCAGACAAGAAGAGCCTTGAAGCCGCCTGTGCTGCACTTTCGGTGATCGTGAAGGGCGAACTAATCAGGGTAAGAGATATCAAGTCGGCAGAACTGTCGAAGCTTTTCGAAACGATATACCGAGACGTCAACATCGGTCTCGCTAACGAATTCGCTCTTCTTTGCGAGGAGATCGGAGTCGACTATCTCGAAACCATGCGAGCGGCGAATAGTCAACCATATTCGCACTTACATTCAACTGGAGTAGGAGTTGGAGGGCACTGCTTGCCGGTGTATCCGTATCTCCTGACGTCGGAAACCTACGCATTAGACGCAAAACTACGAATTGTCTTGGACGCTAGAAAGATAAACGATCTGATGCCTCGTCACACAGCAAAATTAGCTTCAGATGGATTGCGAATCTGTGGAAAGTCGCTGAAACGCGCGAAAGTGGCAGTGCTTGGAATTAGTTATCGTCCTAATGTGAAAGAAACGCGTTTCTCCCCCTCCCTCGACTTGATCAATACATTAAAGAAACGTGGAGCACGCGTAATCTCATTTGATCCACTCTTCAATGCGTCAGAAATGGAAGCGCTAGGGCTCACCTCTGAGCCCACGCTTCGTAGAGCAATAGAAAAAGCCGATTGCGTGATCTTAACAGTGGCGCATGATGAATTCAAAGATATGGACACAATCGAACTGGCTGCTCGCATGTCAAAACAGGGACTCATAATAGACTGCACTGGAACTATTGATTCGGTCAGCGTTGAAAAAAGCGGTCTCGTCTATCGAGGCATTGGAAGAGGTCTATGGACTCGATGAACCGACTAGGTATGGCAGTGATTGGAGCTGGTTTTTGGGGAAGGAATCAAATCCGCATCCTCTCCGATCTTGATAACGTGAACCTAGTATGCATTTATGATCTAAACCCAATATCTGCAAAATCGGTCGCCGAACAATTTAATGTGAAATTTTCTAATAACTTGGATGATGTGTTATCGCGCAAAGACATTGACGCTGTCACTGTCTGCACTCCGACAATAACTCATAAGGAGATTGCCTTGAAAGCGCTCAACGCAGGAAAGCACGTGCTCGTCGAGAAGCCAATGACGAATACTGTATCGGAAGCTCAGGAAATACTGGCACTTGCAGATAGAGAAGGGCTTCGTCTAATGCCAGGTCACATAGAGCGCTTCAATCCTGCCGTTAACTATCTACGCACCTTGGTCAACGATCGACGTTTGGGCACCGTAATATTACTCTTGGCCAGAAGGGTGGGTCGGTGGCCAGAACGAATAGGTGACGTAGGGGTTGTTAGGGACTCCGCTATCCACGATGTAGACATCGCCAGATTCATCTTCAACGATGAAGTTCGTTTCGTGTACGCTCGCGTTGGGAGTCTGAAACATACTAGGGAGGATTACGCTGAGATAATGCTGCAATTTATGAGAGGAGGGACGGCGTTTATCGACGCAAACTGGCTGGCACCCCGCAAGACCAGAACACTCGTCGTAACTGGAAGCGACGCGACAGTTCAGCTAGATTACTTAACGCAGGAACTGTCCATTGAGGATTCTGAGAAGATTACTAAACCAAATATCCCCATTCAGGAGCCGCTAAGGAACGAACTTGTCCATTTCGTAACGTGTATCCTGAACGAGAACCCATTCGCCGTCAACGGCGCAGACGGTTTGCGCGCTGTAGAAATATGTGAACTTGTGCTCCAATCAGCTCAGACAAATCGAACCATGAATTCAATCCGACGTCATGTGTAGTGAATCGTGGAAACGATTGAAATCCTCTATGAATGTATTGGCAAACTGATCAGCCCGCTTCTCTGCCTGTCTTTTTTTCCCTGAAGACGTTCTAAGATGATGATAGAATTCATGAAGTATGATGAACGGATTGGAAAGGTATTCACTCTTAGAAAGATAAATTCGTTCCTCATTAGGAAGATAACACCCTAATACGCGTCTATGCCGCTTGACTGTTCCAACTCGTAAATCCGGGGCGACTACACCGTAGTAATTCGAAAGTAGTCTCAGCGCCTGTTCAGGCTTTCCTTCTAGTATTCTCTGCACAACTTGAATGTGTAACTCAACATCATGCATCCCCGTCAAATCTCCAGTAAACGGTATATTGAAGTTAACTCGCATCTTGCATAGTTGATTAACAAATTGAAAAGGAAACTCATGGACATCCTTGCTTGTCCGATCGATAAATTCTATCCGTTGGACTTGCAAGTCTTCGAGGAGAAGGAGGAAATCGATTCAGGTATAATCATTTGTTCGAAATGTAATCGTTGGTATCCAATAATAGATGAGATCCCACATATGTTGCCCGACGATTTAAGGGAACAAAATGAGGATGTGCCATTCCTACAAAAATGGAAAGAGAAGATTCCCGAGAAAATCCTTCAAGACGGAAGACCATTTAACCTGAAAGTCACTACATGATTAGCGATGAAACATTTTGGTAAGAGAATTCGTAAGTACCGCTAACGCGCCTCAACCAGCTGGACCTTACTCGCAGGCGATAAGAGCGGGACCATTTGTATTTGTTGCTGCTCAGGGTCCGGTCGATCCGAAAACAGGTAAAATGGGCGAAGACATTGAAGCTCAAACTAATCAAACACTACTAAACGTGAAAGCGATACTCGAAGCGGCTGGATCAACAATGTCGGACGTAGTCAAGGTTTCGGTCTTTCTAAAGGACGCCAGTGATTTTAGCAGAATGAACGGGATCTACAAGACGTTCTTTCCAGAGAATCCCCCCACTCGAACAACCGTCGAAGCAAAGTTTGCCGGACCTATGCTCGTGGAGATTGACGCCGTAGCTTTTCGTGACTGAGTCGGTGTTTTATAAGATCAGTGAACTGGGTCATCTCCACAGGCGACTCAAAAGAACCGTCTGATTATCAAAATTGATCTATGGATCAAACCTTGGGTAGAATTACTCTAATTGACAGTAGGACCGCGGGAATTTCAGGTGATATGTTTCTCGCGGCTCTGATTGATGCAGGAGCCGACCAGTCAAGCATTGAACGAATGCTGCAGTTAATTCCAACCTACTATTCGAAATGCAGGTCGATTCGACTTGAACGTAAAGATGTGAAGACCCATGGCTTCCGTGCGTCTAGGATAGACCTCATGATCTCTGAAGATCAAAGCGAAACTGGCGCGAATATATTTTCTAAATCGATCGAAAAAATCGCTGAATCATCCGCAATGAGCGAAAAAGCTATTGCGTTTGCGATTGATTGTGCTGATCTCTTGATCGCAGCAGAGAGTAATGTTCACGGCGTTAGAACTTCGAATACACACTTGCACGAGGCTGGATCAACAGACACGTTGGCAGACATACTCGGAGTAGCCGCGGCTTGTGACTCTT
>Ga0187783_10002945_pt1 | contig 12590 bp, 11 predicted proteins | sample 1015_SJ02_MP02_2_FD_132471 | JGI IMG/M metagenome (GOLD analysis project Ga0187783, IMG submission 132471) | Tropical peat soil microbial communities from peatlands in Department of Meta, Colombia - 1015_SJ02_MP02_20_MG | ecosystem: Environmental > Terrestrial > Soil > Wetlands > Peat | place... | reverse complement strand
TTTTTTTCCTATCGGTCGGGCGGCGGCGCAATGAGAGGCTGCCGGGCGCGCAGGTTGATCTGGGAGAAGTGACCGTGGTCGTGCTACCGCCGGCGACCGTACTCACGCCGATTTCTTCCTCTCAGTCGCGAACTCGATAACCTTGCCGCGCTGGTCGGCGGGAATCCATTTTGCATTCCTCCGAAAGCTGCTCGGTATATAGAATTCGATTATCTTAGCCACAATTACTTAGATGCCTATTTAGGGAGAGGTGTCGAAAGTAGTGATAAGGTTGGTCATTGGGTGGGTTCCGTAAAACGAACAATCAGGAGGGTTGTCAGGCTACACCGAGAGCTCTTTTGCCCTTTCGGTTTCCGTGGGACCCGACAGGGGTTCATCGGGATAGCAGGAACGAGAAACCCTGGAACATATACTCTTGCTTTTCCTCTCTGGACACAGATTTTGCCTGGCCGTGGCGTACCTGCTGAATCGCGTCCAATACACGCGGAAGATAGCTGGGCTCAGCGACCGGGACATTGTGTGCGGGCAGCAGAAGTTTGAGGCGCGGAGCCAGTTCAGCCAGTCTTGTTATGGATACGACATATGCATCCAAATCGGTTTCGGGGCGATAAAGATAAATTGGTCCCAGGTAGAATGTGTCTCCGGTGAACAGCAAACCATTCGGCTCGTCGAGTAGGGCAATGGAATCTGGAGTGTGCCCCGGTGTCGAGATCACTTCGAGTGTTCGATCTCCTAAGTTGATTTTGTCGCCGTCGTGCAGCCATTGAGAGATATGAAAGGCTCGCGTTCGATAGGATTTGGCATCAAAGCCAGGGGGCAAGCTTCCGCAGATTTGTCCCGGTGCAAGTTCAGCCTGGGCATCTGCGGTTGACCCTTTTGCATTGGTGCGAGTGAAGTTGGTCGGCATTCCGTACACGTCCGTGAATCGCCAATTGTCTCCTACATGGTCATTGTGGGTATGGGAGTTGACCACGCTGACCGGAAGTCCGGTCAGCCCATCCACCACGGCCTTGATATTGCTAATCCCCATTCCGGTGTCGAACAAGAGCGCTTTCTGAGTCCCGATGATGAGATAAGAGATCACCTCTTCGAACTGATGTGGCTCGTAAATCGCGAGGACTCCCGGACGAATTTTGTAGACCTCGAACCAGGGATCTGGGATCTTTACCCGTTCGAGTTGACCGTAGGCGGGTCGGGGCTGGCTCTTGCACCAATCCAAGGTCTGTGCAGACAAGGAAGTTAACCACCAGAGACCCAGAAACATCCCTCTCGAAAGTTTCATTGAGAGATTCCTGAAAGTCACCAGAGGAAACATTCTACACCTCCCAAGGCGACCTGCTGGACTGCGGCTGCCCGCGGTCGAGCGGGGCCAACCTGAACGTAAGCGGGGCAGGGCACGGAAAATTGGTGCTGATGACAAGATCTTTGCTACCTTAGCGTGATACTGGACTGGCGAACCGGCCGTTCGACCGCTGGTCCTCGTGGGAGCTACCCATGGAAGATCGCATCCGATTCATTGAGCATAAAGGTAAGAGGATCTTGTTCGTGGATTTATCGTACTGTTCGCCTGATGAGTTGGAGAAGATCGGGCTCCTGGTTCCCAGCTACGTGACTGCCCAGCCCAAGGGCTCATTGCTGCTGTTGGCAGATTTTACGGGAGCAAAGTTTGACCGCGATGCGGTTGAAAAGATGAAGCCGGGCACCGTTTTTCATCGTCCCCATCTGAAGCGGTCCGCCTGGTACGGAACGGACACCTTGCCGCATGTGTATTACGAACACCTCAAGAACTTCTCTCAGCGCGATCTGCCGACATTCAAGACTCGTGAAGAGGCGTTGGACTGGCTCGTAAAGGAGTAATTGCCGCTCTCCGTGAAGCAAAGTCCCTCGACCAGATCGCGCCGGGCAAACTAGCTTCTTCTTTGCTTGGAGTTTTGTGAACCGGCTGATAGGTCCAGCTCGACAGCTTCAACTCCTCAATCGCAGCGTTGTTGGGCTCGGCATGGGGCGGTTGCTTTCTATTCCAGTGCCGTTGGGTCAAAGCGAGACGTCTGAGGCGTCATCGGGAGGCACTGCCGTCGCGATGCTTCGGAACGTCGATTCCGAGCTGCCCGGCTTTCTTGTAGAGATGGCTACGCTCCAAACCGAGTGCCTTCGCGGCGTTCGTGATGTGGTAATTGTGGCGTTTAAGTTCGGCTAGGATGGTCTCGCGCTCGAAGCTCTGCACACGATCCGCCAGGGAGCCTGAAGGAGTGTCCAGCGCATGCGCATCCACAGCCGAGGGCAAGGCAGATCGCACCGTGTCGGCAGTCACTTCCTCTGGGTTCGCGAGCAGGATCAATCGCTCAACAACGTTACGCAATTCGCGGATGTTACCGGGCCATGAATAGACGCTCAGCGATTGAATGGCTTGCGCGGTGAAGTTGATCAACTTCCAACCATTGTGGGCACAGATAAGGCGAGCGAAATGCGCCACCAGAGGCGGTATGTCTTCGCGCCGCTCGCGCAGCGGGGGTAGGGTAAGGGGAAATACGTATACGCGATGAAATAAGTCCTGGCGAAACTTACCTTCGCGCACCAGAACTTCGAGATTGTGGTGGGTCGCCACCAGCACCCGGACATTCACAGCGATCGGCTGGTCACCGCCGATGCGCTCGATCTCGCCTTCCTCCAGCACGCGCAGGAGCTTGGCCTGCATGGTGAGGGGCATATCTCCGATTTCGTCGAGAAAGATCGTGCCGCCTTCGGCCTGCTCGAACTTGCCGATGTGGCGACCCGCGGCGCCTGTGAAGGAGCCCTTCTCGTGACCAAAAAGCTCCGACTCGATCAATTCTGAGGGAACCGCGGCACAATTCAGGGTGACGAAGGGACCCGCGGCTCGCGCGCTTCGCTCGTGAAGGGTGCGGGCGATGAGTTCTTTGCCGGTGCCGGTCTCACCGAGAATGCAGACTCTCGATTCACTCGCCGCTACGCGCTCCACCTGCGCCATCACCTTTCCCATGACCTCGCCGCCCCAGACGGTTTCGTGCTTGCCCAGGCTTTGTTTGAGAGTGCGGTTCTCCGATTCCAGGCGCTGAAGCTTGAGCGCGTTCTCGACCGTGAGCAGCAGGCGATCGGTGGAGATTGGCTTCTCCAGGAAATCGAGCGCTCCCAGACGTGTGGCGCGAACCGCCATTTCTATGTGAGCCTGCCCGGACATCATCACCACGGGCGTCGTTACCCGTTGGGTCTTGAGGTCTTCGAGGAGAGAGAGACCATCTTTTCCGGGCATCACCACGTCCGAGAAGATGAGGTCAAAACTCTGATTCTTGGCGAGTTCGATGGCTTTCGCAGCGTTGTCCGAAACCGTGACCTCATGCCCAGCCAGGCGAAACGCACGGGAGAGCGACGCCAGAGTGTTGGCCTCATCGTCCACGATCAGCAGATTGGCTTTTTGTGGCATTGGTTCCGCCTCACGGCGTCAGTCATTGTGACCTCGATCAGCAGGTAGAAGCTTATCGGCATTACCAGGCAGTTCGATTGAAAAGGTGGTTCCGTCCCCGGAGCGGCTTTCGACGGTGATTCTGCCCCCATGATCACTTACCACCGATTGCACGATAGTCAGTCCGAGCCCGGTACCATGCTGTTTGGTGGTGAAATAAGGAGTGAAGAGACGGGCGCGTTCTTCCGGCGCCAAACCGCCGCCCGTATCCGAGACCGCCACGTAGGTGCGGTCTCCTTGCTGTTGTGTACGCAGAGTGAGAGTACCTCCATTCGGCATGGCATCGATTGCATTCAAGATCAGATTCGAAAGAGCCTGATGCAATAGCTCCGGGTCGGCCGCGATCGGCGCGAGCGATGGAGCCAGTTCCAGTCTACATTGAATCGGAGGACGCCCGGGTGCAGTCAACTGCGAGTGAAACAGACGCGTGCTGTCCGCGACAACTCCATTCAGTTCGACGGGCTGAAACCGCGGCTGCGGCATTTTCGAAAACTCGCTGAAGCGCGCAGTGATGGCTTTCAGGTTCGCGATCTCTGCCAGCAAGGTTGCGGAACTCTCGCCAAAAATTTCCTCGAACTGGTCCCGGCTTTGCTGCTGGGCGCGCATCAGATTCTCGACCGTCAGTTGCAGCGGGAAAAGCGGATTTTTCAGCTCATGGGCCAAGCGGCGGGCCAGTTCCCGCCAGGCTGCAACCCGTTCAGCCTGCACGAGACGCTCTTTTTGGGCGAGCAGCTCGCGGGTCATTTGATTGAAGGATCGCGCCAGAGCTTCGAATTCATCGGCAGAGCTAACCGACACCTGCGTGTTCCAATTTCCGGCCGCGACCTCCCCCGCAGCCCGCGCGAGCTGCTCCACCGGCCGCGTGACCCGAGAGGCTGCCCAACCGCTGAGCAGAATTGCCAGCAGTAACCCTGTGCCGCCCGAAAGGAGGGCTGCCGAGCGGATGTGCTGCTGAAGTTCAACGTACGGCCGGCGGGAACTAGCGACCAGCAGAATTCCGAGAACTCGGTGATCAACGCTCAGGAGGGGAATTGCGTCGACGATCTCATCCTCCGCCGCATGGGAGGACCAGTGTACGAGCATCGTGCTCTCTTTCTCCTGCTGCTGAACCTCTTGTACCAGCGGGGCGAGCAACTCCGAATGTCCCAGCCCGCCCGTGGGAGCAATCAGAAGCTGCGGAGAAAAGCTGCGGACCAGGTTCTGGTAGAAGAAAACTCGCATTCCGCCGGGAGGGTCAAGGCTGGCGAGGAAATCTTTGTCGAGTCTGCGGCCTCCGATTACATAAAGGAGAGTATCGCCTGCGGAGGCCTGTCGGACCGCGGTCAGGGCCAGGGCGTTACCGTCGGGTAATTGCTCCTGGTTGAGAAACGCCTCTGCCGGCGCCGTAGCCACGGGGAAGCTTTCCCGGTAACCAAACCTTGCCGGCCATTGTGCGGAGGAGAGGATGATGCCTTTCGAGTCGACAAATTGAAGAAAGTCGAGTTGCTGGTTATCAGCCAGGGTTTTGGCCTCGTCGAGATATGTACCATAATCAGGAGGACCGTGACTTAGACTGACCGCCATGCGCGTTGCCACTTCACTCTTGGCAACGGCTTCGACACGTCGCCCAACCTCTTCTCCTCGACGATCAAACTCACGGCGAAATTGCGCCACCAGAGCGGCGGTGCGCTGCTCGTCTATCTTTTGGAACTCGCGCTCGACCACGCTGGAAATGATCCACGCCAAAGCAGCCACGCAGGGAAGAACCGTCAAAGCCCATGCGAGCAGAAGCTTGCGCCGAAACTTCATGGTTTCCCCGCGGCGAGCCAGACGTCCCCAAGCCGCCAGGTCCCGTCGCGCGCGTCCTGCCAGTTGTTCACACTCTTAGACACCGCCCAGGCCCGTCGCAGGTGGAGTAAAGGGATTACGCGCTGTGACGCGAGGGTCGCGTTTTCTGCGTGGTAAAGACCGTCGACCGAGTTGTCGAGGAACTTGGGCGGTGGGAGTCCCAGGTCTCTGGTGATCTCGACCAGGGCAACACGCGGATCGAGTGACACGAGGGGAACGCGGATCAGCCGAATGTCGGGAGTGCCTTGAGTGCTGAGCTGGAGGCGCAGTCCTGCATCGCTCGCGTTAAGTATGACGCGCTCCGCGAGCACGCGCACCAATGGATCATTGCCATCAAAACCGAGATTCCACACACTGGTCTGCGGCACTTCTGCCCTTAGCTGCTGTGCACGCGTTAGATTGGCGTTCTGCTGAAACAGGAAGCCATACCCAGTCAGCCAGTCCGGCAGCAGACCACCGGCTGGTTCACCGCCGCCTTGCAGGAGGACCCGATCTAACAGATGGCGATCGATGCTGAGAGCCAGAGCCTGACGCTGTTTTGCATCTTGCGGTGATTGAATGTCGCGAGCAAAAAGCAACGCCACCAGTTCCACCGGTTCCGATTCCCGGAGTTGGCGAGCCTGGGCAGCGTGTTGCGTCTGTTCCGCTGGAATCTCGATCAGCTGCGATTGACCCAGATCGTACGCGATCGTCGCATCGCGGGAGCTCTTCGCCATTTCGATCTCGACCGAATCGAGAAACGGGCGCGTCCCCCAATAATCGTCGCGCGCCGTCACGACAAGTTTCTTGCCGGGGTCAAACTGGCTGACCACAAATGGGCCGCTCCCGACTGCCCTTGGGCCTTCCATTTTGGCGATACTGTTACGCGGCAGGGCCAGTTCTGAAGGCAGATCTGGTGAGGCAGTGTCCAGCTGAATGACGACCGCCGTCTCCATGGGCAATACTTTCCAGCCGGGGTTTGCCCTGCGCAATGAGGCGGCTACCACTTCCGGCGTCACGGGCGTGGCGTCGGAGAAAGTGGTTCCAGGACGTAAGGTAAATTGCCAGCGTTGATTGCCAGGCTCGGCTTGCCAGGTGATGGCCAGTGCCGGCTGCCGTTCGCCCCGATCGTTCAAGGCAATCAGAGTATCGAAAATCAGAGCGCAAACATTACGTGTGGCAAGCGTGTCTCGCCGATCGCTGTCTGCCGGATCAAGTGAACTTACGGCGCCTTCCATTTGCACGTGCAGAGTTCCGCCATAATGCGGGCGTGTGGCAGCCGCGGCCGCCGAGGCAAGTGCCGCATTAATGAAGACAATCAATGGAAAGCCGGTAAGCTTCATACTGACCCGTTGCAGAACTCCGTGAGACCGCGATCACCGCGCTGGAGTCTGAATCCGCCCAGAGCGTCGTGATGGGACCATCGAATTTGGCTGGCAAACTCACCGGGATCGGCTCACGATCGGGAATTTCGTAAGCCGTTACCTCGTCGGTAGGTCCTGGTTTATTCGCCGTCGCCAGGATCTGCCAGCCAGACCCGCAGCGACTCCGCACGCTGACAATGTCACTGCCCCAACTTTGCTCGGTCAAGGCTTGATCGGTCATGCCATCTAAGAAGTGAAGATGACCATCGACCGCAGCAAACACCCAAAGAGTGTACTTGTCTCGCGGCAGCGATGCTGCCGAGAAAAACGGCGGAGCCGTGGTGTTTTTCTGGATTCCGGGGGAGAGCGCTCCGGTGAAGAAATTCCTCGCCGCCGAGAAGAAGGCGCTGAGATCGCCCTGGCCCCCTGTCAAAGGCCAGGGATCGTCCGAGTCGTCGCAGACCACACTCAGAGATGGGGTTTGGGTACTACGGCAATAAACACCCGGCAGGTAGGCATCGATGAGGTGATCCTTCGCAAGCATTAGCCGTCCTCGCAGATCGCGCGGCCAGGGACGAACGTGCGCAAGGCTGAGGGCTTGTTCTTGCTGCCATTGGCCGTTTTTCAATCGAAACAGGGCGATCCTCTCGGATTGGAGGACGATCATATTCGGTGGATTGCCGTTGACCACGGCAACGTCCAGAATGCGATCTTGGTCGCTCCAGAGAAGGGATTCGTGGATGGTAAGAGGGGTGGAAGAGCGCTCCGCTGTCCCTCCGGGCCGACCTGCCACCGCGATCATCTCCACCACCGGTACGCTTGTTCCCTGATGGATTTCGGCGACCCAGAGATAGTTGTCAAGATTCTCCGAAAGCGAGACTTCGACCATCGCAGCAGCCTGATCGGAAGCCACGGCTTCGACGCCGAAGGAGGCGAGTTCGCTCAGAAGTTTGCCTCGAATCTCCTCGGTTTCGGCCGAAGTCAGAGAGGAACGGTTGAGTACGGTCACAGCGACTGCACCAGGACCAGTGATGGCGGCAATCTTCTGGGCCAATTGACCGGCGGGAGTTTGCCAATCCCCTGCCAAAGCTGTGCTCGCCTCGAGCAACAGCAAGAGCGACCAACAGGCTGCCCGCAAGACCTCACCTGAAAATGGCATCGGATTGCGCGCATTATAAACCGAATTGGGAAAAATGCCTGGCATCGACTGCCATCTCTCCACCTGCTCGAACCTTTCCGCGTTCAGTCTCGTCTCGAACTGTTTCCACCCTGTCGACCATCACATTTCCCATCGCCTGTGAGATCCTCCACCGGCTAGGTCGGTCCGGATGGTCTAGGTCGAAGTCGCCGGTTTACTTCTTTTCTGCGTCTTCCGCCTGGCCGCTGCGATTTGCCATGTTCATGCTGTGTAGCACGTCATTGGCGAAGAAGAATTTACCATCTGCAGGCACCATCATGATCTGCAACTTGTCCGACAGCCGCTCGGCGACAATCTTATTGATGAGCAGGGGATTTTGTTTCAGAATCACGCCCTCCTTCTCCATGCGTTCGGCATCGGCGGCCGCGGTGACTCGGATGCGATCAGCTTCGGCGGTTGCCAGCAGCTTCCGGCGCTCCGTCTCGGCTTTGCTGTCGATCACCTTAGCTTCCGCTTCGGCTTCGGCGTTCTCGACCGTCGCTTGCTTGCGCGCCTCAGCTTCAAGTTTGGACTGCTCGATTTGCTTCTGTTTCAAAGGCAGCGTGTACTGCATAGCATCGGCTTCCGCTTTGGCTTGCAAGACCCGTACCTGAGCTTGCCCTTCGGCATGCTTGACCTGTTGCGCCTTGGCAGCCTCGGCTTCCAGTTCCGAGATTCTCACCTGCTTCTGCTGAATTTCAGTTTGGACACCCATTTGGTCGTTCTCCTGTTCCTTGAGCAGGAGATTTTCGAGGCCCTTGGCGTATTCCGGTGGAAGCTGAATGTCACGCAACATGACCTCCTTCACCGTGATCCCATCGGTGGCCAGTTTCTGGGTGATGGCATCAGAAGCCCTCTTCCGAACCTCTTCGCGCTTGGCGGCGAACACATCGCGAACCGTGTAATTGGGTACCAGTTCACGCCAAGCGCTGGCCACTACCGCCGGGACGATTTCTCTTTCGACCGGTAAGGGTAGGTTGCTCTCAATGTGGTCGAGACGCTTGGGATCCAGGCGATAGCGCACCGTGACGGATAAACCCAAGGTAAGTCCCTCTTTTGCTTGGACGTTCAGTGGTTGGAACACCTTCGCTTGTCCACTACTGCCACCTTCGAGCGAACCGGTCGTAAACAACTGATCGCGCGTGTCGAACAACGCGACACTTTCGGCAAATGGGATTACGAAATGCACGCCGGGATAAAGCGTACCCGGAAGGGTGCCACGGGTTTGGCTCACCAGAACGCCAGCCATGCCGCTGGGTACGACGAGGATGCCCAGTGCTAGCAGGATGGGTCCCCACGCTAGCAAAGCCAAAGCCAGAGATGTTCGCCACCGCACCGGGGCGGGTGGCGGGAGAGTCTCCGCCGTGGCGGTCATGACGGAGGCCGTATACTGCCAACCGCGACGAAGGTCGTAGATGAGAATTCCTGCGGCAATCGCAATCATCGCGATGCCGCCCCACAGGAGAACATATTTCAGAAACAACATAAGATCTGCCTCCTTTTATGGCTCACTGCTTTTGGCCAGACTTCACCCGCGCTGCCTGCCGCGCAAACACACGGCAGAAGACTTTGCCGAAGATGAGCTCTTCGAGCAGCAGACCGATGCCGAGCGAAAGGGTCGCTCCCCCCAGCACGGTCATCAGATTGACAAAGGTTTCCATTGCGTTTCTCCCGGCGTTATCGTGCGCCTGCGAGAGAAGTGGCAGGCGGCAGGCCAAAAGCAAAATCACTGAAACGTGGCGATTTAGCGGAACTCGGCTAGAGCCAAGTCGTGTGTCGGCGACAACAGGGTGTGTACCCCCGGACACAAAGCCGAAGAATCGTTGCCGCTAAACTACGTGCAATCAGCAGCTCAGCTCAGGCGCCAGGCGTGCTCACCTTCGTTCCAGCTGCAAATGCAGCAGGAGGTGACACATGAAAAAACTCGATTGCATGAAGTCAGTAGGAAAGATTAAGGATGCCGTACGGGGTATTCCTTTGGACGCCAAAGCTGGAGTAGCGGTGTCCAGTTTGCTCATTGCTTCTTTGCTTGCAGTGGGATGCTCTCAGAAGCAGACGAAGCCCGCTGGCACTGAAACTCAAACTTCAACCAACCAGATGACATTGAATCCGCCCATCACGCCCAAAGTGGCTTCAGCGTCGACTGGAACGGCCACTCCCGAACCGAAGAAGATCGCGAAGAAGAAGCCATCCGCGGTGGTCGGGTACAGTGATCCGACGTACGGAGTCTCTTTCCGTTACCCACGGAAATACACGCTGAGGAGCGGTGACAACATCGATCTGGCCGCCGTGCCGATGGACTTTGTACAGCCGGGCGGCGTACCCGCGGTCTCGGTGGAGCTGCCGAAGGGTGTTTATCCGGATACGGATCTCGCCTCGGCATTCTTCCGGGTCAACGTGAACAAGAGCCTGACTGAAACCGAATGCGGTCAATTTGCCTTGCCCCTACCTCTCGGTTCTGACAAGGCTCCCCTCGAACCGTCGAAGGTAGGGATGGGCACACTTGAGATGCAGGAAACGGAGAACATCTCGAGTGAAGAGACCAAGCAGGTGGATACCAAGTACTATCATCTCTTTCAGAACGGCTCGTGCTATGAGTTTGCGCTTGGCCTTTCTACCGAGAGTCGCGTTAAGGATGATGGCACGACAACTGTCGACCGGGAAAAGGTGTTTCAGCGTCTGGAAACGATCCTGGCGACTGTGAAGATCAAGCCGGAAGCCACTCGACAGGCGGCGGCTGGTGCCACAACAACTCCATCCGGTAACGAAGAAGGAGTCAAGTAGGAGGTGAAACAGGGCCATGCGCGATTTTAGGTGTGGCCCTGTTTCCTGGCTGCTCGTACCGAACCTCGAGATCCCTGCCGAATGTGTCACTCCCGATGACAGTGTCCGAAATCGCTACCAGGCGTCCAGAAACGGACAGCGAGGACGAGCCCATTCGATGCTAAGTGATTTACAATGTGGCGCTTAGTATTGGCAACTTTGGTGCTGCAACCCCGGCAGTGGGAGGAGAAGGACAATGTCTGTCGTCCGTGATTTCAGAGTCGCGGTTTACTCCTTAATTCGCACACCCGGGCTTGCGATCGCGGTGATTCTCACTCTGGCGCTCGGAATCGGGGCCAACGCTGCTATCTTCACGCTGGTGCGGGGCGTGCTGCTCAAGCCTCTCGCCAACCGTGACGAGGACAGGCTGATTTACATCAGGCAGAGCGCACCCGGTATCCGCGACGAAGACTCCGCATTTTCCGTACCTGAGATCCAGGATTTACGCGCCGGCGTGAAAACCCTGAGCGCGTTCGGCGATTTCTCGACCATCGGCTTCACCATGATTGGCCTGGGTGAGCCTCGTGAGGTCAAGGCCGGCGTTGTTGGCGGCTCGTATTTCGATGTGATGGGACTTCATCCCGTCCTCGGCCGCCTCATCGGACCTCAAGATGACGGTCCGAAGGCTGCCGGCGTCGTCGTCCTCACGTATCGCTTCTGGGCGGCTACCTTCAAAAAGGATTCCTCTGTTATCGGCAAGACCGTTCGCCTGGGCGATCGGTCCGCGACTGTCATTGGCGTTCTCGAGCCCTGCGTACCTTATCCGGAAGATACCGAAATCATTGCCAACGTCGTCACGAGCCCGCACCATCTCTCGGCTACGATGGTCACCGGCCGCGTCCATCGCATGACTGAGCTTTTCGGTCGCCTCGCTCCTGGTGCCACACTTGATCAAGCGCGGGCCGAGCTGCGCTCCGTCTATGCCGCGATGAAGAAGGACCACGCCGAGGCCTATCCCTCTCGAGCGGACTACCGCATTGACGCGAAGCTTTTCCGCGACCAGATCACCTCGGGCGCTCGCACCATTCTTCTCGTTCTTCTAGCTGCCTCCGCGCTCGTCTTCATCATCGCGTGTTCCAATGTCGCCAACCTGATTCTTGCCCGTACGGTTCGACGGCAAAACGAGCTGGCGGTCCGAGCGGCGCTCGGAGCGAGCCCAGGCATACTCCGCCGCATGCTTTTGGCCGAAAGCCTTCTACTCTGCGGCGCTGGCGCCGGGCTCGGCATGATGAGCGCGCAGCCGATGGTAGCAGTCCTGGCTCGCTATGCCTCACGGTTCTCCGTCCGCGCCCTCGATTTCAGGGTTGATTCGAGTCTGCTCTGGGTGGGGGCGACCCTCGCCATCCTGGCCGCCGTGATTCTGGCGTTTGTCCCGCGCTTGCCCTCGGCGGACTTCCATGGGCTGGGTCTATCGGGTGGTAGCATACGAATCACCAGCAGCGCCAGCCGTCGGCAGAGGGTCTTCGCGGTGACCCAAATCGCCGCGTCTTTCGTGCTGTTGGCCGGTGCAAGCATGTTGATCACCACGCTGATCGAGTTGCAAAGGACGCGGACGGGTCTCGACACGCGTCACGTCCTGGCCATGAACGTTCCTACGATGACGTATGGTAAGACGGATCAGCAAGTCGTCGACTTCTACAAGGAATCCATGCGCCGCATTGATGCGCTGCCGGGCGTGAACCGGACGGCGTTTGGCCTCATCGTTCCCTGGCGCGAAAACAATTTCGGCCCGCGCTTTGAGTTCTCTGCTGACGGTCATGTTCATGTTACCGGCGAAGACCCTCGCGCGCAGCTGCGCGTGATCTCCCCTGGATTCTTTGCCGCGCTCGGTGTTCCTATCCTCGAGGGCCGTGATTTTGGCGATCTCGACGGCCAACCCAGGGATCCGGTTGTTATCGTCAGTCAATCTCTCGCGCAGCGGATGTTTCCCAATCAGGATGCC
>Ga0187783_10002944_pt1 | contig 12594 bp, 12 predicted proteins | sample 1015_SJ02_MP02_2_FD_132471 | JGI IMG/M metagenome (GOLD analysis project Ga0187783, IMG submission 132471) | Tropical peat soil microbial communities from peatlands in Department of Meta, Colombia - 1015_SJ02_MP02_20_MG | ecosystem: Environmental > Terrestrial > Soil > Wetlands > Peat | place... | reverse complement strand
TGGTTCGGCTTCACGGGCGGAGTATGACGCCACGTCACCGATGACGTCAGGTCATACCGACCTGAAGTGTGACGCGACGCAAATCCTTACCAACAGCTAACTCAGACCCCGGGGACTAGCAGTTAGCAGACCCGTAGGTGCAGCATGTCACCAGGCTATCCACTGGAGACACGACGATGCTGACGCCAATCGAAGACCGTTACCTGACGAAGCTCCTTGCCCGGCTGTGGATGCTGCGGCGAGCAAAGAACAAGAAGCGATAAGCGTGAGCCCTCCGCACGGTGCGCAGGGACGCGCACTGAGGCGGAAATGAGAATGAAGATTTACAAGATTGACGTGTGGCATTGGGAATGCCCGCGCACACACTGGGCGTATCTAATCGAGGTCGAGCCCAAGCAGTTCGAGATGGTCTGCATGTGCACGCCGGACGCGCTGGCGCGGCTAGGTCAATTTCTAACGGAGGAACATCCAGCCTATAAGGTGAGTTCAACATGAGTTTCGTCGGAGTCTGGGGTCAGTGGCACAGTCTGTGAGCATTTCTACGCGAAGACGTCCGTAATGCAGGCTGCCCGGCCTGCGCAGCTCGTGCGATCCTCGCCGGCATGGACGACGAATCGTTCGCGAAGCTGCACGTTGCAATCTGCAGGCTGTTCCCGCCGGGACCGAAGCGTATGCGCTGGCTGGCGTGGGCCGTACAGGTGTGCGCGACGCCAAGCACTGGTTGGACGACGCCACGGAGACGGCGCCAAAATCCGCGGCATGTCGCTCGCCCTCACCGACGATGAACTCCAAACCGCCGCGGGCGCATGCCGGGCGATGGCGTACCAGGAAGGCGAGCGCGCGAAGAATATGGAGAACCCGACGATGCGCGGGCCGCTCGAAAACAACGCACGGCGGTTTGCGGCACTGGCGGAGAAGCTAGAGCGGGCTCGCAAAAAGACGGGTGTATGATCGCACGGCATGCCGCCGCGCAAGCTGCCACCCAGCTATTGGATCACGGTCGCATTTTGCGTGCTGGCCCTGGCGGGGTTCGTCTTTAGTGTGTGGGAGACAGGATCGGAACGTCGCGCAGCGCGTGAGAGGGAGAACGCGAAAGCCGACTGGCGCGCGATCAACCGCTACTGCGCGAACTGGAAAGCCGATCCGCAGCAATTCGATGAATGCGCCGGAGCATTTCACGTGTACGAGGAATGCGAACTAGCGCGCCTGAGAATGTTGGAGAGTGAGGGCAGGGGAGACGCGGGCGTATTCTGTGAGCACCCGACGTATCACTTCCACGCGCAAGAGCAGAATGAGATACAGAGCGCGCTGGATGCCGGTTCTCAACAAGGCAAGTGAACACCCTGCCGGCTTCCGGCACCTCGTTTGAAAAGCATGACGCTCGCCCGCCCACCCGCAAGGCGAAAGGGGCAAGCAAATGACCCACATCGGTTTTAACAGCTACTCCGAGTTCCGCAACGCCACCATCACCTGCGACCGCTGCGGATGGACGGGCCAGGGCCGCCAGATGCATGTCGGCGAGGTCTACGAGGTAGGCCAGCTCTCGGAGTACCACTGCCCGGCGTGCGGCGGCGGTCCGAGCGGCGACTACCTGGCCACGGCGGTCTGGCCGCTGATTGGGGAGAGCCAGGAGTAACGGCCCGAGGAGCGCTCGGGCGACGGACACGGCAGTTGCTGGAACGGGGCATAGGACGGATAGCACAACCGTCCTTGCGATAGAATTCGCGCGCACGTTACGCGTGCCTGGCGCGAGGACGACGTGATAGAGCTAGGTCATTTTCTGCCTGGCGGAGAGTTGCTAAAGGACGAGAAGGGCGTCAGCGAAACATATACCGGCATGATCGAGGTCGGTAATCGCCGCCTACATGCCTACGTCAAGTTCCTTCCGGACCGAGAACTCGCAAACGAATTACTCGGTTCCGTCTTGGCGCGCAAAAGCGGACTGCAGGTGCCTGACGCATTCTTGGTGAACGTAAGACGAGAGGACTATCCTGCTTCGCCTCGGTTTCAGGTTCCCGGCGTCATTACGATTCCTGCTTTTGCCACCGGAGCGATGAACCACAAGTCGTTCAATAGAACGGCCACGCTGCAAAGCCCGGAAGCAAAGAAGCAGTTTGTAAGTCTCTGGGTCGAGTGGCCTGAAGTGCTCGGATTTGACGATTGGATCGCCAATACCGACCGGCATGGCGGGAATTTCCTAATCGGAGGGCCAGGTCAAGTGTGGCTTATCGACCATGGGCATTCGTTCACCGGCCCCAACTGGCAGATAGCGAACCTACAGCCGCAATGCCAAATCAATTCTCGCTTGTGGGGCGACGTGTTACAGGCCAATGTCACCCACGAGGCAAAGCAGCGCGCGGTGCCTCGCGTCGCCAAAGCTGCTGCGAAGTTCCACAACATCGACGCCGATGAGGCCGTAGAGATTGCCCATATCAAGACATACTTAACCGCGCCCGAGAATCAGGCGCTGGTTGCATTTTTGAAGCAACGATGCGGGAGCGTATCACAGCGTATTTCTGCGCTGCTCGGGCTTCCGCTACTCCCAATGAAGGAAGTGCCGCAGTGAGTAACAGTTTCGCCCAAGCCATCGAGTTTCCCGCACGCAAGAGCACACACGAAGGAAGATGGGTGCCGCTGTTTGTGGAGCCGATGGTCGGCTCCGGAGAGCGCATCTGCATTGGCATCGCCGCGAGCGACGGAGAGGCGGTGGAGGTCGTGGCGGTGCCACGATTAGAACGTCTTGCCTCGGTCTACGGGTCGGCTACCGGCGCATTTCAATGGACAGCAACGCTCGCATTACAGGAGTGCGAATTCGCGGCTCGCAACAAGGGGCTTGAGGCGCTTGCAGACCTGAAACCGACCATTGGGGGTCTTTCGTTCGGGGCGATTCGGCGCGGCGCAGGGCGCGACCTTGGAGACTTGGCCCGAGTAGCGTTGCGCCAAGCTTCCGCACTAGCCGCGCTCGATTCTGATGAGCTGGCAGCGAAAACGGCACCCACTATCGAAGCGACCCAATCATCAGTTATTAGCTCTGTGCGGAAGATCGTCGGAAAGGCGCGCCCGGAATTGCGGGAATACTTCAATCGGACATTCTCGCTGCGGCAAGGGACGCGTCCCCTGCAGTTTGGATTCGTGGGGAAGAAGATGGCCGTGAACTTCTCCTCACTGCATGCACAATCCGCCAATGGGCTGGCTGCCCAGGTCGATAAGGCAAAGGCTCGACTGTTGGACCTCGAATCACTGCGCGACGGGAGGATGGTCGATGCCTTGGCGCTACGGCCCAAGAAGCTCGCCTACGAGCTTTTCGTACACCGGCCGCACTTCCCGAAGCGTTCACCAGCCGAGCGGCTGTTGCGGGAGGCCGAGGCAGCTCTCGAACAGCAAGCGGATGAGTTTAGGATTCAATGGCGGCCGTTCGACGACCATTCGAGCATGGCCCGCGGGTTGTTGCAGCGGGAAGCGGCATAGGCCCCGCCGGAGTCTGCTCACATGGTGCTCACATGGAACAGCTCGAAAACGATTGGTGTGCTTAAAATCCTATAAAATAAGCGCGCCCGGAGAGATTCGAACTCCCGACCCTCAGGTTCGAAGCCTGATGCTCTATCCAACTGAGCTACGGGCGCGGCGCTGCGATCTTACTGAGAAATTCGGGCGGCGTGGTGCGGGCATTTCCTTCGCCGCGCGGGTCGCGGCAGAATGACCACGGCCTGACACCGGGAGCTTGGCATGACAATGTTCGACCTGTCGGGCAAGGTCGCCCTGATCACCGGCTCGAGCCGCGGGATCGGCAAGTCCATCGCCTTGCAGATGGCCCTGCATGGCGCCCGGGTCGTCATCTCCAGCCGCAAGGCCGAGAGCTGTGAGGCGACGGCCGCGGAGATCACGGCGGCGGGTGGCACAGCGATCGCGCGCGCCTGTCACGTCGGTCACAAGGACGAGCTCAAGGCGCTGGTCGATGCAACGCTTGCCCATTGGGGCCGGATCGACGTCGTGGTGTGCAACGCGGCGGCCAACCCGCACTTCGGTCCCTCGCTCTCGATTTCCGACGAAGCTCTCGACAAGGTGATCCGTACCAACGTCTACAGCAACATCTGGCTGTGCAACCTGACACTGCCCGCGATGGCGGAGCGCAAGGACGGGGTGGTGATCATCGTATCCTCGGTGGCGGGGTTCACCGGCACGGGTTACCTCGGCGCCTACGCAATCTCCAAGGCGGCCGACATGCAGCTGGCGCGCAATCTGGCGGTCGAATGGGGGCCGCACAACATCCGCATCAACTGCATCGCCCCCGGCATCATTCGCACACACTTTGCCAAGGCGCTGTGGGCAGACCCGCAGCGCGCGGCGGCCTTCGCTCGCAGGAATCCGTTGCGGCGCCTCGGCGAGCCGGACGATGTGGCCGGTGTTGCGGTGCTGCTCGCCTCGCGTGCCGGCGCCTTCATCACCGGGCAGACACTCGTGGTTGATGGCGGCGGCCTCATCGGCAGCGGCGAGCCGCTCATGTAGTCCCCAGGGCACCACGCGAGGCGCGGGCCCTCAGCCAGGCGTAGCCCACGCCCAACAGCACGAACCATACCGGTGCCACATACAGCGCCACGCGCGTATCCGGATCGCGCACGAGCATGACGCTCACCAGCACCAGAAACGCGAGCACCAGCCAGTTCGCCAGCGGCGCACCGGGCATGCGAAACGGCGCCGGTGCTGCGCGTCCGGCCGCCACCGCGCGCCGATAGTTGGCATGCGCCACCAGGATGATTCCCCAGGTCCAGAGCGTGCCGATGAGCGCGATGCTGGTCACCATGGTGAAGACCCTTTCGGGCACGAGGTAGTTGAGCACCACGCCGAGCAGCATCACGGCGGCAGAGGCGTGAATGCCCGCGGCAGGCACCTGATGGCTGTTCAACGCGGCGAGCGCTCGCGGGCCCTGCCCGCGCCGGCCCAGCGTCCACAACATGCGCCCGGTGCTGAACAGGCCGCTGTTGCACGATGATGCCGCGGCCGTTATGACCACGAGATTGATGATGCTGGCCGCGCCCGGGACGCCCAGCTTGCCGAACACGAATACGAACGGACTCACTTTGGGATCGAGCTCGGTCCAGGGGACGAGCGACATGATGATGAGTAGCGCGCCGATGTAGAAGATGAGAATTCGGGCGATGATGCCGTTGGTGGCCTTCGGGAGGCTCACCTCAGGGTGCTGCGCCTCGCCAGCGGTGACCCCGATGAGCTCGACACCCTCGTAGGCGAACATCACGATCTGCAGCGCGAGCAGCACGGGCAGGAGGCCGCCGGGCAGGAATCCGCCGTGCGACCAGAGGTTGGAGAAGCCCGCCGTGGCACCGAGCGCCCCGACATGGAAGGCGATCACCAACACCCCGGCCACGATCAGCGCCACGATGGTCACGACCTTGATGAGCGCGAACCAGAATTCGAGCTCACCGAATACCCGCACCGCGAGCAGGTTCGCACCGTAGAGCACCAGCAGCGCAATGAGCGGCGGCAGCCACTGCGGCACCGCGGGCAGCCAAAAGCGCACGTAGATGCCGATTGCCGTGATCTCGGCCATCACCGTCACGACCCAGGCGAACCAGTACGACCAGCCCGTCACGAAGCCGGGAAAGGGTCCGCAGAATTCCTCCGCGTAGGTCGCGAACGAGCCAGCCACCGGTCGATAGGTCAGCAGTTCTCCGAGGGCGCGCATGATGAAGAAGATGGCCACGCCGCCGAGCGCGTAAGCGAGCAGCAGCCCGGGGCCGGCGTTGTGGATCGCCTTGGCCGAGCCGAGGAACAGGCCGACGCCTATCGTTCCACCGATGGCGATGAGCTGGATATGACGGTTGCGCAGGTTGCGCGAGAGGCCGGGATCGGGTGTATCTGATTGCGACATGAGGGTCCCCGCAGGCTCCTAACGATGCGACGTGCGCTTCAGGGTGGCGGTGCGCCGAGAAGTGCGTAACGCCGGCCTTGCGGCAGCTCGTAACGCTCGACGAGCGCCGCCGTGCCCGAGGCAACCAGAAGCCCGGCGATGCCATCGCCCGGCGGTTCGTTGTGGCGGAAACGCTCGAGCCAGTGCGTGAGTGGACCGGGCGCGTGACCCGGCAAGAGCACCAGCACGCGCCCCGCGTGCCCGTGGGCGGTAAGCCACTCGGCGACCGGCTGCTGTGGCAGGTGAGCGTCACTAACGAGTATCGCAAAGGGCGTTTCGAGACCGCGGTCGAGCATGGCGATCGTGGTCTCATCGGGATTGAGCAGCGCGAGGCTCGCGTGCGCGGTGTCCGCGTGGATGCGCCGGGCCAGCGCGGGCAGATCCTGCCAGCGGTCGATGATGGGCAGCGCCGCCACTGCGGCGAAACAGACCGCCGCCGCATAGCCGCCGTAGCTCCAGCCGAGACTCTGTTGGAGGTTCCCGGCGCGCTGCGCGCGCACGGCGAAATACATCGCGGCGTGTGCGGCCGCGAGCGCGGCGAGTGCGGCGGCGAGGCAGGCAGGTCGCGAGCCGGCACCTACAGCCGCGAGCACGCAGAGCGCAGCCGCGAGGCCCCAGGCGATCAGCGTCACGAGCCAGCGGGTGAGGCGCACCGCCAGGCGGTCGAGCGGCAGCGGCGTGCGCTTTACCTCCTGCGTCCACAGCCCCGCGAGCAGCCCGAAGCCCAGCAGCGCCGGAGCCGCATAGATGTCGCGCGCGGTCGCAGCGAGTGACAGCAGCGCGAGGAATGGCAGACTGGCGGCGAGCGCGAAGCGCCAGCGCGTGCCGGCGAGGTTGGGATTGCGCGCGCTGCGCCAGGCACGCGCGAGCGCCGCTGCCACCACCAGCGTCCAGGGCAAAAGGTACGCCGGCAGCTCGAAGAGATACTTACCGGCGAAGTTGCGGTGACCGCTCGTATAGTCGAGCGCGGGGGGAGCGGTGACGCGCGTAAAGCGCCCGACAACGTTGTGCCAGAAGAGCGCACGCAGCGCCTCCGTGCCGTGCGCCGTGCGCGCAACCGCCAGCAGCCAGGGACCGATGATCAGGGCCTGCAGCGCGAACCCCGCGTACAGCTCCCAGCGCCGCAGCTCCGCCCAGCGACGCTCCCAGACGATAACCGCGAGCAGTGCCAGTCCCGGCACCAGCCACCCGGGGGCACTCTTGGCCATGAAGCCGATCGCAGCACCGAGGTGCATCAGTGCATAGCCGGCGGCCTTGGCGGCACCGGGCGGCGCGCGGTAGCCGCGCCAGGCGCCGAGCAGCGCGAGCGCGCACGCACCGAGCAGACACGCGTCGGGAGCCAGCCAGACGCTGACGCGATAAGCCGTGAGCGCGCTCATGGCGACGAGTGCTGCGATGACCGCGGCGCTCACTTCGAGTTGCATGGCGAGCGCCAGAGCGCCGATCGCCAGCGCACCGACCAGGGCATAGAGCAGGTTGGGAGCGCGCGCCGCTGCGGCGGAGTCACCGAACAGTGACAGCGCACCCGCCGACAGCCAGTAGGTGAGCGGCGGCTTTTCGAGAAAGGGCGTACCGGCGAGCTGCGGCAGGGTGCGATCGCTCTGCAGGCTCATGCGCCACGCAATGTCCGCCTCCCGCGGCTCATCGGGCGTCCACAGTCCGCGTCCGAGGATCCCGGTGAGCCACAGCGGCGTGAGCGCCAGGGCGATCAGGACACCCGCTGAGCGCGCAGGCGCGGACGGACGCGGCGATGAAAGCAACAGCTCCCCTCAAGGGCGCGAGCGTTCGCGGTGGCACAATTATGCGCAGGTTAACCCGGCAGTGAGTAGCGTACGAGCAGACGTACGAGGCGCGCGTGGTCGGTCGACCAGTGCGCGAAAGACTGACACACCTGCCGTACACCGGCCTCGGGCGTGCTCTCGGAATACTTCTCCGCGAACCGTGCCTGCCCCGACTCCTGTCCCGGCAGGAAGCGGCTTGCGCTCCACGGCGTGTCGGCGTCGGCCGCCCGGCTGAACAGGGCAACCTCCATAATGCTCGCATTGCCCGGCACCGTTGCGCAGAGCGTAACCGGAGAGGCCTCGGCTTCGGTGCAGACGTGGGCCGCGGGCGCGGGCGCATCGGTCGCGGCGCCGGGTGGCGAAGCGCTGCCCGGCGGGCTCACCACCACTGCCGGCCGGCACGGCGCCACCGTCGCCATGACCACCACACCGTCGTTGCCGAGACGGCGCAGCACGCCGCTTTCGATTTCGCTCCGCTCGCTCCCGCGGGTCAGTTCGAGCTGATCGGCAGTGCGGCTGATCTCCGCGACGCGCGCCTGCAGCTCACGCTGCAGCGCGCTCTGTGCAAGGCGCTCGCTCTCGGTGAGCCACTGCGACAGGGCAAACCCCGCCGCCGCCGCGGCGCCGACGATGACGAGCAGGATGATCAGTTGCAGACGTCGGGATTTGCGCCGCGACGCCGCCGAGGATGCCCGTGCCGAGCCGTCGCGCAGCAGCGCCGTGCGCAACTGCAGGAACGACGCGGACAGCGTCGCGGTTCCCGCGATGATGGCGGCGAGCACTGAATCGGGCATGAGCACAGGCGGGCGACTCCGAGCGTCACGCTAGCATGGCGCGGCAGCGCGTGGCCGGCCTCGAGGTCACGGAAACCGAAAAACGCGATGCCGGTCACATGAGCGGCGCAGGGGCGTCGCCGCGCAGACGCGTCACGTGCCCGTTCGCTGCGAGCCAGCGCTCGAGCGGACTCAGGTCGGCCTGCATCAGGTGCAGGCCGAGCTTCGAGCGCCGCCACAGTATGTCCTCGGCGCTCTGCGCGAACTCCTCGCGGCACAGGTACGCGACCTCGCGCTCATGGAGCCCGGGCAACAGCTCCTTCCCGAGGTCCGCGAGCCTGCTCGCGGTACCGAGTACGCGCTCGAGACGTGTGCCGTAGGCGTGCGCGCAGCGCAGACGCACGGGCGCGGGCAGCCACGGATAGCGGCGTTCGACGGTGCGCAGAAACACCGCGAAGCTCCCCTCGGGCAGATCGCCACCCGGCAGTAGTGCCTGTGCGGTCCATGGCGGGGCGCGCACCGCGAGCACCCCGGCGAGCAGATCGAGGGCATCCTCGGCGAGGCGGCGGTAGGTCGTGATCTTGCCGCCGAATACCGAAAGCAGTGGTGCCGGCTGTCGCTCGAGCTCGAGCGCGTAGTCACGAGTGACGCTCATCGGGTCGCTCGCTTCGTCGCCGAGGAGCGGCCGCACTCCCGAATAGCTCCAGACGACATCCGCTGGGGAGATCTGCTGGCGAAAATAGCGGTTGGCGAGCGTGCACAGATAGCTGACCTCGCCGGGTGCGATCGACACTTCGCGGGGGTCGCCCTGATAGTCGACGTCGGTGGTGCCGAGGAGCGTGAAGTCGTGCTCGTAAGGAATCGCGAACACGATGCGCCGGTCCTCGTTCTGGAAGATGTAGGCGAAGCGGTGCGCGAACAGCCGTGGCACCACGATGTGGCTGCCCTTGACGAGGCGCACGTGGTGCGCGGCGCGCAGCGGCGTGGCGCTCCTCAGGAACTCGCTCACCCACGGTCCGGCGGCATTCACCACCGCCCGCGCCTCGAGCAGCCGCTCGCGGTCACCGCCGCTCAGCGTCGCGTGCCAGCGTCCCTCACGCGGCACGAGCTGCACGCAACGCGTGCGGGTGAGGATCGTTGCCCCGCGTGCCTCCGCGTCGAGTGCGTTGAGCACGACCAGCCGCGCATCGTCGGTCTGCCCGTCGCTGTACACGAAGCCGCGCCGATAAGGCGCCTGCAGCTGCTCGACGGCGATGTGCCGGCGCAGGTCGATGGAGGTGGAGGCGGCCAGGCGCTCGCGTGGTGCCAGATGGTCGTAGACAAAGAGCCCGGCGCGGATCATCCATGCCGGCCGCAGATGCGCCGCGTGAGGCATGACGAAGCGCAGCGGGCGCATGATGTGCGGCGCGGCCGCGAGCAGCACCGCGCGCTCCTTGAGTGCCTTGCGCACCAGCGCAAAGTGAAAATCCTCGAGATAGCGCAGCCCGCCGTGGATCAGCTTGGTGCTGGCGGACGAGGTGTGCGCGGCCAGATCGTCCTGCTCGACGAGCACCACCGAGAGTCCGCGCCCGGCGGCGTCGCGCGCGATGCCAGTACCGTTGACACCTCCGCCAACGACGAGCAGGTCGCAGCTTCCCGCTGTCGCGCCGCTCACGCCCGGCGCGGCGCCTGCCGTCCGTAGTAGTCGGGGTAGTCCGCGGAGAGTCCCTTGAAGCGGCGATGAATCCACAGATACTGCTCGGGGACACGCCGCACCTGCGCTTCGATCAAGCGATTGAAGCGCTCCGTATCGGCCACTGGGCACTCGCTCGGAAAATTCTCCAGCGGCGGGTAGATCACTCCGCGGTAGCCCTGCGTGCCGGGCAGGCGGTGGAAGAAGTACGGCAGCACCGTCGCGCCGGTCAGGCGCGCGAGGCGCGAGGTGAGGGTGTTGGTGGCCGCGGGGATGCCGAACAATGGCACCATTTCCGCTCCCTTGTTGCGATAGCTCTGATCGGGAGCGTACCAGACGCACTCATTGTGCCGCAGCGCCGAGATGAACGCGCGGATGTCGTCCCTGGGGATGGGGTGGGCGCCGTCAGCGGCCCGAAAGCGCTGCAGCGCGTAGGCGACCACCTCGTTCTTCGGCGGGCGGTAGAGAAACCCCACCGGGGTGACGCTGGTCAACGCGCGACCCGCCATCTCCATGGTGGTGAAGTGGGCGGTGAGGAGGATGACACCCTTGTTGCGCGCGTGTGCCGCGCGCAAGTGCTCCACGCCCTCCATCTGCACGATCCGTGCAAATCGCTCGGGCCTGTTCCACCAGGCAAACGGAATCTCGAGCAGCCCGATGCCGAGGCTCGCAAAATGCTCATCGAGCAAGCGCGCGCGCTCATCGGGCGAGAGCTCCGGCAGGCACAGCTCCATGTTGCGCTGTGCGGTGCGCACGAAACTGATTGGCAGCCGACGCAGCACGGCGCCAATCATCCGCCCGAATCCTACGATGCCCGCGAACGGCAGCAATGCCACGAGGCGCAGCAGCCCCAGCCCGATCCAGGTGAGCCAGTATCGCGGCGCCAGCAAGCGCAATCGCATCCGACCCCCAAAGGTCTGCGCGCAAGGCGCCTATTGTGAGCGGCGAGAATAGCGCATTCGCGCATGACAACTGTGATCCAATGCGGCGAATGACCGGGGCCGATCTACACCACCTCGAGGTGCGCCTGGCACGTGCCTGCTTGAGGCGCGCCGGGCGAGCAGTTCTCAGCGACGTCAGCTGGCACATCCGACCCGGGGAGCGCTGGGTACTCGCCGGCGGCAACGGCGCGGGCAAGACCCAGCTGCTGAAGATCGTCGCCGGCATTGTCTGGCCGCTACCTGCAGACCCACCCCCCGTCCGTTACCGACTCGGCCCTGAGGAGGCGAGCACACCTTACGGGGTGAAGGAAGAGATCGCCTATCTCGGTGCGGAGCGGCAGGACAAGTACGAGCGCTACGGCTGGAACGCCACCGCGGTGCGCATCGTCGCCACCGGCATCCATCGCACCGACATTCCGCTCGATACGCTGAGCGCGGCGCAACGCCGGCACGTCAACGCGGTGCTGGCGGCCCTCGGCGTGGCTCACCTTGCTCCGCGGCCGTTCCTCTCGCTCTCCTACGGAGAGCGCAGAGTCATTCTGCTTGCGCGTGCGCTCGCATCGCGACCGCGACTGCTGCTGCTCGATGAGGTACTGAACGGACTCGATGTGCGCAACCGCGAGCGGATCCTGCGCTGGCTCGGGCGGCGTAACCGCCGCCTGCCGTGGGTGCTCTCCACTCACCGCATCGAAGACGTGCCCCACGGTGCTACGCACGCACTGGTGCTGAATGGGGGGCGCGTCGTCTACCGCGGCGCGTTGCGCGGGGCGCCGCTGTCGCGCTGGCTCGGGGGTCAGGGCCGTGCGGCGTGCCGCATCAACCCGACACGCCGGCGCGCGCGCCGCCGCTGGCTGGTGCGGCTGAGCAATGCCCGGGTGTACCTCGAGCAGCGTCGTGTGCTCGCCGACGTGTCGCTCACGGTGCACGCCGGCGAGTTCTGGGTGGTGCACGGTCACAATGGCGCGGGCAAGAGCACGTTGCTGCGTACGCTCTACGGCGACCACGGGGTCGCCGTCGGCGGCAGCGTCGAGCGTGCACGTGCGGCGGCGGGAGTACCGCTCGAGATGTTCAAGCGGCGCGTGGGGCTGGTGGCACCGCATCTGCAGGCCGATCACCCGCGGCGATTGACAGTTGCCGAGGTCGTGCAATCCGGCGCCCACGCCAGCGTCGGTCTCATCCGCCGCGCGAGCGGGGCTCATCGGGCGGCGGCGCGGCGTGTGCTCGCGAACTTCGGGCTCGGGGGGCTTGCGACACGCACGCTCGGTGAGCTGTCCTATGGCCAGACACGGCGTGTGCTGTTCGCGCGCGCCTTCCTGCACGAGCCCGAGCTGCTGCTGCTCGATGAGCCGCTGGCGGGTGTCGATGGTCCGACGCGGCGCGACCTCGCGGTCCGTGTGGCTGGCTTCACCCGGGGCGATGCCGCCGTGGTGCTTGCGACGCACCGTGTGCACGAGTGGGCGGCGTGCGCCACCCATGAGCTCGAGCTCGCCGGTGGCCGCCC
>Ga0187783_10002943_pt1 | contig 12597 bp, 13 predicted proteins | sample 1015_SJ02_MP02_2_FD_132471 | JGI IMG/M metagenome (GOLD analysis project Ga0187783, IMG submission 132471) | Tropical peat soil microbial communities from peatlands in Department of Meta, Colombia - 1015_SJ02_MP02_20_MG | ecosystem: Environmental > Terrestrial > Soil > Wetlands > Peat | place... | reverse complement strand
GGCAGCACGTCCGCAGCCGCGCTCGCGTGGTTCGCGCTCGCGGTCGGCAGCCTGTGCGGTCCGGTGGGCGGCTTCGTCGCCGACCGGGTGCGCCGCAGACCGCTGCTGGTAGTCACAAACCTGCTGACGGCCGCGCTGGTGATGACGCTGCTGGCTGTGCACGACCGTGACCAGGTCTGGCTCATCTATGTCGTCATGCTGGGCTACGGGGTGTCGGGAAGCGTCCTCGGGCCCGCCCAGACCGCGCTCGTGCAGGCCATCGTCCCGGCCGACCTGCTCGCCGAGGCCAACGGGGCGCTTCAGACAGCGCAGCAGGGCATGCGGCTGGTAACGCCGCTGGCGGGCGCGGGCCTGTTCGCCGCGCTTGGCCCCGTCCCGGTGATCATCGGTGATGCCGCAACGTTCCTGATCGCAGCCATCACGCTGATTCTCATTCAGCTGCGCGAGTCCCGCCCGGCCCCGGTGGCCCGCGGGCTGCTTGCCGAGCTCACCGCGGGAGCGCGTCACATCAGCGCCACGATCGCACTGCGGCAGCTGACGATTACGGCCGCGCTCGTGGTCACCGCGTACGGCCTGTCCGAGTCGGTCCCGCTGGCCGTGGTGAGCCAGGGACTGCACCGGACGCCGCCGTTCGTCGGGATCCTGGTCAGTGCGCAGGGGATCGGTGCCATCGCCGCGGGGCTCGCGGCCGCGCCGCTGATGAGGCGGCTCAGCGAGGGCCTGCTGGCCGCCCTTGGCATGGCCTGCGCGGCGGCCGGCTTCCTGTTGCTCATGCCGCCGCTGACCAGCGCCGTGCTGGCCGGATGCGCGCTGCTGGGAGCCTCGTTGTCGTGGATCATCGCCGGCATCATGACGCTGTTCCAGCGGCGTACGCCGCCGGAACTCATGGGCAGGACAGACGCCGCGTTCACGTTCGCGTACGCGGTGCCGCAGACCGTCGCCATCGCGGTCGGCGCCGGCCTCATCGCGGTGCTGAGCTACCGGATCCTGCTGCTCGTAATCGCGGCCGTCATGGCCATTGCCGCCGCGTACCTGGGTAGCAGGCGCGAGCAGCGGCCGAGTTATCAGGTGGCGGAGAAGCCGCCGTCCACCCTGATGACCTGACCGGTGACGTAGTCGCTGGCGGCGCTCGCCAGGAAGACGGCGGCGCCGGCGAAGTCGCCGGGCAGGCCGTTACGGCCGATCATGGTCCGGGCCGCGAGCGCGGCGGTCCTGACCGGGTCCGCCGACACCTCGGCAGTCAGCGGCGTGATCACGAAACCCGGGCAGATGCCGTTGCAGCACACGCCGCTGCGCGCCCACGCCTCGGACTGGGACCTGGTCAGCGACGCGACCCCGCCCTTGCTGGCGCCATAGCCGCCGCTGTTGCTGAAGGCCCGGTCGGCCTGCTGCGATGTCACGTTGATGATGCGCCCCCAGCCGCGCGCGGCCATCTGCGGGCCGAACTCCTGGCCGAGCAGGAACGGTGCGGTCAGGTTTACCGCCATCATCTGGTCCCACTGCTCGATGCTGAGATCCCGCAGTGGCGGCCGCAGGTTGAGGCCCGCGCAGTTCACCAGGATGTCGGGCGGGCCGAAGGGCTGCCGCGCCGCGCGCGCCGCCTCGCCCACTGCCGCCCGGTCCGCGAGATCCGCGCTGACGCCGGCCGCCCGGCACCCCGCGGCTGCCAGCTCCGCGATCACGGCGTCGATGTTGCCCTGGTGCCTGGCGACGACCACGACTGCGGCGCCTGCCTGGCCGAGTGCCAGCGCGATGCCGCGGCCGATGCCGGAGCTGCCGCCGGTCACGACCGCCACCCGCCCGGCCAGCGAGAAGAGCCGGTCCAGGTACGACGCCGTGATCATGGTGCGAAAGTCTAGGCCAGTGCCAGCCGGCCGATACCGTTACGGCAGGAACGGGTCATCTGGAGGCGAACTGTTGCCCGCACGGCAGGTCAGGATCAACGGCACCAGGATCTTCGTTGATGAGCGGGGTGATCCTGATGCGCCACCGCTGCTGTACATCCATGGCGGGCCAGGCCAGGGCTGCTACGACTTCATGCGGTCGCAGGGCGACCTGCTGGCTGAGCGGCTGCGCGTGATCGGGGTCGACCAGCGCGGGGCGCTGCGGTCGGACCCGCTGCCCGCCACCCCGCGGCTGCTGCCCGACCTGCTGGTATCGGACTTCGAGGCGCTCCGGGCCCGGCTGCGGATCGGATCCTGGGCTGTGCTCGGGCACTCGGCCGGCGGCGGCTACGCGCTGCGCTACGTGACCAGCCACGCAGGCGCGGTTCGCGCTGTTATCTTCGACTGCCCGTGCTGGGATGCGGATATGACCGACCGTCACCGGCTGCCCGTAGTGGCCCGCAGGCTGGAGGAACTTGGCCAGCTCGCCGATGCCGAGCGATGCAGGGAACTGGCGGCCAAGGCGGGCCGGCTCAGCTTCAGTGACGAGACCAAGCAGGCCATGCAGGCGCTCGGGTCTAGCTACATGGAGCAGTTCTTCCACGATCCCGACAGTGCGGCCGACTTTGCCGACATGCTCGCGGGCTCCGGCTTTACGCAGGAGCAGTGGCAGCGCGGCAACTCGCACTGGCCGCTGCTCGCCGCCATGTACGAGTCCGTGCTAGGGCTACTGCCCAGGGTCAGGCGGCCCGCCTTGCTGCTGCGCGGCCAGGACGACCTGGTCGCCGCCCCTGGCATGCTGGCTGCCTTCGCGGCGGACGTGCCGGGCGGACTGGTCCGCACGTTCCCCGAGTCAGGGCATTTCGCGTACCTGGAGGAGCCGAAGGCGTACTGCGCGACGGTGACCGAGTTCGTGCTGGCGCACGCCGAGTAAGCACCATCACGGTCGCGCGGCGGAGGGCCGTAACCCCGCCAGCGGGAGCCCGCTAGAGCTGCGGGCGGGCGCCGACCAGGGTCAGCGCCCTGGCGGCCAGCCGGCAGCCGCTGGCGAGCGCCTCGCCGGCCGGCTTGTTGTCGAGCCAGGGCGGCAGGAACCCGGCGCAGAACGCGTCTCCCGCGCCGGTTCCGTCCACGACCTGCTCGACTGGCTCGGCCTGGACGTGGACTGGCTCGCTCCTGCCGCCGGAGTACATCAGCGCGCCGTCGGCTCCGAGCTTCATGACCACGTGCGGGTACCAGGCATTGAGCACCCTGGCAGCCTGGCCAGGGTCGTCCCGGCCGGTCAGCACCTTGCCCTGCGCAGGGTTCACGAACAGCAGGGTCGCCCCGTTGGTGAGCTGCAGGAACGGCTCAGCACCCACCCGCTCAAGCGGCGCGGACGAGGCACCGTCAACGGAGATCGACATCCCGGCCCGGTCGCCGTGGTTGAGCGCGGCAAGCGCCGCCTGCCTGGAGCCCTGGTTCAGCAGGGTGTAGCCGGACACGTGCAGGTGGCTGCCCGGCGCGAACAGGTCCTGGGGCAGGTCGTCGGGGGACAGGGCCGCGTTCGCCCCCGGATCGGACAGCATCGTGTGGTCACCCTTGTGGGTGACCATGACGACGCAGGTACCTGTGGGCCGCTCCGGGTCCATGACCAGGCGCGCGTCCACGCCGTAGCCCATCAGTTCCATGTCGCGGTTCCGGCCGGCGATGTCGGCCCCGCGGCGGCCGACGAAAGCGACCTCGGCACCGTCGACGGCCAGCCAGGCAGCGATATTGGCCCCCGATCCGCCGCCGTGCATGCTCACCGTGGCCGGGGTGTCACTGCCCCTGGCCAGCGCGAGCGACGCATGAGCGACGGTGTCCGTCATGAGATCGCCTACGACGACAACGCGCGTCAATGTCGTCACCACCTTGATCACGAGACTGCCGGGACCGCGCCGCGGAGCATAGTCCACATGCAGAGTGCTAGCTCCTAGAACTTAACAGCTTCGCGAACCCATCTTGTGCCGTTCGCGGTCGCAAGCCCCGGATCGTGATGGTTCCGCTCAGGCCGGCAGGGGCGCCACCCGGCCCGCGACGACCTGCAGGACGAGATCGGATTCGGCCGCCAGCCGCTGGTTGAGCCAGCCGAGCTGATCGCGGAACACGCGCCCGGCCGGGTAGGCGGGCACCAGGCCCTCGCCGACCTGGTCGGTCACGGCGACGACCAGGGCGCTGGTCTGCCGCCATGCCTGCACCAGCTCGTCAGCCATGGCCGCCAGCCGGGCCGACGGGTCGGGCGAGGCCGGGTCCTGTGCTGCCGGGTCCTGCCAGGCTCCGGCCTGTTCCATGACGGCGGCCAGCCAGGTTCCGATGCCATCGATCAGCAGCGCGCCGCGCTCGGTCCGCAGCACGCCGGCCACGTCCAGGGTTTCCCTGGTCCGCCACCACGCCGGCCTGGCAGCCCGGTGGGCGGCCACCCTTGCCGTCCACTCGGGGTCGGCGGCGGCCGCTTCCGCATCGGTCCACGGACCGGCCGCGACGTAGGTCACCGAGGGCTCGCCCGCGAGCCTCAGTTCCGCCTCGCGGGACTTGCCCGACCTCGCCCCGCCGATGATCAGCGTGCGGTGCGGCCTGGCGCTGCCGGCCGCGTCGCCGGCCGTCGGCGGCACGTCAGGGTTCAGCAGTTCGCCGTCCCGGCCCGCGGTGACGCCCCACACCGCGCACCGGCGGGCAAGCTCCTGCTCGGAGCTGACCCGGTGATCTGCGTAGAGGGCGGCCACGGTCGTGCCACTGTGCACCAGCCCGCGGGCACGCAGTTGCCCGAGCTGGGCTGGGCTGGTCAAAAGGTCGAGCAGCACCAGGTCAAACGGCGCGCTGTCGTCCGGGGGTTCGGGCACCGCGTCAGGGCCGGCGGCTGCCAGCAGCCGCCGGCCATCGGGCCCGGTGATTTCCCAGCCGCCTGGCACCGCGCGTACGGCGTGTGCGGGCTGCGCCGTCTGTGCGGTGCCCGCCGGGTGACCGGCGCCGTCGGCTGCTGGCCGCGGCGGCTGGCCGGGGACCAGCAGCAGTGTCGCGTCGATGAGCACGTGGCCTGCCGCCCGGCTCACGCCAGCCGCGCGGGCCCGCATGCAGGAGGCACAGCCGCAGTCGGGTTCCGGCCAGCCTCGGCTGCCGCCAGTGCCGATCAAGAGCGCGTCCACTGCCCTGCCTGCCAGTTGCCGTTGGTTACGATTGGCCCGCCGAGAGCCGGCCTTGATCCTAGCTACGCAGGGCGTGAGATGACCTGGACCTGGCAGTTGGAGAAGGAAGATGGCACGGCCGTGCCCGCACGGGACCTGGTGAGCGAGGCGTTCAGCAGTCAGGGAGACGCGGAGAGCTGGCTCGGCGAGCACTGGCAGAGCCTGCTCAAGGCCGGCGTTGACCAGGTCACGCTGACCGAGGACGGCCGGGTCGAGTACGGCCCGATGAGCCTGCACCCGCCGGAGGAGTAGGTCAGGACCGGCTGCGCGGGCTGCGGGTCTCCGCCGGATCGGTGACGATCCGATCGCCGAGGATCTCATCGATCTGGCGCATTACCTGCTCATCCAGGCTGACGCCGGCAGCGGCGACGTTCTCCCTGACCTGCTCGGGTCTGGTGGCACCCACGATCGCGGCGGACACGTTCGGATTCTGCAGGGTCCAGGCCACCGCGAGCTGTGCCATCGTCAGGCCGGCCTGCTCGGCGACCGGCCTGAGCCGCTGCACCCTGGTCAGCAGGTCGTCGTTGAGCCAGTCAGAGATGAATCCTGAGCCGCTCTTGTCGGTGGCGCGCGAGCCCGCAGGCGGCGCGGAACCTGGCTGGTACTTGCCCGTGAGCACGCCCTGCGCGATGGGGGACCACACGATCTGGCCGATGCCCTGCTGCTCGCACAGCGGCACGATCTCGGCCTCGATGACTCGCCAGATCATGTTGTACTGCGGCTGGTTGGACACGATCCGGTCGAATCCCAGCTCGTCAGCAATCTTGAGGGCGGCGGAGATCTCCTCGGCGCGCCACTCTGATACGCCCACGTAGAGAGCTTTCCCCTGGCGCACCAGGTCCTCGAAGGCCCGCAGCGTCTCTTCGAGCGGGGTCTCGTGGTCGTAACGGTGCGCCTGGTACAGGTCGACATAGTCGGTGCCCAGCCGGCGCAGCGAGGCATGGGCGGACTCCAGGATGTGCTTGCGGGACAGGCCGCGGTCGTTGGGGCCTGGCCCGGTCGGCCAGAAGACTTTCGTGCAGATCTCCACCGACTCGCGGCGCACGCCATGCAGGGCCTTGCCGAGGACCGACTCGGCCCGGGTCTGCGCGTAGACGTCCGCGGTGTCGAATGTCGTGATGCCCTCATCCAGGGCCGCGCGCACGCACGCGAGCGCCGCGTCCTCTTCGACCTGGGAGCCGTGCGTGATCCAGTTGCCGTAGGCGATCTCGCTAACCTTGAGGCCGCTACGGCCCAAATGGCGGTATTCCATGCCGGACAACCTAGCTGCCGCGCCGCCGGCCGGCGCTATCAGGGCAGCGTCAGACGGGATCGCCGCGGTCGACCCGCGGCTTGGGCATCCGCATCTTGCGCAGCTGGGTGCCGCGCATGGCTGCGTAAAAACGCACCCCGCGGGTGCTCTGACCCGGGTAACGCTCGCGGGCCAGCCGCTCTACCTTCCTGCCGACGTAGTAGCCCTCCCCGATCACGGTGAGCAAGACCAGGATCACCAGGCAGTCGGCCACCAGCTGCAGGGCCGGGACGTGCAGGAAGACCAGGACGAAGACTGGTACCACTATGACCAGGTACCACTCGGAGATGCCCCGCCTGGAGTCGACCACGTCCCTGGCCAGCGCGCGCACCGGCCCCTTGTCCTTGGCCGGCAGCGCCCACTCCTCGCCGCGCTGAAGCGCCAGCGCGCGGCGGTTGCGCTCTGACCGGTCGCGCTCCTTGCTGCCCTGTCCGGCCGCCTTGCGGTCGCCGGGCGCCTGGTAGTGCCCGCCGCGCTGGCCTTGGGCCTCGCTCCGCTTTGGGGTCGGGCCGGCCTTCTTGGGCGTCACGCTGGACCTGGCGGGCCGGGCAGACTCGGCCTCGGCTTCTGCTGCGGACTGGTCAGCGTCGAGCACGCCGGGGGAGTTAGTGGAGCGTCGTCGGAACACGCCCACCAGACTACCGGGACGAACAGCCCAGAAGTTCGCGGCTGGCCGGCCGCGCGGCGTGGGAACGGCCGGGTTCACGGCGATCGCGGATCGCGAGAACCGGGTGCAGAGCGGGCACTCCATGGTGACGGCCCTGCGTTCGGAGTCGTAGGGTGGAGGCAAGATCTGCCGGCAATATGTCCCGTTGCCGCGTCCCGGCGTGTGTCCGCGACCCCGGACGCGTCTAGGCAGCGGGTTTCCGACGAGGGGATGGTCGCGCCGATGGGCGTCATGAAGCGGGTCCAGCTGGTCTTCCGGGCCAAGGCCAATAAGGCGCTTGACCGGATGGAAGATCCACGCGAGACGCTGGACTACTCCTATCAGCAGCAGCTTGAGCTGCTGCAGAAGGTCCGGCGTGGGGTAGCCGACGTCGCCACCTCCCGCAAGAGGCTGGAACTGCAGCTCAACCAGCTCCAGCAGTCGGCAGACAAGCTCACCAGGCAGGCCCAGGACTCGCTGGCCGCCGGCCGCGAGGACCTGGCCAGGGAGGCTCTGCAGCGCAAGGCCGGCGTCCAGTCGCAGATCGACGACCTCAAGGTGCAGTACGAGTCGCTGCAGAGCGAGGAAGAGAAGCTCACTGGCGCCGCCCAGCGGCTGCAGGCAAAGGTGGACGCCTTCCGGATGAAGAAGGAGACCATCAAGGCCACTTACACCGCGGCCGAGGCGCAGACCAGGATCAGCGAGGCCTTCACCGGCATCTCCGAGGAGATGGGCGACGTGGGGATGGCGATCCAGCGGGCCGAGGACAAGACCGAGCAGATGAAGGCCAGGGCCGGAGCGATCGACGAGCTGATGGCCTCGGGTGCGCTGGACGACATGGTCGGCGGCCCGCGCGACGACATCCAGGCCGAGCTTGACCGCATGGGCGCAAGCAGCGGCGTCGACCGCGAGCTGGAGCAGATGAAGGCCGCGCTGGCCAGCAGCGCGCCGCGGCAGATCGAGGGCGGGCAGGCGGACGGGGCAAGCGCCGAGCCTGCGAGCGCTCCGGCCGTGGAGCAGGCCGGGGACGCAGAATGATCGTGCGCATCCTGGGCGAGGGCCAGCTGCATGTTCCGGAGTCCGCCGTCGGCGAACTCAACGAGCTGGATGCGCAGCTGGAGGCCGCGGTGGAGCGCTCCGACGAGCCGGCATTCCGCGAGGCCCTGGATGCGCTGCTTGGCAAGCTCAGGGAGGTAGGCGAGCAGGTCGAGCCTGGCACGCTCGAGCCGTCCGGCCTGATCGTGCCCTCCGCTGACACCACGATGGAAGAGGTTCGCAGGCTGCTAACCGACGAAGGGCTCATTCCAGGTTGAGTCCGGCAGGTTGCCGGGAACGAGTACGGTCGCGACTGCGTTGCATGTGATGGGGTAGCCGTCACCGTGGACAGCGACCCTGCAGGAAGTTCAGAGCGACCTTTGACCCTGCCCTGAGCACGGCACGACAGTATGTGTAATGAAGTAACGGGCGGCACGACGAGTCGGCCGTTCAGGAAAGGGAGGCGGCGCCAATGGCGCGCACTCGCTACGCGTCCGACCCAGGGCTGATCGCGCGCATGGGCGCGACCATGTTCCTGCTCGGGCTGGTCTTCGTCGGCTTCGGCGTGGGCCTGGCGTTTCTGATCCTCTACTACAGCCACGGCAAGTCCGGCGGTGCCGTGAGCGACAGCGGGCTGATCATCTTCGCCGCGATCATCGGCATCGGCAGCGCGCTGGCGACCTACTACTGGTCCGACAAGATCGCGCTGAGCACCGCGCGGGCCAGACTGGTGAGCCCGAACGACTCACCCGACGCCGCCCGGCTGCACGCGATCGTGGACCGGCTCTGCGCGCTTGCAGACATGCCCAAGCCGCGGGTGGCCATCGCGCCGACCCAGATGCCCAACGCGTTCGCGACCGGCCGCAACAGCAAGGCGGCCGTGGTCTGCGCTACCGAGGGCATCCTGCACAAGCTCGACAACAACGAGCTTGAGGGCGTGCTGGCGCACGAGATGTCGCACGTGGCGCACAAGGACGTCGCGGTCATGACGGTCGCCTCGCTGCTTGGCGTCATTGCCGCGCTGATGGTCAGGTTCGCGTTCTATTCCGAGCTGTTCGGCGGTCGCGGCCGCAACAACAACAGCCAGGCAGCCCTGCTCATCATCCCGATCATGGTGCTGAGCATCGTGGTCTACGCCGTCAGCCTCCTGCTGATCAGGATGCTGTCCAGGTACCGCGAGCTGTCCGCGGACCGGTCAGGGGCGCTGCTTACCGGGCAGCCGTCCGCGCTGGCCAGCGCGCTGGTCAAGGTGACAGGCGACATGGGCAAGATCCCGATGCGGGACCTGCGCGCGGCCGAGCCGCTGAACGCGTTCTTCTTCGCCCCGGCGATCGCCCGCAGGGGCCAGCAGGGCATGGCGACCCTGTTCTCCACGCACCCGTCGCTGGAGCGCAGGCTTGCCGAGCTGGACAAGATCGCCAAGCAGCTCAGCAGGTAGCGGCGGGAATCCGGCAGGAGGTAACTGGTGGGATTCCTTGACACGCTGCTCGGCCGGACCAAGCCGGTGCCGCCGAACCTGGATCAGCTCTTCGCGCTTCCTGGCGCGCTGCTGACGCTGGAGGCGGCGACTGACTTCCGGCCGACCGGCAGCGGCTCGGTGTGCTTCCGTGCAGCCGAGGGGCGGGCCTTCAGCGACATCGAGAAGGATGTCACTGACCTGCTCAGCATGGATAAGGATGCGTCGCCCGTCCAGGTGGAAACCGACTCCTACCACTTCACCTGGGTGGTGTGCCGTCACTCTGCGGATGATCCTGAGGGCCTGGTCACCGACCTGCACGCGGTGAACTCGTCCCTGGAGAACGGCGGCTTCGGCCCGCAGCTGCTGTGCACGATCGTGGCGTGCAGGGACTCGGGCGGCCGCTCGCTCGGCCTGGTGTACCTGTACAAGCGGGGCACCTTCTACCCGTTCGCGCCGCTGTCGGGCCAGCAGCGGGACAATGCGCTGGAGCTGCAGATGCGCGGCACTCTGGCGGACGACCTCAAGATCGAGCCTGATCTGCAGCGGTGGATGCCGATCTGGGGTGCCCCCGGCATGTAAGCCCCCTCACGGGAGGGCCAGCATCTGCTCCAGCGCGGCCAGGGCCTGCGCCGCGGCCTGCTCCTCGACCGTGATCTGGTTGGGTACCTGGCCGGCCACCAGGGACTCCAGCGCCCAGACCAGGTGCGGCAGGTCAATGCGGTTCATGGTCGAGCAGAAGCACACGGTCTTGTCGAGGAACGCGACGGTCTTGTCCTGGTTGGCCGCCGCCAGCCGCTGTACCAGGTTGAGCTCGGTGCCGACGGCCCAGGCCGAGCCGGCCGGCGCGGCCTCGATGGTTGCGATGATCTTCTCGGTGGAGCCCACCTGGTCGGCGGCCAGCACCACCTCGTGCACGCACTCGGGATGGACGATCACGTTCACGCCGGGGATCCGCTGCCTGACCTCGGTCACGCAGCCGGGGGAGAACCGGCCGTGCACGGAGCAGTGCCCGCGCCAGAGAATCATGGTCGCGGCCCGCAGCCGCTCAGGGTCGAGCCCGCCGGTCTCGCCGCGCGCGTGCGGATCCCAGACGACGCAGTCGTCCAGGCGCATGCCTAGCTCGAGCACAGCGGTGTTGCGGCCCAGGTGCTGGTCGGGCAGGAACAGTACCTTGCTGCCCTTGGACAGCGCCCAGCTCAGCGCCCGGGCGGCGTTGGAGGAGGTGCACACGGTGCCGCCATGGCGGCCGGTGAATGCCTTGATGTCGGCCGAGGAGTTCATGTACGTGACCGGGATCACCTGGTCGGCGATGCCGAGGTCGTCCAGGGCGTCCCAGCACTCCTCGACCTGGTTATAGGTGGCCATGTCGGCCATCGAGCAGCCGGCCGCCAGGTCCGGCAGCACCACCTGCTGCCGCGGGCTGGTGAGGATGTCGGCGGACTCGGCCATGAAGTGGACCCCGCAGAACACTATGTACTCCGCCTGCGGCCTGGCGGCGGCCTGCTGAGCCAGCTTGAACGAGTCGCCGGTGACGTCCGCGAACTGAATGACCTCGTCGCGCTGGTAGTGGTGGCCGAGGACGAACGCCCGGTCCCCGAGCTCCGCCCTGGCCGCGCGGGCCCGTGCAACTAGGGCCGGGTCGCTGGCAGGGGGCAGCTCGCCGGGGCACTGCACCCCTCGCTCGCTGCGCGAATCTGAGCCGCGGCCGAGCAGCAGCAGGGAACTGGTCATCGAAGCCCCCGATCATCGACACTTATCGTCGGCTTGACGATACCCATCATAGTAGCCTCGCGGAAGGCGCTGTCCGCCGGGAGCGGTCCACTGCAAACCGGACATATCCCATCCGTAATGCACCGCGCGTGAGCCGGAATGAGGCAGCGCGGATTATCGTTGTCAACCAAGGGACGAGGCCGCGCCGCCCGGGCAGCGGTCAGTCGGACGCAGGAGCTAACACACATGACAGTTCAGGACGAGGCGACCACGAAGGGCGTCGTGCTCACCGACGCCGCGGCGGTGAAGGTGGGCAGCCTGCTGCAGCAGGAGGGCCGTGACGACCTCCGGCTTCGCATCGCCGTGCAGCCGGGAGGCTGCTCGGGCCTGCGCTACCAGCTCTACTTCGACGAGCGCCAGCTAGACGGCGACGTGGTCAGCGAGTTCGGTACCGTCCAGGTCGTGACGGACAAGATGAGCGTCCCGTACCTGACCGGCGCCACCATTGACTTCGTGGACACGATCGAGAAGCAGGGCTTCACGATCGAGAACCCCAATGCCACGGGCTCGTGCGCCTGTGGCGACTCGTTCCACTAAAGAGCCCTTCGCAAAGCCCGGCAGGCCAGCAGGCCGGCCGGGCTTTGGGCTGCCCTGGCAGTTCCGCTCCCGGCTGGCCTGGCAGTACCCGCGAGCGTGTAGCCTGTGGCGCGCCAGCGGCCAGCTTCGGAGGACATGATGCGGATTGCCGTGACCGGGTCGATAGCGACCGACCACTTGATGACGTTCTCTGGCAGATTCACCGAGCAATTGCTGGCCGACAAGCTCGACAAGATCTCAGTCTCATTCCTGGTCGAAGGGCTGGAGATCCGCCGCGGCGGGGTGGCCGCGAACATCGCCTTCGGGCTTGGCTGCCTTGGCCTGTCTCCGCTGCTGGTCGGCAGCGTCGGCCAGGACTTCGCCGACTACCGCCAGTGGCTGGACGGGCACGGCGTCGACACCAGCTGGGTGCGCGAGTCCGCCGTCCACCACACCGCCAGGTTCGTCTGCACCACCGACACCGACCTGAACCAGATCGCGTCCTTCTACCCTGGCGCGATGAGCGAGGACGCCGACATCAGCGTCGAGGGCCTGCTCGGCCAGGCCGACCTGGTCCTGATCGGTGCCGGGAACCCGGCCGCAATGGCCAGCCTGACCAGCCAGTGCCGCAAGCACCAGATCCCGTTCGCGGCCGACACCTCACAGCAGCTGGCAGTCCTCGGCGGGGAGGAGATCCGGCACCTGCTGTCCGGCGCCGCCTACCTGTTCAGCAACGAGTACGAGGCCTCGCTGACCGAGCACAAGACCGGCTGGAGCGCGGCGGAGGTCATCGC
>Ga0187783_10002942_pt1 | contig 12602 bp, 13 predicted proteins | sample 1015_SJ02_MP02_2_FD_132471 | JGI IMG/M metagenome (GOLD analysis project Ga0187783, IMG submission 132471) | Tropical peat soil microbial communities from peatlands in Department of Meta, Colombia - 1015_SJ02_MP02_20_MG | ecosystem: Environmental > Terrestrial > Soil > Wetlands > Peat | place... | reverse complement strand
GTGGCGCCGCGCTCAGGTTCGTGCCGGTGGACGCGCAGCTGCGGCACGACCTGCCCGCCATGCTAGCCGCGGTGTCCGCGCGAACGCGTGCGGTCTACCTGTGCAACCCGAACAACCCGACCGGGACTGCGCTGCCGGCCACTCAGATCCGCGACTTCGTGCGCGCGCTGCCGCAAGCGGTGGTCGTGATCGTCGATGAGGCCTACATGGATTTCGCCACCGCCGAGGGTGTCAGCTCGGTCGCCGACATCGTCGACAGCGAGCGGCGCGTGGTCGTGCTGCGCACCTTCTCCAAGATCCACGGCATGGCGGGTCTGCGCTGCGGTTACGCCATCACGCATCCCGAGCTGGCCGCGACCCTCGCCGGCCTGCGCATGAGCACGCCCAGCATCTATGCGGTGCGCGCCGCGCGCGCCAGCCTCGACGATCGCGCGTTCCTGCGCGATTGCCGCCGCCGGGTGCTCGCCAGCCGCACGCGTACCGTGAGCGAGCTGATTCGCCTCAAGCGCAGCTACGCGGAGCCGCAGGGCAACTTCGTGTTCTTCGATACCGGTATGCCGCTCGAGCGCTTCAGCTCGTCGATGCGGGAGCGCGGCATCCTCGTCGGCCGGCTGTTCGCGCCATACGAGAGCTGGTGCCGCATCACGATCGGCACCGAGCCGCAGGTCGCGGCGTTCCTCGGCGCGCTGCGCGCCGTAAGCGCCGCGGGCTAGGGCCGATATACGCTTGCGTAGGCGCAGGCCGCCAAAGCCGCGCCTTAGGGCCACCCCAGGAAATCGCGCACGCCGTGACGGGCGTGTTTTCGACCTGTTATCAAGACGCGCGATTTCCTGGGGACCCCGGCGGCGGCCGGAAGCGAAGCTGATGTGCGCCACAAATTCGCAGGAGCGAATTTGGACGACCGAAGGTCGGCCCGGAGGGTGCCGGCCAAGGACGGCCGGCACAAAAGCGCCGCAGGCGACTTTTGCCAATTAGATCATCAGGCTCATGCAGGTGAGCGCCCCTTCCGCCTTGTGCAGCTCGCTCACCTCAAGCGCGCGTGTCGTAACTCCCGCCGCCTCGAGGCGCTCGCGCGTGCGCGGGTAGGCGGCGCTCACCAGCGTCGTGCCGGCGATGGTGAGCGTGTTGGCACCGTACGGCTCGCTGTCGTCGACCGTGACGAGCCGGTTAGGCGCAGCCGCGCCGGCATTACCGAAGGCAGCCGGCTCGACCCAGTGCGGATTGACGAGAAGTACATCAGGCGGGATGAAGGTGCAGGCGCTCTTTAAGTGCAGGCAGCCGCGCAGGGCAACCGCCTGCACGCGATAGCCGAAGCACCCGAGCGCGTCTTGAAGCTGCGCGATGCCGGCCTGGTTGCTGCGTGCCGAGGCTCCGACGAAGAAGCTGTGGCCGATGCGCAGCACGTCACCGCCGTCGAGACAGCCGGGCTCGGTGAGCTGCACCACCGGCAGGTGGCGAGCCAACGCGGCAGCGACGCTCGGCGTTTCGCCGCGGCGCGAGGGCACGCCCGGCCGCGTCACCAGGGCGAGCTCGTCGACCACCACCGCCGTATCCTCCACAAACACGGCATCGGCGCACTCAGGCAGCGGCGGCAGCCACTCGAGAACGCAGCCAAGTGCCCGCAAAGCGTCGGTATATTCGCCATGCTGATGCTGCGCGCGCGTTACGTCGATCGGGGCCCGGTCGAGATGGGTCAGCTCGCACTCGGCAAGCTTTGGGCTCACTTCGCGGACAACGGCGAGCATCGCGATATGGTGAACGCCGATCAGCGTTGAAGATGCGACACGAAGAAGTACGCGAGGCCGAGCAGCAGGGCGAACTGCCCCATGATCGCGCCATACATGTGGCGCGTATGGCTCAGCATGGCGGCCTGGAATTCACTGCGAGTGACCAACTGCGCGATATCGCGCCGCAGTTCCGCGATCTCATGGCGCAACTCCGAATCGAGTCCACTCGTCTCGTGGCGCAGGATCAGAGTGTCCTGCTTGGTCGCGAGAGTGTCCTTCGCTCCCGCTATCTCGATCTCGATCGCCTGCACGATCGCCCGAGCCTGCGCCGGTGGCACGGCGGCCTTCTCCAGAACTTCGAGCGATGCGGGTTGCACGGCCAAGAATCATATCTCCGGCGAACTTGCGGGGCGAGGTTACAGAACCCGGGGCGGAGCACACGCCGCAAAAGTGCCACGATCGTCAGAATTTGCGGGACATCGACGCTACAACCGCGGCACCGGCACGTCCTTGGCAGCCTTGCGCAGGCACTCGAGCAAGGCGCTTGCCGCCGGCGGCAACTGCCCTGGCGCACGCAGGATCGCGCCCACCGGACTCTCGATGGATTTGAGCTTCACCGGCAGGATCGACAACAGCTCGTTGTCGACGTCATCGAGCGCCACGTGATATGGCATGACACCAATACAGTCGGACTTGCGCAGCAGCACGCGGTTGGTGAGGATCGAGACGGATTCGATCACGTTACGCGGCAGCGGTGCATCCGCCTCGAGAAAAGCGCGCTCAATCTGGCGGCGCAGGGTCGTCTCCGGCAGCGGCAGCAGCCAGGCTTCGTTCGTAAGCTCGCGCAGGCTGAGACGGCGCTTACGCGTCAGCGGATGTCCGCGGCGGACCACCAGACAGATCGGCTCCGAGTAGAAGTCCTCGTACACCAGCGCGCGGCTGCGTCCCTGCTCGGGCATGCGCCCGAGCACCATGTCGAGATCGCCGACCAGGAGCGAGGGCAGCAGGATGTCGTAGGTGCCAACCACGATGCTGATGGCGACGCCGGGCCGATCCCTCTTCAGCAGCGCAATGGCATCGGGCAGGATACTGGCCGAGGCAGCGAGCAGCGTGCCGACGGTAACTTTGCCGCTGTAGCCGGCCCGCAGGCTCTCGAGCTCCTCGGCCGCGTGACGCAGCTGCGCCAGCACGATCTTGGCGTGGCGCGCGAAGATTTCGCCGTAAGCGGAGGGCTCGAGACCGCGATTACTGCGCTTGAAGAGCGGCACGCCGAGTGTCGCCTCGACGTCCTGCAGCGCCTTGGTCACGGTCGGCTGGGTGAGGTTGAGCCGCCGCGATGCCTTGAGAATGCTGCGCGAGTCGTAAAGCTCCGCGATCAGCTCGACATGACGCAGGCGAAACTTGTGTGCGATCCAGCGCTCGAGTCGTACCGAACTCATGCGCCGCGCATCATAGCCGTTCCTCCGTCTGCGGCTGCACGCCCCGACGCGCGCCCGACCCGGGATGCGTCCTCAGGCGTCGGAGAGCACCGCGGGCGCCGCCTGCTCACGCGGCCGCGCCGCGCCGAGACCGAAGAAGCGCCTGGCATTGGCGTGCAGCACTTTCTCGCGCACCCGCGGCGACAGTGCCGCGTGCGAGCGCACCAGGCTCCCCACCTGCTGCTCACCGAGCGGGAAAGGGTAGTCGGAGCCGAGCATGACGCGATCCTCGCCCATGACCTTCACCAGCAGAGCGAGGGCGTCCGCACTGAATACGGCCGCATCGACACAGAAGCGGTCGACGTAGGAGGACGGCGGATGCGGACAGTCCTCGCGCACGATGTCGCGGTGACGCCAGGCATTGTCGACGCGCCCGAGGAGGTAGGGGAAGCTGCCGCCGCCGTGCGCGAAGCACAGCCGCAGCGACCGCGGCAGCCGCTCGAAGGCTCCGGAGAGTATCAGCCACAGGATCGACAGCTGCGTCTCCGCGGGCATCGCCACCAGCCACGGCAACTGGTATTTCCCCATCCGCTCCTGCGCCATCATGTCCCAGGGATGCACGAAGACCGCGGCCTCCTCGGCGGCGCAGTGCTGCAGGAAGGTGATCATCCCTTCGTCGTTGAGCTCGCGCGCGCCGACGTGATTGCCGATCTGCACGCCGACGTGGCCGTCGGCCATGGCGCGAGTGACCTCGCGGCAGGCGAGATCGGTATCCTGCAGCGGCACCTGGCAGAGGGCCTTGAGACGCCGCGGCGCAGCGGCGCAGAGCTCGAGTGCCGCATCGTTGAAAATGCGCGCCACTTCGAGGGCCTGCGGCGCCGGACGCTGATAGGAAAAGAGAAGCGGCGTCGCGCAGACGATCTGCACATCGACGCCGTCGCGATCCATGGCCTCGAGGCGCACCGCCGCATCCCAGCACGCGGCGGACACCGGGCGAAACTCGCGCTCCCCGATCATGAGCATCGCCTTGCCCGCGGCACTGTGCCTCATCCACGGCCAGTCGGCGGTGCCGAAGCGCGCGGCGAGATCGGGCCAGCTGCGCGGCAGAAAATGCGAATGGATATCGACCATATTCACGGGAATCTCCTCGAGCCTGTCCCTCATCGGGGGCCTTCGCCGGCGCGGCTGCCGCCGCCCGCCGGGCACCAGGCCACCGCCTTGATCTCGATCAACAGATGCGGATGCGGCAACGCGGCGACTGCCACCGTCGTGCGGGCCGGCGGCGCGTCGTTGCCGAAGAATTCACCGTACACCTCGTTGTAGGCGTCGAAGTCGGCCATGTCGACGAGGTAGGTGCTCACCTCGACGACGTCGGCAAGCGAGGCGCCGGCGTGAGTCAGGATGTCGCGGATGTTCTCCAGCACCGCGCGCGTCTGCGCGCGGATGTCGAGCCGCGGTCGTCCGCTTGCATCCTGGGTTGCGCCCACGATCGAGTCATCGGCGCGTCGCGAGCTCGTGCCCGAGACAAAGATGAAGTCACCGGCACGGCGGAAGTGCGAATATTTGCCCCGGGGTCGGGCTTTGCCCGCGATCACGCCGCTCGCCGGAGCCGTGCCTGTCCGCGCCGGTGTGGCCGCGCCCTCTCCCTGCACCCGTGCCGCCATGCCCACCCTCCCTACAGCTTGATGCAGATGTTCATCGGTTCACTGAAGAAGGCGAGCGAGTGGGCACCGCCCTCGCGACCGATGCCCGAGAGCTTCACGCCACCGAAGGGCGTGCGCAGGTCGCGCAGGAACCAGTCGTTCACCCACGCAATACCCACCTCCATGGCGCGCGCCACGCGATGCGCACGTTGCAGGCTCGAGGTCCACACCGCCGCCGCGAGCCCGTAGCGGGTGTCGTTAGCGAGCGCCACCGCCTGCTCCTCGGAGTCGAAGGGCGCGACATGGCACACCGGACCGAAGATCTCCTCCTTGACGCAGCGGGCGTCCTCGGCGAGTCCGCGCACGATCGTCGGCTCGATGAAAGCGCCGCCGTCACGCTCATCGCCGAAGGTCGGCACACCGCCGCCACAGACGATCTCGCCGTGCTCCTCGCGCGCCAGGCGGTAGTAGGACAGCACTTTCTCGCGGTGCGCCCGTGAGATCAGGGGACCCAAGTCCGCGCCCTCGTAAGGGCCACCGATCTTCAGCCGCCGCGCGCGCTCGGCGAGCGCCGCGACGAAACGCTCGAACAGCGGCCGCTCGATATAGAGCCGCTCCGAGCACAGGCACACCTGGCCGCAGTTGGAGAACACCGAGCGCAGCGTGCCGGTGAGCGCTGCCTCGAAGTCCGCGTCCGCGAACACCAGCGAGGCATTCTTGCCGCCGAGCTCAAACGACAGCGCCTTCACCGAGGCGGCAGCGCTCTTCATGATCGCGGCTCCAGTAGCAGACTCGCCGGTGAAAGCGATCGCATCGACGTCCGGGTGACGGGTGAGCGCCTCTCCGGCCGAATCGGGCCCGAAGCCATGCACCAGGTTGAATACCCCGGGCGGCAGACCGACCTCCTGCATCACCTGCGCGAGCAGCGCGGCGCTCGAGGGAGTCTCTTCCGAGGGCTTGGCGACGACGGTGTTACCGCAAACGAGCGCCGGCGCCACCTTCCAGGTGAGCAGCAGAAAAGGCAGGTTCCACGGCGCGATCACCGCGACGACGCCGACCGGCTTGTGCACCGAGTAGTTGAGCGCGCCGCGGCCGTCGGCTGTGCCCATCTCGAAGCATTCCGCCGCGCGCCCCAGGGCAAGATCCGCATAGGCGCGGAAGTTGGCCGCGCCGCGCGGGATATCGAGGCTGCTCGCCTGCGCGAGTGTCTTGCCGGTGTCGGCGATCTCGGCGCTGACGAACTCGGCGAACCGCTGCTCGATGCAGTCGGCGACCCTGCGCAGCAGCGCGCAGCGCTCGGCCAGAGTCAGGCGGCTCCACGGACCGCGCAGCGCTCCGCGTGCGGCCTGCACCGCGCGGTCGACCATGCCCGCATCCGCCTCCGTGACGCTGCAGAGGGTGCGGCCGTTCACCGGGCTCACGTTCTCGAAGCTGCGGCTGGAGTTGACGAGCTCACCGCCGATCAGGCACGGCAGCCTTTGTCCCGCAAACGGGTAAGGGTCGCTCGCCGATGGCGTTCGCATGCTGCGTGGATTTTAGGGGGGCGGCATACTCAACAAATAATGATATTTTGCGGTTCTGCTATGCAATTACTCTATACCCAGGACGCGTCGTCACCCAGGGTCACGGTGCGAGGACGGGGCGAAAGGCAGCACTGCGGCGCCGCGCCGTCAGCAAGTGCGGGGCAGCGGAGCGTGTCAGCCGGTGAGCGCCTGGCGGCGGGCGAGGCTCGCCTCGCTCCACACCTCCCGGCTGCTGTAGTACTGCGTGAAGGTGCGCGCGCCGGGCGGGATCACCACCCAGGGCTGCTTCGATTCGGTGTAGATGTGAACGTCGGGCGGGAAGCGGTCCGGCTCATCGAGGGTGCCGACGCGCACGAAGGCGAGCCGCTCCCCGAGGCCGGCATAATGGCTCCACACGGCCACTTCGCACGTCGGGCAGCGCGCAACCTTCTGGCCCTTGCCGCTGTTGCTCGGAGTCGGTACCAGTTGCGCCTCACCGGCGAGCCGTGTCAGGTAGACGGACTCGATCAGCGCGTTGAGCACGAAGGCGCTGCCGGTCTCGCGCTGGCACCAGCGGCAGTGACAGCAGTGCACGATCAGCGGCGTGCGGGTCATCCGGTAGCGGACGGCGCGGCAGCTGCAGCCGCCCTCACCGGAGAGTTCCACAGCTTCCGCCATCAGCCTGCGGTCGCTATTGCGACGGAGAGCTGCTGCTGAGGCAGCTCTTCATGAACGCCTTGCGATCATCGCCCTTCAAGCCCTTGGAGGTGGCATCCGCGTTGCAGGTTTTCATTTTCTCCTGCTGGCTGTTGCTCTTCGCCGCCGGGGCGGACAGGCACGTCTTCATGAACGCCTTGCGGTCATCGCCCTTCAGGCCCTTGGAGGTGGCATCCGCGTTGCAGGTCTTCATCTTTTCCTGTTGACTGTTGGGCGTCGCCTGCGCAAACGCAGCCTCCCCGGCCACGAGCGAGAGCGCCGTCCCCAGCGCCAGCATCCACGTCGCAAGTCGCAGCTGCGGTCTCATGCGCGAGTCTCCTCTGTCAAGGAATGGGCCAACGGAGCGACGCTATGGTAACGCCAACATGTTGCCTACTCCATGTCGGGGTAGGGCCCGCGGCCGCCTTCGGCGATGAATCGGTTGATGCGCTGCTCAACCTGCGGCAGCGGCACAGAGCCGAGCTCCAGCACGGCGTCGTGAAAGGCACGGACGTTGAAGCGCTCGCCGAGCGCTTTCTCGGCGCGCGCGCGCTGCTCGAGTATCACGCGCTCGCCGAGATAGTAGGAGAGCGCCTGGCCCGGCCAGGCGATGTAGCGATCGACCTCGGTGCCAATCTCGTGGTCGGGCAGCGCCGTGTACTGACGCAGGTAGTCGATCGCCTGCTCGCGGGTCCAGCCCTCTGCATGAATGCCGGTATCCACCACCAGCCGTGCGGCGCGCCAGATCTGGTAGCCGAGCATGCCGAAGCGGTCGTAGGCGGCGTCGTACATGCCCATCTCGAGGCCGAGCCGCTCGCAGTAGAGCGCCCAGCCCTCGCCATAGGCGGAGATGTAGGTGTGCTGGCGGAAAGCCGGCTGATCCTTGTGCTCCAGCGCGATCGGAATCTGGAAGGCATGTCCCGGGGCCGATTCGTGTAGCGTGAGGGCGGTGAGGTTATAGAGCGGGCGGCTCGGCAGGTCGTAGGTGTTGAGCAGATACACCCCGGCGCCGCCGCGCCCCGCGGTATAAAACGGCGCGAGGTCCTCCGGCACCGGCTTGATGGCGAAGCGCGCGCGCGGCAGATAGCCGAAGAACTGCGAGGCCTTGCCGTCGAAGCGCTTGGCAATCCACGCGGCCCGCATCAGCAGCTCTTCAGGCGTCTTGGCGTAGAAGCGCGGGTCGCTGCGCAGGAAGTGAAGAAAGTCGGCGAAATCGCCGCTGAAGCCGGTGTCGCGCATCGCCGTCAGCATCTCCTCATGCAGCCGCTGCACCTCGGCGACACCGAGCGCGTGGATCTGCGCCTGATCCATCTCGAGCGTGGTGAACTCGCGGATTTTCGCGCGGTAATAGTCGGCGCCATCAGGCAGCTGTGCGGCGGCCAGTGTGCTGCGCATGCCGGGCACGTACTCGTTGCGCATGAAGCCGAGCAGCTCGACGTACGCCGGCTGCACGACCTCGCGGATGGTGCGTACCGCCTCGGCGCGCAGGCGCGCCTGACGATCGGCGGCGATGCCCGGCATGTCGCGAAACGGCGTATAGAACAGGCTCGCTTCCGGCGTCGCCTCGATTACGGCGGTGATTGAGGCGTCGCGTCCCTCCATCGTCACGCGCGGCGGCGTGAAACCTCGCTTCATGCCGGCGCGCATCTCGTCCGCCTGCTCGTGGAAGTAGCGCGGGATGTCATGCATCTGCGCGATCCAGTGCTGGTAGTCGGTCAGGGTGCGAAATGGTCGGCGCGCCGTGTAGCCGAGGTCGGTCCAGAAGGTGGTATCGGAATTCGCCGGCATCTCGTAGTCGCGGAAGCGTTGATTGGCGATCAGAACTCCGATCTGCCGCCGATAGACGTCGTAGTTGAGCTGCTCGCGCGGCGAGAGGTCCGCCCGGTCGATACGCCCGAGGTGCCGTTCCACGTCCTCCCAGTACCTGAGGCGCATCCGTTGCGCGGCGGGGTCGACCCTTGGTAAGTGGTCGGCCACCGGGCGCGTGCCGTTCTCATCATCGGCCTGCTGCTCCGTGCGCCACTGCCATTCGCTCGTATAGATCTCGCGCAGCTGCGCATCGGCGGCGCGCTGACGGGATTGCTGCGAGCAGCCGCCGAGGGCTGCCGAGATCAGTGCCAGGGCGATGAGCGTTGGCGCAAGTCTGCGCATGGTGTGTTTCCTTCTGCCGCGGCCGTTGGCGGAGGGCGGTTAGCATACGCGAACCGTTGCATGGCGCTTGCCGCCTAAGGTACAAGGGCCGCCCATGTGGCGGGCGATCGCAGCCGTCAGCATCGGCGCGGGTCTCGGCGGGCTACTGCGCTGGTGGCTGGGCATGACATTGAACCCGCACTTCCCTGCCATTCCCCCGGGCACCCTCGCGGCAAACCTGATCGGCGGCTACGTCGTCGGGGTGGCGGTCGCAGGGTTCGCCGTTTACCCGGCGCTAACGCCCGAGTGGCGGCTGTTCGTCATCACCGGCTTCTGCGGCGGGCTCACCACCTTCTCCACCTTCTCCGCCGAGGTGGTGACGCTCATGCAACAGGGGCGCCCGGTCTGGGCGCTCGGGGAGGCGGCGGTACACCTCATCGGATCGCTGCTCATGACATTCGCCGGGATCGGCACGGTGATCTGGATCCGGCGCTGAAAGGTTCCCGCGCAGGCGGACACGGAGCTGCAAATGCAAGGCTCGTTCCTGAGATTCTACGTACACGAAGGCCAGCGGCATCGGCGCCGCCTCGTGTGGGAATGGCTCCTCGAGCAGGCGAACTCCCTCGGGGTCCGCGGCGGCTCGGCGTTTCGCGCCATGGCCGGCTTCGGCCGCCACCACGTGCTGCACGAGAGCAACTTCTTCGAGCTCGCCGGCACGCTCACCGTCGAAGTCGAGTTCCTCGTGACCGAGGAGGAAGCGCAGCAGCTCCTCGAGCTGGTGCGAAGCGCGGGAATCCGGCTCTTCTACGCCAGCGTGCCGGCACGCTTCGGCGTCATCAATCCCGACGCCGCCGACCCGGCACCGGACTGATCAGCGCCGGTCGGGACCGCGGTCGAGGGTGTGCAGCGGCACGGCTGCGGAGGTGCCGAGGCGCGGACGATTCGGCTCGGGTGCGGGCAGTGGCGCGCACTCTCGAAGAGTCGCCAGCGAGCGCACCGCGAGCTCCTGGTACTCGCGCGTGCCGGCGGCTTTCCAGGCGAGTTCCTCGGGCTTGAGCTCGCGCACGACCCGTGCCGGCACACCGGTCACCAGCGTGCGCGCCGGTACGACGAAGCCGGCACGCACGAAGCTCGCGGCACCGACGAATGCCTCCTCCTCGATGACGGCATCGTCCATGACGATCGCCCCGATGCCGATCAGCGCGCGGCGGCGGACGATGCATCCATGCAGCACCGCGCCGTGGCCGACGTGGGCGTCCTCCTCGAGCAGCGTGTCCTTGGCGGGGAAGCTGTGCAGGATGCAGCAGTCCTGCACGTTCGAGCCGGCGCCCATGACGACGCGGCCGAAGTCACCGCGCAGCGAGGCGCACGGCCCGACATAACAGCGCTCGCCCACGAGCACGTCACCGATCAGCACCGCCTGCGGGTGAATGAAAGCCCCCGGGGCCACCACCGGAATGAGACCGTCGATCGAATAGCACGGCATGATTGCACCGCCGGCAGCGCGTCTTAAGAACCGCGGCCGCGGGCGAGAAAGCCGCGGATGCGCTCGCGGAACTCCTCCGACTCGAGCAATGCGCCGAAGATGCGCGCCTCCTCCTCGATGCGCGCGAGCAGCGGCGCCGGGTCCCCGCGCAGGAGACGGCGCGTGGCCTGCAGCGCGCTCGCGGGCTGCCGCGCCAGCTCGCTCGCCAGCTGGCGCGCCTCATCGAGGAGCGCGGCCTCCTCGACCACCCGGTTGACCAGGCCCAAGGCGTGCGCGCTCGCAGCGTCGAGCGGCCTGCCGAGCAGGAGAAGCTCGGCCGCGCGCTGATTACCCACGAGGCGTGGCAAGAGGAGCGAGCTGGCCGCCTCGGGGACGAGGCCAAGCGCGACGAAGGGCATCGAGAGCTGCGCGGTGCGAGTTGCGACCACCAAGTCGCAGTGGAGCAGCATCGTCACGCCGATGCCTACCGCCTGACCATGCACCGCGGCGACGAGCGGCTTGCCGAAGATCGCCAGGGTGCGCAGCAGCTCCATCACCGGGTGCTGCGCCGTGAACTGCGACGCGAGAAACTCCTGCAGGTCGTTGCCGGCGCAGAAACCTGCGCCCTCACCGGACAGCAGCACTGCGCGCACCGCCTCATCGGCCTGCGCGGCGCGCAGTCCCTGCGCCAAGGCGGTGTACATGGCCGCCGTGAGGGCATTGCGCTTCTCGGGGCGGTTGAAGCGCACTTCGCACACGCCCGCCTCGCGTGATATCAGCAGCTGTCCGTTCATGCTCCGACCCTGCCCCAGGTGCGCAGCTTGCCGAGTGCAGCGTGCCGGCGCAACGGCAATCGCAGCGGCGCCGCGTCGCGGCGCGCAGCGAGGCGCACCGTGGCCGCAGCTCAGGTCCGCGGGGGAGGCGGCGGGGTGCGAAAGTCGACGTCGCTGTCGGCTGCGAGCCACACCAGCGCCGCCCAGGCGGCGACGTTCTGATCGAGCTGCGCCCGATCGATCTTGTCGAGCGTGTCGTCGGCGGTGTGGTGGATGTCGAAATACTTCGTGGCGTCCTGGGCCAGGAGGAACGCCGGCACTCCGGCGTTTACTGCCGGCCCGATGTCCGTGCCCGCATCTTCCGGAGAACGCGGCTCGAGCAGCACACCGATCGGCGTCAGCACGCGTAGCAGCGTCCGCGCGAAGTCGCTGCCCGCCACCGCTGGTGGCAAAGCGACGGCGTAGACGCGGTCGGCGCCCAGGTCGGACTCGCCGGCCAGCACGTGCTGGCCGAGCTCGGCGCGGTGGTTGTCGGCGTAGGAGTGTCCGCCGAATGCTTCCTCCGGAGGATTGGGCTGTGCGACTTCCTCTGCACCGAACAGCACGACCCGCACCGTGCGCCGTGGCCGCTGAGGCAGATCGCGGATCAGCTTGGCGGCGGCGACGATGATCGCCGTCCCGGTGCCGTCGTCGATCGCGCCGGTGCCAAGATCCCAGCTGTCGAGGTGCGCTCCCAGCAGCACCACCTGCTCGGGCCGCTCGCTACCGCGTACCTGCGCAATCACGTTCTGCGAGTGTGCTGCGGCCACGTAAGCGGCGCTCGAGGAGAGCCGCACGCGCACGGTAAGTCCGAGCGCGGCGCGCCGCTCGATCTGATCCGCATCGGGATTGCTGAGCGCGAAGGCCGGCACGGCGACGTGTCCGTTGACGTAGCGGGTGGTGCCGGTGTGCGCCAGGCGGTGGTTGTCGGTTCCTGCCGAGCGCATCAGGAAGGCGATCGCCCCGCGCTCGGCGGCCACATTCGGCCCTTCTGTCCGCGCCCGCACCACCACGCCGTAGCCCGCGCCGTTCTGCATGCGCACCATGCGTTGCATCACCATAGCGATGCGGCCTGTCAGCGAGCCGCGCGGCGCAGCCTCAAGATCGGCGAGCGTCGCAAAGATCGTCACCTCCCCCTCGAGTCCGCCGGCGGGCGTCGGCGGCGACCCGCCGAGCGCGGCGACGGTGAGCGGCTGCAGGTCGGGCGCC